>OEQY01000058.1_pt1 | contig 38998 bp, 27 predicted proteins | sample 1539871 | NCBI WGS metagenome assembly OEQY01 (sample SAMEA3891877, study PRJEB23780) | metagenome | biome: terrestrial biome; feature: animal house; material: Caecal content | place: Italy | collected 2015-05-05 | reverse complement strand
CCATTATAATCTGTACCGGTACTGCTATCACGGTAAACACTACCGTATTGAGAAAGACTTTTTTTCCAATCGGATCGTGGAAAAAGTCAATATAATTTTTAAGATTAAATTGACAGAATTCCTATAAAATAAAAGAAACTCAATTAAAAATTAATATTTAGTTAAAAAATTACAAAATCTTGTTATAAAAATTTATCTGGAAAAATAGAGTACATTATAGTAACATAAAAAGATAAATAAAAAGGGAGGAATCACTCTTGAAAAAATTACTATTTATTTTTAATCCATTTTCTGGAAAGGGAAAGATTAAAAACCGTTTAAGCGATGTTATTTATTTATTCAATCAAAATGGATATGAAATTACAATACAGGCAACCCAGTGTAAGGAAGAAGCAACATCAATTGTAGCTAAAAAAGGCTCAAAGTATGATCTAATCGTCTGTAGTGGTGGTGATGGTACATTAAATGAAGTTGTTTCTGGATTAATGACTTTGAAAAAGAAACCTCCAGTTGGCTATATTCCAGCGGGTTCCACAAATGATTTTGGAGCAAGCATAGGACTTCCGAAAAATGTGATGCGTGCAGCTGAAATCGTTATGAAAGGAGAATGGAATCCGTACGATGTTGGACAGTTTGGAAACCGATATTTTGTATATGTCGCAGCATTTGGTGCATTTTCCGATGTGTCTTATATGACGCCACAACAAACAAAAAATCTAATTGGTCATCAGGCATATGTATTGGAAGCAATGAAAAAAATTGGTACCATTAAGCCGATTCATATGTTAATGGAATATAACGATCAAGTCGTAGAAGGTGATTATCTTTTTGGAATGATTTCAAATGCGACAAGTGTTGGAGGAATAAAAGGGATTGTCGGAAGTAATGTTAGTATGGACGATGGATTATTTGAAGTTATGCTTGTGAAACATCCAGAAAATCCGATAGAATTTCCAATGATCCTTTCTAATTTATTATCAAAAGAAAAAGATCCAAAATATATTGTAACATTTAAATGTGCAGAACTAAAAATTCACAGTGATGAACCAGTGAGTTGGACGTTAGATGGTGAATTTGGAGGAGATTGTTGCGATACAGATGTAGTAATACATAAAGAAGCAGTTTGTATTGCAAGCTTAAAAAAAAACTGACATAAATACTTTACAAAGCGGAAATAATATAGTATAATACTAATCTGTGGAAGTATGTTCTGTTATAAAAAAACGGGCAGAATTTTGCAGAAAATATTTGTAAACTGTCATATAATAATAAGGATGAAAACAGACATTATGGATACGGATACGTTATGAGGCCTATAAACAGAAAGGACAATGTGCGATGGAAAAAGAGATTTTAAACGAACGTCTGGGAAAACTTGTCGAAATTGGAAATGGAAAAAATAAAGCTCTGGATTTCAATGACATTAATGATTTTTTCGTTGGCGAAGTATTGACACCAGAAGAATGGGAGTATGTTTATAGCTATCTGGAAGCGAAAAAGATTGATGTACTTCGTCCTATGGATGACGATATGGCAGCAGATGATGCATTATTACTGGACAAAGATATTGATTTTTCCGCAGAAGAAGAAGAGATTGATTTGGATGCCATTGATCTGTTAGAAGGGATCGGAACAGAGGATCCAGTACGTATGTATTTAAAGGAGATTGGAACCGTTCCACTTTTAAGTGCAGAGGAAGAGCTGGATCTTGCAAAGAAAAAGGCAGAAGGAAGTACGTATGCGAAGGAACGGTTAATTGAAGCGAACCTTCGTCTCGTGGTCAGTATTGCGAAACGTTACACTGGAAGAGGTATGAGTTTTTTAGATTTAGTTCAGGAAGGAAATCTTGGACTGATCAAAGGCGTAGAAAAATTTGACTATACAAAAGGATATAAGTTAAGTACATATGCGACATGGTGGATTCGCCAGTCTGTGACAAGAGCATTGGCAGATCAGGCAAGGACAATCCGTGTACCAGTTCATATGGTTGAAACAATTAATAAGATGTCTAAGATGCAGCGTAAATTGACATTGGATCTTGGATATGAGCCGTCTGTAACAGAACTTGCGAAAGCATTGGATATGTCAGAAGACAAGGTTATGGAAATTATGCAGATTGCAAGAGAACCAGCATCATTGGAAACACCAATTGGGGAAGAAGATGATTCAAATTTAGGAGATTTTGTAGCAGACAATAATGCAGTAACACCAGAAGGAAATGTAGAATCGGTTATGCTGCGTGAGCATATTGATTCTTTACTGGAAGATTTAAAAGAAAGAGAACGTCAGGTAATTGTATTGCGCTTTGGCTTGGAAGATGGACATCCTCGGACATTGGAAGAAGTTGGAAAAGAATTTAATGTCACAAGAGAACGTATTCGTCAGATCGAAGCAAAAGCGTTACGTAAACTTCGTAACCCTGTTAGAAGCAAACGAATTCGTGACTTTCTTTAAATAATAAAGTTGGAATGGGAAGGGTATTTGAAGAGGCATCTTCAGATGCCCTTGTTCGTTTCTCTGTGAGAAAATGTAGTATTAACAATGTCATAGAATTAAGGGGAGCTTATGCAGAAAGTAAATTATCAAAAAGAATTGGAACGGAAATTAGAACAATTACAAAAAGAGCAGATTGTTCCTAAATTGCTGCTTCATAGTTGCTGTGCTCCATGCAGCAGCTATGTGCTGGAATATTTGTCAAATTATTTTTCGATTACTATATTTTATTATAATCCTAATATTTCACCAAAAGAAGAATTTGAAAAAAGAGTAAAAGAGCAGCAGAGATTGATTGCATCCATGTCTTTTAAAAATCCTGTAGATTGTATTGTAGGAAAATACGAGCCAGAACGATTTTTTGAGGCGTCAAAAGGGTTGGAAGATATTCCAGAAGGAGGGGAGCGATGCTTTCGGTGTTATGAACTTCGGCTTAGAGAGACGGCGATCCTTGCAAAGCAAAAAGGTTTTGATTACTTTACGACAACGCTTTCCATTAGTCCGTTAAAAAAAGCAGAAAAGCTAAATGAAATTGGACGTAAATTAGAACAAGAGTACCAAGTAAGTTATTTATATTCTGATTTTAAGAAAAAGGATGGATATAAGCGTTCGATACAGTTGTCGCAGGAATATCAATTATACCGACAAAATTTCTGTGGTTGTGTATATTCGAAAAAAGAGGCAATGCTTCGTGAAAGGGAAATAAATTAGGGAAATTTACTCTATTTATGGATGGGAGAAGTTATGTGGAAATATAGTGTGAAAAAACCATATACAGTCATTGTGGCAGTGTTGATGATTTTAGTATTGGGGATTGTGTCCTGGACGAAAATGACTACAGATCTACTTCCTGAGATTAGTCTTCCATATATGGTTGTTGTAACAAGTTATGAGGGAGGAAGTCCAGAAGAAGTAGAACTAATTGTTACCAAACCAATTGAACAGGCGATGGCAACATTGGACCATATTGAAAATGTAACATCTGTTTCCTCGCAGGGACAATCTACGGTTATATTGGAATTTGATGATTCTGTTAATATGGAATCTGCTACAATTGATACAAGAGAGAAGTTGGATTTACTGTCTTCTTATTGGACAGAGTCGGTTAGCAATCCGATTATTACGAAGGTAAGTCCCGATATGCTTCCAATTATAACGGCAGCTGTCGATATGGAGCAAAAATCAACAGAAGAATTAAGTTCGATTGTAAATAATGAACTGTTATCCAAATTAGAAGGTGTGAGCGGAGTTGCAAGTGTTTCAATCAGTGGAGATATTGAAAAGGAAATTCAAGTTGTGCTGGATCAAGAGAAAATTGAGCAGATCAACGAGAAAATAAAAGAAGCAATACAAAAACAGATGAGTGAGGCCAGAGAGCAGCTGGATGCAGCGGAAAGTGAGCTGGAAACTGGAAAACAAGAGCTAAATAATCAATGGAGTATGTTTTCAGATGGATCGATTGATTTTAGTCAAGGGATGTTAAGTGGAAAGTTAGAATTGCTGAAGTCAGAAATTCAAATGGCACAGATGGAAAGTGAATTGCAGGAAAAAGAAACGGAAATTCAGCAATTGGAAATAGTAATAAAAGAACTGGAAAAAGCAGTGGCAGCTGCGAATGAAGAGAATGCGCAGGCAGAGGCGCAGGCAGTGGCGTTGGAACAGGAAGCAGCACAATTAAAAGCAGAAAATGAGCAAAAGGAAATAGAGTTAAAACAAGAACGGGCTCAACTGGAAGCTCAAATTGCAGGATTAAAGGAACAGTTGACTAATTTAGAACTAGAAACTCCAAGTTTTGAGATAAAACCAAGTACTAGTGAAGAAGCTACAGAGAAAGAAGAAATTCCTTCTAAAGAAACTTCCAAAGAAACCTCAGAGGAATCCAAAGAACAGACAAAAGAGTCCACAACGGAGTCAGAGGAAAAAACAAAAGAAAAGGAGTCCACAACAAAGGAAGAAATAAAAAAGGAGAAAACGGAAAAAGTAGATGAGCCTATTAAAAAAATGGCAGCAAAATCGGTCCAATCAGTAGATTATTCCGAGCAAGATTCCATTTTAACACAGCTGAGTCAGTTAGAAGAGCAATTACAAGAAGTAGTTGCCAAGGAACAAGAGCTGGCGTTAAATAAAGTTTCTTATGAGATGAAACAATCGGCAGCAGAAAGTGCAAGGGTTTCGGTGGACACTTCTAAAAATGTGACGGCTCAGTTTGAAGCGCAGCTAAATTTATCCAAAACGCAGTTGGAACAGGCAAAACAAGCATTAAATACGGCAAGACAACAAATTCAAAGTGGGGAAACAACGGTTACCGATAATCAGGATGAGTTAAATACACAGGAAAAAGAATTGACAAAACAGCAGCAGGAAGCACAAAAGCAACTGGATGAGGCAAATGAACAGATGAAAGAAGCCGAAGCACAGTTACAGGAGCAAAGAGAAGCGTTGGAGGAGGCCGAAGCAAAAGCATTAGAAGAAGCGACTCTAGATGGAAAGATCACAAACGAAGCGATTCGGTCCCTGCTTCAGGCACAAAACTTTAATATGCCTGCTGGATATGTAAAAGAAGGAGATACTTCTTACTTAGTACGAGTTGGGGATAAAATTACCGATATTTCGGAAATGAAAAAATTGCTATTGTTTGATCCAAAGATAGAAGGAATTGACCCAATTATGTTAGAAGATGTGGCAGAAATTTCCTATGTAGACCATTCAGCAGCTTCTTATGCAAAAGTAAATGGGAATGATAGTTTGATTTTGTCCATACAAAAACAAAATACATATTCTACTACAGAGGTATCGGAACAACTCAATCAGACATTCCGAGAGTTAGAAGAACAATATCCAGGATTACGTTTTACAAATCTAATGGATCAAGGTGTTTATATTAATTTAGTTGTAGATTCCGTACTGGATAATCTGATTATGGGCGGATTGTTGGCAATTGCAATTTTGATTCTATTCTTGAAGGATATCAAACCTACTATGATTATTGCATGTTCCATCCCTGTCAGTGTAATTTTTGCAATTGTATTAATGTATTTTTCAGGGGTAACGTTAAATGTAATTTCGCTTTCTGGTCTGGCTGTTGGAGTTGGAATGCTGGTAGATAATTCCGTTGTAGTAATTGAAAATATTTATCGGTTAAAAAGTAAGGGAGCAACGATCATTCAAGCAGCTGTATCGGGAGCCGCCCAAGTGGCAGGAGCAATTACTTCTTCTACATTAACAACGATTTGTGTTTTCTTACCAATTGTATTTGTAGAGGGAATTACAAGGCAGTTATTCGTAGATATGGGATTAACCATTGCATATTCCTTACTTGCAAGTTTAGTGATTGCCTTGACGCTAGTACCAACGATGTCCGTTGGTTTATTGAAAAAAGCATCTTTGAAAAAACAAGTTCTTTTCGATAAGATGCTGGATCGTTATGAAAAGTTAGTAGAGAAATGTTTGATTCATAAATGGCTGGTCATCGTTCTCGTAGTATTAATTTTAGCAGGAAGCGTTGCTGCATCGTTTTCCAGAGGCACTGCATTTATGCCAGAATCGGACAGTAACCAGCTAACTGCAACTCTGACAATGCCAAAAGAAGCAAAATTAGAGGATACAACTGCCATGGCAGATGAAGTAACACAGCGAATTCAGGAAATTGAAAGTGTAAATACCGTTGGGGCAATTATGAGCTCCAATAGTTTAATGAGCGGAGGGGGAACGAATACTCACTCAGTTACGTTTTATGTTGTGTTAGAGGAAAAGAGAAACGATACAAGTCAGGAAATTGCAGTTCAAATTGAAGAAGCTTGTCAAGACCTAGACGGGGAAGTAACTGCGACGGGGTCCAATATGGATTTGAGCGCTTTGGGTGGTTCAGGAATTTCAATAAAAGTATTTGGTGAAGAGATTGATACGTTAAAAGAAGCTGCGAATGAAATAGCAGAAATTGTGACTAATACAGAGGGAACCGAAGAAGTGTCCAATGGAATCAATGATCCAATTCCAGAACTTCGTATTATTATTGATAAAGAAAAAGCAATGGAGTCAGGATTAACTGTAGCGCAAGCCTATATGGATTTGAAGACGGAGTTAGCAGATCCAACTTCTTCCACAGATATTGAAGAGGATGGTCAATCCTATTCTACAATTGTATCAGATGGAACAAATACTATGACACCAGAAGATTTGGAAAACTATGAATTTACTGTAACACAGGCAGATGGTACAACAAAAGCGATTGCATTAAAAGATGTTGCGAAAATAGAGGAAACGGAGACATTATCCTCCATTAATCGAGAACAGCAAAAGCGGGTATTAACAGTTTCTGCATCCATCGCAGACGGATACAATATTGGTTTAGTCAGTGAAGACTTAAATAAAGCGTTGGAGGAATATGAACCGCCAGACGGATGCAAGATTGAAGTATCTGGAGAAAATGTAACAATCAATGATGCAATGGAACAGCTAATACAGATGATGTTACTAGGTGTTATTATGATTTATTTTATTATGGTAGCACAATTTCAATCGTTTTTATCTCCGTTTATTGTTATGTTTACGATTCCACTTGCATTTACAGGAGGTTTTTTAGGATTATTTTTGACTGGAAATGAAATTAGTGTCATTGCGGCAATTGGATTTATTATGTTATCTGGAGTCGTTGTAAATAATGGTATTGTATTAGTAGATTATATTAATCAACTTCGATTAGAAGGATGGGAGCGAAGAGAAGCTATTATAGAAGCAGGAAAGACTCGTATGCGTCCAATTTTAATGACTGCAATTACAACAATACTGGGACTTATGACAATGGCAATGGGAATCGGCAGCGGAGCCGATATGATGCAGCCGATTGCAATTGTTACTGTTGGAGGTCTGACTTATGCAACGATCATGACATTGTTTGTAATTCCAGTTATGTACGATATTTTTGCAAGAAAGCAAATGAAGTCAGTGGATAAGAGAGAGCTGGAAATATTAGATGATTAATAATGAATACAAACCTGATAGAATGGGGCTGTATAAAATACCTGATTTTTAAAGTTTAGAGACAAAATCTTGACAGAGCAAAGGGTTTCGTGTAAAATATTTTCAAACTGTATTTTTAGACCAAGAAGTCAGGTATGAAATACAGAGTAAAATAATAAAAAATGGAGAGTGATTTACTTTGGATTCGGGTGACGTCATACAATTGATTATGTTGCTCATTTTAATTGGTTTTTCGGCAATATTTTCATCTGCGGAAACTGCATTAATGACATGTAATCGTATTCGTTTACGTTCAATGGAAAATGAGGGAAACAAAAAAGCAGGAAAAGTTTTAGATATGGTAGAGAACAGTACCGACAAGATGTTGAGTGCCATATTGATAGGGAATAATGTAGTAAATTTATCCGCATCTTCTCTTGCAACCGTACTAGCTACAAAGTTATTAGGCAGTAGTGGAGCTGGTATTGCTACAGGAGTGATTACCTTATTGGTTTTGATTTTTGGTGAGATTACTCCAAAGTCTTTTGCTACGATATCTGCGGATAAACTGGCATTGATGTATTATAATTTTATTCATGGATTAATGATTGTGTTAACTCCTGTTATTTTTCTTGTTGGTATACTGTCAAGGGGCGTATTATTTTTGCTTAGAGTGGACCCAGATGCCAAACCTGAAACGATTACAGAAAGTGAACTTCGAGCCATGGTAGATGTCAGCCATGAAGAAGGGGTACTGGAAAGCGATGAACGAAAAATGATTACCAATGTATTTGATTTTGGTGATTCGCAGGCAAAAGATATTATGATTCCACGTGTAGACGTTACTTTTATACAGGTAGATGCCACATACAATGAACTGTTGGAGATCTTTCGTGAGGATATGTTTACGAGGTTTCCTGTCTATGAAGAGAGCACGGATGATGTAATTGGCGTAATTAATATGAAAGATGTGTTGCTCTATGATCATCAGACACCATTCTCAATTCGGAATTATTTAAGAGAAGTTCATTTTACTTATGAACATAGTTCTACGCTGGAACTGTTGCAGGAAATGAGAGAAACTTCATCAAATGTAACGATTGTTTTGGACGAATATGGTGCAACAGTCGGAATGATTACGCTGGAAGATTTACTGGAAGAAATCGTCGGTGAGATCCGTGACGAGTATGATGAAAATGAGATAGAAGCTTTCCAAAAAACTGGAGAGAATCAATATAATATTGAAGCTTCTATGAAGTTGGATGATATCAATGAGATTTTGGAACTGAATATTCACTCAGATGATTATGATAGTCTTGGAGGATTTATTATTGAGTTGTTAGATCGTCTTCCGAAGGAAGGGGAAGAAGTCTCTTATCGTAATATGACATTTAAAGTTCTTCAAGTGGAAAAGAATCGAATAGATCGAATTCAATTGACCATTCATCCTGAATTTGATATACCAGAAGACGGAACTTCTGAAGCAGAAAATTAAAAGAAAAGCACTTTTCTTTTTGTTTATTTTATGTTATGATAGCTCAAGTGAGAATAAGTAAATAGGAGGAATGATTCATGAAAAGAGTAAAGACCTTAACGACAAAAACTCTGAAAAATACAATGAAAAAGGGCGGATGTGGAGAATGTCAGACATCCTGCCAATCCGCTTGTAAGACTTCCTGTACAGTAGGAAATCAGAGCTGTGAAAATAATCGATAATTTTGAGCAGGAGCCGAGGGGATTTCTCCTCGGCTTTCAATGCGCTATGGAGTGCAAAAATTTTCCTATTATTGGGAGAAGTTAATAGGTGATGTGTAATGCACATCATAATCGAGAAGGGAGAATGAAATTGATTCATCAATATAAGAATAATGGATATAATATTATATTAGATGTCAATTCTGGCTCTGTCCATGTAGTAGATGATGTAGTGTATGATATCGTTCCATTATTTGAAACGAATACAAAACAAGAAATTGTAACAAAATTAGAAGAATGTTATTCCAAACAAGAAATTGAGGAAGCTTGGGAGGAAGTAAATACGTTAAAAGAAGAGGAGTTATTGTTTACTCCAGATATTTACAGAAATTATATTACTGACTTTAAACAGAGAAAAACAGTAGTAAAGGCACTCTGTTTGCATATTGCACATGATTGTAATTTAGCATGTAAATATTGCTTTGCAGAAGAAGGAGAATATCATGGCAGAAGGGCTTTGATGAGCTTTGAAGTTGGGAAAAAAGCATTGGATTTCTTAATTGCCAATTCAGGGAACCGCATTAATTTAGAAGTGGACTTCTTTGGCGGAGAGCCTTTGATGAATTGGGATGTCGTAAAACGTCTTGTGGAATATGGACGTTCTCAGGAAAAAATTCATAATAAGAAGTTTCGCTTTACGTTAACAACGAATGGTGTATTGCTGAATGATGAAGTTATGGAATTTTGTAACAAAGAGATGAGCAATGTTGTACTTAGCCTGGATGGAAGAAAAGAAGTAAATGATAAAATGCGGCCATTCCGCAATGGAAAAGGAAGTTACGATCTAATTGTTCCAAAATTCCAGAAATTTGCAGAAAGTCGAAATCAGACGAATTATTATGTCCGTGGTACATTTACGAGAGAAAATTTGGATTTTTCCAAAGATGTGATCCATTTTGCAGATTTGGGATTTAAACAGATGTCGATTGAACCAGTAGTGGGATTACCAGAAGAGCCTTATGCAATTCGTGAGGAAGATCTTCCAGTAATCATGGAGGAATATGATAAGCTGGCAGTTGAATATATCAAACGGAAGAAAGAAGGACGAGGATTTAATTTCTTCCATTTTATGATTGATTTAGAGCAGGGACCATGTGTTGCAAAACGTTTATCTGGTTGTGGGTCTGGAACCGAATATTTAGCAGTAACACCATGGGGAGATCTGTATCCATGTCATCAGTTCGTTGGACGAGAAGAGTTTTTACTCGGAAATGTGGATGATGGAATTGTCAATGAAGCATGTCGAAATGAGTTTAAATTATGTAATGTCTATGCAAAGGAAAAATGTCAAAACTGTTTTGCTAAGTTTTATTGCAGTGGTGGATGTGCTGCGAATTCTTATCAATTTCATGGTTCTATTACCGATGCATATGAGATTGGATGCGAAATGCAGAAAAAACGCATTGAATGTGCGATTATGATTAAAGCAGCTCTCGCAGATGAGCAAAACTAAGAAACAAGGAGAAGAGTGCAATGAAGAAAAGAAGTGCAGTAATTCGTCTGATTGCAGTATTGCTTGTAATGGCTTTCATGGCTTATACGGCAGTGTTTGGTTTAGGAAGCGATCAGTCTGGAAGTGTGTACGATGTAAACCTCGGCTTAGATTTAAGAGGTGGTGTTAGTATTACATATCAGGCAGTTGGAGAAGAAACTCCATCGGATCAGGATATGGAAGATACACGAAATAAAATGCAAAAACGTGTGGAGAGTAAATCGACAGAAGCTCAAGTGTATCGAGAAGGAGCAGATCGAATTACGATTGATATTCCAGGAGCAACGGATGCCAATGCAATTTTAGAAGAGCTTGGAAAGCCTGGTTCTTTGATCTTTTGTACTGATATGAATGATCCAGAAGGCACAAAGGTAATGGATGGAAACCAGATAGAAAGTGCACAGGCTGGTTCAAGAGAAGCAACGGCAGGAACGGCAGAGTATATTGTACAGTTGACAATGACGGCAGAAGGACAGCAAGCCTTTTCAGAGGCAACGGCAAAACTCGTAGAAACAAATGCTCCTATTTATATTATCTATGATGGAGAAGTAATTAGTGCACCGAGTGTGAAAAGCCATATTACAGGAGATACTTGTTCGATTGACGGAATGGAAAGTTTAGAGGCAGCAGAAGACTTGGCTTCTACGATTCGTATTGGTGCGCTTCCAGTTGAATTAAAAGAACTTCGCTCCAATGTCGTAGGTGCAAAATTAGGAGAAGAAGCAGTTCAGACAAGTTTACTGGCTGGTGCAATTGGTTTAGCCATTGTATTTGTATTTATGATTGTGGTGTATCGAATTCCAGGATTGGCTGCATCTTTGGCATTACTTTTATATACTGGTACGATTGTAGTATTGTTGAGTGCGTTCCGAGAGGAAATTACTTTGACACTGCCTGGAATTGCAGGTATTATACTTGGCATCGGTATGGCGGTTGATGCGAATGTTATTATTTTTGCCCGTATGCGAGAGGAAATTGGAAAAGGAAGAAGTGTTGCAACAGCGATTGATACTGGATTTTCCAAGGCGTTGTCTGCAATTATTGATGGTAATGTTACGACATTAATTGCAGCAGCCGTTCTTTATATTTTAGGTTCTGGTACAGTAAGAGGATTTGCTCAGACATTGGCGCTTGGTATCGTCTTATCTATGATTACTGCTTTGTTCGTAACAAGGTTAATTTTAAAATCGTTCTATGCATTGGGAATTCAGCATGAGAAATTCTATGGAAAGACGGTAAATGTTAAAGTAATTAATTTCCTTGGAAAGAAGAATCTTTGCTTCTGCTTATCCGCAATTGTTATTTTAGCTGGAATTGGAACAATGATTTACCATGGATTCAATGGAGACGCACTTGCATACAGCCAAGATTTTAAAGGTGGTACATCCACAAGCGTAACATTTAATGAAAACTACGATGCATCTCGTCTGGAGAAGGAAGTCAATCCAGTTATTGCAGAAGTAATCGGAAGCAATGATATTCAAGTCTCTCCAGTGCAGGATAGCAATGAGGTTATATTTAAAACTCCAGAATTGACATTGGAGCAGAGAACAGCGTTATATGATACATTGGAAGAAAAATTTGGTGTAGATAAAACGTTAATTACAAATGAAAATATTAGTGCAACGGTTAGTAATGAAATGAAATCTTCTGCAATTAAAGCAGTATTGATTGCAGCAGTATTTATGTTATTATATATCTGGTTCCGATTCAAAGATATTCGTCTGGCATCAGCATCCGTTTTGGCATTGATGCACGATGTACTTGTTGTATTAGCATGTTATGCAATATTTCGCTGGTCTGTGGGCAATACATTTATTGCATGTATGCTTACGATTGTCGGATATTCGATTAATGCAACGATTGTTATTTTCGACCGTATCCGAGAAAACTTAAAAGCAATGAAAAAAGAACCTTTGGAGAAGATTGTTAATGTCTCCATTAGTCAGACTTTATCCAGAAGTATTAATACCTCTCTTACTACTGTGATAATGGTAATTGTATTATTTATTCTTGGTGTAACATCCATTCGAGAATTTGCATTGCCATTGATTGTAGGTATTACGGCAGGTACATACTCCTCTGTTTGTCTGGCAAGTGCATTTTGGTATGTTTTCACAACGAAATTTGGAAAAAAGAGTAAAAAATAATGGCAAAATATACGATTTTAACAACGGATGGCAGGGCAAAACGTGCGGAGTATGAAACCGTACATGGCACCATTCAAACCCCTGTATTTATGAATGTAGGAACAGTTGCGGCGATTAAAGGAGCTGTTTCTACAATGGATTTAAAAGAAATTGGTACGCAAGTGGAATTATCCAATACGTATCATTTGCATGTGCGTCCAGGTGATAAGATTATTCGGCAACTTGGCGGTCTTCATCGTTTTATGAACTGGGACAGACCAATTTTAACCGATTCAGGAGGCTTTCAAGTATTTTCTTTAACTGGTCTTAGAAAAATCAAAGAAGAGGGAGTTTATTTTAATTCTCATATTGATGGAAGAAAGATTTTTATGGGACCAGAGGAAAGTATGCAAATTCAGTCTAACTTAGCTTCTACGATTGCAATGGCATTTGATGAATGCCCATCTTCGGTAGCGGAACGCTCTTATATTCAAGCAAGTGTAGATCGTACTGCTCGTTGGTTAAAACGCTGTAAAGAAGAAATGCAGCGCCTGAATCAGTTGGATGATACAATTAATAAAGAACAATTATTGTTTGGAATTAATCAAGGAGCAATTTTTGAAGATATTCGTATTGAACATGCAAAACGAATTACCGATATGGATTTGGACGGATATGCAATTGGAGGGTTGGCAGTTGGAGAGACACATGAGGAAATGTATCGAATTTTAGATGCAGTCGTTCCATTTTTGCCGCAAAACAAGCCAACTTATTTGATGGGAGTTGGAACTCCAGCTAATATTTTGGAAGCAGTCGATCGAGGCGTAGATTTCTTTGATTGTGTTTACCCATCTAGAAATGGAAGACATGGACATGTATATACAAAACATGGAAAGCGAAATCTATTTAACGCAAAGTATGAATTGGATGAACGTCCAATTGAGGAAGGATGTAATTGTCCTGCATGCCGCAGTTATAGCAGAGCCTATATTCGGCATTTACTGAAAGCAAAAGAAATGTTAGGAATGCGTCTTTGTGTGCTTCATAATTTATATTTTTATAATAATTTAATGACTGAAATTCGAGAAGCCATTGACAAACATTGTTATAAAGAGTATAAACATAATATGCTTGCTTCGATGGCAGCAGGAGAAACAGGAGGAAAATAATATGTTAACAGCAACAGGTACAGCAGGTGCACCTAGTCTGCTTTTGATTGTAGGATGGGTTGTAGTTTTTGGAGTAATTATGTATTTTATGACAATTCGTCCTCAAAAGAAACAGGAAAAAGAGCATCAAAATTTGTTAAATTCTCTGGAGGTAAATGATATTGTTTTAACATCTTCAGGTTTCTATGGAACAGTAATCGATATTACAGAAGATACGGTTATTGTTGAATTTGGCAACAATAAAAATTGCCGTATTCCAATGCAAAAGAAGGCAATTGTACAGGTAGAAAAGCCAGGTGCAGAAGAAGAATAGGAGAAAAGGTGCTGATTCAGCACCTTTTCTCTTATCGTGACAGATAATAGAATTTCTAATTAAGCGAAAAAATCCAAAATTTTATTAAGATTTCATTGAAAAAATTGAAATAGATGGTATGATAAAATCAAAGTAAGGTGTTGAAAAGTAAAATTAGTTAGAAACAAAAATATAATTGGAGGGTTTTATGAGAATAAAAGCACCACGAGTCTATCGTCAGGAAAAGGGATTACTTGAACAAATTGGAGAATATGTTTACCCAGTGAGCGAAAAATTTTTTGTTATTTGTGAGAAGAAAATTTCAGATCAGATTGGCAGTGAAATAAAAAGAAGTTTAGAGGCAGCAGAAATTGAATGGAAAAACGTTGTATTTGAAGGAAGATGTACGGAGGCGTTAGCGATGCAGTATGCCAATGACTGTATGGAAGCAGAATGTGAAGCAATTTTAGGAATTGGAGAAAATGATGCATTAGATTTGGCAAAAGCAGTAGCACATTATGCAGACGTACCTGTCGTAATTGTTCCAACTGTTGCATCTTCTAACGCACCGTGCAGTTCCATTGCCGGGCTATTTAAAAACGGACATTTTGATAAACGGTTAAGATTGGGAAACTGTCCAGATATGGTGCTTGTAGATTCGGAAATGATTACAGCAGCATCGGCTCGTTATTTAGCAGCTGGTATGGCAGATGCCATTGCCACTTATTTGGAAAATAAAATTCTGTTTCAGTCAGAACTAGAGGGAAGAATAAAGAAAGGTACAATTTCGGCTACTGTTATGGCAGTTTCGAAAGAGAGTTATAATAGTATTCTTGCATATGGACAAAAAGCATTGGAAGATGTGAAAAATCATATATGCAGTGAAGAGGTAGAAAAGGTTATTGAAGCAAATATTTATTTAAGTGGGATTGGATTTGAAAATGGCGGACTTGCGGCGGCGCATTCTATTGCAAAGGGAATGACACATTTAAAAGAACTAGATTTGTTGCATGGGGAATGTGTTTCGATTGGAATTTTGGCACAGATGATAATGAGTGGAAGCAATTTAGAGGAATTTCAAACGATGAAAAAGTTTCTATGTTCATTAAATCTTCCAGTCTGTCTTTCTGATCTTGGAATAGGAGATTTGAGAGAAAGCGCAGAGAAAATTGCAAAACCAGCTAGTTCTGCCTATGCATCGAATCCAGCGCTTCCGTTTTCGATGAGATATGAAATGATTGCAGGGGCATTGTTGGCATTGGAAAATTAGAAGGAATAAGGGAAATAATTATGGATACAAGGGTGGCGTTAATCGGAATTGTAATAGAAAATGAACAGTCTATTCAACAGTTTAATGAAATTCTACATCAGTATGGTCAGTATATTATAGGGAGAATGGGTATTCCGTATCCAAAGCGCCAAGTGAATATTATTAGTATTGCGATTGATGCGCCAGCAGATGTCATTAGTGCATTGGCTGGGAAGTTAGGACGATTACCTGGTGTAAGTTCTAAAGTGATTTACTCAAAATTATAGTTATGTTGTGAGCAGCACAGCATTAGGAGGAAGGAAATGAGGGAGTTAGTCGATAAACTACAGGCAGAGCGAAGGCTGGAAAAGCAAGAGTGGATTCGTTTAATTCGGAATGAAGATTCATCTTTAGATGAATACATTTTTGAAAAGGCAAGAGCAGAACGAGAATTTTATTATGGAAATAGAGTTTATATTCGAGGATTGATTGAGTTTACAAATTATTGCAAGAACGATTGCTATTATTGTGGAATTCGCAGAAGTAATAAAAAATTGGAACGGTATCGTTTAACGGAAAGTCAGATTTTGGATTGTTGTGATATTGGATATGAATTGGGATTTCGTACTTTTGTACTGCAAGGAGGAGAAGATGGAAGTTATACTGATGAAAAAATCGTTCATCTAGTACAGTCCATGAAAGCACTTTATCCAGATTGTGCAGTTACACTTTCTATTGGAGAAAAGAAAAAAGAGAGTTATAAAGCTTTTTTTGAGGCAGGAGCGGACCGCTATTTGCTTCGTCATGAGACGGCGAATACCAATCATTACCGCAAATTGCATCCAGAAGAATTGACGCTAGAAAATAGAATGCAATGTTTGATGAATCTAAAAGAAATCGGATTTCAAACAGGATGTGGGTTTATGGTAGGGTCTCCGTATCAAACGGCGGATACATTGGCAGAAGATATGATGTTTATTCAAAATTTTCAACCCCATATGGTAGGAATTGGACCATTTATTCCACACCATCAAACTCCATTTGCAGATATGGAAGGAGGAAGTGTGGAATTAACATTAAGGTTATTGGGGTTACTTCGGATTATGATACCAAACCTTTTACTCCCTGCAACAACTGCGCTTGGGACATTGCATCCGAGAGGAAGGGAAAGAGGAATGGCAGCAGGAGCCAATGTTGTGATGCCAAACCTATCTCCAATTGATGTAAGGGAAAAATATTTACTGTACGATAATAAAATTTGCACGGGAGATGAAGCGGCGGAAAGTCTTCAGCATTTAAAACAGACAATGAAAGAAGCTGGCTATGAAGTTGTGACAAGCCGTGGAGATTTTATTCATAAATAAAAAAATAACTGACAGGGAAGTCGTTCTGACCTGTAAGAGAGGAGAACAAAATGGCAATTTATAATCCAGCTTCCTCCAAGGCGGAGGAATTTATTAATCATGAAGAGATTTTGGAAACGTTAGAGTATGCCGATCAAAACAAAACAAATGAGGCATTGATTGATTCATTAATTGAAAAGGCAAAACTGCGCAAAGGCTTAACGCATAGAGAAGCATCGGTTCTTCTTGCCTGTCAAATTCCAGAGAAAAATGAAGAGATCTATGCTTTGGCAGAACAGATTAAAAAGGATTTTTATGGAAACCGTATTGTTATGTTCGCACCATTGTATTTGTCCAATTATTGTGTCAATGGTTGTGTATACTGTCCATATCATGCAAAGAACAAACATATTCCACGTAAAAAACTGACACAGGAAGAAATCCGTCAAGAAGTTATTGCATTGCAGGATATGGGACATAAGCGGTTAGCTTTGGAAACAGGAGAAGATCCGATTAATAATCCAATTGAGTATGTGTTAGAGTCAATTAAAACAATTTATAGTATTAAGCATAAAAATGGTGCAATTCGTCGTGTAAACGTTAATATTGCAGCTACTACCGTTGAAAATTATCGTAAATTAAAAGAAGCTGGAATTGGAACTTATATCTTGTTCCAGGAGACCTATCATAGAGAAAGCTATGAAAAGTTACATCCAACGGGACCAAAACATAATTATGCTTATCATACAGAGGCAATGGACCGTGCAATGCAGGGCGGCATTGACGATGTTGGCATTGGAGTGTTATTTGGTTTGGAATTGTATCGTTATGAATTTGCAGGTCTTTTAATGCACGCAGAACATTTGGAAGCAGTGTTTGGAGTTGGACCTCATACAATTAGTGTACCACGAATTCGCCGTGCCGATGATATCGATCCAGATGTGTTTGATAATGGTATTGATGATGATACTTTTGCAAAACTTGTCGCATGTATCCGTATTGCAGTTCCATATACAGGAATGATTATTTCTACAAGAGAGAGTCAAAAATGCAGAGAACGTGTGCTGCATTTAGGTGTATCTCAGATTAGCGGAGGTTCTCGTACAAGTGTAGGAGGTTATGTGGAACCAGAGGAAGAAGATTCCTCTCAGTTTGAAGTAAGTGATACAAGAACGTTGGATGAGGTAGTAAAATGGTTGATGGAACTTGGCTATATTCCAAGCTTCTGTACGGCATGTTATCGAGAAGGACGTACAGGAGACCGTTTTATGAGTCTTTGTAAGAGCGGACAGATTCAAAATTGCTGTCATCCAAATGCATTAATGACGTTAAAGGAATATTTGGAAGATTATGCTCGTCCAGAAACAAAGGCAGTCGGAGACGCATTAATCTTAAAAGAAATTGAAAATATTCCAAAAGAAAAAGTGCGTCAAATTGTAATCGAACGATTAGAAAAAATTGCAAATGGAGAGAGAGATTTTCGATTCTAATAAAAGTTCAATGGGGACAGCTTGTCTGTCCCTTTCTTAATTTTAGCGTAATACAAAAAAGAAATGGAGGAATATTATGGCAAATTTAAATCAGATTCCAAGCGGAAATCGAGTTCATATTGGATTTTTTGGAAAGAGAAATGCTGGAAAGTCCAGCGTAGTAAATGCAGTGACGGGGCAAAATTTAGCAATTGTATCAGATACAAAGGGAACAACTACTGACCCTGTGCAAAAGGCAATGGAATTGCTTCCAATTGGTCCAGTTGTAATTATTGATACACCTGGCATTGACGATGAGGGAGAACTAGGCAGTTTGCGTGTGAAACGTACAAAACAAGTATTAAATAAAACCGATGTGGCTGTTTTAATTGTGGATGCCCAATTAGGGATTATGCCAGAAGATCGGGAATTAATTCAATTATTTGAACAAAAACAGCTTCCATATATTGTTGTGTACAATAAATCGGATTTAGCAGATTTGACAGAAAAAATAAAAGAGGATACGTCCATTCAAAATAAAATTGCAGTTAGTGCATTAACCAAGGAAAACATTTATGAATTAAAAGAGATGATTGGACGTCTGGCAGGAAAAGAGAAACCTCATTTCCCAATTGTACAAGATCTGATTGAACGAGGAGATTTTGTCGTATTAGTAATCCCAATTGATGCAGCTGCTCCAAAAGGACGATTAATTTTACCACAGCAGCAAACCATTCGAGAAATTTTAGAATCTGGAGCAGTTGCGGTAGTCTGCCAGCCAGCCGAATTAAAAGAAACATTGGCTGGACTGAAGAAAAAACCAAAACTTGTAATTACGGACAGTCAAGCGTTTGGGAAAGTGTCGCAAATGACGCCCGATGATATTTTACTTACTTCGTTTTCCATTTTATTTGCACGTCATAAGGGAAATTTGGAACAGGCAGTAAAGGGAGCCGTAACAATTGAAACATTAAAAGATGGAGATACCGTTTTAATTTCAGAAGGATGTACGCATCATAGGCAATGTGGAGATATTGGAACAGAAAAACTGCCTGCATGGATTCGGAATTATACAAAAAAGGAATTAAACTTTGTATTTTCATCAGGAACAGAATTTCCAGAAGACGTGACAAGTTATGCGATGATTGTACATTGCGGAGGATGTATGCTGAATGAAAAGGAAATGAAATATCGTCAGCAATCTGCCATGGATCAACAAACGCCAATTACAAATTATGGGATTATGATTGCCTATATTCATGGGATTTTAAAGAGAAGTTTAAAAGTCTTTCCTGATATTGAAAAGTATTTACTATAAAAGTGTCGTCAATAGACGGACAGCTAAGGGATTTATCCCTTATGCTGGCTGGATATTAGGCGACCTGACCTGTATGAGCAAGTAAGGCATTTGCCTGGATTGCGAATACGGACTCCTTACAATATTATGAAGGATTTTTTAAATAAATATTAAAAATATAGAAAAATGCAAAGGTTCTTGGGAAAGGGATGACATTTAAAATATTCTGTGTTAAAATAAAAGATCATAGCAAAGCTATGAGATTGGATTAAGACGAGAAAGGAAATAATGATGAAAGTTGTAATACTAGCAGGTGGGTTTGGAACGAGGATTAGTGAAGAAAGTCATCTGAAGCCAAAACCAATGATTGAAATTGGAGAAAGACCGATTTTATGGCATATTATGAAAGAATATTCTCATTATGGATTTAATGAGTTTATCATTTGTCTCGGATATAAACAACATTTAGTAAAAGAATTTTTCTCAGATTATTTTTTGCATACATCGGATATTACATTTGATCTTGCAAACAATAAAATGATTGTGCATAATAATTTTTCAGAACCATGGAAGGTTACATTGGTGGATACAGGTCTCAATACAATGACTGGAGGAAGAGTAAAGCGTATTAAAGACTATGTAGGAAATGAAACCTTTATGCTTACATATGGAGATGGAGTTGCGGATATTGATATTCGGGCTCTGGCAGAATTCCATAAAAAGCATGGGAAAATTGCAACGATTACAACGGTGAATATCGGGCAGCGTTTTGGAGTAATTGATATTAACGAAGAAGGACAAATTGAATCTTTCCGTGAAAAAAATGATGAAGATGGAAGTATGATTAATGGCGGATATATGGTTATGAATCCAGAAGTGTTTGACTATATTGAAGGAGATCAAACAGTATTTGAAAAAGAACCGTTGGAAAATCTGGCAAGAGATGGACAGTTGATGGCGTATTATCATAAAGGATTCTGGAAATGTATGGATACGCAAAGAGATAAGAAAAGTTTAGAAGAAATGTGGCAGTCCAATTGTGCGCCATGGAAGGTTTGGAATGATTGATGAAAAAAGAATGGAGGATGTTATGTTAGATTTGAATTTTTTCAAAAATAAAAATGTACTTGTCACAGGGCATACTGGTTTTAAAGGTTCTTGGCTTTGTAAAATTTTATCGGATGCAGGTGCCGTTGTAACAGGATATTCATTAAAACCTCCAACAAAACCAAACTTATTTACTCTTTCAGGAGTGGAAAAGAAAATAAATTCAATCATTGGAGATATTAGAGATTTTCAACATTTAATGAAAGTATTTGATCAGGTGCAGCCCGAGATTGTAATCCATTTGGCAGCACAGCCCATTGTAAGACAATCTTATCGCAATCCACTGGAAACTTATGAGACGAATGTAATGGGAACCGTTCATTTAATGGAAGCAGTGCGGTTACATCCTTGCGTTCGTTCTGTTTTGAATGTTACTACGGATAAAGTATATTACAATAGAGAATGGGAATGGGGATATCGAGAAGACGATCCGTTAGATGGATATGATCCATACTCTAATAGTAAATCCTGTTCTGAATTAGTGACACATAGTTATAAATTATCTTTCTTTAAGGATGGAATTCCAGCTGTTTCAACGGCACGGGCAGGAAATGTTATTGGAGGAGGAGATTTTGCTGTGGATCGTATTATTCCAGACTGCGTTCGGGCAGCTGCGTCAAATCAGCCAATGATTGTAAGAAATCCACATTCAGTCAGACCGTATCAGCATGTATTGGAACCATTAATATTATATCTTACAATTGTACAGAAACAGTATGAAACGAGTGATTTTGCGGGATATTATAATGTGGGTCCAGATGATAAAGACTGTTTAACGACGGGAGAACTAGTCGATTTGTTTTGTGAATTTTGGGGAGATGGAATGACCTGGGAAAGTCATTGGGATGGAGGTCCGCATGAAGCAAACTTTTTAAAACTGGACTGTTCTCGTGTGAAGCATGTATTTGGATGGAAACCAACATGGGATGTAAAAACGGCAGTTCAAAAGACGGTGGAATGGTCCAAAGTGTGGTTGGAACATGGTGATATTGCGGCATGTATGGAAAAACAAATCAAATTATTTTTAGCATAGAATAAAGGAGTAAAGAATGTTTGAACAGATGAGTGAAAAAGAAGCGAGAGAACAAATTCTCTCCATGGTTTCGGAATATTGTGATAAATATCATAATCAGGAAAAACCTTTTGAAGAAGGACAGAGAATTCCTTATGCTTCTCGTGTTTATGACCATGAAGAAATGGTAAATTTAGTAGATAGTTCATTGGAATTTTGGCTGACGGCTGGACGTTATACGGATCAATTTGAAAAAGCATTTGCACAGTATTTGAATATACCATTTTGTTCCCTTGTAAATTCTGGTTCTTCTGCAAATTTAGTGGCTTTTATGACATTAACCTCTCCTTTACTTGGGGAACGTCAGATAAAACGAGGAGACGAAGTAATTACAGTCGCTGCGGGTTTTCCGACTACGATTACTCCAGTCATTCAATACGGAGCAGTTCCAGTGTTTGTGGACGTTACAATCCCTCAGTATAATATTAATGTGACAAAGTTAGAGGCAGCTTATTCAGAAAAAACAAAAGCAGTAATGATTGCACATACCCTTGGTAATCCATTTAATTTGGAAGCGGTAAAGCAATTCTGTGATAAGTATAACCTTTGGTTAATTGAAGATAACTGTGATGCACTCGGTTCCAAATATAGAATCAATGGAGAAGAACGGTTTACAGGTACGATTGGAGATATTGGAACTTCTAGTTTTTATCCTCCGCATCATATGACGATGGGAGAAGGAGGAGCAGTTTATACAAAAAATCCACTTTTAAATCGTATTATTCGTTCCTTCCGAGATTGGGGACGAGACTGTGTATGCCCTTCTGGACGAGATAATCTTTGTGGACATCGTTTTGACAGACAGTATGGAGAATTACCAATTGGATACGATCATAAATATGTATATTCTCATTTTGGATATAATTTAAAGGCAACGGATATGCAGGCTGCGATTGGATGTGCTCAGATTAAGAAATTCCCAACATTTGTAGAGCGCAGAATTCATAACTTTAATCGTTTAAGAGCTGCATTGGAAGATTGTCAAGATAAATTAATTTTACCAGAGGCTTGTCCAAATTCTACCCCAAGCTGGTTTGGATTTTTAATTACTTGTAAAGAAGGAGTAGACCGTAACAAAGTAGTACAATATGTGGAACAGCGAGGAGTTCAGACACGTATGCTGTTTTCGGGTAATCTAATCAAACATCCATGTTTTGACCAAATGAGAGCGTCAGGAGAAGGATACCGAGTAGTAGGAAGTCTGGAAAATACCGATCGTATTATGAATTATACATTCTGGGTTGGCGTATATCCAGGTATGACGGATGAAAAAATTGACTATATGGCAAAAGTAATAAAAGAGGCTCTGTAATAGAAAAGGGAGTAATCATATGAGGATAAAATTGTCGAATTATATTGCTCAGTTTTTAGTAGAACATGGGATTACCAATGTTTTTACAGTAACTGGCGGGGGAGCAATGCATTTGAATGATGCATTTGGACATCAAGAGGGATTGAAATGTTTATACCAGCATCATGAGCAGGCATGTGCAATTGCAGCGGAAAGCTATGCAAGAATGGAAAATAAGATGGCTTTGCTCTGTGTCACAACGGGGCCTGGAGGAACGAATGCATTGACTGGTGTGGTAGGCGCCTATTTGGATTCTATTCCAATGCTTGTAATATCGGGACAGGTACGCTATGATACGACGGCACGCTATACTGGATTGAATCTCCGGGCAGTAGGAGATCAGGAATTTGATATTTGCAAAGCAGTGGACTCCATGACCAAGTATTGTGAAATGGTAATTGATCCAAACAAGATTAAATACTGTTTGGAAAAGGCAATGTACATTGCAAAACACGGCCGTCCAGGTCCATGTTGGCTGGATATTCCATTGAATGTGCAGGGAAGCTATATTGAAACCGAACAATTAGAGGGATATATTCCAGAAGAAGATTATGAAAAAGAACTGCCTCCTGCGGTAAAAGAAGAAACGGTAGATTGTATTATTGAGAAAATTCGTCAGGCAAAACGGCCAGTATTTTATGCTGGAAATGGAATTCGTATTTCTGGAGGTTATCAAGCATTTCGTTCTGTAGTGGAGAAACTGAATATTCCAGTTGTCACAACATGGGATGGTATTGATGAAATTGAGAATGATCATCCATTATATACGGGAAGAGCTGGCGGTATGGGAGATCGTGCTGGAAATTTTGCAGTACAAAATAGTGATTTGGTGTTAGCAGTTGGCAATCGGCTTAGTATTCGGCAAGTTGGATTTAATCATGAAACTTGGGCGAGAGAAGCATATGTCATTGTGAATGATATTGATTCCGAAGAATTAAAAAAACCAACGATCCATGTAGATATGCCAATCTGGGCAGATGCGAAAGATTTATTAATGAAGTTGGATGCACGTTTGCCAGAAGGAAAACTATTTCAAAATCAAGAGTGGATTACAGTATGTCAAAATTGGAAGAAAAACTATCCAGTATTGCAGCCAAAACACTTGAATCAAGATAATGGATATGTCAATGTATATGCGGCAATTTATGCGATTAGCAGTAAACTGCCAGAAGGACAGATAACAGTAGTTGGCAATGGATCTGCCTGTGTCGTTGGAAGTCAGAGCTATATTATAAAAAAGAATCAAAGATTTATCATTAATTCTGCGATTGCCTCCATGGGTTATGATTTACCGGCGGTAATTGGAGCAGCGATGGCATGTGAAGGTCAGGAATTAATTTGTGTGACAGGAGAAGGAAGCATTCAGATGAATTTGCAGGAATTGCAGACAATTGTTCATCATCAAATGCCAATTAAAATTTTCCTTATTAATAATTGTGGATATCATTCCATCCGCCAGACACAGCGTAACTTTTTCCAAAGGCCATTCGTAGGAATTGGAGCAGACAGCGGAGATTTAAGCTTTCCAGATATGGAGAAATTAGCGTGGGCATATGGAATTTCTTATACGGCAGTACACCATAACCGAGACTTAGATGGGGCAGTAAGTAAAACACTTGCAAAAAAGGGACCTGCTATTTGTGAAATTTTCGTAGATACCGAGCAGAATTTTGAACCAAAGTCTGCTACAAAACGTTTGGAAGATGGAACATTGGTGTCAGCTCCATTGGAAGATTTGGCTCCGTTTTTAAGCAAAGAGGAATTGAAAAAAAATATGTTTATTCCTCTTGTAGATGAGTGATAAGATGGATAATTTAAAAATCATTCTTTTCGTTTAGGAGAATATTATGGAGAAAATAACTCGTGTAGTGCTGACTGGAGCAACGGGAATGATTGGAGCAACTCTTGCGCAAGTATTATTAAAAGAAGGAGCAGAAGTATGGGCGCTTGTAAGGCGCTCTTCTGCTCGGATAAGAAACTTACCAAAAAACGAGAAATTACATTTGGTGGATGCAGAGTTGAATCATTTGGATGATTTAATGGAATATATGGAGGGGCTGCCTTCCAAAGCAGATGCATTTTTTCATTTAGGATGGGAAGGCACTTATGGATCGAGCAGACAAGATTTATATTTACAAAATAGAAATGTGAAAAATACACTGGATGCAGTTCATCTAGCCAATAAACTTGGTTGTGAAGTTTTTGTAGGGGCTGGGTCTCAAGCGGAGTACGGCAAATGCAGTGATAAGATCGCACCTGATACTCCAACCTTTCCAGAAACTGGATATGGAATCGGAAAGCTCTGCGCCGGACAGATGAGCCGAAATTTGTGCAAGCAGTTAGGAATTCGGCACGTATGGACGAGAATTTTAAGTGTTTACGGACCAATGGATCAGGAGTATACGATGGTAATGTCTGGGATTTACCAACTGCTAAGAGGAGAACGTCCAGTCTATACAAAGGGAGAGCAAAAATGGGACTATTTGTATTCCGAAGATGCAGCAAGAGCATTGTATTTGGCAGGATGCAAAGGAAGAGATCAGGCAATTTATTGTGTTGGAAGCGGAATGGTACGACCACTGCGGGAGTATATTTTAGCAATCAGAGATGCAGTAGATCCAAAAGCCTCGATTGGTTTGGGAGAGATTCCATACCCAGAAGGACAAGTCATGTATTTACAGGCAGATATTGAGACATTGACAAAAGATACTGGATTTGTTCCAGAGATTTCTTTTGAAGAAGGAATTCAAAGGACGGTTCAATGGTGTAGAAAGAGGTAGGAATGAAAACAGTAAGTATTGTAGTACCTTGTTACAATGAAGAAGAAAATGTAGTACCGTTGAGTGAGGCAATTATTCAGGAGTTTGAAAAGAAACTCCCAGAATACAATTATGAAATAATTTTTATTGATAATGACTCAAAGGATCGGACAAGGGAATATTTAAGAAGACTTTGTGAAAAAAATCCTCGTATTCGGGCTATTTTTAATGCCAAAAATTTTGGGCAGTTTAATTCCCCTTATTATGGATTATTACAGGCGACTGGAGACTGTGCAATTTTAATGGCAGCGGATTTTCAAGATCCAGTTGAAATGATTCGTCCATTTGTGGATGGATGGGAAGAAGGATATAAAATTGTAATTGGTATTAAGACAAAGAGTAAAGAAAGCAAGATTATGTATTTCTTGCGAAGCTGTTATTATCGGATGATTAAAAAACTTTCCGATGTGGAACAAATTGAACATTTCACAGGATTTGGACTTTATGATAAAAAGTTTATCCAAGTATTGCAAAACTTAGATGATCCTACTCCATTTTTGCGTGGAATTGTAGCAGAGCTGGGATTCCGCAGAAAAGAAATTGAATATACCCAGCCACAACGCCGTGCAGGAAAAACAAGCAATAATTTTTATCGTTTGTTTGATGCGGCAATGTTGAGTGTAACCTCCTATACGAAAGTGGGACTTCGAATTGCAACATTACTTGGAATGTTTAGTAGTGTAGTAAGTATTTTGATTGCAATTATATATTTAGTAATGAAACTCATTTATTGGGATCGATTTGCAGCAGGTATGGCGCCTGTTTTAATTGGAATGTTTGTGTTAGGTTCCATTCAGCTATTTTTTATTGGATTAATTGGAGAGTATGTATTAAGTATTAATGCACGTACGATGCGTCGTCCGCTTGTAGTGGAGGAAGAACGTATTAATTTTCCAGAAAGAGAGGAAACAGCAGATGACAGAGGAAGTGCAAAAGGCGATTGATCAGGTTCACGCCGCACATATTATTATTATGAAAGAGATGGAGCGAATTTGTAAAAAACATCATATTATGTTTTATATTGAAAGCGGAACGCTTTTAGGAGCGATTCGTCATAAGGCCGCAATCCCATGGGATGATGATGCAGATACAGCAATGCTCCGCAGTGAATTTGAAAAATTTAGAAAAGTAGTAAGAGAAGAATTAGCACCTGGATTTGCCTATGTGGAGCCAAAAGATCTGGGGAATAATGCAATTTTTGATTTTGTGCCTCGAATTATTTTATTGGATTCTCAGATTCAGCCAGAAGATGAAGAACAGAAGTTTTATGGCAATGGAATGAATAATCATGTATCGGTAGATATTTTTATTATTGATGATGTGAACGACTGTAACTGGATGCATTTGCTTTCCAGAGCGCTGATTTTAGTCTGTTATGGGCTTGGAATGGGACATCGTTATCAATTAGACATGAATGACTATAACGGACTATCCAAGCTTATAGTTAAAATTCTGTCTGGAATTGGAAAACATATTCCATCAGAAAAAATTATACGATGGTATGATAAGGCGTCTCGTATGGGAACTGGAAAAAATAAAAAGAAGCATCGCTGTTTCTATGGGAATTTTTTGATTCAGGATGTGGCGCTTATCTATGATAAAAGATGGTTTGCAGAAACAGTTCCTGTTACATTGGATGGGGTGGAACTTCCTGCTCCAAAGGGATGGCATCGGGCATTGAAGACAATTTATGGGGATTATATGCAGCTTCCTCCAGAGGAAAAAAGAGTAAATACACATTGTAATCCAGATTATGTAAAAATATGGTATCAAGAAAAAAAGTAGGATGTGGCAGATATGATATTAGGAGGAAAACATGAAATTTGACTCTATAAAACGATTTGCACTGGATTTTTTGTATGGTACGGCTGCATTGGTAGCATTGAATGGCGTAATTACTTTTTTGGTTTATCCGTTTATTAATCGAACACTTGGAAACGAAGCCAATGGACAAGTTTTATTTTTTACGGCGATTATGGGATTGATGGCTTCTGCATTTGGTTCAGGTGCAAACTATGCACGTATGAAAATTTCTACCATAAGGCATTCTCAAAATGGAGATTATAATTGGTTTTTGCTTGCCGTTGCAGGAATTGCAGTTGTTGTGACAATTATTGCAGCGACAATTAAAAGAAATAGTGCAGGAGCATCCGTTGTAACCATTGCAATTTTAATTATTGTGACGGTCTTGCGTTATTATGCCGATGTACAATTTCGATTGGATTTAAACTATAAACGGTTTTTCTGGTACTATATTTTAGTTACAATTGGATACGTAGTAGGAGTATTGGTGTATCGATGGACATCCTCTTGGGCAATGATTTTTATTATCGGAGAATGTTTTGGCTTGATTTATGTTGCTGTAGTTGGTACTATTTTTAATCCTCCCTTTTTTAAGCGTTCTTCTCATTTTGTGGAAAACATAAAAGTAATGTGGAATCTGTCATCTGCCTATTTGATGTCGGATTTTGTTTCGTATGCAGATCGTGTAATGATTCCGTTATTTATCGTCAATGGAGACGAAGCATCGACGATATTTTATGTGGCTACACTTTTGGGAAAGATGGTTTCTCTATTGTCTACTCCGCTGAATGGCGTAATCATTGGTCATTTGTCTCGATATAAAGGAAAAATCACAAGAAAAATGTTTGCTGGAGTAATGGGAATTTTGCTGGCATGTGCAATTGTCTTTACATGTGGAAGTGTGTTAGGATCTTATATTATTATTCCATTTCTCTATAATTCACAAGTGGTGGAAGCAGCAAGCAGGTTATTTTGGATTGCCAATGCAGGACAAGTGTTTTTCTTTCTTTCTAACACAATGATGGTTGTGGTGCTGCGATTTGCAACAGAAAAATATCAGATTTATATAGGGACCATTTACACCGTATTGTTTGTTGCGATTATTATACCATTTATGCTTTTTTGGGGACTTTGGGGAATGGCAATTGGACTTTTGCTTATTAATATTCTAAAATTTGCCATTATAACTGGATTGGGATTTTATGCATTGAAAAAAGAAACAATGGATTAATTTAAATACAATATGATAATGGAGGAAACCTATGAGAGAAAAGAAAAAGACAGTGGGATTTTTCGAAACTTGGAAAGAACTCTGTTTTTGGGATTATTTGATTTTTTTAATATTGGCAGGCATCTGTTTTTTATCATTCCAACAAAATGATCTATTACATACGGCTGGATGTTCATATGGATATTTGAATGGACATATTTTAGATTTCTATGATTATTGTGGCCAATTTGATATTCATCCAAGTTATATGCCAAGTATGTATTTATTATTTGCGATCTGGAATATTCCAATGCGTATTCTGGGAATTGTAACTGTTCCAACAGAAAATCTTCCATTGCTTGCCATTATGTGGGCGAAATTACTTCCATGTATTTTATATATGATCTCTGGATTTGTAATTTATGGGATTTGTATGGAAATTGGAATGGGAAGAAAAAAATCGAAACTTTGTACTTATGCAAGTTTAACTATGCCGATTGGATTTTACGCTCAATTTATTTTTGGGCAATATGATATTTTTATGGTGCTTTGCATATTGCTTGGAGTTTACTTCTATCTGAAAAATAAAGATTTTTATTTTATTTTCTGGTTTGCAATTGCAATTACGTTTAAGTATTCGGCATTATTGATTTTCTTGCCATTGCTTTTACTGAAGACAAAAAATGTATGGAAAATTATACTTAGCTGTGTTGCAGCAGCAGTGCCGTATGGAATTGAATTTCTACTATATATAGGAAGCGAAGCGTTTTCCAATTATGCGTTTGGAATTGGAAGCAGCGGAGATAACCCAACGGGCTATATTTTTAATGCTACATTATTTACGGGATTCCAACTAGGAACGGTACAGTTTTCTGTGAGTCTTGTAATTATGGGATTTGGAATTATTTGTGCATTAGCTTATTTTACAAGAGTGAAAGAAAAGAAAGAACTTATAAAATGGATGTTATATTTATGTTGTTTAGTGTCATTTGTATTATTTGGCCTTGCAAAATGGCATCCGCAATGGCTGTTGATGGCAGTTCCATTCTGGGTAATCAGTGCATTTATTCACAGAGATACAAAAATCTTTATGATTATTGATATTCTGTTTATGATGTTCTTTACTATTTTTAATGTAATGATGATACCAAACAATGTGGATCAGGCAATGTTCAATCATGGAATTTTCGCTGGAATGGTGAATGGAGAGATTGGAACAAAGCTGACAATGGGAAATCTAATTGGAAAATTAGATCCAATGATCTGCCTTTCTATGATTTCTATGATTATGCTTGTCTATGCATTGTTTAAGCATCCAAAGTACTGTGCAGAGTCATTTGCTATACAGGACAATTGTATGGGATGGATTCGTACCCGTTTTGTGGTGGGTGTGGCCATGTTTGTAGTTCCAGCTTTTCTCTGTCTCTATGCATCTCAAGTTGGAACGCAGCCAACTTATGAAGTGAAATCTGGGACGAGTGGGGTAATTCTCTCCGAACGGGAGGATTCAGTTGTTCAGCCATTTATTAGTCAGGGAAGCATATTAGATCAAATTCAGTTTCCTGTTATGACAAATGGTCGTGCAAATAATGTAGATTTAGTTGTTACATTGCGAGAGCAGAGTACGGGGAAAGAACTATATACTGAGTCGTTTAATGCTTCTGGCTGGTGGGATGGTAAGCTAATCCAGCTATTTACTGGAGAAATTCCAACAGAAAAGGATGAGGTATACGAAGTGGTATTTAAAATAGAACCACGGGAAACTGAATCAAAATTAGCACTTTATTTAAATACGGTAACGCCAATTGAACACGATGAAGAAAAAAGCATAATTGAGGGAGAAAAAAATGATTCTCAAGTGCAGATGATTGTGTATCAAAAATAATGGATACTGGTAAAAAGTTCAAAAAAAGGTTGACAGTAAATTTTGAATATGTTACTATGGTAGATGCACTATTATGGCTGATTATGCTTTTGCATATAATTTGCTATAACACGTGATTATGGCACGGCAAAGTATGCCGTTCAATTTTATAGAAAAACAGGGGTGAAACGTCAATGGAAAAAAGCAGAATCCGACCAGTGAAATCAGGAAAAAGCATTCGTATGAGTTATGCTAGACAAAAAGAAGTATTGGAAATGCCAAACCTGATTGCAATCCAGAAAGATTCCTATCAGTGGTTCCTCGATGAGGGATTAAAAGAAGTATTTGAAGATATTTCTCCAATCGCTGATTATAGTGGACATTTAAGTTTGGAATTTGGTGGCTTCCGACTTTGTACTGATGAAATCAAGTATACAATTGAAGAGTGCAAAGAAAGAGATGCAACCTATGCTGCACCGCTGAAGGTTAAAGTGAAGCTTTATAATAAAGAAAAAGACGAAATTAAAGATCATGAAATTTTTATGGGTGATCTTCCATTAATGACTGATACAGGTTCTTTTGTTATCAATGGTGCAGAGCGAGTTATTGTAAGCCAGCTGGTTCGTTCCCCTGGCATCTATTATACAATTGCTCATGATAAGGTTGGTAAGAAACTGTTTTCCTCACAAGTAATTCCAAACCGTGGTGCATGGTTAGAATATGATACGGATTCAAATGATATTTTCTTCGTACGTGTGGATCGTACTCGTAAAGTACCGGTCACCGTATTGATCCGTGCTCTTGGATGGGGAACCAATCAGGAGATTATTGATTTATTTGGAGAAGAGCCAAAGATTTTGGCAAGTATTCAAAAAGATACGTCCGACAATTACCAAGATGGTTTGTTGGAATTATATAAAAAGATTCGCCCAGGCGAACCATTGTCTGTAGACAGTGCGGCAAGCTTGCTGAATAGTATGTTTTTTGACCCAAGACGTTATGATTTGGCAAAGGTAGGACGTTATAAATTCAATAAAAAACTTCATTTTAGAAATCGCTTAAATGGTCATATTTTGGCAGAGGATGTAGTGGATACAGAGACAGGAGAAATCATTGCAGAAGCAGGTACGTTGTTAAACCGTGAATCTGCCACAGTGATTCAAAACGCAGCAGTTCCGTATGTTATGATTCAGACAGAAGAACATGTTGTAAAAGTGATTTCAAATATGATGGTGGATGCTGCCGAGTATTTGGATTTTGATCCAGAGGAAGCGGGTATCCATGAATTAGTATTTTATCCGTTATTAAAACAGATTTTAGAAGAGAATGAAACGGAAGAAGAGATAAAAGCAGCCATTCATAAAAATATGGCAGAGTTAGTTCCAAAACATATTACAAAAGAAGATATTATTGCATCGATCAACTATTGCCTTCATTTGGAGTATGGAGTTGGTACAAACGATGATATTGACCATTTAGGAAATCGTCGTATTCGTGCGGTTGGTGAATTGCTTCAGAACCAATACCGTATTGGTCTTTCCAGAATGGAACGTGTTGTAAGAGAACGTATGACAACACAAGATGTAGACGGAATCACTCCACAGTCTTTGATTAATATTAAACCTGTAACAGCAGCTGTAAAAGAATTTTTTGGAAGTTCTCAGCTGTCACAGTTTATGGATCAAAACAATCCATTATCCGAACTGACACATAAGAGACGTCTTTCTGCATTGGGACCTGGTGGTCTTTCCAGAGATCGTGCAGGATTCGAAGTTCGAGATGTTCATTATTCCCATTATGGAAGAATGTGTCCAATCGAGACACCAGAAGGTCCAAACATCGGTTTGATTAACTCTTTGGCTACTTATGCAAGGGTAAATCCATATGGATTTGTAGAGGCTCCATATCGTAAAGTAGACAAAACGGATCCAAAGAATCCAGTTGTAACGGACGAAGTTGTGTATATGACGGCGGACGAAGAGGATGACTATGTAGTAGCACAGGCGAATGAACCTTTGGATGAAGAAGGTCATTTCATTCATAACAATGTATCAGGTCGTTTCCGTGAAGAAACTTCCGAGTTTGAAAAGAAACAAATTGATTATATGGATGTTTCTCCAAAGATGGTATTCTCAGTAGCGACCTCTATGATTCCTTTCCTTGAAAATGATGATGCAAACCGTGCATTGATGGGTTCCAACATGCAGCGTCAGGCAGTACCGCTTATGTTGACAGAAGCGCCTGTTGTTGGAACGGGTATGGAAGATAAAACAGCGGTTGATTCAGGTGTATGTGTTGTGGCAAAACATGACGGTATTGTAGAACGTTCTGCCTCTAAAGAAATTATTATTAAATGTGAGGATGGAACGAAAGACGTATATCGCTTGACAAAGTTTGCCAGAAGCAATCAGAGTAACTGTTATAATCAAAAGCCAATCGTATTTAAAGGGGAATATGTAAAGGCAGGGCAAGTAATTGCAGATGGTCCTTCCACGTCTCAGGGAGAAATTGCACTTGGTAAGAATCCATTGATTGGTTTTATGACTTGGGAAGGCTATAATTACGAAGATGCCGTACTTTTGAGTGAACGTCTTGTTCAGGAAGATGTATATACTTCCATTCACATTGAAGAGTATGAAGCCGAGGCCAGAGATACAAAGCTTGGACCAGAAGAAATTACAAGAGATGTTCCTGGTGTTGGTGATGATGCACTTAAGGATTTGGATGAGAGAGGTATTATCCGTGTCGGTGCAGAAGTACGTGCAGGAGACATTTTAGTTGGTAAAGTTACTCCAAAGGGAGAAACAGAACTGACGGCGGAAGAACGTTTGCTTCGTGCAATCTTTGGTGAAAAAGCAAGAGAAGTACGTGATACTTCATTAAAAGTGCCACATGGCGCCTATGGTATTATTGTAGATGCGAAAGTATTTACAAGAGCGAACAGCGATGAGTTATCTCCAGGTGTAAATGAAACAGTACGTATCTATATTGCTCAGAAGCGTAAGATTTCTGTTGGGGATAAGATGGCTGGTCGTCATGGTAACAAGGGTGTTGTTTCCAGAGTACTCCCAGTAGAAGATATGCCATTTTTACCAAATGGACGTCCATTGGATATCGTATTGAATCCACTTGGTGTGCCTTCTCGTATGAATATCGGACAGGTGTTGGAAATCCATTTAAGTTTAGCTGCAAAAGCGCTTGGATTTAATATTGCAACTCCAGTATTTGATGGTGCAAACGAAGTGGATATTATGGACACTTTGGATCTTGCGAATGATTATGTAAATACATCTTGGGAAGATTTCCAGGAAAAGTATAAAGATATATTGAAGCCAGAAGTTATGGAATATTTAGGAGAACATTTGGAACATAGGGAACTGTGGAAGGGTGTTCCAATTTCCAGAGACGGTAAGGTAAGGCTTCGTGATGGACGTACAGGAGAATGTTTTGACAGTCCTGTTACAATTGGACATATGCATTATTTGAAACTCCATCACTTAGTTGATGATAAGATTCATGCCCGCTCCACTGGTCCTTACTCGTTAGTAACACAGCAGCCACTTGGTGGTAAGGCACAGTTTGGTGGACAGAGATTTGGAGAAATGGAAGTTTGGGCTCTTGAGGCTTATGGTGCTTCTTACACATTACAGGAAATTCTGACAGTAAAATCAGATGATGTAATTGGACGTGTGAAGACTTATGAAGCAATTATTAAGGGCGAGAATATTCCAGAACCAGGTATTCCAGAATCGTTCAAAGTATTGTTAAAAGAATTACAGTCACTTGGACTGGATGTCAGAGTGCTGCGTGATGACAATACAGAAGTTGAGATTATGGAAAATGTAGATTATGGTAATACTGATTTCCGCTCCATTATGGAAGGCGATGACCGCCATTATAATGATGATGAATTCGGTGCTTATGGTTATACCAAGCAAGAAGTATCGGATGGTGAATTCGTTAACATCGAAGATGATGACGATGATAGCATTTTAGATTTCGATGACGATTTTGATGATTTGGAAGATGACGATTACACCGAGGAATAATAGAAGGGAGAGCCACACATGCCTGAAACAAATAATGAAACCTATCAGCCAATGACATTTGATTCAATTAAGATTGGTTTGGCTTCACCGGAAAAGATTAGAGAATGGTCTAGAGGAAAAGTAACAAAACCAGAGACCATCAATTATAGAACCTTAAAACCAGAAAAAGATGGTCTGTTCTGTGAGCGTATTTTTGGGCCGCAGAAAGACTGGGAGTGCCATTGCGGTAAATACAAAAAGATCCGTTATAAAGGCGTGATCTGTGATCGATGCGGCGTAGAAGTAACGAAGTCCAATGTGCGTAGAGAACGTATGGGACATATTGAATTAGCGGCTCCAGTTTCTCATATTTGGTATTTTAAAGGAATCCCTAGTCGTATGGGACTTGTACTGGATGTATCTCCAAGAACACTGGATAAGGTATTGTATTTTGCTTCTTATATTGTATTGGATGAAGGAAATACAAATCTTTCTTATAAACAAGTACTTTCTGAGAAAGAGTATCGTGATGCAGTAGAAGAATGGGGCGAAGGTGCATTCCGTGTTGGTATGGGTGCAGAAGCGATCAAGGAACTGCTGACAGCGATTGATTTAGAGAAAGATTCTTTGGAACTTAGAACGGCATTGAAAGATGCTTCTGGTCAAAAGAGAGCCCGTATTATTAAGAGATTAGAGGTTGTAGAGGCGTTTCGTGCCTCTGGCAACCGTCCAGAATGGATGATTATGGATGCAATTCCAGTCATTCCTCCAGACTTACGTCCAATGGTTCAATTAGATGGAGGTCGTTTTGCAACTTCTGACTTAAATGATCTTTATCGTAGAATTATTAACCGTAACAATCGTCTGGCTCGTTTGTTAGAACTGGGCGCACCAGACATTATTGTGCGGAATGAAAAACGTATGCTTCAAGAAGCAGTAGATGCGTTAATTGACAATGGAAGAAGAGGACGTCCTGTTACTGGTCCTGGTAATCGTGCGTTAAAGTCTCTTTCCGATATGTTAAAAGGAAAACAGGGACGTTTCCGTCAGAACTTACTTGGTAAGCGTGTGGACTACTCTGGTCGTTCCGTAATCGTAGTAGGACCAGAACTGAAGATTTATCAATGTGGTCTTCCGAAAGAAATGGCAATTGAATTATTCAAGCCATTTGTTATGAAAGAATTAGTTGCAAATGGAACTGCCCATAATATTAAGAGTGCAAAGAAGATGGTAGAACGCCTTCAGACAGAAGTTTGGGATGTATTGGAAGAAGTAATCAAAGAACATCCAGTTATGTTAAACCGTGCTCCTACATTGCATCGACTTGGTATTCAGGCATTTGAACCAATTTTGGTAGAAGGTAAAGCAATTAAGCTTCATCCGCTTGTATGTACTGCATTTAATGCAGACTTCGATGGTGACCAGATGGCAGTTCATTTACCACTTTCCGTAGAGGCACAGGCAGAATGCCGATTCCTTTTGCTGTCTCCAAACAACTTGTTAAAGCCATCCGATGGTGGTCCAGTAGCAGTTCCTTCGCAGGATATGGTACTTGGTATTTATTACTTGACACAGGAACGGCCTGGAGTAAAGGGAGAGGGCAAATTCTTCCGAAATGTCAACGAAGCAATTTTAGCATATGAGAATGAAGTAATTACATTACATTCTAAGATTAAAGTGCGTGTAACGAAAGAAATGTCAGATGGTACGAAGTTATCTGGTATTGTGGAATCTACATTAGGACGCTTCATCTTTAATGAAATCATTCCACAAGATCTTGGATTTGTAGATCGTAGTATTCCTGGTAATGAGTTAGTTCCAGAAGTAGATTTCTTAGTTGGTAAGAAGCAATTAAAGCAAATCTTAGAAAAAGTTATTAATACACATGGTGCAACTGCAACCGCAGAAGTATTGGATGCAGTAAAGGCAATGGGATATAAATATTCCACTCGTGCAGCAATGACGGTATCAATTTCCGATATGACAGTGCCACCTCAAAAGCCAGAGCTGATTAAAAAGGCACAGGATACGGTAGACTTAATTGCGAAAAACTTTAAGCGTGGATTTATTACAGAAGAAGAACGTTATAAAGAAGTAATTCAGACATGGCAGGAGACGGATAATATTTTGACAAAAGCCCTGTTGGATGGTTTGGATAAATACAATAATATTTATATGATGGCGGATTCAGGCGCCCGTGGTTCCGATAAGCAGATTAAGCAGTTAGCAGGTATGCGTGGTCTGATGGCGGATACAACTGGTCATACAATCGAACTTCCAATTAAATCGAACTTCCGTGAAGGTCTGGATGTATTGGAATATTTTATTTCTGCACATGGTGCTCGTAAAGGTTTGTCCGATACGGCACTTCGTACTGCCGACTCTGGTTATTTGACAAGACGTTTGGTAGATGTTTCCCAGGATGTTATCATTCGTGAAGTGGACTGCTGTGAAGGAAAAGAAATTCCTTATATGGAAATCAAAGCCTTTATGGATGGTCAGGAAACGATTGAAAGTTTACAGGATCGTTTAACAGGACGTTTTATTGCAGAAACGATTACTGATCCAGATACTGGGGAAGTAGTAATCAAAGCAAATCATATGGTAACACCAAAACGTGCAGCTGCGATTATGAAAGTATTAGATAAACTTGGAAGAAATTCGGTTAAGATTCGTACTGTATTAAGCTGTAAATCTCATATTGGTGTTTGTGCAAAATGTTATGGTTCCAATATGGCTACAGGTCAGTCGGTGCAGGTTGGTGAAGCAGTTGGTATTATTGCTGCACAGTCCATCGGTGAACCTGGTACACAGCTTACAATGAGAACATTCCATACAGGTGGTGTTGCTGGTGGAGATATTACACAGGGTCTTCCTCGTGTTGAAGAATTGTTTGAAGCACGTAAACCAAAGGGACTTGCAATTATTACGGAATTTGGTGGTATTGCAACACTGAAAGATACAAAGAAGAAGAGAGAAATTATTATTACCGATCCAGAGACTGGTAATTCTAAAACTTACTTGATTCCTTACGGTTCTCGTATTAAAATTCAAGATGGTGCAGTACTGGAAGCTGGCGATGAGCTGACAGAAGGTAGTGTAAATCCACACGATATTTTAAAGATTAAGGGAGTCCGTGCAGTACAAGATTATATGATTCAAGAAGTACAGCGTGTATACCGTCTCCAAGGTGTAGAAATTAATGATAAACATATCGAAGTTATTGTACGTCAAATGTTAAAGAAAATCCGTGTAGAAGAAAGCGGAGATGGAGATGTACTTCCAGGAGTATCGATGGATGTATTGGATTTCAACGATATGAATGAGAAATTGATTCGGGAAGGTAAGAAACCAGCAGAAGGAAAACAAGTAATGCTTGGTATTACAAAGGCTTCCTTAGCAACTGATTCGTTCTTATCAGCAGCCTCCTTCCAGGAAACAACGAAAGTTCTGACAGAAGCAGCGATTAATGGTAGAGTCGATAAATTAATTGGTCTGAAAGAAAACGTTATCATTGGTAAGTTAATTCCAGCAGGTACAGGAATGAAGAGATATCGTTCTGTAAAGTTGGATACGGATATGAGTGTGTTAGAAAATCTGGAATTAAATGAAAAAGCTGAAGATGAAGAAGAATTAGAGAATGAAATTGAAGGGTTAGAAAGACTCGGAGATACGGATTCATCTGAAGAAGAGCAGGAAGAGAATTCAAGCGCAGAGACTCCAGAAGAATCTGGCGATTCAGAAGAATAAGAAACAAGAAAATGCTGTGATAGTTAAAAAACTATCACAGCATTTTCGTTAGAGCGATTATAAAATTCTAAATATTACTATAAAGTGGGGGTAGCACATTATAGATGTAGTTCCTATTTAACGTGCTATCATATAAAGAATTGGGATAAAGAATTTACGATATTTTAATATAAAGATGGCTTATAATCGCTTATGATAGTAGAAATCTTTAAATAAATCATTTAAAGACAACTACTATGTGAGTAATTATAACATAAACAAACAAGAAGTCAAGTAATGTTTCAAAAATACTATTTTAATAATTGATGGATTCGTCATTCGTCTGTTTATTCTTCGAGAATTTTCAG
>OEQY01000057.1_pt1 | contig 39257 bp, 40 predicted proteins | sample 1539871 | NCBI WGS metagenome assembly OEQY01 (sample SAMEA3891877, study PRJEB23780) | metagenome | biome: terrestrial biome; feature: animal house; material: Caecal content | place: Italy | collected 2015-05-05 | reverse complement strand
TTTGAACGCCCGGATTTTCAGCGCATGATGGACGATGTGGAAGCCGGAAAAGTAAACTGCATTGTCACGAAAGACCTTTCCCGTTTCGGGCGGGAACATGTGATGATGGACTACTATCTGGAATTTCTGTTCCCGGAAAAACGGGTGCGCTACATCGCCGTTGCGGAGAATGAGGACACAGAGAAAGGGCTTTCCGATTTTGTCCCGTTCAAAAACCTGTTCAATGAATGGTTTGCGAAAGATACAAGCCGCAAGGTAAAGGCCGCTTTCAAAGCAAAGTTTGCCACAGGACAGCGTATCGGCGCCTATGCTCCCATCGGGTACAGGAAACACCCGGAAATCAAAAACAAGCTGATAATCGACGAGGAAACCCGCTGGATAGTGGAGAAGATTTTTGACCTCGCCATTCATGGCAGAGGGGCGGCCAGTATCACAAGAATACTGATTGCGGAAAAGGTTCCCACGCCGGGATTTATCAACTTCCAGCGTGACGGGACTTTCGCAAACATCTATGCGGGTGCGCCAGAGGAAAAAAGCTACGCATGGACGATAGCGCAGGTCAAGAGCATTATGAAAGACGAAACCTATATCGGCCATACCATCCACTACCGGGAAACAAACATTTCCTTTAAGAACAAGCGGAGGATACGCAAGCCCCAAAGTGAATGGGTGCGGGTGGAGAACACGCAGGAGCCGATTATCAGCGAACAGGTTTTCCGGCAGGTACAGGAGCAGATAGCAAACCGCCGCAGAAAATGCAAGGACGGTACAACACAGATTTTTTCCGGATTGGTAAAATGTTCGGATTGCGGCTGGTCGTTGTCCTATGGGGAGAACAGGCAGAACAGCAAGCCTTACGGCCATTATCATTGTAGCAAGTACGGACAGGGCACACGCCAATGCTCCATGCATTATATCCGCTATGATGTGCTTTACGCCTATGTCCTCTCCCGTCTGCAATACTGGTCGGGGCTGGTACAGCATGATGAAGAACGGCTTTTGAAGCGGCTGTTAAACGCCAATGACAAGGGACAGGCCGCCGCAAGAAAGAAGCAAGCCGCAGAGTTGAACAAAGCGGAGAAGCGGAAAGCCGAAGTCGATACCCTGTTTGCCCGGATGTATGAGGACTGGGCGGCGGGGCGTATCACAGAATACAACTTCTCTATGCTGTCCGGGAAGTACCAGAGCGAACAGGCTGAACTGGACACAAAGATTGAACAGCTTCAATCCGCTATCGCCACTGAAAGCCAGAACGCCGCAGACGCAGAAAAATGGATTGCCTTGATGAAAGAGTGCGTCAATCCAACAGAACTGACCGCCGAACTTTTGAATACGCTGATTGAAAAAATCGTTGTCCATGAAGCGGTCAAAGGTGAGGACGGAAGCCGGGAACAGGAGGTAGAAATCTTCTACCGCTTTATCGGCAAAATTGATTAAATGACACCAATATTTTTAACTATGTGATACCGGGACTACTTATCCAGATATTTCTCTACTGCCTCGTCTGGCGGCTTTTTTTAATATTAGCATTGATGAGTTGATGGGGTATGAACCACAAATGACAAAGGAAGACATTCGAAAATTGTATCGTCAGTTAGCCATTGAATTTTCTTCCCTTCCTATTGATACCGTTTTGGAGCATTGTCGGGAGATTGCAAAAAAATATTTTTCCTGTTTCCCACTTTTACTTCAAATTGGTTCTCTGTTTGTAAATCATAGTATGTTAGTCAAAGATCCAGATAAAACCGTTCAAATTTTAGAAGAGGCGAGGACGATATTTGCTCGAGTAAAAACCGAAACAGACGACATTGAGCTTGCAAAACAGGCTTTGGATATGGAAGCACTTTGCCTATTAACACTTGGACGGTCAAATGAAGTTCTCGATCTGTTAGAGCCAATGGAATTATCGCTAACCTTTTCGGAACCACTACTAGCTTCTGCCTATGAAAAGATCGGTAAAACAGAGACTGCAAAAAGTATTTTGCAAATAGGAATGTATCAATCCATCATTCGCCTGTTTAACCTACTTCCTTCCTATTTGAATTTATGTTTGGATCAGCCGACGACCTTTGAAGAAACTTATAAGCGAACGATTGCACTATCCGAGACATTTCAGATTCGGACACTTCATCCAGGTCTTCTTCTGTCCTTTTATGTTTCAGCAGCTCAAAATTATCTGGCACTTGGTAAGACAGAAAAAGCACTGGATCTGTTGGAACAATACACACAACTTGCTACGAGTGATATTTATCCATTGCGATTACATGGAGATCATTACTTTGATCGGCTGGATGGCTGGCTGGAGCATACGCTTACATTGGGAAGTGATATGCCAAGAAACGAAACAATCGTTCGAAAAGACATGACACAAGCCGTTAGGGATAATCCTGCATTTACGATAATAAGATATACTCCACGTTTTCAGTCAATGATAAAACGCTTAGAAGCAAATGAGGAGGTCGCATATGCAAGCAATTATAACAGATAATTTATCCAAACAATATACTGGTAACAAGAACGCTGTAGACCATATCAGTCTTACCCTTGATCAAGGGGAAGTATTTGGATTTTTGGGTCCGAACGGTGCTGGAAAAACAACTACCGTAAAGCTTCTCAACGGAATGTTGACTCCTACTGAGGGAAGTTGTGAAATACTTGGCAGGAATCCTTCACAGACTCCAGAAGCAGTTCATACTCTATCAGGAGTTGTAACGGAACATGCTCAAATGTATAACAATCTCACTGGTTTTGAAAACCTTATTTTTTATGGCTCTATTTTTGGAGTCAGTAAAAATGAAAGTAAGCTGCGAGCAGCAGCGTTATTAAATCAATTGGATCTCGCAGAAGCAAAAAATCAAAAATTATCTACTTATTCGACTGGTATGCGTCAGCGTCTTTCTCTTGCCCGTGCGTTAATGCATCATCCAAGCGTTCTTTTTTTAGATGAACCAACTTCTGGATTAGATCCAGAAAGTGCACAAAAGGTAAACCAACTCATCCGCAATCTTGCTAAAGAAAATGGGATCACCGTTTTTTTATGTACGCATCAGCTGCGTTATGCACAAGAAATTTGTACTCGCTATGGATTGATTGAAGAAGGAAAACTGCTCGCTTTAGGAACATTGGAACAGCTCCGTTCCAATATTACTTCCGATATAACGGTTTGCATTCAATCCAATTTCTTTCCTGAATGGATTCCTCATAGACAGGTAGGAAGACAGAATTTTGAAGTGACCATACAATCGGAAGAGGAAATTCCTCTTCTGATTAAGCAGCTTGTGGAAGCTGGGAGTCATCTCTACCAAGTCGTAGCCAAACATCCCTCTTTGGAAGATATTTACTTTGCTTTAACTCAAAAGGAGGCGAAACAATGAATGCTGCAATCTATGCTATAATTCAAAAAGATATCCGAGGAATTACTTCCAACAAGCGATTATTTTCTACAATAATTATTGTTCCGCTTATATTAACACTCCTACTTCCCTCCATATTTATATTTGCAATTCAATTTGCCCCAGAGGAATTGGATGAATTACAAGAAGTCTTAAAATTACTTCCATCCACAGAACAAACAAAAGAATTGGATCAGATGGTGCTTTCTTTGATCTTAAATAATATTATGCCCGTTTTCTTTCTTATGATCCCTATTATGACAGCCTCTATTATGGCAGCGAGTTCTTTTGTAGGAGAGAAAGAAAAGCATACATTGGAAACACTATTTTATTGTCCATTATCTTTAAAACAGATTTTTCGTGCCAAAGTATTGGCGTCCTTTTTGCTAAGTATGATGGTTTCCTTTTTCTCTTTTTTTACAATGATATTCGTTGTCGAAATGGAACTTATTTTAATAAGTGGAACATGGTTTTTGCCCAATATCAGCTGGCTGCTCATCTTATTCCTCGTTGCTCCTTCCATCTCACTGATTGCAATTACGCTTATTGTGAGAGGATCTGCAAAGGCGCAAAGCGTGGAAGAATCTCAACAAGGCGCTGTTTTTCTCATTCTTCCAATCATTTTACTGATTGTAGGACAATTCACTGGTGTTTTACTTATCAGCACTTGGATTTTATTCTTGCTTGGTGTGTTCTGTGCATTGCTTGCGTATATTCTTCTTAAAAAAGCGATGGGAAAATTTCATTATGAGATACTTTTAAAGTAACGTTAAAACGACCTCCTGCCTAGTTCAAATTAGGCAGGAGGTCGTTCCGATTACATCGTAATCACTGATTCACAGCATCGAAAATCGGTATCAATATTGTTGGCAATCAGACGAACGTTAAATTTTCTATCACTACATAATGAATGGGAACTTCCACCCGATACAGTTAAATCTTCTGGTACTACAAATTTAATACATTTTACTTTCACATCTTGACAATTTGGATAGGAATGAGCTGGAATGGTAATCGTTTTTATACCACGTTGATACTCTTTTCCTTTTGAATCAACTTCAGTCAAAATGACTGCAAGAGCTACTCGTTTTCCTGGGCAGACATTTTTAACGGTTACATCTACCTGTACAATACGTCCCAATGATTCCAGATACGTATCTCCTAAATCTACCGTTATGGAGTCTTGACAACCTTCCATTGTAAACTCAACAGGAACTGGACATGGTTCTGGATGAATCACAATACCGCAATCTACATAAACAGCAGGATTTGGAAAAGTTACTTCATTTTTTTCCTCATCTGAATAAGCAATGGATTCATTGATCTGTTTCATACCAGAGGTCTGACCAATATGCTTAATAAAAAATTCTAATGTTGCTCCTTCATTTCCAGAAACACCAAGTTTCGAAATCTTCCACTGGATCGTATTGGAATCTACCATAATTGCGCTTCCTTTACTTGGTGGAAGTACGCTAGTAATTACGAAATCAGAATGAATCACTTCGTCAATTACAATATTGGTAGCTCCTGGCTTGGAAATATCTGCTGCTATATCTGCAAATAGTTTTTCCAATTCCTCTTCATCTGGAGTAATCGCTACATGGGAATCCGTTGGAGGACTCGCCCAAACATTGAGAGTATCTACATCAATACCATCTTCTCCAATTAGCCCAATACAATAAATTACAATTCCAGAATCCTTTGCTGCTGTTGCAATTGGAGCAGCAGGAGGACCTGCTGTCGTTTTTCCGTCTGTAAAAATTACAATTACCTTTTCATTGCTTGAATTAGGATCAAATAACTCAATTGCTTTTGTAAAGGCATCGGCATGATTCGTAGCTCCGCCAGCTGTCAGTCCATCTACTGCTGCTTTTAATGTTTCTACTGAAGTTATAAGCTGTGTATTGGCAGTTGCTGTATTAGCAAAACTAACAATTCCAATATGGCTTCCTGATCCAATCGTTCCATCTTGAGCGCCGTCGGTGGCTTCATCAATAATATCAATAAACGTGTTTGCTCCCACTTTCATATTGGCAAGCGGACTGCCTGCCATACTGCCAGATCGATCCAAAACTAAAACAATATCGGTTGGATTTGCAGCAATATCTGGAGCCGCAGAAAGAGCAAGCGTTACTTTTAAAGTTCCATCACAATCGATTTGTGTTACATCAATTTGCTTATTAGAATTTGTAATACCCATTTGTTTCCCTCCCAGATTATAGTAGGGGTTTTCATCCCCTTTTATATATTATGAGGAAGATAACTGAGAGTTGCATTAAGGTCATTACAATAAACAATTCAAGCGTTACCAAAAATATTCACCAAATTTTTTTATAAAATAACAATTTGTTTTGTAATACAAGGATAAAAGAATGAGAAAAAAGCAGAATTATTTTGTATATTTCCTGTGTTGACATTTACATGTTAAAGTGATAAAGTGTTACCTGATATAAAAATATCATAACATACTTAAGTAAAATCTATATTGCTGTAAAATAGTACCAATTCGTTTTAGGAGAATCATTTCTATAAAAATGGTATTATTTTATTGTATCAGAAACTATAGTTTCTGAATATAAGACAGCATAAGGAGGTAAAAATGAACGGGTTAGTGATTGTTTTAATTGGAATTGTTGTGTTAGGAGCAGGATATGTTCTTTATGGACGTTGGCTTGCAAACAAATGGGGAATTGACCCAAAAGCAAAAACTCCAGCCTGCCGATATGAAGATGGAGAAGATTATGTACCTTCTTCCAAGTTTACGGTATTTTCCCATCAATTTTCATCAATTGCTGGTGCAGGTCCTGTAACAGGGCCAATTCTTGCATCCGTATTTGGATGGGTACCCGTACTTCTATGGTTAATCATTGGCGGATTATTTTTTGGGGCAGTACAGGATTTTGGTTCCTTATATGCTTCCGTCAAAAATGAAGGAAAATCAATGGGCTTAGTCATTGAGAAGTATATCGGAAAAACTGGAAGAAAACTGTTTATGTTATTTTGCTGGTTGTTTACACTTCTTGTAATTGCCGCATTCACGGATATGGTAGCTGGTACATTTGTTGCAAAAGGAGTTACAGATCAAACCGAAGCGACTTCCCTGGCGAACGCTTCTGCTGCTTCCGTTTCGATGTTATTTATCGTTGTTGCAATTATTATGGGCTTAATTTTGAAAAAGGTCAAAACTATGAATGAAGTAGTAAAAGGCATTCTTGCAGTTGGATTTATCATAGTTATGTTTATCATTGGTATGATTGTTCCAATTTATGCTACAAAATCCGTATGGATTTATATTATTATGGCATATTTATTCCTTGCATCGGTAATGCCAATGTGGCTTTTAATGCAGCCTAGAGATTATATGACCACTTATATGCTGCTTGGAATGATCCTTGGAGCAGTGATTGGTGTTTTGGTCGCTCGTCCATCCATGCAGCTTAATGCCTTTAATGGTTTCGCTCTTGCTGCTGCAGATGGAAGCAAGTCCTATTTATTCCCAACATTATTTGTTACTATTGCATGTGGTGCAGTATCTGGTTTCCACAGTTTAGTTTCTTCGGGTACTTCATCCAAAACAATCCGCAATGAAAAGGACATGTTAATGGTTGGTTATGGAGCCATGGTTGTGGAATCATTATTAGGTATTATCGCACTTGTCGTTGTGGGTGCAGTTGCAGTAAATGGAACCAAACCAGATGGAACACCGTTCGCCATTTTCTCATCAGGTGTTGCGGGATTTCTTGAAATACTTGGTATGCCAAATCATGTGGCAACCGTATTTATGACAATGTGTGTTTCTGCTCTTGCTTTAACTTCGTTAGATTCTGTGGCAAGAATTGGACGTATGTCGTTTCAAGAATTGTTTTATGAAGATACTACCGATCCTTCCAAAATGGACTTATTACATAAAGTATTAACCAACAAATATTTTGCAACGGTAATTACATTATTTTTCGGTTATTTGTTAACATTAGGCGGATATAACAACATCTGGCCATTGTTTGGTTCTGCTAACCAATTATTAGCAGCCCTTGTATTAATTGCATTATCTGTATTTTTAAAGACAACTGGACGTACTGGATGGACATTATATGTTCCAATGTTCGCAATGCTTGCCGTTACATTCACTGCACTCGTACAAAAAGTAATGGCATTAGTAGCCAATATTATGGCTGGAAAGGCACAGTTTTTTGTGGATGGACTTCAATTAATTGTAGCGGCATTATTAATGGTACTAGGCATTTTAGTTGCTTCCAGTTGTTTGGCAAAACTATTTAAAACAAAAAAATCCAAATGTTAAAATAGAAATTTTTGATTCTTTATACAGGATGATGAGAAGAAATTCGAGTCGTCCTGTTTTTTCTTATCGTGGTATGCAAAAGGAAGCTCCAGTGGAGGTTCCTTTTGTTTGTGCGAGAAACCCATCACACTGTGCTTGATTTGACGGGCAAGTACAGCGAACGGCTTTGCCGCAAGCTGTGCCAAATCGCAGTAGGCAGATGAAATCTTCTCTACTCGATCCCTTCCGCCAGTTATATGATTGGAGCAACGGTATAAAAGAGAATGAGCAAAAATACGACTGTGGCCGCAACAACAAGCAACTTCCATATTTTTTTAATCATCCATATTGCACAGTAAACAACCGATCCCATCATAAGTAAAATGAGCACCACCATTCCTACTACATTCGCTATTGGTTCAAAAAAAATGATACTATATTCCAATATTACTTTAACCACTTCCAAATTGATCCCTCCAGGATTTTTTCAGAACCCGTCCAATTTTTAATTATTATATTTTTATAAGAGATGGAACATTCCAGAGAACAATCTTACAAAATTTTTACAGGATTTTTTCATATAATTGACAATACTCTTGAGATTTGTTAAGATAACCTAGAAGGCAGCCAAAGGGGTTTTCCCCTCAAAACAGATCCCCTTCCTAAATAAAAGGAAACTAGTTTTTATGAGGTAAAAACATGGAAACGAATACTTCCAAAGTATTCTGTGTATGCATGGCAATTCTTTTGCTAATTGTTGGAATTAGCATTTATTATGATAAAAGCAACAATTGGGAAGATTTCACTCTTGCAGCAGAACAGACAGTGATTCTAGCTTCTGAGGTTCCTAACACAGATACAATGCATAATGATAGCTATTGTCCTGTAACTATTACGGTAAATACAGAATCATTGCTATCCTATCTACCAATTATTTGTAAAACAAATTCTACCAAGTATTGGTTAATGGATTTGATGACTATTTATATTATTGGTCTTAATCTTATTTTAAAAGATCAGCTCCATTTTTTTAAACGTGATAGCAATTCTGCTCGTTTTCTTCCCTACTTTTTAGTGCAGTTACAAATCATTCATAAATCCGATGGGAAATACCGTTGGCAGTGGACAAATGGATAACAACTAAGATTTTACTAAAATACAATAAAGAGAGGAAACAACAGTGAGTATTTATAATTTTATCAGTTTACTTGGAGGATTAGCTCTTTTCTTGTACGGAATGCAAATGATGAGTGATGGCTTAGAAGCTGCCGCTGGTAACAAGATGAAACAAATTTTGGAGAAACTGACTGTAAATCGTGTCGTTGGAGTTCTTGTTGGTGCAGTAATTACCGCAATCATTCAATCTTCTTCTGCTACAACCGTTATGGTTGTTGGATTTGTTAATTCAGGTATGATGACCTTAACACAAGCAGTATGGATTATTATGGGTGCCAATATTGGTACAACAATCACTGGACAGCTGATTGCGTTAAATGTATCGGAAATCGCACCGCTAATTGCGTTTCTTGGAGTTGCCGCAATCGTTTTTATTAAAAATGCAAAAGTACATAATTATGGATTAATTTTAGCTGGATTGGGAACTTTATTTATTGGTATGGATATGATGGGCAATGCAATGGTTCCACTCCAAAGTTCTGAAACATTTATCTCTTTGATGACTCGTTTCTCCAATCCTGTACTTGGTATTATGGCAGGTATGATCTTTACTGCAATTATCCAATCTTCTTCTGCTTCTGTCGGAATTTTACAGACATTGGCGAATGGAGGATTAATTGGATTGCCAAGTGCTGTCTATGTTCTTTTCGGACAAAACATCGGTACTTGTATTACTGCGGTTTTAGCATCCATCGGTACGGGACGTAATGCAAAAAGAACAACGATTATTCACTTAACGTTTAATATTATTGGTACGATTCTTTTTACTACTATTTGTATATTAACTCCTTTAACAAGTTGGATCGAAGCATTCACACCTGGAAAGCCAGCAGCTCAAATTGCAAATATGCATACATTATTTAATATTGTAACAACCTTATTGCTGCTGCCATTTGGAACACTTTTGGTTCGTTTCGCTCAAAAGGTTCTTCCAGACAAGGGAGACAGTGTAGAAGATTACCAGCGTTTAGTTTATATTACTCCAAGAAGATCTGGACGTTCCAGTCGTTCCACTGTAGGTACTTCTGCTATCGCATTGGAAGAGATCCGAAAAGAAGTACTTCGTATGCTTGACATGGTAAAAGAAAATATACAGTATGGATTTTCTAACTTAAAAGGAAAAGAGGAAATTCCAAAGAGTAAAATGGAAGATACGGAAGAATACATTGATTTTTTAAATAAAGAGATCTCTACTTATATATCTGAAATTGCTGTTCTGGAATCCAATGAACGAGATTCCCAGAAAATTAGTGCATATTTTAAAATTTGTGGTGATTTAGAACGAATTGGCGATCATGCAATGAATTTAGAAAATTACGCCTCAGTTCTTAAAAAATCAAATTCCAATCTTTCTTCTGATGCGTTAGCTGAAGTAAAACAGATGGAACAAATTTGCCGAAACTCTCTCCAATTACTTTCCGATGGGTTTTCCAATTTTAATGAAACTTTGTTTAGTCAAATCTCTGCTGCAGAACAGAAAATTGATGATATGACTGATCGATTCAAACAAAATCAAATTGACCGAATTAAGCAAGGAACTTGTAAAAGCAATGCCAATATTCTCTATTCCGAGATATTAACCGATTTTGAGCGTATTGGTGACCATATTTTAAATGTAGGAGAAAGCTTGATGCAAATTTATCTTATCCGATAAGTGTAAACTACTTTTACAGCAGAACCCCCTCGTTCTAGAAGTTCTAGAACGAGGGGGTTCTCGTATCAAATCATTTTAGGGCGGAACAAACTGATAACTTTTCCAAGAATTTTCACATCATCCACAATAATTGGCTCCATTGCATCATTTTCTGGTTGGAGTCGAATATGATTCTCTTCTTTGAAGAATGTCTTTACTGTCGCAGAATCATCTACCAATGCCACTACAATCTCTCCATTGTTCGCTGTGCTTTCCTGCTGTACTACAAGCTTATCTCCATCTAAAATTCCAGCATTGACCATACTGTCACCTTTTACATTTAAAACGAATACCTCTTTTCCTGCTGGAAGATATTCGGCAGGGATTGGAAAATATCCTTCGATATTTTCTAATGCTAAAATTGGAGTACCTGCTGCAACTTGTCCGATGACTGGAAGACTCACGATATCTTTTCGAATATTATTAAAATTATCATCGACAATTTCAATGGCACGTGGCTTCGTTGGGTCACGGCGAATATACCCATTTTTTTCCAACGTTCCCAAATGAGCATGTACCGAAGAGGTTGAGCGCAGTCCTACTGCATTACAAATCTCTCGTACCGATGGTGGATAGCCTTTGTTAATAATTTCACTTTTTAAGTAATTTAAAATTTCTGCTTGTTTTTTCGTAATCTTTCCGTAAGCCATAAAACCTCCATTCTACTTCCGAAGTAATTTTTTTCATTATAACATAGTTGAAAGAAAAAAGCAAACGAATGTTCAAGAAAATTCGTTCGCTTTTTCATTAAATGGAGTTTTTATTCTTATTTTCAGTGAAATAAATTCTTGGTTTCATATTTTGGCTCAGAAGTAAGATTTACACCAAGTTTTTTGAATACTTTCTTATCTACATCAGATAACATAACAGATGTATGCACTTCGCATCCTGCAAGTTTTGGCAGTTGTTCCAACGCCAGCTGTGCAATTGGATTGATCGTTGCACTAACCGACAATGCAATTAATACCTCATCGGTATGAAGACGAGGATTTTTACTTCCAAGATAAGATACTTTCAGGCGTTGAATCGGTTCAATGGCACTTGGAGCAATCATATGAACTTTTCGATCAATACCTGCCAGATGCTTTAAGGCATTTAATAATAAAGAGGCAGATGCTCCCAATAAATCCGAAGTCTTTCCTGTAATAATGGAGCCATCTTCTAATTCCATTGCAGCAGTTGGAGATTGATATGCGTTTTCCAATTCCATCGCAGCATTGACCACTTTTCGATCTTCCGTTGAGATCTTCGCCTGTTTCATCAAAAGTTCGATTTTATATACCGTTTCTTCTGTTCCTTTTCCTACTAACAAATCTGAAAGTGCAGCATAATAGCGGCGGATAATTTCTTGTTTTGAGGCTTCTCGACAAACTTTATCATCCACGATACAGTTTCCAGCCATATTAACTCCCATATCGGTTGGAGATTTATATGGACTTTCGCTCTCATAGATTTGTTCAAATATGGAGGTTAATACTGGAAAAATTTCCACATCACGGTTATAATTTACCGTAGTAATCCCATATGCTTCTAAATGAAACGGGTCAATCATATTGACATCATTTAAATCAGCAGTCGCAGCCTCATAGGCTAAATTAACGGGATGTTTCAACGGAATATTCCAGATTGGAAATGTTTCATATTTTGCATAACCAGCACGAATTCCTCTCTTATGTTCATTGTATAACTGAGAGAGGCAAGTTGCCATTTTTCCGCTTCCTGGACCTGGAGCAGTCACAACAACTAAAGGACGGCTTGTCTCAATATAATCATTTTTTCCATAACCTTCATCACTTAAAATTAACTTTATATTATTTGGATAACCAGGAATCAAATAATGAATATAGACACGGATACCTAATTTTTCAAGTTTACTCTTAAAAACATCTGCACTATGCTGTCCAGAATATTGTGTAATTACAACACTTCCCACATAAAGACCTCTGCTGCGGAATGCATCCATCAAACGTAATACATCTGCATCATAGGTAATGCCTAAGTCTCCTCTTACTTTATTTTTCTCAATATCTGAGGCACTGATTACAATAACAATTTCTGCCTGATCTGCAAGCTGCATCAACATTTTTAATTTGCTGTCTGGTGCAAATCCTGGCAATACTCTGGAAGCATGATAGTCATCAAAAAGTTTTCCTCCAAATTCTAAGTACAACTTATTATCAAAATGGCTGATTCTCTCCCTAATATGTTCGGATTGCATTGTTAAATACTTTTGATTGTCAAATCCAATTTTCATTATTTTTTCCTCCTAGTAAATAACACGAGCTGTAATTGTAACAGGATTATCCACTTTTTAACAAATGGAAAATACCTGATACAATATTATACACGAAATCACACAAAAGGTAAAGAACTATAATTTTTTAATATTCTAAAACTTGTCAATATCTTAAGAATTTATGAACTATATTGACAGTTTATAGGAAAAATGATATAGTTCGATTAAGCAATTGAGAGGGAGTAGCGAAACACCAGCTGGTGGATTTGAGATCGTCAACCGATACTAACAAGTATCCGTATCAAATGAGAGAGCAAGACTTTTATTGTGACAGATGTCATAACAAAAGTCTTTTTCTATTTTATTCCTTCTCTCTTGGAAATTCATATTATGTAAAAAGAAATCAATTACAATCATTAAGGAGGATTTTGTATGGGTTGTCTTGGTAATTTATTATGGTTTATTTGTGGAGGAGCAATCAGCGGATTAAGCTGGTTATTAGCAGGATGTTTATGGTGTATTACAATCGTTGGCATTCCAGTTGGACTTCAATGTTTTAAGTTTGCAAGTCTTAGCTTCTTTCCATTTGGAAAAGAAGTCGAATACGGAGGCGGTGTTGGCTCCTTTTTGTTAAATGTCATATGGCTAGTAGTATCGGGTTTCTGGCTGGCATTGGAACATGCAGTATTTGGTCTCGTATTATGTATCACAATTATCGGTATTCCATTTGGATTACAGCATTTTAAATTAGCTAAACTGGCATTAATGCCATTTGGTTCCGATATTCGTTAATTTGCTTGATCTCACAAAATAATGGTGCATGGAAAATCCATGCACCATTATTATAATTCATCCACAGTTAAAATCAAAGAATCTCTCCAAATACGGTCTAAATCATAGAAAATACGAGATTCTTTGCTGAAAATGTGCACAATGACATCATTATAGTCCATTAAAATCCAATCATTCTTTGGATAACCTTCTATATGACGAAAATGAACTCCATTTTTCTCCATTTCTTCCTGGACATTATCTGCCATTGCCTGCATTTGATTTTGATTCTCACCACTGGCAATAACAAAAAAATCTGAAATCATAGAAACCCGTTGAATATCCATAATTACAATATCATTGGCCTTTTTTTCATCAAGTGCATAATAAATGGCTTTCACCTTGTCTTGTAACTGCATAATTTTTCTCCTTACCTGAGTTTACTTCTTCTTTTTTGTTTCGGATGCATAAAATTCATAGGCATGCATCGTCTCATCATCAATCACAGCATTTTTCTTTTCTAAATAAGAAAGGGTATCTTTCATAATTTTGCAGACAGCTTCATCCATCATCTCAAATGCTAATTTACGCACTTTGGAAAGATTTGGCGCTTTATTCCTCCGTGGTTCAATATAATCCGCTACAAATATAATCTTTTCTAACATTGTCATATCGGCATGTCCTGTTGTATGATATAAAATCGCATTCAAAATTTCAGGATCTTTTACTCCATATTTATGCTCTGCCAAATAAGCCCCTAATTTTGAATGAAGCAGCGAGGGATTTTTTCGTTCCGTTTCTGAGATTGGAATATTATATTTTTCGCATTTGTGTAACTTTCTTTCATCTGGCATACACTTTGCACAATCGTGAAGGAGTCCTGCCAATTCTGCTTTGTGTAAGTCCACATCATACTTCATCGCCAAACTCATTGCAGTAAAAGCTACCCCAAGCGTATGCTCATAACGTTGTTCGTCTAATTTCTTTTTTAATTTTTTCCGAATACGGATTACATCCATTTGCATAGTTATCCTCCCTTTTCCTACTGCTTCTTAAAAATTACTCGTTTCGTATAAAGAGTGTTCATAAATAAACTGTTCTACTGCCATTGGTAATTGTCCAGATATGGAATCATGCTGTGCAATACGGTTTCGAATTTCACTTGATGAAACATTGATTTCTGGACAGTCCAACAAATGAATCACTCCACTGTATTTTTGCTCTAACATTTGTTTTACTGCCAGTATACGCTCCATAGACTGTGTTTGTCTCATAGCAGCCAGAACAATCGCTCTCTGAAAAATGACTTCGGGATGGTACCAGCAATCCATATAATCCAAAGAATCTGCGCCTACAATATAATAGAACTGATTGTATGGATATTTTTTAGAAAGAATGGTTAAGGTATCCGCCGTATAAGTGAGTCCCTTTCGTTGAATTTCTAAATCGGAATATCCAAAATATGGATAATCTGCAATTGCAAGTTTTACCATCTCGAGACGAAGGTTTGCTTTTAATACTTGTTTTCCTTCTTTGTGAGGAGGTGTACCTGTTGGCATAAAATACACTCGATCCAAATGGAATTGGCGATATGCCGTTGCAGCTAATGCCAAATGTCCATTATGAATCGGGTCAAATGTACCGCCCATAATACCAATTTTACTCATCGCAGCTTCTCCCTATGGAAGTATAATTTTACGTTTTTCTTTCTTCTTTGCAGGACGATAGAGTACAATTTTCTTTCCAATCACTTGTACAACCTCAGAACGAGTACGTTCTGCTAACACCTCTGCAATGGCTCTGCCATCATCCAAACAGTTTTTTAATACGGTAATTTTAATTAATTCACGAGCTTCCAATGCTTCATCAATTGCAGCCGTATTTTCAGGTGTTAAACTAGCTTTTCCGATTTGAAACACTGGATCCATAGTCATAGCAAGTCCTTTTAAATAAGCACGTTGTTTGCTTGTCACGATTGGCTTCCTCCTTTCCCATTTTATTATTTATAATAATCAAACTGAAGTCCATACATTTTCACGGTATCGCCTTCTTCAATTCCTGCTTTTTCCAAATCGTCCAAAATACCGCTTTCTTTTAAGAACTTCTGGAAAAATGCAAATCCTTTTTCTGAGTCCAAATTTGTATATCCAAGCATCTTCTCAATTCGTGGACCTTCTACCACAAATAAATGTTCTTCCTCTTTCTCCACCGTATATGGCAGTGTAGAACCTGTATGAAGTTCTGGAATAAATTCTTTTTCAAAAACAACTGGAGCTGGATCGAGATTGCGAAGTAATTCTTTCACATAATATAGCAATTCTTTTAATCCTTTTCCGCTTACTGCTGAAATTGCAAACACTTTAATTCCCTGTGGTTCAAATTCTTTTCTAAGTCGTTCTACTGGGTCTTCTCCTTCGGTATAAATGGCATCAATTTTATTTGCTGCAATTACTTGCGGACGTTTTAAAAGCTCTGGATTAAACGCTTCCAGTTCTTGATTAATCGTGTGAATATCTGCAATTGGATCACGGCCTTCCGTAGAAGCCACATCTACCATATGAATCAATACTTTTGTACGTTCGATATGCTTTAAAAATTCATGTCCAAGTCCAATTCCTTCTGATGCACCTTCAATCAATCCAGGAATATCTGCAATAACAAATCCATCACAACCGTCTAAATCTACGACTCCTAAGTTTGGAGACAGCGTTGTAAAATGGTAATTCGCAATTTTGGGACGTGCATTACTTACACGAGAAAGCAATGTTGATTTTCCTACATTTGGAAATCCAACCAATCCAACATCCGCAATTACTTTTAATTCTAAGCGAACCCAAAGTTCTTGACCAGGCTGACCAGGCTTTGCATATTTTGGCACTTGCATTGTAGAAGTTGCAAAATGCATGTTTCCAATTCCGCCTTTTCCGCCTTTTAAAATAATTTCTCTTTTATTATCACCTGACATATCTGCAATGACTTTGCCAGTCTCATCATCTCGAATAATTGTTCCTTCTGGAACTTTTAAAATCAAATCTTCTGCATCTGCGCCATGACAGCGGCGTTTTCCGCCTTCTTCTCCGGCACGTGCAACATATTTCCTAATGTGGCGAAAATCATTGAGCGTATTTAAGCCTGGATCTACCTCAAATATGATATCTCCTCCTCTTCCGCCATCTCCACCATCTGGACCACCATTTGGTACGTATAATTCTCTGCGGAAACTTACATGTCCGTCTCCGCCTTTCCCAGATTTAATAAAAATTCTTGCACTATCTGCAAACATGGGGCTCACACTCCAATCTGAAAAAAATGGCTTCAAATCCATTAGACTTGAAGCCAACTTGTGTATTCTGTAACTGAACTATTTTGCAACTGGGTAAATGGAAACTTGCTTCTTATCTCTACCCTTTCTTTCAAAACGAACAACGCCATCTACTAATGCGTATAATGTATCATCACCGCCACGGCCTACATTAACACCTGGGTGAATCTTTGTTCCACGCTGTCTGTAAAGAATGTTGCCTGCTAATACGAACTGTCCATCTGCTCTTTTAGCGCCCAATCTCTTGGATTCGGAATCACGGCCGTTCTTTGTAGAACCAACACCTTTCTTGTGAGCAAATAATTGAAGATTCATCTTTAACATGAGTTACACCTCCTCGAATAGGATTTTGATATACTGACTGCCATAGGTTTCCTCAATTGATGTAAGACCTAACACCATGGAATCCATCAACAGCTTTGATTCTTCACTGACTGACCCAGTAAATCGAAACGTTAACATGCCCTTTTTCTCATCCACTTGGCAGCGGAACTTGTCTTCTGTAAAAGTTTCTATGGAATTCACAGTATTCTGCGCTAATACGGAAGCCGCAGCACATACGATATCTTTTCCATATTCATCATAACCAGCATGACCAATGAAACGAAATCCTCGATAACCACTGGAAGAATCTTTTATAATCGTTGTTTTTACCATTTTTATTTATTATGCATTGATCTTATCAATTTTAACCTGTGTATAAGCCTGTCTATGACCATTTTTCTTATGGTAACCAGTTTTTCTCTTATACTTATAAACAATAACCTTTTTAGCCTTGCCATCACCCATAACGGTTGCACTAACAGTTGCTCCAGCTACTGTTGGATTACCAACTACTAATTCTCCGTTATTTACAGCTAAAACCTGATCAAATGTGAAAGCAGAACCTTCTTCTACGCCAAGCTTTTCTACACGGATTACATCGCCTTCGGCTACTTTGTATTGCTTACCACCTGTTGCAATAATTGCGTACATATGGCACCTCCTATTATCTTTACTCGCCAATTGTGGTTCTATGATATAAAACATAGATTGAAAACCTCATTGTGCGGCACACGTTTATAGGATATCATGGAAGGAAGCATTTGTCAATTTCTTTTTTTCTTTTTTTGAAAATCTCGACTTGACACTCGGAGAAGGAAACTATATAATTTCAAAACAGATACATAAGCATCAACTATTACGAAATTGATAAAGAAAGGAACACCATTATGATACAAGACATCAAACCACATCAATTCCATAATGAATTTCGACCACATCCTCCAACGCCAGATAGTCGGATTTTAAATTACCATGATCGTACCATTATGGTTAAAAAGACGGATGATCACCAATTATGTTTTCCAACATTTCAAAATTTATATGAAAACGGACTCGGCATTTGTGAACAGTATACTTATTTATTTTCGATTGATTCAATTAGTTATTATGCATTTCCAGAAGTGGAAACATTTCTTCCAGAAGGATATGAATTTATTTCCCTTCAACAACTGCGTTATGCAAAACCTCAATATTTAGCATTTGCAGGCGTAACAGGCTACCAACTGTATGAATGGTATGTATCCCGTCGTTTTTGCGGAAAATGCGGCAGACCATTACAAAAAGATACGAAAGAGCGGATGCTTTACTGTGATTTCTGTAAACAGGTTGAATATCCTGTGATTTCTCCTGCGGTCATCGTTGCGATTACAAATGGAGATTCAATTTTACTTTCTAAGTATGCCGACCGAGAATATAAAAAATATGCTTTGATTGCTGGATTTACCGAAGTTGGAGAAACAGTGGAAGAAACCATTCAGCGAGAAGTCATGGAAGAAGTCGGTTTAAATGTGAAAAATATCCGTTATTATAAAAGCCAGCCATGGTCATTCACAGGTTCTCTTTTACTTGGATTTTTCTGTGATGTCGATGGAGACGATACGATTCATATGGACTCTAATGAATTATCCATTGCCAAGTGGGTAAAAAGAGAAGAAATTTCCGACTTGGATTCCGATATTAGTTTAACGAATGAAATGATTACTCAATTTCGCATGGGATTAGAAAAATAAAAATTAAGTCGTTTATCTTATCAAACGCTTTTGCTGCGCTTACGAGGTAAACGACTTTTTTGGCTATGAAAATAATTCATGTAAGGGAGGTTTTTCTTTTTTTCGTGTCACTTCTACCAAATCCAATTTTGTCATATCCACAACAACCGTCTTGATAGGATCATAAGAAACCAATCGTTGAAATTCTTCCATTAACTTTCTTCGATGTTCTTCTGCTTTCATACTAATGAAATCAATTAAAATCATACCAGATAAATTACGAAGTCGAAGCTGTCTGGCAATTTCAACTGCTGCCTCTAAATTGATTTTTAGAAATGTCTCTTCTTTTTGTTTTCCTTTGATTGCTTTGCCCGTATTCACATCAATTGCCACAAGTGCTTCTGTCGGTTCAATTATCAAATAGGCTCCTGACTTTAACCACACTTGTTTTTGCAATGCACGTTGAATTTCGAGATCAAAACCGTATAATTTTTCCAGTGGAAGTGTTTTATCCTCGTAGTATTGAAGTTTTTGTAAATCACTTGGAAAGTTTTCTGCAAAATACTGTTGTAATTCCTGAAAGATCTCGATATCATCCGTAATAATTTCACTTAAATCATTGGAATAAGTATCTCGAATTGCAGTTAAATAATCTTTTTCTGGCCGATACAAGCAAGTATATACCGTCCGATAATTGGCTTTTTCTTTGATTCCACAAAATACATCGTGAAGTTTGTTGAGTTCTTGAAATAAAATTTCTTCAGATACATACTGTGCATTGGTTCGAATTAAAATACCACCCGATAAATGGAGCAATTCGATTTTTTCTTTGATAGACTTTTTCCAAGCTCCATCTTTAATTTTAGAAGAAAAATGAAGAAAGGTTTCTCCATAAACAAAGACAGCATAGCGGCCGTTGATACTCCATTTTGAAGTTACAACTGGCTCTTTTGTCTTTATCGCTTCCTTCTCCACCTGTACTACAATTTCATCTCCAACACAGACATTCACTCCATTTGCAGCTTTTGTAAAAAGCGGGGAAGTATTTTTCTGAAGAGAGTAATAAGCAATTTGTCCATTTCCAAGCTCTATAAAGGCAGCCTGAATATTCTTTACAATATTTTTTACTTTTCCAATGTAAATTTGTCCAAGCAGTCGATTCGGTTGTGATAAATCTAATTGGATGAGGCGACGATTTTCTCCAAATAATCCACTCATAATCCGATTTTCTTTTCGTATAATGACTCGTTTATTCAATATCTTCCCCCAAATCTTCTAATGAAACAAAGGTTTGATTTTCTCCACTTGTATAGGTGTTCAGACGATGTACTTGAAACGCAAATGGATTCCATTCCATACCGTTTGCTTCATAAAATGCTTCCAATACTAGCTCTGGTTTTAAGTTTTGTACGCTTCCTGTTGCAATTCTTAAAAAGATACTGGATTCTTCGACACGGTATTGATAAATCAACGGACGAATATCCACTTCTTTTTCGCTTTTCTTTGTCTTTTTTATGACAGGAATACAGTCTTGTTTTAAAAATTCGTCCACCTTCTGCCAAAATTCCATCGGATTGTTTGGAGCATATCCATCTCGAAAAGTCAGACAATAATCCGAAGCAGTTACAATGCTCATCGCATTTTTCGCTCCATCTGGAAGCTGACGGTACGACAGTATTTGAATTCCCTCCACTACTGCTTCATTGAGACGTCGAAGCATTTCACCCGAAGACTCGGTGGAATGTACTTCGATGTCCACATATTCTGCTTCGCTCGTTACTCCAAGTCCAAGCGGTGCAGAAAAGGACATAATTTGATGTGGGCTAAATCCCGTTGTATAGCAAATATCGACTTCTGCACGACGCATCAATTTCTGAAAAAAACGCATCACATCAAGATGTCCGATAAATTTCATAGAACCAAACTTAGCAAACCGAATTCTTATTTTCAAAGCAGACACCTCCTCCAAATTTCATTACGCCGCAGCCAGAACATTGCATCCGACAATTTGGTGTAACGGTTTCTTCTTTCGCCCGTTTCCACTCTCGTTTTAGAAATTCTTTTGAAACTCCTGTGTCAATAAAATCCCATGGAAGTATTTCATCCACACTACGTTCTCGTGTATTATAAAAATCAATGCTAACTCTACATTCTTCAAACGCTTCCATCCAGCGGTCATTATCAAAGGTTTCACTCCATGCATCAAAAATACATCCTTTTTCATAGGCTTTTAAAATGACAGGAGCCACTCTTCGATCTCCTCTTGCTAAAACTCCTTCCAGTACGGTAACGTCCGCCTCATGCCAGTTATATTTTAAACTTTTTCGGTTTAATTGTTCCTTGAACGTGCGATTTACAAGACGAGCATGATCTAAAAATTCCTCTTTTGTACACATTCTTGCCCATTGGAATGGAGTGAATGGTTTTGGTACGAAAAAGGAAGAACTGGCTACAATTTGAACTTTGCCATGTCTTTGATCTTTTGGAATTTGATAGTACCGTCTTGCAATTTTCTCAGAGAGTTCTGCAATTCCCTTCCTATCTTCTTCCGTTTCCGTCGGAAGACCGAGCATAAAATATAATTTTACACGAGTCCAGCCTCCCTCAAACGCCATTCCCGCTCCTTCTAAAATGACCTCTTCTGTCAATCCTTTATTGATTACATTTCTTAGTCTCTGTGAACCTGCCTCAGGAGCAAATGTCAGGCTGCTTTTTTTAATGTCTTGCACTTTGCTCATTACATCCAAAGAAAATGCATCAATACGGAGTGAAGGAAGTGAAATATTAATTTTTTTCTGTCCACATTCTTCAATCAAAAATGTCACTAATTCCTCCAAGCGACTATAATCACTGGAACTTAAGGAACTTAAAGAAATCTCTTCGTGTCCTGTATTTTTCAGCATTTTTTTTGCTTGTTCTTTTAAAAACTCTAAACTGCGCTCTCTCACTGGACGATATACCATACCTGCCTGGCAAAAACGGCATCCACGAATACAACCACGTTGGATTTCCAGTACAACACGATCCTGTGTCGCACGAATATGAGGAACCAACGGCTTTTCTGGATAAAATGTTTCATCCATATCCATAACCAATTCTTTTTGGATGATACGAGGGATCCCGTCTCTAGTTGGATCAAAGCTGGCAATCGTACCATCTTCATGGTAGCTTACTTTATAAAATGCAGGAACATAAATTCCAGGAAGCTTTGCTGCCTCCAACAGAAATTCCATACGAGAACTATTTTGTTGTTTATGCTTTTTATATAGATCAATCAAAGGATAATACTGTGTTTCTCCTTCTCCGATATAAAATAAATCAAAAAATTCTGCAATTGGTTCTGGATTATACGTACAAGGTCCTCCACCGATTACAATTGGATCGTCTTCTCCTCGATCCGATGCAAGCAATGGAATCTGACTCAAATCCAATACTTGTAAAATATTTGTATAACACATCTCATACTGAATCGTAATTCCAAGAAAATCAAAACTTTTTACTGGTTCCTGAGACTCTACTGCAAAAAGTGGAATCTGTTTCTCTCTCATAATTTTATCCAAATCCATCCATGGAGAATACACACGGTCACAGTAAACATCTTTTCGGCGATTAAACATATCATAAAGAATCTGGATTCCAAGATGGGACATTCCAATTTCATATACATCGGGGAAACACATGCAAACAGAAACATCTACCGCAGATTTGTCTTTATTCGCTGCATTTACTTCATTTCCAATATAACGTGCAGGTTTTTCAATTTGCAGCAGAATTTCATCCGATAATGTTAGTTTTCTCATAACTTATCCTTTCTGAAACGCTATTTTGGGCTAACGATTGGCCAATTCTCTTGTAATATCTTCCCATGTTACACCCTTTTCTACCATTAAAACCATAACATGATATAGAAAATCGGAAATTTCATACTTGATTTCCTCTGGATCTGGATTTTTTGCTGCAATAACAATTTCCGTTGCTTCTTCTCCGCATTTTTTCAGTATCTTATCGATTCCTTTGTCAAAGAGATAGTTTGTATAAGAACCTTCTTTTGGATGAAGCTTTCGATCTTCAATCACTTGGTAAACCTCTTCAAATACTTTATGTGGATTCGCAACTTCGGCTCCTTTATCCAATAATGTTTGAAAGAAGCAAGAGTAAGCTCCTGTATGACAGGCAGCTCCAACTTGGGCTACCTTCGCAAGCAGCGTATCATTGTCACAATCCAAATGCAGGGATTTTATATATTGAAAATGTCCAGAAGTTTCTCCCTTCAACCAACGTTGCTGACGGCTTCTGCTAAAATAGCACATCCGTCCAGAAGTAATCGTTTCCTCAAACGCAGCTTCATTCATATATGCCATCATTAATACTTCGTTTGTACGATAATCTTGTACGATACAAGGAATTAGACCATCTTCATTTAATTTAAATTCTGACCAGGAAATTGCAGATTCATACGTGGTAACTGGAATTCCATCGGCTTTTAGCTGCTTTTTCCATGCATAAAAATCACAAATAGCTTCTGCTTCCACAAAAACATAGGCAGAATTATTACAAAAACTTTCTCCATATGGAGTAACTACAATATCCATCGCAACGACACGATCTGCCCCGAACCGTTCCACTGCTTCTGGATAGACTGCCATTTCTGTCTCAGAATTGGAATTAATTATAACTTGTGCAGCTCCAGTATAAAGATATTTTTTTACATCCTCTAGTCGTTTTATATTTCCGCCAATATATAGTGGCACTTCCATAGTACGTACAATCTCTTTACACTCCCCAATGGTAGCATCATGTTCCGAATCATTGGCAGAACAATCAATCAGCAAAATTCCATCTGCTCCATTGTTATTATAGCAAGCTGCCAACTCCAATGTTTTTTGATTTTTTTCCTCGTTTTCTTTGATAGATGCATTCGATCCATTTACATAAAAAATAGGTATTAATTTTATCTGTTCCATTTTCTATTTCAACTTTGAAGTCTTTTTAATATAAAAAGACGCAAACAGAAAGGGTGAAAGTGTTGTGTTTGCAGTTCTTCCTTTCTTAAAATTCTTTCACCCTTTTTTGTCATATTACGAATTTGTTTTATCCTCATTGGAAATTTCATATACCGTCAAAGAATCGTTTTCTGGTACAATCAGGCGAGTTTCTAAAACTCCTGCACGATTTGCACGCTTATATTCTTGAATCTGGTTTCCAACCCGAACTTCAAAACGAGTATATGGTTCCAATGCAGTCAATGTCATTTTCACAGACCAAGCTTCTGCATTCCGTTTTTTGAATACACAGACTACTTTTCCATTCTCTTCTTTTTTTATGGAATAATATTTGGCACATTCTAACATATCGCCATTTTTTCCATTCATTACATTTACAATCAATGTCAATTCTCTCATACGGTCATCACCTTTATTCTTTCAATAAAAATGGAAGAAAATATTCCAATTCCTTTTTCCACCAATTCCAATCATGACAAACATCAAATCCCCAATAATCAATCCATGCTTTAATTCCTTTTTCTTCTAAAATAGGCTGAAGTTCCCTTGCACTTTGCAGCATTGGCCCTTCCCATGCACCTTGTCCCATACAGATGATATTTTTGTTTCGGTTATAGATTGGAATATATGGGTGATTTTTTGGCATATTTCTTAAATAATCAATTGGAGAATTATTATAAACATTCTCATCCATATAATCTCCAATAAAATAAGACGCTTTAAATAATCCACTTAAGGAAAGATTTCCGATAAAAATATCAGGGCGACGGAAAAAGAAATTCGTAGAATGATAGCCTCCCATACTAAAGCCCATTGCAATAATTCCCTTTTTTGTTTTTCCTCCATCGGTATGTTTGGCATTAATTTCAAAAATACGAGGTACCAATTCATCTACAATATAGTGGTACCATCGTTCCTGCAATTCCATTCGTACTCGAACACTGCCTTCTTGATTGGACCATGTTTCTCCGTCAATACTATCTGCGGTAAATAACTGCATTTGACCATTTTCTATGTACTGCCAGCATTGATCCAACATTCCAAAATTTTCAAAGTCATAAAAACGGCCATTCTGACATGGGAAAAATAAAAACGGCTGTCCTGCATAACCATATACTTTAAACTCCATATCCCGTTTTAACCATTGGCTGTACTCTCTAAAATATTGAATATCCATGTTACAACTATCCCCTTTTTATTTTATATTTACGATTCCATCTCTAATTTGATTCAAAGCTTTTTTAACAATATTTCTCGGACACGCCATATTCAAACGAACAAATCCTTTTCCAGCTTCTCCAAAGAATCCTCCATCTGTTACAACAACATTACATTCATTTACAAAAAATTCCAATAAATCATCTGGGGCAATTGGAAGTCTTCTGCAATCAATCCATGCTAAATACGTTCCTTCTGGTTTCTTTACAGAAAGTACTGGAATATTTTCCTGAACAAACGTTACGAGGTAATCCATATTCCCCTCCACATAGGCCATCATTTCATCCAGCCATTGTTCCGAATAATTATAAGCTCCAATCAATGAAGCTTCACAAAATGCATGTCCATCTAATAGATGTAGTTTATTCAGTGTTTCTTTCAATTTAGCTGCTATATCTGAATTTTTTACAATCATATATGCCATCTGGAAACTTGCTACGTTGAATGGCTTTGAAATTGAGGTACATGTAATCGTACGGTTTGCAATTTCTTCAGAAAGGCTTGCAATCATTGTGTGTACCTGTCCTTTCATTAATAAATCTGCATGAATATCATCTGAGATAATGTAGAGATTATGACGCACACAAATGGCTGCTAATTGTTCCAATTCCTGTCTTGTCCAAACACGACCACCTGGATTATGCGGATTACAAAACAAAACTGCCTTTGTCCTGGAAGTAATTTTTTTCTCCAAATTTTCCAAGTCCATTTGATAATATCCGTCCTCTTCTTGCAGCGGACAATCAAGCAAAATGCGATTGTTTTTTGTTACTACATCATAAAATGGACCATAAACTGGAGTCAACACAAGAATTTCATCTCCAGGATTGGATACCGCCTCAATTGCATAGGAAAGACCTGCTACAACATTTGGAATATAATAAATCCATTCTTTCTCTACCGTAAAGTGATGGCGACGTTCCATCCAATGAATAATTGCCTTATAATACTCCTCTGATAAATATTGGTATCCAAATACTTTTTGATTCAATATCTTTTGTACTTCCTCTAATATATATGGAGATACTTCAAAATCCATATCTGCCACCCACATTGGAATTAGGTCTTTGCTTTTGTATTTTTCAGAAATGTAATCCCATTTTTCACAATTGGTTCCCCAGCGGGAAACTGGCTGATCAAAATTGTACATGTAAAAACTCCTTTTTCATTCATTATTTAAACTAACTTGTTTTATTATAACAGTGATTATTTCATTTGTATAGTATTTATCGTTTATTCTTAATCGTCTTTTTTCGTATCAATTGGGTGTTTTTTCAAAAATTCTTTTAATTCCTTTGGAATCTCAGAAAAATTTTGTCTCCTTGCTGCCGATTTTAACTGCCGTGCATGAAATGAAGAAATATCCATATAATCGGCAGTCGGAGCAATGTTTTTATTATCAATTAAAACATGTAATAGTAAGGATGTCCTTAGATCACTTAAACTATAGGTTTTAGAAATGAGAGATTTTTCCATTAGCTGTTTCATATATTGGGAAACATGTCTTTGCAGCGTTCGAATCGAATAAGGTCGTCCATTCATAGATTGAAAAAGTCGATGTTCGCTGTCACAAAAAATTGCAGTTTCATGTGCAATTCGGTAGTTTTGGAGCATAAAGCCAATCTGATCAGGTAAAACAATTCCTCGTTTTCTTTCTTCCTCTTCTGTATTTTCTCGTTTTACAGTTAAATACCACTTTCCTTCTTCAAAAAATAAATCTTCTGTTGACAGATGAATCATTTCACTTGTCCGCAATCCGCATTGTGCCGCAACAACTAGAATAGGATACAGTTCTGGAGCAAGTTCTTTTGATGTTTGAAGGATTATTTGAATCGTAGAATCTGGAATTGGAGCTGGAGGAGTTCTTCTTTCAGGACTCATCGACTGTAATAATGTTCTTGGAAGAATTCGATCCGTTCTTCCATTTGGAATAATCCCATATTCTTCTAAATAAACAAAGAATGTTTTTATATTATAATAGTAGCTTCTCGCCGTAGAAACTGACATAAGCTGTTTTTGGACTGCTGGAAAAATAATTTGCTGAAAAAAATAAATCATTTGTAACCCTTCCACTTCTGTAGCCTCTACTCTGCTTTTTTCACAGAAAAATAAGACATCATGGCGAATATGAGCAAATTGGGGATGGTCCGATAATTCTTCTAATAAAGCTCTTGTTTTAGGGGCGGTAAATGGATGGTCGGATTGTTGATTTTTTGAGATTAATTTTGTTTTTGCCATAAGAAGCTCCTTTCTTGTTTGTTTTGGAGTTTGGGTTTTTGTGTGGTGGTGGGTGGCGTGTTTTATATTATATTGTTACACGTCATATTATTTTTAATTGTATTTTATCACAATTTCTTTTGTTTGTCCAGTATAATTTTCTATTTTCACAAAAAATAAGGGAACGATTGCTAGATTTTTTATCCAATCGTTCCCTAAATTAAATTTTTCTTTGATATTATCCAAAGAATCTTTGATATCCGCAGTAAAATCCAACTACTCCAAGAAATAAAAGTATGGTTAATGCAGTTTCAAACTTTCCTCCGCTTCTTCTATCCAATAAACTATAACATTTTTTGGAAAACGGCCACGCCAATGGGATTCCCCTAGATGTGAACATATCTAAAAAGAGGTGTCCCACATATCCTACTACAATTCCAAATCGAGCTGCCATAATATAGGGGCTTCCTGTTTGCATGGACCAATACCACATTCCTACATATAGGAATGCCAAAGCCAAAAGAGAATGGAAAAATGTTCTATGCCCAAATATTTTTTGAAATAAAATAGAAAATGGTTTTAACAGTTTTCCAATTACACTCGTAGGAACATCAATATCTGGAAGTAAATTTCCAAGCACACAAGTTCCTACTGCTACTGCTGTAGGAACAATTGGCACTCCTCCTACATATTCGTGATATAAAACTAGACCTCCACATAATCCTCCAAATATAAGATGATTTTTTCCTGTCATAATTACTACCAAAATGCAGCTAATTTTTGCTGTTACTTCCCTTTCTCAAATACTCTTTTGTTTTACTGCCCTTTAGTATACCTCTTTTCGACAATTTTGTCACTGACTTTCTAACTATTTAGTTTCTTTTTGCTTTTACTCCAACAGTTCCAACCCTTCTTTTGTAAATTCATAAATCCGATCACAAACTTCTTCTATATAAACTCTATCGTGAGAAACACTAATAATAGCTCCTGGAAATGCCCGTAACGACTTTCGGATCACTGGATTGGAAAGTGGAGAAAGATTTCTCGTCGGCTCATCTAAAATCAATACATTACATCCCAATAAATTCATTTTTAATAAAAATAACTTTGCCTTCTGTCCCCCCGAAAGCTCTAATATCGCATGATCCATTTCATCTGGTGTATATTTCATACTTCCAAGATACGTGCGAATTTGTGTCAATTCTTCCTTTTCACCAGTAACGGATAAATACTGTACTGGTGTTTCGTTTTGATTGAGCTGTTCTTCATAATTTTGAGGCATATATCCCACCGTTATATCCGTCCTGCTAAAAAGAGTTTCGGCGATTTTCTTCAATAATGTGGATTTACCAATTCCATTTTTTCCTACAATTACTACTTTTTCCGTTCCAACTACTCGCAAAGAAATATCATTAGCAAGTATCGTTTCGTTACAAGTTAATTGATCTAAATGGAAATCTAAAACTGTTTTTCCGTTTGGAATACTGCTCGCTTTTTCAAATTTTATAAAAATGGCATCTTCGGTATCTGGAACTTTTACTCGATCCTTCCATTCCCGTTCATATCTTCGTTCCATTGCCTTTACCGCCTTCATTTTTCGCTTCAGCATCTTTCCTGCATGAGGAGACTGACGAGAAACGCTGCTTTGAGCATGTTCTACTTTTTGCTGCACTCTTTGAAAACGTTCCTGTTGTTTTTTTCTCTCTCTTTTCTGATTTCCTGCTTCTTGTATTTGCTTATCCAAATTTACCTGCCGATTTTCAATATATTCTGAATAACGCATCCGTACAACTGTATGCCTTGGTTTTGTTTTTCGCATGATTTGTTCTAAATGAATAATCATATTGGCAGTTTGTTCAATTAAAATTTCATCATGCGAAATATATAAAATTGGTTTTGTACATCGAGACATCCACTGTTCCATCCACTCCAATGTATTCAAATCAATATCATTCGATGGCTCATCTAGTAAAAAGGCATCTGGCTTTGCAATCATCAATCGTGCCATTTGTATCTTTACTCTCTCTCCGCCAGACAATGTACCTAACTTTTGTTCTGAAAAGAATAATTCCATTGGAATATCCAGCTCTTTTGCATAATTTGCTAATTCCGCCGGTGAAGTTTCCCAAAACATCGCTTCTTTCGTACAAAATTCATAGACCGATAATTCTCTTTCCCAATCTTCTAATTCTTGAGCCAGATAACCAACTCTTCCTTTTACTACCTCACCTGTCCATTCCGCATAACCTTCTATTTTCTTTGGATCTGCAATCCATTTTAAAATTGTAGATTTTCCATTTCCTTCTTCTCCAATTATGACAGCACAATCTCCAGGTTGCAGAGAAAAACTAAGGTTTTCTACGATCAATCTCAAATCTTTCTTATGTGTAATGGTTAAATTTTTAATTTGCATTGCGTCCTCCTATAAAAAACAAAGACCTATTTTTTTTGAAAAACAGATCTTTTTATCCTTGTTTGCCTATTCGGACGCTCAACAAATTCCATTGTTACCAAAATAAGAACCTAGTAACTCTTGCTAGTTCCACCAAAAAGAATATTTCAAAATCTGTTTTTCAAATAAAAGAAAATCTCACTGGAAGTTTCTTTTTTACATTACAATAATCTAAAATCACCTTGCATTCTACAAAAACGATTTTTAAATTATAATCGAAAAACAAATTATTGAAACATTCTTTCACCTCTTTCTTTTTTGCTTTTTCTACTTTAACATAGTCTTTACCAATTGTAAAGACTTATCGGAATCAAATTTTCATTTCTTTTCTTACTCAATTGAAATCACTTCTAAGTCATCTGGAACAAAAGCGTTCCCATGAAACACCGTCTCTAATTCCTTTAAATATAATGTCTTTCTATTTTTAATATTTTTATCTTCGGTATGATACAAGATTAAATGGGATACTTGAAGATCGGTTGCTACTTTTCCAGCATCCATAACCGTACTATGATGTTTTTCATGTGGTTTAAATAATTCCTTTTGGCTTTCTAAACAAAACGCTTCACTCATCAGCCAGTCACTCCCTGCTACAAATTTACTACAACTTGGATGATACGGCTCATCTCCAAGGCAAGTGACTTTTTTTCCATCTGGCAGTTTGGCAGAAAATCCAAACTGTTTCATTTTAGTAGAATGGATATCAAAAAATATTATTTGCATTCCAATTGCAGTGATCTCTGTTCCGCTTTCCACTTCACGAATTATAATTCGATCGCCAATATAGTTTAAAAACTTTTTTTTCAATGTCAATTGACAAAAAGTCTTAAACACTTCTGCTGCCTCTTTATGACAGTATATTTCAAATAATCCTTCAAATTTTTCTGCTTCCATCATGGACGCAATCTTTCTGACAACCCAAATTCCTCCCAATATATGATCGGTATGACAATGGGTCAAAATCATTTGGTGTATTCGATCGTATGGAATCTTTGCCTCTTCCATCTGCTTTAAAATTCCATTGCCTCCTCCAGCATCGACTAATAAATAATCTGTTCCATCACTAATTGCAAAGCAAGTATTATAGCATTTCGTTACCATTGCATTTCCAGTACCTAACATAATTATTTTATATTGACTCATCTTTACCTCCTAATGCATGTCCCGTTTTTTATAAAAACACGGATTCAATTAGTTTTTTTGTATAATCTTCCTTTGGTTTTTGAATGATACAATCTGGTGTTCCTTCTTCTACTATTCGTCCCTGATACATTACTAACACTCGATCGCAAAGATTTTGTACAACCCCCAAATCATGAGAAATAAACAAAAGGGAAAGTCCCATTTCTTGTTTTAATTTTTTTAAAAGTGTTACAATCTGAACTTGAACCGTCACATCCAATGCACTCGTTGCTTCATCACAAACAATCAATTTTGGAGCAATTGCCAAAGCTCTAGCAATTGCTGCACGCTGGCATTGACCACCGCTTACTTGATGGGGATATCGTTTGGCATATTCTGGAGCAAGTTCTACCATCTGCAAAAGTTCTATCATTCGTTTCTGTGCTTCTTTTTTTGTCATCCCATGATTTCTCATACTCTCCATAATTCCGTCTCCCAAACTACGTCTTGGATCAAAGGAATCTTGAGGCATTTGAAAAACCATCTGAATCTTTGTATAAAATTCTTTTCTCAATCTTCCTTTTGCGTGAATGTATTCGATTCCATCCAAAAAAACGTTTCCTGCATCTGGATGGATAAGCTGAGTAAGGATTTTCGCAGTTGTAGTTTTTCCTGATCCACTCTCACCTACAATTGCTACGCATTCACCCTTTTTTATACAAAAACTAATCTGATCCACTGCTGTAAATGGAACTTTATTTTTATAAAACACCTTTGTTACATTTTTTACTTCTAATATTGTTTCCATATTTTTATTATCCTCTATTGATACACAACACGGAATGAATTAACTTTTTTGTATACGGATCTTGTGGATTGGAGAAAATTTCTTCTTTTGTACCATATTCCACTAGTCTTCCTTGATACATAACCGCAATACGATCTGCCATAAATTTTACCAAGCCAATATTATGTGTCACAATAATAATTGCAGTTCCAAATAGATCTCTCATTTTCATCATTTCTCTCACTACTTGAGCCTGAATCGTAACATCCAGAGAGCTAGTTGGTTCATCCGCTAAGAGTAAATTTGGTTTCAAGATCATAGCCATCATAATCCCTATCCGTTGGTTCATACCACCAGATAATTCAAATGGATAACTCTTTAAAATCCGTTCTCCATCTTTCAGATTCATTTTATCGAATAAATCCAAAGCTCTTTTTTTTATTTCTGCACGACTTATAGACTCGTGTGCGAAAACCATTTCATAAAGCTGCTTTTCAATACTGCGCACAGGACAAAGGGAAGCTGCCGTATTTTGAAAAATCATTCCGATCTCTGCACCCCTCAATTTTCTAAGTTGTTTTTTCCTCTGATGCACAAGCTCCATTCCCTTATAGGAAATACTGCCATTTGTTATCATACCGTCCCTGCCAAGCAGTCCTGTAATGGACTTAATCAATGTACTTTTCCCACTGCCAGATTCTCCGACAATTCCCAATATTTCACCAGGACTTACTTGGAGTGTTATGTCATGCACCACTGTTTTTGCCTGATATCCAATTTCTACATGCTGTATATCTAATAATGGCTGTTTCATCCTTCCATCCTTTCTCACTCGTACGCCAAATCAGCGGTAATCTCATAATAATCCGATGGATGTGCTTGAAAACCTGTTACATTTTGTTTCATAACAAATGACATTTTCAAATGGGACGCAAATATAAATCCACAATCATCTAGCAGAATCTGCTGCATTTTCACCGCCAATTCTGCACGTTGTATTGGATCAAATGTTTCGTGCAGTTGAGCCTCTAAATTTTCTAATTCTTCATTATAATAGTTTCCTCGATTTTTTGCGGAATCTTTTAAACAATGGGTTGTGAAAAAATATTCTGGATCTCCTGTTGGAGCTGTTACAAATGCACTTGCAAAAACATCCCATTCTCCGTTATCCAAAAAATCCTTTGTATTTTGCGTATTGTTTACCCTTACTTCAATGCCAATTTCCTTTAACATCGCCTGTACTGCTTCTGCCAACAAAGGAAGTTCCTGACGTCCTGGATAAGTCAGCCATCGAATGACTAAATTTTCTCCGTTTTTATCTGCATATCCATCTCCATCCGTATCCGTCCATCCAGCCTCGTTCAATAAACGTTTTGCTTCTTCTGGATTATATGCTAAAGCATTTACCCTACTATCTCCAAATGAAAAGTTGGAAGGAAATGCTCCTACTGCTGGACTTCCATTTCCATTTAATAAATGGCTGGCAAATGCCTCTTTGTCAATGCCCATTGCAATCGCTTTTCTTACATTGATTTCTTTTAACGCTGGAGTATCATAGTTGATTTGTGCAAAAAACGTTCGGGACGTATCTACGGAACTAATCTTATAACCTGCATTATTTTGGAACAGAGACAAACTCGCATATGGAAGTCCTTGAACTGCATCTAACTCTCCCGACTGCATTGCCATTGTCAATGTATCACCATCGACAATTTCTTTCACGTTTACTTTGTCCATCTTCACTTCGCCGTTCCAATAATTTGGATTTTTTTCCAGATTGATTTCCGTATCGGTCACTTTTACAGCAATAAAAGGTCCTGTTCCTGCTATATTTTTCTCTTCTGTAATTCCGTACTCCATATCAATGATTGCACCATATGGATCGCTCAAATAATTCAGAAGCGCTGGAACTTTTTCCTCAGAAGTAATCGTTACCGTCTGTCCCTGTGCGGTTATCTCTTTTATTTTTAAATCGCCAGGTGCACGATCATGTACTTCAATCAAATGTTCCAAACATTCCTTTACTGCCTGGCCATCGAGACTGCGTCCACTAGAAAATGTTATATTTTCTTTTAATTTTATCTCTACCGTATATTCATCGATTTGCTGATAGCTCTCTGCCAGCCATGGTTCTAATTCCATATTCTCATTAAATTTAAAAAGAGTCTCTGCAACTCCATAACGCACCGCAGACCATCCAGAATAATCTTCATGTGGATTCAAACCAGTATTTCCCATTTCCACCCCATAGGCAGTCGTTCCATAATTAAATACCTTTTCTACTGCATTATTTTCTGAACTTTGTTCTGCTCTTTCTGAGTTTGCACATCCAGATAGTATTAACATAATTACTGCCATCCAAATAGTGATTTGAGTCAACCAGTTATATCTTTTTTTCTGCATTTTTTTCTCCTATTCTATTCATTTACTTTCTTTTGTTTTGGATCGAGCACATCACGTACCGTATCTCCAAGCAAATTAAACAATACTACTGTAATAAAAATTGCAGTTCCAGGTGCCAGTATGACCCATGGAGCCGTTTGAATCATACTTCTTCCATTACTCATCATAGATCCCCATTCTGCCGTTGGCGATGCAGCTCCCAGTCCTAAAAAAGAAAGTCCTGCAAGTTCCATTATCATTGTCCCAATATCCAATACTGCTGTTATAAGAACGGAACCGATAATATTTGGTAAGATATGTCTTATCATAATTGCCCCCGTGCTAGAACCAGCCAACCGAGCTGCTGCGATATAATCCATATTTTTCATCATAATCACTTGACTTCTGGAAAGTCTCGCAAACTTCGGCCAAGAGATACAAGCCAAGGCAATAATTGCATTCAGAATTCCTCCTCCTGTTACTCCTGCAACTGCAATTGCAAACACCATTCCAGGAAAAGCCAAAAAAATATCTGCGATTCTCATAACAACTGAATCCAAAATACCTCCATAATAGCCGCAAACCATTCCTATCGCAGTTCCAATTACAGTTATAAAAATCACGAGGAAAAGAGCCGAATAAATTGTCGTTTGAGCTCCCATAATCACTCTAGATAATAAATCCCTTCCATATCGATCCGTTCCAAGTATATGTACACGATCTGGCGGCTGCAATGCATTGTTTAAATCTTGTTCATAGGGATCATAAGGAACTAGGTAGGAAGCCAATGCAGCAACGATCAACAATCCTAGTACGAATATGAATAAAACAATCAATTTTAGTTTTGTATTATTGCGTACTTGTTTTTGCAACTTAGCATTCCTCCTTACGAATTCTTGGATCAAAATAATGATAAATAATATCCGTAACTAAATTGACCATTACATAAATAATCGCCATCCAAATTACATAGGCTTGAATCACGGGATAATCCCTCATTGTAATCGCATCCACTGCCATTTTTCCTACTCCATCCCACATAAAAATCGATTCTACAATTGCGGTACCACCTAAGAGAGATCCAATTGATAAAGCAAGTAATGTAATAATCGTAAGCATGGATGCTTTCAACACACTAAAATATAAAATTCTTTTCTCACTTACTCCTCTGGAACGTGCTCCTAGTACATAATCTTTATTCCACTCTTCCAATACCGTTGCTCTTATTTGTCTCGTATATTTGGAAGCCATTGCGATTGCAAGTGTGAACGTAGGTAAAACAATACTTTTCCACCCCTGCGTATTGCCCATGACAGGAAACCACTGAAGCTTTAATGCGAAAAAATAAATCAATAATAACGATACAAAGAAATTTGGAAGAGAATTTCCAATAAAACTAAAAAACCGTATGATATAATCCAAAATACGATTTTGTTTTACCGCCGCTAATATTCCCAAAGGAACAGAAATCAGTACCGTCAACAAAATCGAAGCGACCGTCAAATAAATCGTTGCCGGCAGTTTTGACAAAAAAGTAGAAAAAACTGGCTTCCCCGAAATATAAGACTCTCCCATATCTCCTGATAGTATATTTTGAAGCCAAATTCCATACTGTTCTAACAATGGTTTATCCAACCCTAATTCTCTTCTCACTTCCTCTTTCGCTTCTTCTGATAAAATTCCTCCTGTATTCTGTTCCATTACATCAATCGCATCCGTTGATGCAATATGCATAAATAGAAAAGAAAGCAATGTAATTCCAATTAAAATAGGAATCAGTTGAAGGAGTCGTTTCAAAATATAATGTTTCATTCCATCATTCCTTATTCATTTATATTCCCTGTATTTTTTCTTACTCTACCAAAAGAAAGAAAGCGTCGCAAGCCCCCTAGGGGGATTACGACGTTATCCTCTGCCATTTTTGTTTTATCCATTTTATTTTTATTCCTTATTTTCTGCTGCATTATGTATTGTATTTACTAAAGTTCGTATCTCTACCATACATCTTTCAACATACTCTTTTGAAATATCATTTTGTTCTGCATTTGTATGCCTACGATCCAACTGATGTGCAATCTGATTTCTACGATGAAATAATTCTCTTACAATTTGTTTTCCTGAACGATAATTGGAATCGAATTGTTTTGGAAATGCCGATGAAAAGATTTCTTCTGCACTAAGTCCCATTAAATTTAACTGATCCTTCATACTTTCATAAGAAAGAAAAACTTCACGACTGAATTTTTGATTTACATATTCCACAAACCAAGTGACCGATTCTGGGTTTTTAATACACTCCTCTAATTTTTCCATAGAAATCTGAAAATTCTTATATTTTTCACTTTTACTCCATTCTCCGCTAAACATACGATTCATAGCATATTTACTCAATTCATGAAGATAAAAGTCGAGCACTCCTTCCAAAAAAACGATTTGTGAACGCCAAATATTCTTACAATCACTCAAACATCCTTCTTCTTTCATTTTTTCCGCAATAGCAAACTGCTGTTCAATTGACTGCATACTACCCTCAAAATGCTCTTTTATTTGAATCAACTCAAATTGAATAACTGGTTCAATTGACTGCTTTTCACGAGTATCTTCATTACGGGGAGTTAATGATAGATTTCTAGTTGCCATTTTCTACTTCTTCTGAGAATTCCTGAATGATATTCGCTAAATTTTCATTTAACATAGGAATTGCACCATATTTCCCCGCAATATATCCTTTTCCTATGTTTTCATCTTTGCGAACATTTTTTATCTCAGCCAGCGAGTAAAGATCGGTTTCTCTCGTGTCTCTTGTTAATTCAGTAAACCAAATTTGATCTCTCCGAAACAAGTCCAGACTTAACACACTTGTATCATGAGTAGTAAAAATCATTTGAGCAGAAGGAGTTCTGTTCAATTTCCGAAACAAATTCACTAACCCATACATAATTGACTCATGGAAATTTGCTTCTAATTCATCACAAACAAGAACCTTTCCATTTGAAACAATATCAATCATAGGACAAATAAACTCAAATAATCTTCGTATTCCTGTAGACTCCTCAGACATTAAATCTACCTCAAACTGATCATAAACCACTTTTGCAGTCACACTATTCGTTACCTTCCTTACAAGAATTGTTTTAAATTCTTCCGATAAAAAGGATGGTAATTCGGACTCTTTTAACGTTTTTTGGTCAACTTTAATAATAATATCCTTTATCCCAGTATCAAGACTTTGCATAAAACGAATGGCAGTTTTCTTAATATTTTCATTTTCATGCATCTGACGTAACGAATACTCCATCCAATTATCAATTCCCAATCCGCTATAAATCACTAATTCATCTTTAAAGAATCGAAACGAAGCTTCTACTTCCCTTACATTGCTGAAATTTGCCGCACAGGAAAGAAACAATCGATTTGGTTTTAAAACATCTTTGCATGAATCAAAACGACCTTTAAATTGATTTCCCTCTGTATATCCTTCTGCACTTCGTTCAAATATCTTCACCTGTTTTCCATTTGGAAAATAATAGAGATATTCGTCTACAATTAATGTCTTACATAAAGTAAATCCATAGGCATAACGAACATTCTTTGTAACAAATTGTAACGTGTACTCACTATCTCTCTCAATTCCCAATAATTTATGTGGTATCTGACGAATTCCATCTCCAGGCTGATGCCGAATACTTTGCACAACCAGATTTTTTACAAAGGAAATCGCATCAATTAAATTACTTTTTCCCGAACCATTCGCTCCATAAATCACCGCACTTTTTACAATACGGTTTCTTTCAAACAATATTAACTCTTTATTATGTGAATTATCTTTTCCTGCAAGTGTAGAAAAAACAATTTTTTCTCCTATCGATTTATGATTGGAACAAGTAAATTCTAACAGCATAAATCTTCCTCCCTCCAGATCTATACTTATAATATCATGAATTTCTCCGTTTTTCAATTCCATTTTGTTGTTTTTTCTCAACTTTTTACATTTAAAACATTAAAATTGTCATTTAAATTCAAAACTTCCTATTTTGAGGCAGCAATACTATAATGTTCTATTTGTTTCATCCAGTGCTGTGCAAGTGGACTATGGAGTTCTTCTCTCCTTTGCTCGAGAAATCCTTCCTTTCTCTTTGCCCAGTAATGAACAATCCGTTCTTTTTTTTGATCAGATGGACGTTTCCCCATTTTATATTGTACTTTAAATACTTTTCTGTTTTCTGTGTGCATTGGCATCACCTTTTTCATTTCAGCATATCTCATTGTTACAAACCAAAACAATAAAATGCCATGAAACCATCACTAAAACATGATACCTCCATGGCATATTTATTTTTACTATGTATAGAATAACATCTCTACCTTAGTTTAAGTCAATAGAATTTTTTAAGTTTTATTTTCTTCTAATGCGATCTTTAATTTTAATATATTCCAAAATCAGGTCAACGGTTCCCTCTATACCCAGTCTTGTACTATTCAAACAAAGGTCATAGCTTCCTACATCTCCCCATTTTTTATTGGAATAATAATTATAATAGTTCGAACGCTTCTTGTCCGTCTTTATAATCGTATCTTTTGCTTTCTCCTTTGTCATATCGTATAACTTAGAAATTCGTTCTATCTTTGCATCCATATCGGCACTGATAAATACTGACGTCCTATTTGGATGATCTGCAAGTGCATAATCTGCACAGCGTCCTACAATAATACAGCTCTCTTCTTCTGCCAATTTTTTAATTGTATCGAACTGAGCTAAGAATACTTTATGATTTAATGGCATATCCAAAAAGGAAGAAGTTGTATATCCCATAGAATAAGTATCCATAACGAGGGAATATAAGAAACTGTTCGTTGGTCTTTCATCATGAGTTTCAAATAATTCCTTGCATAGTCCACTTTGTTTTGCTGCTAATGTAAGAAGTTCCTTATCATAACATTTAATATTTAGTTTTTCTGCTAAACGATTTCCGATCGCACGACCACCACTGCCGCATTGTCTTCCAATTGTAATAATGAGATTACTCATAAAATCACTCCTTTCAAGATTGAATCTTCACTTTTGCAAAAATACCTTTGAATCTTTCTAGAAAATAAAGTAATTATAGTAGAATTCTGCAACTTTTCTGATTCAAATTGGATTTTTCAAATCTAATTGTTATTATTATATAACA
>OEQY01000054.1_pt1 | contig 40509 bp, 40 predicted proteins | sample 1539871 | NCBI WGS metagenome assembly OEQY01 (sample SAMEA3891877, study PRJEB23780) | metagenome | biome: terrestrial biome; feature: animal house; material: Caecal content | place: Italy | collected 2015-05-05 | reverse complement strand
GTGATAATCAGATTGATGCAGCACAGGCAGACGCTGAGGAAAAAGAAGTGAATTATGAACTTCAAAAAAGAAATGCTGAATATGAAAAAGAGCAGGCAAAACAGAATGGAGAACTGGCAGCTTCTGTCAGAGACACGCAATTACAGTCATTGCAGACGACAACTACAGATTTAGCTACGCAGATTGAGCAAATTACACTACAGATTGAGGATTATAAAAAAGCATTGGAAAATAATACATATTATGAAGAATATGGGATTATGGACATGGCAGAGACAGTAGAAGATAGCAAACGTCTTATGGAAAATGCTCAGAAAATGCTTTCAGAAGCGCAAGCTGGATCTCAGAATATAGATTCTGCGACACTGGAATTGTTACAAAGTATGGTAGCTCAGACAGAAAATAGTTATCGTTTAATGCAAAAACAATATGAGAAATTATTATCTGATTATGGAAGGAAAGTAAGTGAGGCTCAAACGGAAAGGAACAAGTTACAAGATACTTTGCGTTCTCTTCAGGAAGAATATAATGAAAAACAAGAAGATGACGAATCCTTAAGCGTAGAAGTAAATAAAGAATATGATAGAGCAATTTTATTGGCTGATCAGGCGGAGGAGCGCTATAATATAGCGATAGAAGTACTGGATGAAGAACGTAACGAAGCAAAAGAAAATGTCCAAAAATGGGAAAAAGCTAGAGACGAACTATATGAGATGGAAGATGGAATTATTTATGCAGAACAGGATATGATTGTTTCTTCTTTTCCTTATCATAATGGCGATGAAATAAAGAAAGAAAAAAGTCTGTTAAGTTATGACGATACTGCGTCGGTTCTCGTTGATGTGAATGTACCTCAGGCGGAAATTATAAATTGGAATATAGGAGATACTGTGAAAGTAAGGGTTAAAGGATATGATCAATTATTTTCTGGTACAGTTTCTTCTATGAACTTGGAACAAGCAGTACAAAAGGATGCGGATAAAGTGGAATATACTGCGACAATTAGAATAGATCAGCAAGAACAACAATTAAGGGATGGACTTGATGCAACGGTATTATGTGGAGCAATCATCACGATATTAGATCAAGAAACAGAAGAAGCTCTACAAAGCAGTAATTCCAATGAGGATGCTTCACAGACTAATACAGAGCATTCAAGTGAGGCGATGAGCTCAGCGGAGGTTTCACAAGATTCGACAGAGAGTAGTACAGAATTGTCAACAGAGTCGTTGGGAGGTACACAATGAGAAAAAAAAATACTGCATTGATTTTTGTTTTATTCTTATTGATTGCAGGAATGAGTACAGGATGTCAAAAATCAAGAGAAGATTATAGTGAAATTGAAGTAAAGAAAGGTAATATTGCGGCTGGATTAACGAAAGAAGGAAGTATATCCATCAAAACTGCTTATGAGACAATTGATTTATCAGATGAAACGTTCAATACTTCGGAAGAGGGTTTGGAAAAAGCAGTGTTACAAATTGAAGAGGTGTATGCTGTTCCAGGACTTGCAGTGAATGAAGAAGTTCCAGTTATAAAATTAACGGATGAGAGCGTACAAGAATACAAACAAATGTTGGAAAAAGAGCAGAAGAAAGCAGAGAGAGACGTATCACTTGCAGAGATGGAGAAAGAAGAAAAAAGTCTCGATATTGAATATACGTATCAAAAAAGTATTGCAGATGGAGAAAATGCAGAGGAAAAATATAATCTTACAATACAAACGTTAGAAAATAATATTAAATCATTACAGGATGAAATTGCAGCCTGTCAAGAAAGAATTCGTTCTTTAGAGAATAACAATGGGTCCAGTGCAGAGTTAAGTGTGGAAAGAAGTAATTTAAGTAGTCTGGAAACTAGATTACAGACAGCACAAAGTGAGAAAGAATCGAAAGAAATACAGGCAAAACAAGAATATGAGCAAGCTCAGTTAAATTATGACTATGCGGCAGATGTAAAGGAAAATGCAGAAATGGAATTGGAGACAGCTGTTACAGAGGCTCAAACACGTTTGACAGATATTAATCATGCGCTAGAACAGTTTGAGGCCAATGTAGGAGATGGTTTAATAAAAGCTTCTTGTAATGGTACGGTAGTTTCCGTAAACTGTAAAGCTGGAGATATATTAGAAAATGATAAAAAAATTATTGCTTATGCAGATGCGAATCAAATTACTATGACAGTAGGAGTTTCCCAAAACAAAATTTTATCGTTTCATGTAGGAGATAAAGTAAATTTAAAATTGGATGTTTATGAGGATGAAGTAATTCCTGGAGAGATTATCAATTTGGAGCCAAATGCATCCAATGATACTGGAGAAAACGAATATCAAGTAACTGTGCGAATGACAGATAATGAAAAAACCGTTTATACGGATATGACTGGAAAGGTTGTATTTACAGAAAAAGAAGTAGAAGATGTACTTTTTGTACCAGTTGAGTCAATTATTAGAAAAGATACTACTTCCTATGTAGAAGCTTATGATGAAAATGGTAATGTAAAAGAAATCGAAGTAAAAACAGGATTTTCAGACGGAGAAAATGTAGAAATTACATCTGGATTAGAAGAAGGTCAAAAAATCCTTGTGCAAAATATGGAGGACGAAAGTGAAGAAACAGAATAAATATTTTATAGCTGTTATTGCAAGTTGTTGTATTGTTGCACTTTCGGGATGTGACAATAACTCAGTAAAGGTAGGGAATAATCAGAAACTTGTCTATGGCACGGTAGAGAAGATTGTAGGGAATGAAATTGTGCTGCAACGTCAGTATGAAAGCGGCAAAGAAGAAAGTGATACAACAGAAACTCAAAATTTATCCGAACAGTCTTCCAGTGCAGATACTTCGAGCAAAGAGAGTGAGACAGAAAGCAGTTCTGATAATGAGAACGAAGAATCACAAAGCAGTGTAACGGAGGAAGAAGAAAATCAAAAACAATCCGAAGCGGATACGGGTGAAAATACGGAGGTAATTGTAGCATTGCAGCTTCCTGTTGGAGTAACGATTCACAAAGAAAACAAAACAATTAATTTTACAGAAATTCAGGAAGGAGATCCTTTGAAAATTTTAATGGAAAAGGATTCCAGTGGCATTGAAGTACCAGTAGAAGCCTGGGTTGCTGAGTTAACGGAAAAAGAAAAGGAATCTTTAGAGAATGAGGAGCCAACAACAGCCGTTTCAGCACCGTCTACGGAAGAACTAACGAGTAGCTCGGTGCCATCCACAGAAGAGTCAGTTTCATCATCTGTATCGATAGAAGCGGAAACAACTCCAAGTTCGGAAGCAGAAACTTCTAGTTCGATAAGTGGGCAAATGACAGAACCAAGTTTTCAAAATTAAATTAGAAAACGAAAAAGATAATAATAATTAATACAGACTAAGAAACGGAACAGAGAGTATGCAAAAAAAGCAGCTCTCTTTCTTGCCATATAGAGGTAAATAGAAAGGGAAGAAAATGAAATTACTGCATTTGTCAGATTTACATATTGGAAAAAAGGTACATGGGTATTCGATGTTAAAAGAACAAAAAGAAATCTTAAATCAAATTTTATTACTCTGTGAAAAAGAAAATCCAGATATTGTTTTAATAGCAGGGGATATCTACGACAAGCTGATACCTGGAGAAGAAGCGGTTTCGGTTATGGATTATTTTCTTACAAATTTAAATAAACAGAAAAGAAATGTATTTATAATTAGTGGAAACCATGATTCTGGAGAGCGGCTTCAATTTGGCAAGGAAATTATGAGACAGAAGGGAATCTATATTGCTGGAATACTGGAAGAAGCGTTGGACTGTGTTGCATTGAGCGATGAATGGGGAAAGTTTAATATTTATATGCTTCCATTTATCAAACCATCTATGGTCAGAACATACTACAAAGCAGAAAATTGCGAAGATGCCGTTAGAAAAATTATAGAAAAAACAAAAATAGATTGTTCTCAGCGCAATTTATTGATTGCCCATCAATTTGTAACAAATGGGACGTGGATGCCAGACTGTTGTGATTCAGAAAATCCATCTGTGGGAGGATTAGATGCAGTCGATTGTAAAGTATTTCAGCCATTTGATTATGTTGCACTTGGTCATTTGCATCAGGCTCAAAAAGTAGGAAGAGAAACCATTCGATATGCGGGATCTCCTTTAAAATATTCGTTTTCGGAAGTTAGGCATAAGAAATCGGCTACAATTGTTGAAATGAGAGAAAAAGGGGAAATAAAATTAACTGCGATTCCATTAAAACCAATGCATGAAATGAGAGAAATAAAGGGAAAACTGGGCGATTTAATAGATCCCAACCATTATACAAGAGCAAATCAGACGGATTATATTAGAGTTATACTTACGGATGAAGAAGAATTATATCATCCATTGGACACATTACGCAATATTTATCCCAATATACTGCGCCTGGACTTTGAAAATTCCAGACTAAAGCAGCAAGAAAACACAGAGATGGAAATAGAAAATGAAACAGAGTTAGAATTGTTTGAACAGTTTTTCCAAAAACAAAATCAGGTGGAATTAACATCGGAACAAAAGGAATGGATTGCAAAATATTTAGTGAAATAGGGAGAAAAAAATGAAGCCAATTCGTTTAACTATGAGTGCATTTGGACCATTTGGAGACCTTCAGGTGGTCGATTTTGAAAAATTAGGTGTAACAGGACTTTTTTTAATTAGCGGAGATACAGGTGCAGGGAAAACTACAATTTTTGATGCAATTACGTTTGCTTTATTTGGAGAGGCAAGTGGAGCATACCGTGCAAGCCAATCGTTTTGCAGTGGTTTTGCTAAAGATGGGCAGCCAACTTATGTGGAGTTGGAGTTTTGGCATCGAGGAGAACGTTATTATATAAAAAGAAATCCTGACTATATGCGTCCAGCCAAAAGAGGACGGGGCAGGGTGATGGAAAAAAAGGATGCGGTCTTACTCTATCCGAATGGAACGTCTGCAGTCGATTTTGATAAGGTAACTGTGGCAGTGATAGAATTATTAGGAGTGGATTGGAGGCAGTTTAAGCAGATTTCTATGATTGCCCAGGGAGAATTTCAGCGTCTATTGTATGCGGATAGTGCGGAAAGAGGGAAAATCTTTCAAAAGGCATTTCAAACAGAACCGTTGGAGCAGTTTCAGAAAAAAATTGCAGAGGATGCGAATCAGCTGCGAAAGCAATGCGAGCAATCCGATCAAACTATTTTGCAGTGGCTGGGTCATATTGTCGCTTCAGGAGATTGGGATGCAAAGCTAAGACTAGCCAAAAAAGCACAAAATGAAATGCAGTTAGAACAATTGTTGGAACAAATACTGCAAGAACAGGAAAGAGAAAAAAGACAGAAAGAATTTCAGTTAGAGCAATTGGAGCAAATGATTTTAGAAGAAATAAGACAGTATGCTAAAATTGCAGAAGACAATAAGAAGCTGGAATTATTAAAGCAAGAATATAAGAAAAAGCAGCAATTGGATGCTGAGGAAGTGCAAATGCAGAAGAAACAAGAAAGACTTCGGCTTGGAACAATGGCGTTTTATAAAATTGCACCAGTACAGCGGCAATTCATACAATTAAGCAACCAATATACGCAATTAGAATCCAATTTAAAGAAGAGGATGATTGAAATTCAAAAGTTGCAAAAGGAACAGGAAATTAATACTAATTTATTCAAAAAAGCAGAAGAATTGTTTCAAACAATTCCTAGCTGGACAATTCAGATAGAGCAATGGAAAAAAGAACTGGAACAATTCAAAATAAGAGAAAAGCAGCTTCAGATGATTCATGAATTGAGCCATCAATGGAATGAAATTCAAAAAACAATTCAGAGGAACGAAAAAGAACAAAAGCAGGTAAAAGCAGAAAAAAACGAAATCAAAAAACAACAAGAAGAACTGGAACGGGATTTAACGGCGAAAGATCAAATATTAAAACAAATAGAAACAATTCAGCTGCAATTAAAAAAGAATGATTCTATTTTAGAACAAATAAAGGAAGAGAATTCTGTGTATGAGATATTAAGGGAGAGACAAGAAGAGTATAAAAAAATAGAACAGGATTGCAGGAACTTGGAATTGGAATATTATCAGGCAAACGAGAGATTTCGTCAAGAAATTGCAGGGATATTGGCGATGGATTTGCAAGAGGGAATGCCGTGTCCTGTCTGTGGTTCTACGCATCATCCTCAACGAAGAAAGATTACCCAGAAAGCACCGTCAAAAGAAGAACTAGAGCAATTAGAAGTACAGTTAGAGCAGAAGAAGAAAGATCGGGATCGGATAGTTCGTATTTGTGAACAATATAAAGGAAAAACAGAACTTTTAAGGAGAGCGTGGAAAAAAGAATGGCAGGAAATCAAAAAATGTTCGAATTGGAATGAAAAAGAAGAGAATAGAAATGAAATTTTACAATTATTAGAAAATCAGAGCCAGCAGCTTTGTTTGAATTTATCCAACTTGGAAGTCCAATATCAAACAATAGAAAACAAACAGGAAAGATTAAAAGAGTTAAAAAGAAAACAAGAGCAATGGGAACAACGAGAACAACGCTTGTATCAGCAACAGTTGAATTATTTGGAAAACCAGCATGGATTAGAAATAAAGCAAGCCCAGCTAAAGGCAAGTATGGAAACAATGCTGGATGGGAAGGAACTGATGGAAAAGCAGGATCTGAACAAAAAGATACAAAATGCAGAATCTATTTGTAAAAAGATAAGAAGCGAATATGATGCTGCACAGCAGAAAGAAAAAGAGAGTCAAAAAAAGCTTCATCAACTATTGGGAGAATGGAAGCAGGGACAGCAGCAGCTGACTCAGTTCGATTTAGAAACAGCAGAAAGAAGTTATTTTAAAGTATGGAACGAATGTGGGTTTTCGGAAGAATCGGAATGGAAAAATGCTTATATGGAAGAAGTGGAAATTCAAAAACTTCAAGTAGAAATCGATGATTGGAAGATGCAAAAAACTCGTTGTTATGATCGGATACGTCAGTTAAAAGAAGAAACGAATGGGAAACAGTATATAGAATTAGAACAGATGAATAGGAGAATGGAAGAAATTCGGAAAGAAAAACAATTGCAGGAACAGCGATTACAGGCAATCCGTTCTGGATTGGATGAAAATAAAAGAATTCATAGGATGGTGATGAGTCAAAAGTCTGGACAGGAACAAATAAGAAAAAATTATTTGATGGTAAAACTTTTATCAGATACTGCAAATGGGGAATTGGCAGGAAAAGAAAAGATTAAGTTTGAACAGTTTGTTCAGGCATTTTATTTTAGAAGAGTCATTCATGCAGCCAATAAACGGTTTCGGATTATGTCTGGCGGACAGTATGAATTAAGGTATATGGAAAATGCAAGTAATAAAAGGAGTAAAACAGGATTGGAATTGGAGGTTATGGACTATTATATTGGAACAGTTCGTCCAATTACTTCTTTATCGGGAGGAGAGTCTTTTCAAGCAGCTCTTTCTATGGCATTAGGATTTTCCGATGTCATTCAAAACTATGCAGGAGGGATTGAAATTGATGCAATGTTTATTGATGAAGGATTTGGAGCATTGGACCCAAATGCATTAGATTTAGCAATTGAGACATTAGTAAAACTAACAGACGAAAAACATATGATTGGAATTATTTCTCATGTAAGTGAGTTAAAAGATCGGATTCCAAAACAGATTTCTGTTGTAAAAAAAAGATGGGGCAGCCAAATTAAAGAATAAAAAGATCGCAAATTCAGATTCATAGAAATGACGAATAAATATACACAATTTTCGAGAAAATCGTGTATATTTGTATTGTTGTATGCAAGAAAATGTGATAAGATAACATATCGGAAGGGGATACCGAAGATATCTCTTTAGATAAAACCGATTCGGTTAAAAGGCATAAGAAAGGAGAGCTTATGAAACGAAAAGCGAAATTAATTTGTACCATTATGCTGCTGATCTGTTTTGTCATCGGAGGATGTGCAAATCAAGCGGATGGAGAGAAAAAAATAATAAAAGTAGGTACAAATGCAGAATTTCCGCCATTCGAATACATCAATGATGAGGGAGAAGTAGACGGATTTGATATGGCGATTATGAGAGCCATTGGGGAAGAAATGGGGTATGAAATTGAGATTGTAAATATGGAATTCAAATCCCTGGCTGCATCACTCAAAACTGGAGCGCTGGATGCAGTGGCAGCAGGTATGACTGTGACGGAAGAAAGAAAACAAACGGTAGATTTCTCTAACAGTTATTATGGTGCAGTACAAAGTATTGTATTTCGAAAAGATCATGCAGTTAGTTCTTTAGCAGAATTAAATGGAAAAAGAATTGCTGTACAGGAAGGAACGACGGGGGATATTCTAGTTACACCGGCAGAAGATAATGAAGTAATTACGGATAGTAGTACAGAAGTTAAACGTTTTAAAAAGGGAGCCGATGCAATTGTAGAATTGAAAAATGGCGGAGTAGATGCAGTTGTGATTGATTCCAGTCCAGCTCACTCCTTTGTTGCTGCAAATCAGGAAGATTTAACTTATCTAGATCTTACGGATACAGAAGAATTTTACGCAATTGCAGTTGGAAAAGGAAACCAAGAATTATTGGATGATATTAATGAAGGATTAGAGATAATTCAGAACAATGGTGTATTTGATCAAATTGTGGACGAGTATATCAATGGAAATACGGTAAAGGCTCGCCAGACTTCTAATAATCCAATTATGCAAGTAATTTATGACTGTAAGTATGTATTTATTGATACGAATGGCTATCAATTATTATTGCAGGGACTTGGTGTGACAATTGGTATTTCTCTGGCTGCTGTTTGTCTTGGAATTATTCTTGGTTTCGTGATTGCATTAATGAAGCTAACAGAAACAAGAAAGAAGCGAAAAACAGTTCTGTCTGTGATTGCGAATATTTATATTAATATTTTGCGTGGAACGCCAGTTATGGTACAGTTGCTGATTATGTATATGATTGTGTTCCGAAGTAATATGGCATACTTGGCAGCGATTTTGACATTTGGTATTAATAGCGGCGCCTATGTAGCAGAAAATATCCGTGCAGGTATTATGGCAGTGGATAATGGACAAATGGAAGGCGGACGTTCGCTTGGATTTACTTATTCTCAGACAATGCGTTATATTATTTTGCCTCAGGCAATTAAAAATGCATTCCCAGCACTTGGAAATGAATTTATTACATTATTAAAGGAAACTTCGATTGTTGGATATGTAGCAATTCAAGATTTGACAAAGGCAGCAGATTTTATTATTTCCAGAACATACGAAGCTTTCTATCCGTTGATTGCAATTGCCATTATTTATTTTGTCCTTGTATGGGGACTGACACAGCTGTTAGCAACGGTAGAAAGGAGGATGCGTCAAAGTGATTTACGTTAAAAATCTTCATAAATATTTTGGTGGCTTAGAAGTATTAAAAGGAATTGATTATCATGTTAAGCCAGGTACATGTGTAGTTGTAATTGGTCCATCTGGTTCTGGAAAAAGTACATTTTTACGTTGCTTGAACCGTTTGGAAAAGCCTACAAAAGGCAGTGTTGTGATTGATGGCGTGGATATTATGGATCCGAAAACCGATATAAATCAGATGCGTCAAAAAATTGGAATGGTATTTCAACAATTCAATCTATTTCCACATAAAACCGTATTGGAAAATGTTACATTAGCTCCAATAAAATTAAAGGGAATGGAAAAAGGGGCTGCACATCAGCTTGCAATGGATCTTTTGAATCGAGTTGGTGTAGGCGATAAAGCAAATAACTATCCAGGGCAGCTTTCTGGAGGACAAAAGCAGCGTGTAGCGATTGCCCGTTCGTTAGCGATGAATCCAGAGGCAATATTATTTGATGAACCAACTTCTGCATTGGATCCAGAAATGGTAGGTGAAGTATTGGATGTTATGAAGAAGTTGGCAAAAGAAGGAATGACTATGGTGGTAGTTACCCATGAAATGGGGTTTGCGAGAGAGGTAGCCGATCGAGTTGTCTTTATGGACGGAGGCCATATTATTGAGGAAGGTACGCCAGAAGAAATTTTTCAATCGCCAAAGAATGAGCGCCTGAAGGCATTTCTTGGAAAAGTATCAACAAAATAAAAGGAGGCGACACAAGATGAAACGAGAAAAATTTTCTTCTCGTCTAGGATTTATTTTAATTTCAGCAGGCTGCGCCATTGGTCTTGGAAATGTATGGAGATTTCCGTATATTACAGGACAATATGGCGGTGCTGCGTTTGTATTAATTTATTTATTTTTCTTAGCAATTTTGGGAATTCCAATTTTGGTATGTGAATTTGCAGTTGGACGTGCCAGCCAAGTAAGTGCTGCATTATCGTTTGATCGTTTGGAGCCAAAAGGAACAAAATGGCATTGGTTTAAATGGGCTGCAATGGGCGGAAACTATATGCTTATGATGTTTTATACAACGATTGCTGGTTGGATGCTTTTATACTTCTTCAAAATGGGAATGGGTCAGTTTGAAGGAATGGATACAAACCAAGTAGCGGAGAGTTTTGGTCAATTACAGCAGCAGCCAGTGCTAATGACAGTTTTCATGATAATTATTGTAGTGGCTTGTTTCGGAATTTGTGGAATGGGACTTCAAAAGGGAGTAGAAAAGATTACAAAGGGAATGATGTTAAGCCTTTTAATTTTAATGATTGTATTGGCTGTTAAGGCAATTTCTCTTCCTGGAGCCCAAGAAGGATTAAAATTCTATTTATTACCTGATTTTGGAAAAGTAAAAGAAGCGGGAATTGCAAACGTGGTATTTGCGGCATTGGGTCAATCGTTTTTTACATTGAGTATTGGAATTGGAGCAATTGCAATTTTTGGAAGCTATATTGATAAAAAACGCCGATTGCCAGGAGAAGCAATTTGGATTTGTGTTCTGGATACAAGTGTTGCACTTGTAGCTGGTCTGATTATTTTTCCATCTTGTTTCGCATTTGGTGTAGATCCAGGAGCAGGTCCTCAGCTAATTTTTGTTACCTTGCCGAATGTATTTAATTCAATGGGAGGCGGAAGATTCTGGGGAGCATTGTTCTTCCTATTTATGACATTTGCAGCGGTTTCGACCGTTATTGCAGTATTCCAAAATATTATTTCGTTTGCGATGGATTTAACGGGATGCAGTCGTAAGAAGGCAGTGTTAATTAATATTGTCGTAGTAATTCTTTTGTCCATGCCATGTGTATTAGGATTTAATGTATTGAGTGGTTTCCAGCCATTAAAACCAGGAAATACAATTATGGATTTAGAAGATTTTGTTTTAAGCAATAATCTGCTCCCTCTTGGAAGTATGGTATATTTAATGTTCTGTACATTCAAAAAAGGATGGGGATGGAAAAATTTTTCAGCAGAAGCTAATACAGGAGTAGGACTTGGAATTTCCAATAAACTTCGTTTCTATATGAGCTATATTCTGCCGATTATTGTATTCGTTATATTCATTTGGGGATATTATGAAATGTTCTTTATGAAATAATTTGAAATAATACAGGTGTCATAATTATTATATGACACCTGTAATCCTCCGCAAAAATAACAATAGATAGATTTGTCACACAAATAAGAAGAATATTGTTATAAAATCTCAGAAATTAAAAAAATTCAAAAAATCAGAAAAAAGAGTTGACATATTTTTCAAACTATGCTATTATATCAAAGGTAAGCAGTACAAAGTAAATATTGAAGGGGTATAGTTCAATGGTAGAGCAACGGTCTCCAAAACCGTAAATACGGGTTCGAATCCTGTTACCCCTGTTTGTTGAAATCCTTATAAATGCGAAATTTATAAGGATTCTTTTTTGGTGCGATAAACCCGTCCACTGTGCTTGCACAACATTTGACGGGTAAGTACAGCGAACGGCTTTGCCTATGCAGTCTTCTCCTTTTATCTGGATATGAGAAAGAGTTTTTGTTATTTTATTGTTCTAAAAATACGATTTCTTCTATATTAAAACAGATCGCTGAATTTTTTTCAGAGGCTTTTGAGAAAATATTGAGGAGCTGTTCAGAAAAATCTCCTAATGTATTTTGAAGTACCTCATAATTGGTAAGTGTAATTTCGGTTGGTTCCTGTATGGAAATAAGCATGGAAAGAAGTCCTGATAAGTTTTTTGGAAAATCTCTTTGGAAAACCGAAGCGATTTGATTATAAACTTCCAGTTCGTTTTTCATTTCGGAACCGTTTAAGGTTAATTCGATCGGAGAGACTTCGAGTAACTGTTCGATTACGTCGGCAACCCCGTCTTCGTTGTTGGTGTATCGGGTTACAAAATCCGCATGGGACTGAACTTCTGGTTCTGCGTTTGCCATGGCGACTCCGACTCCGACTTTTTCCAGCATATCCAAGTCATTATAACTATCTCCAAATGCCATGATTTCTTCCCGTTCAATTCCGAAAAGAGATCCAAATGCAAGGAGTCCTTCTCCTTTATCGGCTCCCTTTATTGTTAATTCTAAATTCGTTGGCTGACCGTTTACACAAACCAATTCAGGAAAGTTTTGCTTTATAAATGCTTGAATCTGCTCTTTTTCGGCAACCGTTGCATAGCTCATATTAATTTTTTGTACGCCGTAAGGGCAAGTCTCAAAAAATTCTTTTAGATTGGAGTGAACAGTACGTGATTTGCGCATATACTCCCGTATATGAGGGGATGGTACATATTCGTCCAGATGTTCCATTAATTTTTGATCGATATGAGCACGATCTTGGATGTATAATTCAAACGTTCCTTTTACATCCGCCAATTGATCCATTACTGCCAATACAATTGATCTTGGAATTGGTTTTTCATACAAAATTCGATGTTCTTTTAAATCGGTTATAACCGCTCCATTGCTGCAAAGCGCATAGCGTACGCCAGGAATCTGAATAAATGCTTCGGGAAGTCCATTAATTGGACGGCCAGTTGCTGGCATAACAATAATTCCCTGTTCAATTGCAGCAGTAATGGCAGCCTGAGTACGAGGGGTGATTTGTTTCTCATCGGTGAAAGTTGTACCATCTAAATCAAGTGCAATAATACGAATTGGTAAACTCAAAGTAAAAACTCCTTTCTAAACTTAGTAAATCTTTCTATTTTTTGTTTGTATGTTGAATTAATGTATGGACTGCCTGCCGAATGGTAGTTTCATCCGTGCGCCATATTATATATTCATTGATTCCATCCAGTCCCATTGGAACTCCTTGTCTGCGGAATTTCATACCGCTGTTCAATTCCGTTTTTCCAGACATATGATAGAAACTAGTTCCGATTGTATCAAAAACCTCATCAATGACATTGGCACAAACACCTCCAGCTGCGAGGATATGAATTCTTCCGTTTGCTTTTTGAACAAGATTTGCAAGCAGTGTTTTTCCTTTTTGACAATTCGACTGTTGGCCCGAGGTAAGAATTGTGTTGATACCAAGCTGACAGGCCTGTTCTAATGCTTCAAATGCATTCTGGGTAAGGTCAAAAGCACGGTGTAAGGTAACGGACATACCATCGGTCAGCTGCATTAACTGTTGCATTCGAAGCATGTCCAATGTTCCGTCAGGATTTAACATTCCAATTACAACGCCGTTGGCACCTGCTTGGCGAAATTGAATCATTTCCTGCTTTATAATTTCAAATTCTGCATTGGTATAAAGAAAATCTCCAAAGCGTGGACGAATCAATATATGAATGGGAATGGAAACCTGTTTTTGAACTTCTCGGAATAAAGCTAGAGTTGGAGTTGTTCCTCCAATCATTAAATTAGCGCAAAGTTCCAGACGACTGGCGCCTGCTCGCTCTGCAATAATTGCAGATTCTACGGAATCGACACAGACTTCTAATAAGTAATTCATAGATTCACCTCAATTGTATCGTGAAATAATAATGTTATGTGAAATTAGGTTAAGTATTAAAAATTTTATTTTAAAGGAAGTAATTTGCTAATCGTTAAATCAGCATGAAGCAGCTGCTCCATTTCCTGTAACTGTTTTGTATTAGCTGTTAGTTTTGGATCATATACGGCTCGAATTAAAATATTTTTTGGCGTATGCTCCATATCAATAAACTCTAGCAATTGGGTTTGATACCCATAGGCTTCCAGATGTCCCGCTCGAATCGAATCGGTAAAAAGAGCGGAAAGGCGTTCTTTTATCAGTCCGTATTGTAAAGCAGGATGGAGTGCTTCCCATTCAATTTGTTTATTTAGCTCATGCTGACAGCATGGGACGGATAAAATTACTTTTGCTCCCCATTTTACTGCTTTGGCAAGCGCATAGTCGGTGGCAGTGTCGCAGGCATGGAGGGTAACAACCATATCGACATGGTCGACGCCTTTATAATCAGCAATATCTCCGCAAAGAAAGGTTAGATCGGTGTAACCATATTGATGGGCCAATTCATTGCAATGAATAATAACCTCTTTTTTTAAATCCAGTCCAATAATTTGAATGGAATATCCCTTTAAAATTTTTAAATAATAGTACATTGCAAAGGTTAAATAGGATTTCCCGCATCCAAAATCAATAATGGTTTGCTTCTTTGTTTTATCTAATTGCGGCAGGATATCTTCAATAAACTCTAAAAATCGGTTAATTTGGCGAAATTTATCGTATTTTGTACGTACAATGCTGCCGTCTGTTTTCATAACGCCTAAATCAATTAAAAACGGAACAGGGGTACCTTCCTCGATAATATAGTTTTTCTGACGGTTATGGGTCAAGGAGAGATCTGGCAGCTGATTGGTCTGTTTTTTGGTTTTTATAGTGACTTTTCCTTTTTTACTAACCAAAATGGTGATCTGTTCGTTTACTGTTTGAATTTGGGCTTGACGAAATTGGTCTGTCATTTGTTTGGTTAAGTAATTACAAGCCTGAGATGCTTCTAAATTTTTATGAAACACTTGTTTTTGTGTGTATTCTTCTATTTGAAAATATAATTGCTTTTGAAGCATAATTGGACGCACTTTTAATTTTATTACCCCATCTTTGGAAATGGGATTGCTTAAAATCGCATCATATAATTCACCCGTTATACAATGTTTGAATGTTTCTTGGATCGTCATAAAAAATTACCTCTTTGGATTGCATTGTTTCTTCCTGATTATACTATTTCTTCTTTCGACTCGTCAATATAAGATAAAATAAAATTGTGGAAGGAATGGAGGAGAGAAACCCTCTTGAGCTTCTATAAAAAGAAGTGTATAATAAGTCTGCAAAACTGGATGATAAAAGATGGAGGGCATTGAATTGGAAAATAGTCAATCAAACTTTGTTCGAATGATAAAAGAAATATGTGAAGAAGAAGGGATTACTTGTGTATCTTATTCTAGTGACTGGGCATTTCAGTTAGAAAAAAATGGGAAAAAAAACTTTATTTTAGGATATCAATTTGGTTTAAATCAGGCAGTTTCACAGCAGATTAGCGCAGATAAAGCAGTCGCCAGTGAAGTAATGACTCAAAATGGAGTTGCGAACGTAGAGCATAGCTGTTTTATGGCACCTCATATGTTTCGGTTTACAGGAGAAAATGGAAATTGGAAACAGATGGTTGCAATTCTGGAAAAATATGGAGATATTGTTTGTAAAGATAATGAGGGTACGGGAGGATATTTCGTTTTTCATGTAAAAACGCAGCGTCAGTTGGAAGAGGCAGCGCAGCAGATTTTTGCACAGGCAGATTCGATGGCAATTGCTCCATATTATGAAATTAAAAAAGAATATCGAGTTATTTTATTGGATGGAGAAGTGCAAGTTGCATTTGAAAAACAGAGAAAACAGCTAATTGGAGATGGGATATCTACGATTCGTCAGCTTTATGCAGATTATTTGTTAAATCCAAGTAATTCTTTCGAAATTCTGCCATCATCAACGGATCTTGATCGAGTATTAGAAAAAGGAGAATCGTATTTTTTTAATTGGAAGCATAATCTTGGACAGGGCGCAATTCCTAATTTATTAACAGAATTACCCGATCGATTAAAGGAGCTTGCAAGGCAGGCAGTTCATGCTTTGAATTTACGTTTTGCATCGGTAGATCTTGTAGAATGCAGGGATGGATGGAAGGTGCTGGAAGTAAATAGTGGTGTTATGATGGAAAATCTGGCATCCAATGGAATGGAATACTATTTGCTTGCAAAAAAGATTTATCGGAAAGCGATTCAAAAAATGTTTTCTTTTATAAAATACGAATAGAAAAAGGAAATTCATTCGTTGTGGTAATTACTAAAAATTTACCCGATTATATTTATAAGAAAGACTTGATTTTTTAACATAATACGGGTATCATATATAGAGTACCAGAAAGAAAAATGACCGATGTAGGTTGAACAATTCTATATAAGAGAGACTCGGAGAGGAGATTTGGATGATTAATTTTGAAGAAGAACTTGCCAAATTTGAGCCAAGTCAAGAAATCGCACAAATAGAGGATACAGTTTTAAATGATAAAATGACAGACATAACCGACATTATGAGAGAGCTGTTAGAAGAAGTAAAACAACAGAAGAAGTGAGAAAATAACGGAGGGCTCTATGAAGTGTTATAACTGCAATAATGTACTAGCTCCAGACAAAGATATTTGTCCAAAGTGCGGAGCAGATGTAAAAAGATATCGGAAGATTGTTTATACCTCTAATTACTATTATAATATGGGACTGTTTCGGGCAAAATCCCGTAATATGACAGGTGCAATTGATGCATTAAAAATTTCTCTGCAAATTAGTAAAACGAATGTAGCTGCAAGGAATCTGCTTGGTCTCATTTATTATGAAATTGGAGAAGCTGCAATGGCAGTAAAAGAATGGACGATTAGTAAGTCCGTTCAGTATAGAAATAATCCAGCAGAAGAATACCTAGCATCTTTGAAAAATGATAAACAAGTTTTGGATGAAACAGAACATAGTATTCGTAAATTTAATCAAGCTTTGAAAAATGCTCAAATCGGTGCAATTGATTTGGCGATTGTTCAATTGAAGAAAGTAATTTCTGTTAATCCACGAATGATAAAGGCTTATCAGCTATTAGGATTGCTTTATATTCATGAAAAGAAAGAGGACTATGCAAAGGAAATTTTGAATCGGTGTCTGGAATTGGATACTGGCAATGTACTGGCTCGTTCTTATTTGAACGAATTAAAAGAAACGGTTTCGACTAATTTATCAGAAGCTGCTGTAATAAAGGACTTACCGATTGCATCCATGCATTTACGGGATTATGGAAGCTATTTGGGATCTGCTGTTTGTATTTTATTAGGTGTGGTAGTTGCATTTGGAATTCTGTGGTATACCGTACTTCCAGCCAAGCAAAGTGAGTATGAAAAACAAGCAATGCAGAATAATCAGGATTTGCAGACACAGCTTCAGCAAGTAAACGCAGAAATTGGACTGAAAGATCAAAGAATCAGTGAATTAGAAGAAAGTTTGGCAAACTTGGAAGATGTAAATAACGAATTAGAAGACCAGCAAGTACAGACGGAAGAAAAAATTACAAAGACAGAAGCATATGAATTAATCGAACAAGCTACCATTTATACTGTAAGAGAAGAATGGTATAATTTGTATGAATTATATCCGGATATCGAAAAAGCTGCAAAGCAGATGAGCGATTCTAAGTATAAAGAGGCCTATGTAGCGTTAAAAACGTTATATAATACGAGATTAAGCTCTTTACTTGTAGAAGAGGGAAATAAAAAGATTTCAAATGGAAGTTATGTTCCTGCGATTGCGAACTTTGCAGCAGCCATTGAATTGGATAAAAATAATGCAGAGGCATATTATGGAGTTGCATATGGTTATGAACTTAGTTCTGAGCCAGACAGTAATAAGACTGCAAAAGAGTACTATAATATGGTAATTAGTAATTTTGGCGGTTCCGAATGGGCAACAAAGGCACAAGAACGTCTAAGATACTTACAATAAAAATACAAAAGCTGTAAAGAGAATGTACATCAGAGAATATCTGAATTACATTCTCTTTTTTCGTGCAAAAAATAGGAGATTTCGTCGGAATATAAATGTAGGAGGTAAAAAGAAAGATGGAACAGAAGGAAGTAGAATATAAATTACTTGGAAGGAGTTTAGTGATTTGTTTGCCATACGAGGTAGATGATCACAGCTGCCAAAATTTAAAAAAAGATACGGATGAGATTATAAAGCATAACCCCGTGAATCGAATTATTTTTGATTTTACTAAAACAGGATTTATGGATAGTGCAGGAATTGGAGCATTGTTAAGCCGATATCGTAAGATGAAGGCGTTGGGAGGAGAAACGGTTGTTTTTGGAGAAGATCCTAGAATTAGAAGAATTTTAAAACTGTCTGGGATTTATCAAATTATGAGGAGTATTTAATTGCATTAAGAGAATTAAAAATTTAGGAGGAGTGAAGATGAGTAATATAGAGGCAAAGGAAGATGAAAAATGGGAAAGCATGAAATTAGAATTTGAAAGTCATTCTTATAATGAAGGATTTGCAAGAGTTGTGGTAGCTGCTTTTATGGCACGAATGGATCCTACCGTAGAGGAAGTGGATGATGTCAAAACAGCAGTATCAGAGGCAGTGACAAACGCAATTATCCATGGGTATCAGAGTAAAGAGGGGATTGTAATGATACAGGCGAAAAGAAAAGAAGGTGTTATGGAAGTTAGTATTCATGATGATGGAATTGGAATTGAAAATATTAAACAGGCAATGGAGCCACTTTATTCTGGTGTGAAGGGAGGAGAACGTTCGGGAATGGGATTTTCTTTTATGGAAGCGTTTATGGACGAAGTAAATGTAGAGTCGGAAGTTGGAAAAGGAACAACGGTAACAATGGTAAAACGGCTAGGACATACAATGTATGAATGACGGGTGGTGAGACAATATGGATCATACAATCGAGTTGATTCTGGCAGCTCACGAAGGAGACCGTAAAGCTCGGGATACAATAGTGGAAGAAAATCTTGGATTAGTATGGAGTATTGTCCGCAGATTCCAGGGAAGAGGGCAAGAGATAGAAGATCTATTTCAGATAGGCAGCATTGGACTTATGAAGGCGATTGATAAATTTGATACAGATTTTAATGTAAAGTTTTCTACTTATGCAGTTCCAATGATTACAGGAGAAATTAAGCGGTTTTTAAGAGATGACGGAATGTTGAAAGTGAGTCGTTCTCTGAAAGAAACTGCAATGAAGGCTAGAACGATTCAAGAAGAAATTTATAGAAAATCGGGAAAAGAAGCAACGATGGAAGAAATTGCACAAGAGATAGGAATTACTTGTGAGGAATTAGCAGAAGCAATGGAGTCTTCTGCTGAAGTGGAAAGTTTGCATAAGACAATTTATCAAGGGGATGGAGCTGCAATTCAGCTTATGGATAAATTGGAGGAGGAAAATAAGGAAAATGAGCAGCTATTAAATCGAATTGTTTTAAAACAATTATTAAAAGAACTGGAACCACAGGAGCGAAAAATTATAGCAATGCGCTATTACTGTGATCAGACACAGACAGAGATTGCCCGTTGTATGGGAATTTCTCAGGTGCAAGTATCCAGACTTGAAAAAAGAATTTTAAAAAGGATGAGAGAAAAATTGAAAGAGACATTTATTTATTCTTAGATTAGTAAGAATATTGGATTAAGAGAAAATGAAATGAAAATGGAAGAAAAATGAAAAAGAATTGATAGAATAAAGATTTTTATTTTGCACATACTGTGGTTAAAAGAGAGGAGCAGTGAAATGTGAAAGTAAAAATCTTTATTTTATTTATGATAATTGCTATTTTAATTGGTGGAGTATGGTATTACACAACGATATCAGAAAAACAATTTACAAATGCAACTCTTGTGAGAACAGTAAAGTAGGTGAAACGGTTTGACGGAAACTCTTTATATTAAGCTAGAACAAAATATTACAGTGAATGAGCCGATGATTGTAATTGGACATATTGCTCAAATGTGGTGTAAAGATAAAGATGTTTTGAGTAGATGCATGGCGTTAAAGCTGACGAATATTCCAACACAGAAAGGACGTTATCTTTACTCTGTTTTTGATGTTGTACAATTGATTCAACAAAACTATCCTGATGTAGAAGTAGAAAATTTAGGTGAAACAGATTTTATTGTAGAATATGGACTAAATCAAAAAGGAAATAAAATATGGGAATGGGTTCGTACTTTATTTATCAGTATTATTATTTTTTTTGGAGCAGCATTTGCAATTATGACGTTCAATAATGATGTTGGAGTTTCTGACGTGTTTCAAAAAATCTATCATTTAGTAACAGGAGCAGAGTCGAATGGATTTACAGCAATTGAAATTGGATATTCTATTGGGCTTCCTCTGGGAATTCTTGTATTTTACAATCATTTTTCCAAGAAGAAAGTAACATCTGACCCAACTCCATTGGAAGTGGAAATGAGGCTGTATGAACAAGATCTAAATACTGCAATTATTAAGGATGCAGAAAGGAGAACTGGGAAAGGTGATGAATATAGATGTGGGTAATTAGACAAGTAATAGTCTTTCTTACTGGAATAGCAGGAGGGATGGCGACAGCAGCAGGAGTTTTTGCACTAATTACTGTCATAGGAATGATACCACGAATGGCTGGAGTAACAAGAACTGGACATCGAGTACGGATATATGAAACGGCAATTGCCCTTGGAGGAGGAATCGGGAATTTAGTGGATCTCTATAATTTTCCATTGCCTTTTGGAATAATGGGATTAAGCCTATTTGGGATTTGCTGCGGAATATTTATCGGATGTCTAGTTATGTCTCTGGCTGAAATTGTAGATGTCTTTCCTATTATGATACGAAGATGCAGAATAAAAGTGGGATTTTGGACGATTATTGTTGCGATGGCATTGGGGAAAATGATAGGATCGTTTTTACTCTATGGAAAACATTTGTTTTCATAATAATGAGGAAAAAATCTTATAAAAAATAAGATGAAGAGGTGGTTTGTTTGAATACAGAGCAGCAAAAGAAAATTTATCAAGAATATATTAAAGAAGTAACACCGTCTCATAATATTTGGACTAATATGTTAAAAGCATTTATAGTGGGAGGGATCGTTTGCTTATTTGGACAGGTTTTAATGAATTGGTTTATATCTATGAAAATAGAAAAAGAAGATGCAGGAACTTGGGTATCAATTTGCTTAATCGGAATTTCTATTTTGTTAACGGCGCTCCATCTTTTTTCTCCAATCGCAAAGTTTGCTGGAGCGGGGGTATTAGTACCAATTACAGGGTTTGCCAATTCCGTTGCGGCACCAGCAATTGAGTATAAAAAAGAGGGCCAGGTATTTGGAATTGGAGTTAATATTTTTACCATTTCGGGACCTGTAATTCTTTATGGAATTTTTAGTTCATGGCTGCTTGGAGTGTTGTATTATTTACTGCGAATGACTGGAATTATGGGAGGCATGTGATGAAGAAAGGAAAAGCCAGTATTGAGTTTAGAAAAAAACCACGTATTTTAGGAGCGTCTTCCGTAGTGGGGCCAAAAGAAGGAGAAGGTCCTCTTGGAAAATTATTTGATCAAGTGGAACAGGACGATAAATTTGGAAAAAAAACATGGGAAGAGGCGGAGAGTGAACTTCAAAAACGGGCGGCAGAATTGGTAATTCAAAAAGCAGCAGTAGCGAAACCATCCATTCGTTATTTGTTTGCAGGAGATTTGCTGGGGCAAGATATTGCCACTTCCTTTGGATTATTAGATATGAATATTCCATTATTTGGTCTTTATGGAGCCTGTTCCACAATGGGAGAATCATTGAGTTTAGGATCAATTGTAATGTCGGCTGGATATGCAGATTATGTTATGTGTTTAACTTCGAGCCATTTTGCCAGTGCAGAAAAAGAATTTCGATACCCATTGGAATATGGAAATCAACGTTCCGCTTCCGCTACATGGACGGTAACTGGTTCAGGTGCAGTTATACTTGGCCAAGAGGGAGGGTTTGCTCAAATTGCAGGAATTACAACAGGAAAAATAATTGATTATGGAGTGAGAGATTCTCAAAATATGGGGGCAGCGATGGCTCCAGCCGCTGCCGATACAATCGCACAGAATTTAAAAGATTTTGAAATTCCGCCAAGTGAGTATGATAAAATTATTACAGGAGATTTAGGAAAAGTCGGTCAGAGAGCATTGATCGATTTGTTAAAGAATCAAGGCTATGATATTGAAAAACAGCATATGGATTGTGGATTAGAAATTTATAATATGGAAGCACAGAATGCAGAAGCAGGAGGAAGCGGATGTGGTTGTGCCGCCGTGACACTTTGCTCCTATGTGCTTCGAATGATTCAGGAAAAGACATGGAAAAAAGTATTATTTGTTCCAACAGGTGCGTTGCTTTCTAAGACAAGTTTTAATGAAGGTCAGACGATACCTGGAATTGCACATGCAGTGGTGATTGAACAAGTGGAATAAAAAATAAGGTTGCGGTATTAGGAGGCAGAAATGGAATATATCAGAGCGTTTTTGGCTGGAGGAGCGATTTGTGCGGTAGTACAGTTATTAATGGATAAAACGAAACTAATGCCTGGTCGCATTATGGTTTTACTTGTGGTAAGCGGGGCAATACTTGGAAGTATTGGACTTTATGAACCATTTGTGCAATGGGCAGGAGCAGGAGCGACAGTTCCACTGTTAGGATTTGGAAACACACTTTGGAAGGGAGTAAAAGAAGGAATTGAAACCGAAGGGCTATTGGGATTATTAAAAGGTGGATTAACTGCAAGCGCAGCAGGAATATCGGCAGCATTAATATTTGGATATCTTGCATCTGTTTTCTCTCAACCAAAAATGAAGAAATAAAAAATCTACAGAAACTTCTTTTGTATAACAATGCGTTTTGACTTGGAAAAAAATCCATTTCAAAACGCATTGCTGTTCTTAACTTATTGTATTAGTTTTGCTATTTATTAGAAAAGTTAATATTTTTTACAATTACAGCAGTTCCAAAAAATTCAGGCAGATGAAAATTCGGTTCCGTACTGTTAATTGGATAGGCAGAGGCATAATGTTCAATTTCTGGTGTTTCGGATATTTTGAAAAAATTACAGCGAAACGTAAAACCCTCTGAAAATGAATTAATATCATAATAATGACGGATTAGAGTTTCTGGAATCCATGTGGAAACGGTCCAGTGATCGGAAAATAGTTCTGCCCGACAGTTACAGGAAAGTACTTCTTCCTCCGATAGAAATGTCCGATGGAATCTTCCTTCACCTCTTTGAATCAAAAGCGAACCATTTGCATTCATTTCAAAATTCATATAATTATGAGAAGAAGTTTCTCTCGAAAAGCAGAAAAATCCTTCCATCGCACTATCTTTATATACCATAGAATTAGGTCCAAACTGATTACGCATAGGGTTTGATTCCATACAGCTCATCTTTAAGAAAAATCCCTTTCCAGGAATATATCCAAGTTGTCCTGTTGTTTTAGGATGATAAACACAATTCCAGCGAAATTCATCTACAGTAAAAACAGGACATTGTTCAATTTCTTTTTCATTGGAAAGAATAAAAACAGGATAATCAGAATTCATATATCCTCCTATTCTTGAATGGAGTGGATAAATAATCCACTTCGTAATTTAGGTTCAAACCAAGTGGACTTTGGAGGCATCAATTTTCCACTGTCTGCCACTGCAAATAGTTCCTGAATGGAAGTGGGATACATGGAAAATGCTACTTTCATGTCCGTATGGCAACGTCGTTCCAACTCTTCGGTACCACGAATTCCTCCGATAAAATCAATTCTTTGATCGGTACGCAAATCTCCAATTTTTAAAATCGGAGATAGAATATATTCATTTAAAAGAGATACATCTAATCCCTTAATTGGATCATTGCTAAAAAACTGTGGAAGAAGATCTAATTGATACCATTGATTGTTTAAAAACATACCAAAGCTGCCTTTATGAGAAGGAATAACTGCATTAGATTTTGCAGTAACTAAAAACTTTTTGCAAAGAATGGACAAAAATTGTTCCGTTGTAAGGCCTGCAAGATCTTTTACAACACGGTTGTAAGGAAGAATAAATAATTCATCATCTGGGAAAAGAACCGAAAGGAAGTAATTAAATTCTTCTTGACCAGTGTAGTTTGGATGAGCGATCCTTCGATCAAATCCGACATGGACGGCAGATGCAGCACGATGGTGGCCATCGGCAATATAAGTGTGAGAAATTTTTTGAAAAGCCACTTCTAAACGATGGATGCTGTCGGAATTTGAGACTTTCCATACAGTATGGCGGATTCCGTCATCGGATAAAAAATCATAAATAGGAAGCGATTGTTTCTCATGATATATGATTTCATTGATGGTAGAATTCGAACGATATGCCAAAAAGATAGGACCAGTTTGTGCATTGCAAGCATCCACATGATGAATACGATCGGCTTCTTTTTCAGCCCGAGTGTTCTCATGACGACGAATGACACCATTGGCATAGTCATCAATGGAACAACATGCAACGAGACCTGTCTGGGTCCTTTGATTCATAGTTTGTTCATAGATATAATAACATTGCTCGGAGTCTGTGATAAAAATTCCCTCTTGGATACGTTTTTGAAGCAGTTCATTTGCTTTTTGATAAACACGGGGATCATAGGTATGAACGGAATCCTCGAACTGTGTTTCCGCACGGTCGATTGCCAAAAAGGAAAGAGGATTTTGCGAAACGATATCACAGGCTTCTTTTCGATTGTATACGTCATAAGGAAGAGCTGCCACCTGTTTTGCAGCAGAGGCAGCTGGTCTTATGGCTGAAAAAGGTTTTACAATTGCCATAATATTCCTTTCAATTATTTTTCAATAATACGTACTCTTAAAACTGCGTTTATATCTGAAAGTTTTTCTAAATAATCAGGCTGCATTGGATGATCTAAATCAAAGATTGCATAAGAATAGGAGCCACGGCTCTTGGAAACCATATCACGAATATTGACATCTGCTTCTCCAAGAATACTTGTAAATCGTCCAATTACATTTGGAACGTTGCGGTGTGCAATGCAGACACGGACAACGCCCTGTGGAATAGGGCCAAGGCTGCAAGCTGGATAATTGACGGAATTGGTAATATTTCCATTTTCAATATAGTCCATTAATTCCTTTACTGCCATAACAGCACAATTGTCTTCTGATTCTTCTGTAGAAGCTCCAAGATGTGGGATTGCAATCGTATTTGGCATATTTGCACTCTTAGCATTTGGGAAGTCTGTAATATATTTTCGAACTTTTCCAGTAGAAAGTGCTTCTGCCATATCGTCATCGTTTACAAGGAGATCTCTTGCAAAATTTAAAATAATAACGCCATCTTTCATCTTAGCAATCGTATCTTTGTTAATCATGCCTCTTGTTGCATCTAACAATGGTACATGAACAGTAATGTAGTCACAGTTTTCATAAATTGTATCATTGTCTTTTACAACATGAATATTATGTGACAGATTTAAAGCGTGTTCTACCGATAAATATGGATCACATCCATACACTTCCATACCAAGATGATTGGCTGCGTTAGCAACTAAAACTCCAATTGCTCCAAGACCGATTACTCCAAGTTTTTTGCCAGTAATTTCGGTACCAGCAAATTGCTTTTTACTCTTTTCAACTGCTTTGTTAATGGAAGGATCTTCTTTGTGATCTTGAACCCAATTCGCACCGCCAATAATGTCTCTGGCTCCAAGTAACATACCTGCCAACACGAGTTCTTTTACACCATTTGCATTTGCACCAGGTGTATTGAATACAACGATTCCCTTGTCAGCACAGTTTTCCAGTGGAATATTGTTAACACCAGCTCCAGCTCTGGCAATGGCTAGTAAAGAGTCTGGAAGTTCTAAATCATGGACGGAAGCACTGCGGACCAGTGCGGCATCTGCTTCAGCAAAGTTATCAGTTAATTCATATTGATCCGTTAATAAATCCATACCTACATGGGAGATTGGATTCAGGCATTTGATTTTTGTCATAATTACAGATTCTCCTCTTCAAATTTCTTCATAAACGCAACGAGAGCTTCTACTCCTTCTATTGGCATTGCATTATAAATACTTGCACGCATACCGCCAACAGTACGATGTCCTTTTAAATTTACAAGTCCAGCTGCTTCCGCCTCTTTTACAAACTTAGCGTCTAAATCTTTGTCACCTGTCACAAAAGGTACATTCATCAGAGAACGAGAAGCTGGTTCTACGGTACCGTGGAACATCTTACTTTGATCGAGATAATCGTAGAGAATGGCAGCTTTCTTTTCATTGTATTCCTTCATTGCAGCAAGACCGCCACGTTTTTTCAGCCATTTGAATACTTTGCCACAGATATAAATACCATAACAAGGCGGCGTATTATATAAAGAGTCGGCATCTGCATGTGTTTTATATGTAAGCATGGTTGGAGTACCTGGAAGAACGTCTTCGGTAATCAAATCTTCACGGATGATTACAATTACAACGCCAGCAGGTCCGATATTTTTCTGGACACCACCATAAATAACACCATACTTTGTTACATCAACTGGTTCGGATAAGAAACAGGAAGAAACATCGGCTACTAAAGTTTTGCCCTTTGTATTTGGAAGTTCTTTAAACTTTGTTCCATAAATGGTATTATTTTCACAAATATATACATAATCAGCGTCTTCACTTACAGGCAGGTCACTGCAATCTGGAATGTAAGAGAAAGTTTTGTCTGCGCTGGATGCAATACAATTAACTTTGCCATATTTTTGTGCTTCTTGGTAAGCCTTTTTTGCCCATTGTCCAGTTACAATATAATCAGCAACTCTGTTTTTCATTAAATTCATTGGAATCATAGCAAATTGCTGAGAAGCACCGCCCTGTAAAAACAATACTTTGTAATTATCAGGAATATTCATCAACTCTCTCAAATCAGCTTCTGCATCTTTAATAATCTTGTCATATACTTTGGAACGATGACTCATTTCCATAACGGACATACCGCTGCCCTGATAATCTAACATTTCCTCGGCAGCTTCTTTTAATACTTCCTCTGGGAGCACCGCAGGTCCAGCGGAAAAATTATATACTCTACTCATTCCAAATCACCCTCCTAAAAATCTAATTTGATCCTCTCTTTTACTAAAAGAAGAGGCATCAATACCCCCATTCTAGTAGTAAAATAAGGATTCGTCAAGTCTTTATTTATTACTTTATCATAGAAAAGTTAGAACTAGAACCAATTTTAGCAATAAATAAAGTAGAAATAAATGAAATTGTGATCAGAAATTCACAAAATGAACATAAAATGCACACAAATTTATAGCATAACGTTCACAATTCCCGATTAAAATGTGAGAGAATGAAACAAATATTTTAGGAGGAAAGTACAATGATTGAAGTAAAAAATCTGGTCAAAAAATATGGAAATCATATTGCAGTAGACCATTTGAGCTTCACAGTAGAGGACGGTCAAATCTACGGATTTCTTGGTCCAAACGGTGCAGGAAAATCTACCACAATGAATATTATGACCGGGTATATTGGGGCAACACAGGGAGAGGTATTTATTGATGGACATAATATTTTGACTGAGCCAGAAAAGGCAAAACAATCAATCGGATATTTGCCAGAAATTCCTCCACTTTATGTGGATATGACGGTGCTGGAATATTTAAATTTTGCCGCAGAATTAAAAAAGATAAAAGCTTCTGAACGGAAAAATGCGGTGGAAGAAGCAATGAATCTAACTCGTTTGGACGATGTGAAAACCAGATTGATTAGAAATCTTTCTAAAGGTTATAAACAAAGAGTTGGACTGGCTCAGGCTGTGCTTGGAATGCCAGACATTATTATTTTAGATGAACCTACAGTTGGTCTTGATCCAATTCAAATTATCGAGATTCGAGATTTAATTAAAGAGCTTGGAAAGAAACATACTGTTATATTGAGTTCTCATATTTTGTCAGAAGTCAGTGCAGTTTGTGATCATATTATGATTATTTCTCATGGAAAGCTGGTAGCAAGTGATACACCGGAAAATCTAATGCAGATGATGAAAGGCGGACATACATTAGAAATGCTTATAAAAGCAGAGCCAGCAAGAGTAAAAGACATTTTAAATGTTTATAAAACAAATAATATTGTAAGTCAAGAAATTAAAAACGGAGAAGAAGAAGGGACAACCGCAGTTACAATCACCCTTGGAGAAGAAAATCCAGATTATGATGTAAGAGAAGATTTGTTTTACTTATTTGCTGAAAATAAAACTCCAATTATTATGATGCAGTTAAAGAAAGCTTCGCTGGAAGAAGTATTTATGGAATTAACAGGGGCAGAAGAAACGAAGCAAGAAAAGAAATCTCATCGTATTGGCCTTTTTAGAAAGAATATAGAGAAAGAAGCAGAAAGTCTGGTAAATGGTGACTCGGCTCCAGATCCAGAAGAACAGGAGGATGAGAATAATGACAGCGATTTATAAAAGAGAGTTAAAAGCATATATGACGTCAATGATTGGTCCACTGTTTATTGCTGCTTTAACTGCAATTGCAGGGGTTTATTTTGTTGTCTATAATCTAAGAATTGGTTATCCATACTTTTCTTATGTATTGGGAGGATTATTGTTTATTTTTCTTTTGATTGTTCCAGTATTGACAATGCGTTCGCTGGCAGATGAGAGAAAGTCGAAAACAGATCAGTTGTTATTGACATCTCCAGTTTCAGTCGGAAAAATTATAATGGGAAAATATTTTGCTATGATTACAATTATGGCAATTCCAGTTCTTATTTTTTGCCTTTGTCCACTGGTTATTAAAACAGGTGGTACAGCTTATTTAAAGGCAGATTATGCGTCTTTATTCGCATTTTTCCTGATGGGATGTGCTTATATATCGATTGGTATGTTTATTTCATCTTTGACAGAAAGTCAGATTATTGCAGCAGTCGGTACCTTTGGTATTTTATTATTCTTTTATTTGTTAGATGGAATTGTAGGTATGCTTGGCACAACTGCAATGTTCTCCTTTATTGGATTTTTAGGAATTCTAGCGGTTATTTGTCTTATTTATTATGGAATGACGAAAAACTGGATGGCAGCTTTGGGAGTTGGAATAGTCGGAGCAATTGTGCTCATTTTGTTGTATGTGTTTAACAATGAAATGTTTGAAAGTGCGTTGCCAAACCTTCTTTCCGCTATTTCCATTAATGCAGTAATAGAGGCATTTATTAATGATCAAGTATTTGATGTAACAGGATTGGTTTATTATATTTCAATTTCGTTTGTATTCCTTTTCCTGTCATCGCAAATGATTCAGAAACGCAGATGGAGCTAGGAGGAAGAAGCGATGAACAAAGTAAAGAAATTATTTTCAAATTCACAGTTTAAAAATGGAAATTATAGTGCATTATTGATTGTTGTGGTCATTGCTATTGTTGTGGTAGTGAATATGCTTGTCCGTCAGCTTCCAGGAAGTATGACAAATTTGGATATGAGTGATACATTAATTTATAGTATTGGCGATACAACAAAAGAACTGCTTTCCAATATGCAGAAAGACGTAACCGTAAAAGTAATCGCAGAAAATGGAAGCGTGGATTCTCGAATTGAAACATTTCTCCAAAACTATGCAGATTCTTCCAGTCACATTACAGTAGAATATATTGATCCAGTTTTGCATCCATCCGTATTAACGGAATATAATGTAAGCGAATATAGTTTAGTGGTAGAATGTGCACAAACAGGTCGTACCAAGACGATTAATTTCGGAGATATTATTATATATGATCAATACGCCTACTATCAAACTGGCACTGCCACAGAGCAGGAATTTGATGGAGAAGGTCAGCTTACAAGTGCCATTGATTATGTTACAAGTGATAATTTAAAGAAAGTATATTTATTAAGTGGACATGATGAATCCAGCTTTTCTACTGCTGTACAAGACTTAGTAGATAAGGCAAATCTGGAAACAGCATCCTGGAATATTTTAACGGATGGAGCAATTCCAGAAGATTGTAATTTATTAATTTTGTATGCACCAACGAAAGATTTATCGGATGATGAAAAAAATGCTTTGACAGAATACGTAAATTCTGGAAGAAATCTAATGATTTTACCTACAGTTACAGGTGAACCATTACAGAATTTAACCGCTTTGATTCAAGAATACGGATTACAGCTAACCAATACTTATGTAGGAGATGAAGAACGTTATTATCAGGGAATGGGAAGTCCATACAATTTCTTCCCTACATTAACGTCTTCTTCGATCAATGTTTCTTCGGATGCAATGTTGTTTGTATCCGCAGTTGGAGGAATGACGCAAGTAGAACAGCCAGCAGCTGATTTAACCATTGAGCCATTTATGACAACTTCCGAACAGGGATTCGTTTTAGATCCAGATACACAGGATAAAAAAGAAGGCAGCAATGGTACGTATCTGTTAGGAGCGACAGTAACTAAGACAATTGATGAAAATACAAGTGGAAAATTGATTGTGTTAACTGCAAGTACATTGATTCATGAAAGTATTACATCTAGCTTTAGAAACTTAGACAACTTAGATGAATTTACAAATATGTTAACTTGGTACTTTGATGATACGAGTAATATTTCGATCCCAGCTAAAAGTCTGGAAATTCCATATAATACATTTGTATCCATTGGAGGATGGAGTTTATTATTCATTGGAATTATTCCATTGACTGCATTGGTTGGAGGATTTGTTGTATGGCTCAAACGTAGAAAAGCATAAGGAGGGCATACACGATGAAAAAAAAGAACACAATATTAATGATTCTTGTTGTAGTATTAGTAGTGCTATGTGCCGGATATGTTGGAATTGTGAAGTATAAAGAAGTACAAGATCAGAAACAGCAAGATGCTTCTGAAGCAGAAGAAGAGGCAAATAAAATTGTTTTAAATCAGATGGATAGCATAACTCGAATTTCTTTTAATACAACGGATGGAGAGTTAGCATTTACTTATCATGATGACTCATGGCATTATGAAGCAGATGAAGCATTTCCGCTTGATGTTAGTAAAATAAATTTAATTCAAAATAACTTAAATCCATTGGAAGCTACAAGAAAGCTGGAGGAAAAAGAAGATTTATCTAATTATGGGTTAACACAGCCAGCCAAAACAGTGACAGTTACCGATGCTTCTGGTAATCAGAAAGTTTTGAATATTGGAAGTATGAATGAATATTCAGGAGACTATTATGCAAGTATCGCAGGTGACGATAATGTATATACAATAGGCACAGAACTTGTAAATAGCTTAGATGTTACGTTGGATGATCTGTTGAAACTGGATACGATTCCATATTTGACGGAATCAGATATTACACAGATTGAATATAAAACGGCAGCCGAATCAGTCGTTTATAAAAAAGAAGAGAGAGTAAAAGCAGCGGAAGAAACAGAGCAGGAAACACAATCTTCTGCAACAGAAGAAACATCGGCTTCTGCAGCTTCAGAAGCCGAAACGGAAACGGTATGGACGGAAACGAGAAACGGTACGACCGTGGATTTAAATGATAGCAGCAAAATAACCGATGCAATTTCCAATATTTCACAATTAAGTGTTAATTCCTGTGAAGCCTATAACGTAAGTGCAGAGCAGCTTGCTGCTTATGGATTGGATGCGGCAAATAGTAAAGATATTATAATTACTTATAATGATACTTCATCAGAAACACAAGAGCAAAAGACATTTACACTGCATATTGGAAATTTATCAACACAACAAACTTCATATTACTGTGTTCGAATTGATGAATCTACTCAAGTAGATAGAATTGTTGAGTTTAATATCGATGATATTATCAGTAGTTTACAACAAGTAGGAGAACCAGTACAGGAAACAGAAGCAGAGTCTTCTGATGCAGCTGTAGAATCCGCAGCAGGAAATTAAAATTATAAAAAATAAAGGCAGTTTATTTTAAAAGATTTATTTTAGAATAGACTGTCTTTTTTGTTATGAATAAATTCGCTAATTTCACATATACTAAACTCGATAAAAAGAAAGAAAGGATAGTTGTGAAATGAAAAAGAAATTTTATATGATGATTGTATTGGCTATGTTCGCTATGTCAGCACTGACTGGATGTGGCAATGAAAAAAATGAAAATACGGGAACAGATGGAACTCATATCAATGGCACCGAAGGAACTGCAACGACAGATGAACGTGAGATGGAAGATAGTCGAAGTAGGGAAGAAAATAACACAGAATCGGTAACTTCAGGAACTGCAATAGATAATCGAGATGGCGTTGTTGGAGATGTCATTACTGATGTTTCAGAAGAATTAACTGAGATGGGAGATGATATCAAAGATGCAGTAGAAGGTGGTAGTCAGGCAACAACTGCGGTTGAGACAACGCAGTCCACGCAGGCAAGATAATATGAGTAATAAACGATAAATTTTTAGTACAAGATTGTGGTTGTGTGAAATTTTGCTTAAATGTAGAACGAGCAGTTCTCACTTTATTAGCAATAAAGTACTTTTTAATTTTGCTTGACGAATAAAAAATCTCATGATATAATTCATTTCGGATTTAACAAATTAAAGGATAAAAGCAGGCAAAGAAGTCATTCGCACTTCTTTGTCTGCTTTTTTGTTTTATCCAAAAGAAAGAGAGAATAAAAAGAACAGGAGGAGATACTATGCGCTTAACACCTAAGGAACAAGAAAAGCTTATGCTCCATATGGCAGGAAATTTGGCAAAAGAGCGAAGAGAAAGAGGCTTAAAACTGAATTATGTAGAGGCAGTTGCTTATATTAGTTCTGAATTAATGGAATTGGCAAGAGATGGAAAAGAAGTAACAGAACTAATGCAATTGGGTACAAAAATGCTTACAAAGGAGGATGTGATGGAAGGTGTGGCTGATATGGTTGGAGAAGTTCAGGTAGAAGCAACTTTTCCAGATGGTACAAAGTTAGTTACAGTACACAATCCAATTCAGTAACGAATGTCCAAATAGAATGCTAATAGGAGGTAACAGAATGAAAATTGGAGAAGTAATGCCATTAAAAAGAGAGATTATATTAAATGAGGGAAAGCCAACTGTAACGATAATGGTAGCAAACATTGGAGATCGTCCTGTTCAAGTAGGATCTCATTTTCATTTCTTTGAAGTAAATAAATGTTTATCCTTTGATCGAGAAAAAACATATGGATATCATTTAGATATCCCATCTGGTACATCTGTGCGTTTTGAGCCAGGAGAAGAGAAAGAGGTTACATTAACAGCAATAGGAGGAACAAAGCGAGTTTTTGGATTAAATGATTTAACTTGTGCGCAGATTACAGAGGCATCCAGGGCAGCATCGATTCATAATGCAAAGTTAAAAGGATTTATTTCCTAGTTCATAGGGAAGATTCGTAAACAAGATTGGAGGTAAAAGAATGAGCATAAAGATTTCTGGAGAAAAATATGCGATGATGTATGGTCCGACAACAGGAGACAAAGTACGTTTAGCAGATACTAGTCTTATTATAGAAGTAGAAAAAGACTATACAACCTATGGAGACGAAGCCAAGTTTGGAGGCGGAAAAACATTGCGTGATGGTATGGGGCAGTCAGTAAAGACAACAAGCGCAGATGGAGATTTAGATTTGGTTATTACCAATTGTTTAATTGTAGATTATACAGGAATTTATAAAGCAGATATCGGAATTAAAAACGGAAAAATTGCAGGGATAGGAAAAGCGGGAAATCCAAGTATTATGGATGGCGTTACTCCTGGGATGACCGTTGGGGCTTCAACTGAGGCATTGGCAGGAGAAGGGATGATTGTAACGGCAGGCGGATTAGATACACATATTCATTTTATTGCACCTCAGCAGGTGAATTGTGCATTATATAGCGGCGTAACGACAATGATTGGCGGAGGTACTGGTCCAGCAGATGGAACAAATGCTACAACCTGTACGCCCGGTCCTTGGAATATGGAAATGATGTTAAAAGCGGCGGAAGAATATCCAATAAACTTGGGATTTTTAGGAAAAGGAAACTGTTCTGATGAAGCATCTTTGAAAGAACAAATAAAAGCAGGAGCAATCGGATTGAAGTTACATGAAGATTGGGGATCAACACCAGCTGCAATTGATCATTGCTTAAATGTGGCAGACAAGTACGATGTTCAGGTAGCAATTCATACGGATACATTAAACGAAGCAGGATGTGTGGAAGATACATTAAATGCGATTGCAGGACGTACTATTCATACGTATCATACCGAAGGTGCAGGTGGCGGACATGCGCCAGATATTATTCGGGCAGCTGGTACACAAAATGTGCTTCCTTCCTCTACAAATCCAACAATGCCATTTACGATCAACACGTTGGATGAACATTTGGATATGTTAATGGTATGCCATCATTTGGATAAAAGGATTGCAGAAGATGTGGCATTTGCAGATTCTCGTATTCGTCCAGAAACGATTGCGGCAGAAGATGTGCTGCATGATATGGGAGTATTTAGCATGATGAGTTCCGATTCTCAGGCAATGGGACGTGTCGGGGAAGTAATTACTCGTACTTGGCAGACGGCAAGTAAAATGAAAGACCAAAGAGGTGTTCTTCCAGAAGATGAGGGACATGGCAATGATAATTTCCGTGTAAAACGTTATATTTCCAAGTATACGATTAATCCAGCGATTACGCATGGAGTAGCAAAATACGTAGGGTCGGTAGAAAAAGGAAAACTTGCAGACTTGGTACTCTGGAATCCAGCATTTTTTGGTGTGAAGCCAGATATTATCATTAAAGGAGGCATGATTATTGCTTCTAAGATGGGGGATGCCAATGCTTCGATTCCAACTTGTCAGCCAGTACTTTATCAGCCAATGTTTGCGGCTCATGGAAAAGCAAAATATGAATCTTGTCTGACTTTCGTATCCAAGGCTGCAATGGAGATAGATGTGAAAGCAAGCTATGGATTGGAAAAAACCATTGTACCAGTGGAAGGATGCCGAAATATTGGAAAGAAAGATATGAAGTTTAATGATAAAACACCAGAGATTACTGTTGATCCAGAAACTTATGAAGTAAAGGCAGATGGAGAAACAATTGTATGTGAACCAGCCAAAAAACTGCCTTTAACGCAGTTATATAATTTGTTCTAAGGTGTAAAGAAAAGGAACTTCCACGAAAGATTCCTTTGGCATATCACGATAAAATACAGAAAACTTCTATCTGGAAGTTTTCTGTAAGATAAAAAACTGAAATGCTATATTCAGAAAAATAATGAGGAGTGTGAAAAAATATGTTAGGTGTATGTTTATTATTTGTGGGAATTGTATTAATCAATAACGGTATGTGCACGCTTTATAAGGTAGATGGAAAGTCCACAGCCGTAATGAATATTTTAACAGGTAGTCTATCTTTGTTTATTAATTTTGTAAATTTAGTGCAGGGTAATTATTATGCAGCAGGTACAGGATTATTATTCTGTTTTACATATTTATTTGTAGCTTTTAGTAAAATTTTAAAACTAAGTCCAATTCCATTTGCATGGTTTTCTACATTTGTGGCAGTCAATGCAGTAATATTTGGTACCGTGGAGGGGATTTTCGGATCGGAAGCACTTGGAATTGCAGCGGATTGGAGATGGGCTGCAATCTGGTATTTGTGGGCAATTCTTTGGGGAACTGCATTTGTGGAAGATATTTGTGGAAAAAAATTAGGAAAGTTTGTTCCAATTCTTCAAATATTTGAGGGAATTGGAACTGCATGGGTTCCAGCAGTTCTTATGCTGCTTGGAATGTGGTAAGGTATAAGAATTGGATTTTGACGAAAAAATATTGTTAGAAACTGGAATATAAGAGTGGGAGGTTATTATGATTTGTGAAACAATTGTTGGAAAATTGAATGAAATCGATACAACTGGAAAAACAATCGAGTATGTGGAAATCGAATGGCATGAGGCGTTTAAAAAGATTCATAAAAAGACAACCAAGGAAGGACGGGAAGTCGGAATCCGATTGAATGATGAAGTACTCTCTAGAGGATTATATGAGGGAGATGTCATTTATGCAGATAGAACATTACTTATTGCAGTAAAAACTCCGCCATGTGAAGTAATTCGGATTCATATCGCACCGGATCATACTTTTATGATTGCAAAAACTTGTTATGAAATCGGGAATCGTCATGCACCGTTGTTCTATGGAGAGAACATCTTTACATTTGTAACTCCATATAATGAACCAATGTTTTTGATGTTGTCAAAATTACATGGAGTAACGGCAGAAAAGACAACGATGAGACTGGATTTTGATAAAAGAATTTCTGCAACTGTCCATAATCATCATCATTAAATAAACGAGGGAAAAATGGAATTCACAAAATTACAAGGAAAATTTTTATTATTGCAAATTAATGATGCATTATTTCCGATTGGTGGCTACTCCCATTCTTATGGATTGGAAACGTATATTCAGAAAAATATCGTATACGATATAAAAACTGCATCGGATTATATTAAAAATCGGTTGCGCTATACGATTTGCTATACAGAACTGTTAGCCGCTCGTTTGGCATTTGAAGCAGCAGAACAACAAAATCTGGAAAAAATAAATGAGTTAGAAACGATTATGAATGCGTCCATTGTACCAATGGAATTAAGGGAAGCTGCGAAAAAACTTGGGAGTCGTTTTGTAAAAACGTTGACACATATGCAGGTACCTTATATAACGCCAATCTTTCTCAACTATATGGAATCGCGAAAAGGAAACGTGATCTGCCATCCATGTGCATATGGAGTATTTTGTGCAAGTGTAGGAATTTCAAAAGAAGATGCGTTGCTCAATTACTTATATGCACAGACATCTGCGATGGTAACAAACTGTGTAAAATCGATTCCTCTAAGTCAATCGGATGGACAAAAGATGTTAGTATCGTTTCACACAGTCTTTCAAGAGGTGTTGGATACGGTCAAAAAAAGTGGAGAAGAAATGCTTTGCTTATCAACTCCAGGATTTGATATAAGAAGTATCCAACATGAGCGTTTGTATTCCAGAATTTATATGTCATAATAAACTTTCATGCTCACCTCAGCACTATAATAAGAAAATAGAAAGGACAATAAAAGTTATGGTAAAAATTGGTGTAGCAGGTCCAGTTGGATCTGGAAAAACAGCTTTAATTGAAGCATTAACAAGGCAAATGGCAAAAGAATACAGCATTGGTGTTATTACAAATGATATTTATACAAAAGAGGATGCAGAATTTTTGGCAAAAAATAGTATTATGCCTAGAGAGCGTATTATTGGAGTGGAAACAGGAGGGTGTCCACATACTGCAATTAGAGAAGATGCTTCAATGAACTTGGAAGCAGTCGATGAAATGATGGAAAAATTTCCAGATATTGAACTATTATTTATTGAAAGTGGTGGGGATAATCTTTCTGCTACATTTTCTCCTGAACTAGTAGACGCTACCATTTTCGTTATTGATGTAGCAGAAGGAGATAAAATTCCAAGAAAAGGCGGACCTGGTATTACACGTTCCGATTTATTAGTAATTAATAAAATTGATTTAGCGCCATATGTTGGGGCTAGTCTGGAGGTAATGGAACGGGACTCTAAGAAAATGCGTGGAAATCGTCCATTTATTTTTACCAATATAAGAGGAAATGAACATATTGAAGATGTGATTGAATGGATTAAGAAAAATGTACTTTTAGAAGGTTTGGAATGAGGAAAAGATGAATAAAAATCAGTTTGGAAAAGTTTCAAAACTCTTTATAAGGGCAGTAACCCGAAATGGAACTACAATGTTGGAGGATTTGTCTTTTACTGCTCCGTATAAAGTAATGAGTCCGTTTCAGCAAAAAGACGGGGGAATTCAAGTTATGCTTTTAGCAGCGTCAGCAGGAATCATGGAGGGAGATCGGCAAGAGTTTGAATTCCAAGTAGAAAAAGGTGCCGACTTAGAATTTGTTTCTCAGTCCTATGATAAAATTCATAAGATGCAAACTGGTTGTGCCAAGCGCAACACGAATGTTGTTGTACAAAGTGGTTCTAAGTTTCGATTTAACCCTCAGCCTACCATTCCATTTCAAAGCTCTGCATTTGAAAATCAAATGAAAATTCAATTAGAAGATGATAAGGCTCAGTTTTTTATGAATGAGATTCTCTCTTGCGGACGGGCAGCAAGTGGGGAACAGTTTTTATACCGTTATTATTATAATTATGTGGAAATTTACCGAGCAGGACAACTCATTTATCGGGATAATACGAAGTATGAGCCAAAGTTTTGGAATATGACAGGCTTAGGAATGTATGAATCTTATACACATCTGGCGAATTTGTTTTTTACAAAGAGAGATAGTTCAATTCAAGATGCAGTTTGGGAATTGTTGGAACAGGATTCAGAAATAGAAGGTGGAATTACAAAGTTGGCGAGCGGAGATTATACGGTAAGAATTTTAGGAAGGCGGGCACAGAAATTAGAACAAGTTTCAAGGCAGATTATGGAACGTTGGAATTCGTTTGTGTAGATTTATATTTTTTCGTTCTCTCTCTTTTTGTGACAAAAAATTTATGTTATACTAAATAATAAAAGTATGATATTTCGCAAAGAGAGTGAGAAACTATATGAGATCAGAGTGGGAAAAGGAATGGATTCAGGCAGAGCAGATAATTCAGAAATATAAACAAGAGTATGAGACGGAAGTGGAAGAGAATTATGAGCAATATTATAAAGAATTTCAACAAAAGTTTTCTCCAGAGTATTTCGTAAAATTATCTGCTCAATCGCTGCTAGAATCTATTTTTGCGATTGGAGAAAAGGAAAATATTGAAACCTGGTGGGATAATCATAAAATAGGAGAAAAAGAACATCGGCCAGCAATTGTTTTCTACAGTAAAGAAAAAGCTTTTATAAATAAAGAGTATTTAATAAAATGTTCCAAAAAAGAACGGAGTGCAGTACAGCAAGAAGTTTCGGAATGCTGGAAAGCGGGTTTTTCTGTAATTTTGAGAAAAAAGAAATTGGAATCGATCGAAGATTATCATGCATTTGATCGAGCACTTTGGAAGGCGATGGGAGTGAATGCCTATCATGAATGGTTTCATGAATATTTGTATTGGATGTTTCCAGATGAGTTCAGTATTTGGCATAGTGAAGCATGGCAGAAGCATATTTTATTTGCCTATGGCATTCATCCAGATCATTTCTTTTATGGAAGAAGTGGACAGATCAGCTTATTAATAAGAAAAGCAAATATAACAATGCAGCAATTTTGTACAATATCCTATGCTCAGTTTGGAGAGGTACGTTCTTTTTTTCGAATTGGAACATCGGATCAGGGAGAAGATTATTTTTCTGAATGGAAAGAAAATCATATTGCTGCAATTGGATGGAGTGATTTAGGTCCATTGGATCAGTATATGCAGGGAGAACTATTGAGCAGACGAGAATTAAGGGAAAAATTACAGGAACTCTATTATCCAGGGGTAAAACAATTAGCATCCAGAAAAGCAAAGGAATTAGCTAATTTTTATAATAGCACGAATACGAGTATTTTTGTTGCAATGAGAGGCGAACAGCTTTTGGCGTTTGGAGATCAGGTAGGAGCCTATTATTATAACGAAAGTGTTAAATTTTCTCATAGAAAGTCCATTCAGTGGCATTGCTGTTTTCAGGCGGGAGAAAAACTTCCGAATAAATCAGAAGGACTTCGAACTTCTTTTTATGAATTAAAGGACGAAGAAAATCTTCATTATTTGTATCAGAAATATTATAGCGAAAGAAGAAAATCCAAACAGTCTGTATGGAATGATAGGAATCACCATAAAAGAATGAATGATAAAAAAATAGAACGAGTTCCAAGGGATCATCCACTTCATCCATTGAATCAAATTTTATATGGACCTCCTGGAACAGGAAAAACGTATTCTCTTGTGGAATATGCATTGGCAATTATAGAAAACCGCAGAGTAAATGATTCCAAACAGACGATTCATGAGCGAAAAGAGCAGATGAAACAATATGAAACGTTCGTTCAAAGCGGGCAGGTTGTATTTACAACATTTCACCAAAGTTATGGATATGAAGAATTTGTGCAGGGAATTCGTCCGAATCTCCAGGCACAGACGATCTCATTTCAAAAAACAGATGGAATTTTTAAACAGATATCGGATCGTGCCTTACAGCATCCAGAAAAAAACTATGTTCTTATTATTGATGAAATTAACCGTGGAAATATTTCTAAAATATTTGGAGAATTAATTACATTATTGGAAGAAGATAAACGAATTGGAGAGATCAATGAACTGATTGTAACGCTGCCATCGGGAGATTCCTTTGCCGTGCCAAATAATCTTTACTTAATTGGAACAATGAATTCTGCGGATCAATCCATTTCCATTATGGATACTGCATTGCGTAGGAGATTTCAATTTATTGAAATGCCGCCACAGGCAGATAAGATTGAAAATAAACAACTGCGAACTGTTTTTCAAATATTAAATCGTTATTTAAAGAGAGAATTAAGAAATACCGATCTTTTAATTGGACATTCCTTTTTTATGAATCGAACCGAAAT
>OEQY01000053.1_pt1 | contig 40842 bp, 39 predicted proteins | sample 1539871 | NCBI WGS metagenome assembly OEQY01 (sample SAMEA3891877, study PRJEB23780) | metagenome | biome: terrestrial biome; feature: animal house; material: Caecal content | place: Italy | collected 2015-05-05 | reverse complement strand
GGCCAAAATCGATGATGTTTTTATCCAAATCCGCCAGACAGACTTCCTGTGTGAATTTAGTCAGTCTGGCCTCCGTATAACGCATGGCGGCAGCGCCGTCTCCCTCGATGGATCCGAAGTTTCCATGACCATCCACAAGGATCTGGCCCTTTTTGAAATCCTGGGCCATAACGACCAGCGCCTCATAAATGGAGCTGTCTCCATGCGGATGATATTTACCCATGGTGTCTCCTACAATACGGGCGCATTTTCTGTATGGTCTGTCATAGCGTATACCCAATTCATGCATATCATAAAGTGTACGCCTCTGCACCGGTTTGAGTCCGTCGCGGACGTCCGGCAGCGCACGGGAAATGATAACGCTCATGGCGTAATCTATATACGACTTCTTCATAAGGTCAGAATATTCTGTCCTTATGATCTGTGATTCACTGTTCATGTTTATTCTCCTTGCTTTTTATCGTAACAGTTCAGCCATCTGATGTCAGGAGGCGGATTTATGCTTGCATAAGAATCCGGCGACTGACAGTCAGATGAGCTGAGCGCCAGTATATGAGCAAAGAAGCGGCATAGCCGCAGGCAGCACGTTAGTGCGGCTTTGCGAATGGCGCGGCTGAACTGTTACATTTTTATCAGATATCCAGTTCCGCCTCCGTCGCATTTTCATAGATAAACGCACGTCTCGGCGGCACCTCCGTTCCCATGAGCATCTCCGTCACACTGGACGCCATCCTGGCATCCTCGATCTCGACCAGTTTGAGAAGCCGTCGCTCAGGATCCAGCGTAGTCTCCCAAAGCTGTTCCGCGTCCATCTCTCCCAGACCTTTGTAGCGCTGCAGCGTAAACGGTCCGCTATGCGTCTTTCTGTATTTTTCCAGTGCCTTATCATCATAAAGATATTCTTCCTCGCCATTTTTCGGCATTGCTTTATAAAGCGGCGGCATAGCGATATACACATGACCCTCGTAAATCAGCTCTGGCATAAACCGGTAGAACAGTGTCAGAAGGAGCGTCGAAATATGGGCTCCGTCCACGTCTGCATCTGCCATGATAATGATCTTGTCATAACGCAGCTTTGAGATGTCAAAGTCATTGCCGTATCCTTCCGAGAATCCGCATCCGAATGCATTGATCATCGTCTTAATCTCAGCATTTGCGAGAATCTTGTCAATGCTTGCCTTCTCCACATTCAGGATTTTTCCCCGTATCGGAAGAATGGCCTGGAAATTCCTGTCTCTTGCCGTCTTTGCGGATCCGCCTGCCGAATCTCCCTCCACAATAAAGATTTCACAGTTTTGTGCATCTTTGCTTTCGCAATTTGCTAGTTTTCCATTTCCATCAAATGAAAACTTTGTTTTTGGAAGCAAATTGGACTTTGCTTTTTCTTCTGCCTTACGAATTTTAGCTGATTTTTCTGCACAGCCAATAATTTTTTTCAATGTATCTAGATTTTTATCAAAAAATAGCTCCAGCTGTTCTCCCGATACATTGGAAACCGCTCTTGCCGCATCTGCACTTCCAAGTTTTGTTTTTGTCTGCCCTTCAAACATTGGATCAGGATGCTTAATTGCAATTACTGCCGTCATCCCACATCGGGTATCTGCACCAGTAAATTTATTCGCCTCTTTTAAAATTCCAAGTTCTTTTGCATAATTATTGATTTCTTGCGTAAATTTTGTTTTAAATCCAGTTAAATGTGTACCTCCATCTGAAGTGTAAATATTATTACAATAGCCCAATAGCCGTTCTTCAAACGTATCTACAAACTGAAATGCTGCTTCAATTTCAATTTCTTCACTTTTTCCCTTATAATAAATAACATCATGAACTGCTGTTTTTCCTTTGTTCAATTCTTTTACATAGGCACAAATTCCTTCTGATTCTAAAAAAACTGTTTGCTCCGCTTCTCCCTCTCTTCGATTCGTAAACACGATTTCCAACCCTGGATTTAAATAGGCGGTCTCATGAAGCCGACTTTTGATTGAACTGGCATGAAAACGTGTCTTCTCAAAAATTTCTGCATCTGGCAAAAAGGTAACTGTTGTACCTGTCTTTTTTGTTTTTCCAATCTTAGGTAATAATCCATTCTCTAATTTTGTAACTGGATTACCTCTTTTATAGCTATCATAATAAATAGCTCCATCTTTATAGATTTGAACTTCCATAAACTCTGACAACGCATTTACAACCGAAGAACCGACTCCATGTAGTCCTCCACTTGTTTTATACGCTGTATTATCAAACTTTCCCCCTGCATGAAGCGTAGTAAAAATAATACGTTCCGCAGAAACTCCTAATTTATGTCGATCGACTGGAACACCACGTCCATTATCTGCAACTGTAACTGTTCCATTATCTTCTAATATCACTTCTATATGATTGCAAAAACCTGCCAAATGCTCATCTACTGCGTTATCCACAATTTCATAGACAAGATGATTCAACCCAGATGCGGAAACACCTCCGATATACATACCTGGGCGCTTACGAACCGCTTCCAATCCTTCCAGTACCGTAATACTGTCTGCATTATAGGTAACTTGCTTTGCCATACAAACTTTCCTTTCTTCTCAAAATTTAATACTCGCTCCTGCAAGTTCGGGCGCAGGATTTGGGACAACTTTAGCTGATATCATAAATTTTTATTGATGAATAGCAAACATTTATTCGATATTTTCATATACTTTGCTTATTATAAGCGAGTTTTTTCTTTTAATCAAGTTATTTTTTCTTCTTACTAAAATTTTTTATTATTTCAAAAAAAACTATTGACAAGCTTTTCCTATTATGATATTATAATCAAGCATTGAGCAAATGATAATTCAAATTTGGCTCGTTAGTCAAGCGGTTAAGACGTCGCCCTCTCACGGCGAAAACAGGGGTTCGATTCCCCTACGAGCTGTTTCGCATAATCAAGGTAATTTTTTACCTTGATTTTTTTTATAATAATTACTATTTAAAATATACCCAGAAGCAAGTATTGAATTGCTTCTTTAGCCAATATGATTCATTTGCACGAAACGAGGGTATCCCCCTCTGTACTATATGCAAATATAAGACCCCACCCTATTGGCTCGGTTATATTATAAATTAAATAAAGGTGATTTTATGAACATATACGATATTTCTCAAAAAGCCGGTGTTTCTATTGCTACCGTATCACGAGTGTTAAATGGAAGTGATCGTGTTAGTGAAAAAACCCGGCAAAAGGTATTATCCGTTATGAATGAAACTGGATATACCCCCAATATATTCGCCAAAGGATTAAGCTCAAATTCCATGCAGACGATTGGTATTTTATGTGCCAATGCATCCGATCCCTATTTAGCAAACGGTGTTTATTATACGGAGCGTACACTTCGTCAATTTGGGTATAATAGTCTTCTCTCTTGTACAGGACATGAATTAAAAGATAAGCAATATGCTCTTGATATGCTTTTAAAGAAACGAATCGATGCGGTAGTAATGGTAGGTTCTCATTACATAGAATCAAATCCTGAAAATCGTCAATATATTTATGATGCGGCGAAACAAGTGCCTGTTATCATCTTTAACGGCTATATTGAACACGATAATATATATTGTTCGTTTTCTCAAGACCGAGAGGCCGTATCAAAAGCAGCCAATTATTTGCTTTCTCAAAACCGAAAACATTTGCTTTTTCTTTATACAATGCTTTCCTATAGCGGTCGTGAAAAGTTATACGGTTTTCAAAAAACACTTCAGGCCTATGGCTATTCCAAAAAAGAAATCGCAGCTCTTCAATGCCCTGTCTCGGTTATGGAAACGCTTGAATTTTTGGAATCCCTCTATCCAAATACCTTTCCTTTTGACGGAATTATAACTTCAGAAGATTCGGTTGCAATTGGAGCGCTTAAATTTGCTCAAAATCGGGGCATTCATGTTCCTGAACAGCTTGAAATTATTGGATATAATAACTCTCAATTATGTGTTTGCTGTACACCAGAATTGACTTCAATTGATAACCATTTATCTACTATGTGCCAAAATGGAGTTCAGAATCTCATTCGAGTTTTAAAACATGAACCGATATCTGCAGCTACTTCCATCCCCTGTGATCTTATTTTCCGAGGAACGACTAAAAAACAATATGAAATAAAGCAGTCATAGACCCCTCTCTGACTGCTTTACCTCACACCAAATGGATTTATGGAACTCAAAGCTATTCTGTGGCTTCCAAATTGTAATTGCTTACATCTAAATATAAAAATTTGCTACACCCACCTATGTTTTTTCACGTTATTATAGGAATGTAAGCACTTACATTTTGTAGTTTCATTATAGGTTTTTTTCTTCAATAAGTCAACTTGGTATTTTTCACAATGTTTTGTAGTGTATCATAGTATAAATTATATATTTTATACCTTTCTAAAGGATTATTGATACTACTGTAAAAAACATGGATAGAATTTCCCTAAAAAATACTTGACAAAAAAAATAGAATTCGATATACTTTTTGGGTAACGAGGCGTGGCTCAGCTTGGTAGAGCGCTGCGTTCGGGACGCAGAGGTCGCGTGTTCGAATCACGTCGCCTCGATTCAACGTCAGAAGGATTTATCTTCTGGCGTTTTTATTTTATCCAATAGGAAATACTAGTGAGAGAGACTGGATATAATTATGCAATATTTTGATTTTATTTTCACAATTTATCGGATACACATTCACTTAAAAATATGATATACTAAAGACATATATAGTTTCACGGTAATATACCAGAAAAGAGGTTCCTATGATTATTAAAAATGCAAAAGTTTTTTCTGAAGAAGGTACATTTGAAGAGAAAAACATTATAATGGACGGAGAATATTTCGCAGACAGCACAACCGACACAAGAGAATTCGATGCAAGCGGCTGTTATATTATTCCAGGATTAATCGATATCCATTTTCATGGATGTGTTGGACATGATTTTTGTGATGGAACAGAAGAGTCCATTCAAGCAATTGCGGACTATGAATTATCTTGCGGAGTTACAACAATCATCCCTGCTTCTATGACATTGAGTGAAGAGATTTTAACAACTGTTTACAAGGCTGCTGCAAAGCATAAAAATGAAAAAGGTGCTGAACTCGTTGGTATTAATATGGAAGGGCCGTTTGTTTCCACGGCAAAGAAGGGCGCTCAAAATGCTGCTTTTATTCATAAGCCAGATGCCGAAATGTTTCATCGTTTAAATGCTGTCTCGGGTCATAAAATTAAACATGTTGCTCTAGCCCCAGAAGAACCAGGTGCTTTAGAATTTATCGAAAAAGTAAAACAAGATACTGTCATTTCCATTGCCCATACAACGGCTGATTATGATACAGCCAAAAAAGCAATCGAAGCGGGTGCAACCCATGTTACTCATTTATATAACGCAATGCCTCCATTTACCCATCGTGCTCCAGGTGTAATTGGAGCAGCTGCCGATAATGATGGCGTTTTTGTAGAATTAATTTGTGATGGTATTCACATTCATCCATCTGCGGTACGTACCACTTTTAAAATCTTTGGAGACGATCGTATCTGTCTGATTAGTGACAGTATGGAAGCAACTGGTATGCCAGATGGAGAATATTCTCTTGGAGGTCAAAAAGTAATAAAACGAGGCAATCGTGCCACTTTAGTAGATGGGACAATTGCTGGATCTGCTACTAATTTAATGGATTGTGTCCGTACTGCAATTATTCAAATGCATGTCCCAATGGAAAGCGCAATCAAATGTGCCACTGCAAATCCTGCCAAATCCATCGGCATCTACGATCAATATGGAAGTATTTCCACAGGTAAATATGCAAACTGTGTTGTACTCGATCATGATTTAAATATCAAAGCCGTATTCTTAAAAGGTTCTCCAGTATAAATAACATGAAAAGACACTTAATATAATTACTGACTGAAAAATATTAAGTGTCTTTTCCTATCCATAAAATTAATTCTGAACAAAAGTAAACATGCAAAATCTACTCCGCTTCATTTAAACATAAAAATGCTGCTAAATTTCCTCTTTGATTTCCCATAACTCGATGAGAATACAAAAGATCTGGATTACATTTTGTACAGACATCTGTTATAGCTAAATGTTCTTTCTTAATTCCTGCCTCTAATAAAATAATTTCATTTGCTTTCCATAAATTCAGTAAATATTTTCCATCTGGTTTTTGTTTTAATATCTGCTCGTTTTGTGCTGGCAAAAATGCCTTTTCAAATTCTTGTGCAACTTCTTCTCCAACCTCATAACATTCTGAACAAATACTTGGTCCAATACAAGCTAAAATATCTTCTGGACGAGAATGATATTCTGCTTTCATCGCTTCCACCGTACATTGTCCCATTCGTTTTACCGTTCCTCTCCATCCAGAATGACTCAAACCAATCGCACGATGAACGGGATCTACAAAATAAAGCGGTACACAATCGGCATAAAATGTTACAAGCGGAAGATTTGGTATATTTGTAATCAATCCATCTACATTTTCATAATCTCTTTTTTTTACCAATCCTGCTCCAGCATCTTTTTCTGTTACAACTCGAATATTCGTCGTATGGGTCTGGTGAGAAAGTACCATTCTCTCCCATGGCATATGCAGCACATTTGCAATCCTCCTATAGTTTTCCAATACTGCTTCTGGATCATCGCCTCTGGATACGCCCAAATTCATTTGTGCATAAACTCCCTTACTCACTCCACCTATCTTCGTAGAAAATCCATGCATTACAATACCAGACTTCTCTAAAAGTGGAAACTGAAAATAACACACGCCATTCGATTCTTTTAACTCAATTGGACACAAACCATCCGACTGTCTGTTTTTTCGTTTTATCATTTCATCCTACTCCTTCAAATGCATTTTTCAATAGCGTAACCTGCGATCCACAGATTGCCACAATATCAAAGCGGCATGAAATACCGCTCAAAATATTTTTCTTCATAAGATATACTTGTGCACAGCGGAATATTGTTTTCTGCTTTTTTTTCGTTACAGCTTCTTCTGGAAATCCCATTTGAGAATTCGAACGATATTTTACTTCCACAAATACAAGATACTCTCCATCCTGAGCAATCAAATCAATTTCTCCAAATCGAGTCCAATAATTTTTCTCCAATATTTGATATCCCTGACTTTTTAAAAAAGCTTCTGCCTGTGCTTCATAGTATCTTCCCTTTGCTCGATTCTGTTCTTTTCCCATATTAATCTACTTCACAAAAATTTTTAATAAACGTTCTCCGATGAATTGGACATGGACCATATTGCTTTAACTGCTGAATATGAAAAGAACTTCCATACCCCTTATTGGATGCAAACTCATAATTTGGAAATAGCTGATCGTATTCTTCCATCATATGATCCCTTGTTACTTTAGCAATAATACTTGCTGCTGCAATGGAAATACTTTTGGCATCTCCTTTAATAATCGGAATTTGCCGAATTTTCAGATTGGGAATGGTTACTGCATCGTTCAAAAGTAAATCTGGTGCAATAGAAAGTTTTGAAACCGCAATTCTCATTGCTTCATAAGTTGCCTGTAAAATATTGATCTCATCAATTTTATCTGCTCCTACTATACCCACTCCTATGCTGATTGCCGTCTTGTAAATTTCTTTATAAAGTTCTTCTCTTTTCTTAGCTGACAGTTGTTTGGAATCATTGATATAAAGCAAATCACAATCTTTTGGTAAAATCACAGCAGCAGCTACTACAGGACCTGCCAAAGGACCTCTTCCTGCCTCATCTATTCCACAAATCCATTTGCAATCTTCATTTGTTCGTTCAAATGTCCACATTTGTTCAGTACGTGCTTTCTCTTTTTGATAAAGCTCCCACTTTCGTTCATACTGCTGCAACAACTTTTGAACCCCTTTTCGTTCATCCTCTTTATATAACTGTATGGTATGGAAACGATCTTCCCACGAAGCTTGTTCTAATTGTTGTTTTATTTCTTCAATTTTAACCATAATCCTCTTCCTTTTGGGCATTCTTGTTTTAAGTTAATTAGATTATTATTTTTTTATTTTGATCCTATTAACTCGATATCTTTTTTTATATTTTGTGTTATAATAATCTACATAAGAATTTCATAATTTTCACTATAAAATGCACCTTTTTAGGATTCCTCTCCTTTTATTGGGTGCATTTTATATTTTTTACAAACCCTACCTTATTTAATGGCCAAATGCGGAGTAATGCTTTTCCCTGTATTTGAGATCGTTTTACATTTCCAACTTCCTCAACACGGCTATCCTTACTTCCATTTCGATTATCTCCAAGCACAAAATATTCATTTTCTCCCAGTGTAATTGGCTGTGATGCACGCCCTGCATAAACTATTTTTTCGTTGCCATAAGTATCCTCTTCCAACAACACATTGTTTATGTATACACTGCCATTGATAATTTGGATTGTCTCTCCTGGCAATCCAATAACTCGTTTAATAAAATATCTTCCATCTTGATAATCAAACACAACAACATCAAAGCGTTCTGGATCTTGAAAACGGTAAGAAATCTTATCTACAATGAGATTATCGTTATGCTCCAATGTTGGGGTCATAGAAGATCCCGATACTACTGTCCTTTGTCCTATAAATATAACAATTAAATAACATATAAAAAGAAGAAGAATAATTCGGACAAGCAACTCTACCAGCTCTTGTCCAATACTTTTTTTATTTGCTACTGATTCTTTATTTTCCATACTATTATCCATGTTTCAATAATCCAAATTGACTCAATGGCCAAATCCGTACAAATGCTCTCCCAATGATTCGACTTTTATCAACATTTCCAACTTCTTCTAAACGGCTATCTGCACTTCCATTGCGATTATCTCCAAGTACAAAATATTCATTTTCTCCCAGTGTAATTGGCTGTGATGCACGTCCTGCACTAATCATCAATTCGTTCCCATAAACATCCGATTCTAAAAGTTCTCCGTTGATGTAAACTCTTCCTCCAACAATTTGCACCGTTTCGCCAGGAAGTCCAATCACACGTTTGATAAAGTTTTCATGTTGGGACTCTACCCGCAATACAATAATATCATAACGTTCTGGATCCCGAAAACGATAAGAAATTTTATCTGTAATTAAATTATCTCCATCTTGCAGTGTTGGTATCATGGAAGTACCTGAAACAACGGTACGCTGACCTACAAAAGTAACAATCACATAACAAATACCTGCTACAACTGCAAGATATAAAATGAAATCAATCGCCTCTCTTACACGACTTTTCTTCTTCTCAAATTGTTCTGGGATATCTTCTGGCACTACTTCTTCTCTTTTTTGCTCTGTCATAACAATTCCTTTCCAATCACAATTTTGGAGCTGCTTCCATACTAAGGCGTCCTAGTTTTCCACTGCGGAAATCATCCAGTAAAATTGTAGACGCTTTCTCTGTATTCCAATCTCCGCCCTTTAATAAGCAGTGACGTACTTGTGCTATCTGCTTTAGCACCTCGTAGTCATTTTCCATTGGCAAAAAACCATAGCGTTCTTGTAAAATCTCTGGATATTCCTTTTTCAAAAAACCTACTAGTTCATAAGCCAGCTCTTCTATATTTATAATATCATCTTTTATTGAACCAATCAATGCCAAATGCAATCCAACTTGCTGATCTTCAAACTTCGGCCATAAAATTCCTGGTGTATCTAAAAGTTCTACATTTTTATTAAGGCGAATCCATTGATTTCCTTTTGTTACACCTGGTTTATTGCCTGTTTTCGCACAAACACGACCTGCCAATGTATTAATAAAAGTTGATTTTCCTACATTGGGAATTCCTACTACCATGGCTCGAACTGGTCGATTACGGATTCCTCTTCTGCGGTCTCGTTCAATTTTTTCCCTACAAGCCTCTTGAATTCCACTGTAAACCAATTTTAGACCTGCACCCGATCGAGAATCCAACAACACTACTTGAAACCCCATTCCTCGGAAATAGTCTGCCCAGACATCCGTCTTTTTTGCATCTGCCAAATCCACTTTATTCAATAAAATCATCCGAGATTTATTTTTTCCAAGTGTGTCAATATCTGGATTACGACTGCTCAATGGAGCTCTAGCATCTAAAAGCTCTATTACTAAATCTACCAATTTAATATCGGATTCCATTGCCCGCCGTGCCTTTGTCATATGTCCAGGGTACCACTGAAATTGCATATAATTCCTCCTTCTTTTTTCATTCTCTTGTAAAAAAGGGACGGAATACAAATGTACTCGTCCCTTCCTTCATTACTATTCATTATTTTACTAATTCTTTTACCTTAGCTTTCTTACCAACTCTATTTCTCAAGTAGTTTAATTTTGCTCTTCTTACTTTACCCTTACGAACAACTTCTACTCTCTCTACAGATGGAGAATGCAATGGCCATGTCTTTTCTACACCAACACCATTGGAATTCTTTCTTACTGTAAATGTCTCACGAATACCGCCATTTTGTTTCTTTAAAACGGTTCCTTCAAATACCTGAATTCTTTCACGGTTACCTTCTTTAATCTTTGCGTATACTTTTACAGTATCGCCAACAGAAAACTCATCTACATTTGCTTTTAACTGAGCTTCTTCAATCTTTTTAATAATTTCGTTCATTGTGTGCCTCCTTGATTTTTGGATGTTCTTAATACAATTCGTAACAGAGGACCATCTCTTTTTTCTTCACAACATGTTTCATCTTATCATATACCGTTTTAAATTGCAAGTATTTTTTCTAAGATTCAGGAATTTTTATTTTAATACCTATGCATAAGTTTCTCTTTTCAAGGCATACTACCAAAGATGACTTAGCAGCGAAAATGCATAGGATGTCATCTTATCATTTATAACTTAGGAGGGAATTTTATGACAAACTTAAAATGTTCTGTTACAAATTGTGTTTATAACGACAGCAATTTATGTTCCAAAGATGAAATCAACGTAGGCGGTGAACATGCAAAAGAACAATCCTGCACATGCTGTGAGAGTTTCTGCAATTGCGATCACGCCCCAGCTTCTGCTAAAAATGTCTGTCAAACAGCTACTCCACAGACGAAAATCGGCTGTGAAGCAGTAAACTGTATTTATAATGAGAACCGTTATTGTCATGCAGACCATATTGATATTTCGGGAAATGGTGCTGGAACTGCACAACAGACGGAATGTGCTACGTTTAAAATGAGATAGGCGAGAGTCATTTCACACCTAATATACTAACATGCATAGAAGCTGTTGCATCAGCTTCTATGCATCATTGATGTTCTGTCTATTCCACTGCTTTTTCTTCCTCAATTTGATCGATTACTTTAAGCAGATCCCGTTCCATTCGAATCTCTCCTAAATTCGGATAAGTTTTTGCTACTTTTTCAAATTCCACCAAGCTTTTCGCAGCTTTTTGTACATCGTTTTCAATTATCTTATAATAAGCATACATAAGTCGTTTTCGAGAAATATAATATTTGGTTGCCTTTATATAATCTTTTAATTGTTTATTATACATTCTCTGGATTTTTTTCAGATTCCTTGTTGTGATAATTTCTAAAAATAATAATTCACATTCCAATTCTTTTTTATAAATCTCCATCAAATGAAGATCAGGCTTCATTAATTCCTCATAACATTGCTTTGCTCTTTCAAATTCTCCAGAGTCCAAATACCAATTTCCCTGCTGTATTTTTAAAGACGCAACAATTGGATTGGAAAAATCTGCATTTTTTTCTATTTCAAACCACTCAAATGGAAATTCTCTCATTCGTTTTCCTTCTGAAAGTAATGCATTTGTTTTTAACTGAATATACCATCCTCGTTTTGCAATCGGATCTTTTTCTAACTGAAATATATTATATCCATCATTTCCAACTCCACCAATTTTCATTGGAATTCCATTCGTTAAAAAAATAAAAATTCCACTCATCATGAGTCCAAATGATAAATAAGAAATATATTTTATATCGTTGCAAAGATAGAATAAGAGAGCTGCCAAAATCGAAACAATCAAATTGCTGATGACTCCGCCCGCATTATAAAGACGGTAAGGGCAATCTTTCTCTCTATTTTCAGGAGGTATCATCAAGCACTGACCTCCCGTTCCCTGAATGGAAAAACGTTTCCACTGCCATGTTCCATTTAAATGTACCAATGTAATGCTGCCAATTCGAAAGCTTAAAAAATGATATCCTGACAACAATCCAAAAATCAAATGTCCTGCTTCATGAATAATAATCTGAAGGAAATATCCTACTATAAACAAAAGAAAGAGAAGAACAACATCCCAAATACTCGGTTTGATTTGAAGTCGATCAAATATCAACGCAACTCCAATCCCAATCACTAACCCTGTTACAGCTCCAATTCCAAGCTGAAGGAAAATAGCGCTCCATCGATTTGGTTTTTTTATTTTTTTTTGTGCCATCAAGCCCTCCAAACCTATTATTATTGAGAAATAACGGGATCATATACCTGTGTTAATGCCGTTGTTTTTGTTTCTACTGCCCAATTCGGGTCCCAATCCATATAAGAAATCGGAATGGATGCTGGCTGCAGCAATGCATTATATTCATTTACTGCCAATTCATATTCTTGTGCCGTTACTTCTCTTGGCAGTCCGTTCTCATAAATAAAATACTGAATCATTTCTTGTGTGGAAGTTGCCTCTCTGCTTGTCCTCTGTTCAAAGAGTTTCGTATTTTCTATTTTTCCATTCACAAACGAAGATGCCTCCCCTTCGAGACAACTTGAGAATACATTGTTTTCGTTTTTTCCCTCTACATAGCCATTATTAAAGAATACAATTTGTCCCGTCTGTGTATTTTGTTTTATGTCCAACGTTTTGATGGAACCAATATATTCTAATTGACTTGTCTTAATTGAATACACATCATAACGTTTCCAATAACCAACTGGTACCCCTACTAGAGGTTCTACTGCGTATCCATGAATAAATTCTGGAGTACCGTCTTGATCCAAGTCTACAAATCCAATTCCATTATTTGCCAGAGGAATTCCCTCTGGTGTTACATAATTTCCCTGGCACCAAGTCCCTTCTGAAGCAAGCATCATTTGAATTACTTCTTCCTTTGTCTTGGCTGGAACAACTGGTACAGATGCGGATTCGGATGAAGCGGGCGTTGATGCTGGAGTTGATACTTCCACCATTTCGGATGAAGCTGGCGTAGTAGCTGGTTTCGATGATACAACTGCTGCTGAGGAAGACTCTGGCGTTACAGAAACTGGTCTTGATTTTAGATAGGATACTCCAAAAGAAATTCCAATTCCTACTATAAATATTGCTGCCGCTCCTGCCACACATTTCATACACATCTTTTGAAATGCTTTTTTTTGCTCCTGTGTTCGCTCTAATTTAAGAGAATATTTCGGGTTTTTCCGTTTTCCTAACTGCTTTTGGCATTCCTGTAAATCTCCAAGGATTCCATTGGCATTATGATAACGATATTGTTTCTTATAAGAACAGCATCGCATCATTACTTCATCAATGTCGGAATGAAGACCATTTAATTCTGGCAATGCAGCTCCTGCCATTCTTCTCTTTACTGCGGCTCCCAAGTCTAGATCCGACTCTTCAATAAATGGAATTTCATTTTTATTTAGAAGTTGATAAATTACTAATCCTAACGAATAAAAATCGTCGGAAGCCTCTTCTTCTACCCCCAAGGTAGCACTTTCTGGTGAACAATAAGTAGCTCCAATGAGATTTCCTTCTCGGTATCCTCTTATTTTATTAGATGCAAAATCAGCCAGATAATAAACTGGCATATTATCAGGTCCTTTTTGAATAAAAATATTGGATGGCTTAATATTTCCATGGATAATTCCTTTTGCATGAGCTTCCTTTAATATAGAAGCAATTTCTAATGCCATCTCGATGACTTCTGCCTCATCCAAATAAATTGTTTCATCCATGACCCGTTGCAGTGAATACATTCGCTTCATACGCAGTAAAATATCATATCCTGCGATTTGCTGCGTATAATCTCTCACAACTCTCACTTCATAATCTTCAATCGGAATTGCTCCAGGACATTCTTTTAATGCCTCTAACTTTTGAAGTAATTGTTCAATGGTTTCTTCCCGCTTTTCATCATCTGCTCCAAATGCTGAAGAAATTGCTTTTAAAACACTTACTTCTCCATTTTTATTTGTTAAAATATAAACTTTTGAACCAAATCCTTCTCCAATTTCTTCTCCAATATGCCAAGAAGACCATAACTCTCCATATCCTTTCAGACGATTTGGCAATCCTTTCATTAAATTCATTTTTGTGTTATAACTCCCTTTTCTTTATGTTTTTCATCCTCTAGATTATACACCGCATCGTATTTTTTGTAAAGTTCGTCCTTTTCCAAACTGGACTTTTCTTCTAATATCTCCTATAATGAGATTACCTTAATAAAGATTTAGAAGCGAATCTTGAATATATTATGGAGGATCATTATGAATACTACTATCTTTACTCCTGCCAAATGTCCCCTTTGCAATAAAGCGTTCTACCTGAATTCCAATCAAACAGAAGCTTATTGCATTTATTGCGGTCAATCAATTTCCGTTCTGACTGCCATTCAAAACTACGATCCATTACAGGATGGAATGCTATTATATACAGAATCCACCGATCAGGAGCGACAACTTCTGCACGCAGAACAATTATTAGAACTGTTTCAACACCATTCTGCTAGTAAAGATTTTTCGGAAGTGATTCAATGTTATAAAAAAATTGCTGCCGATTATCCACGCTGTAGTTTCGCCTGGTGGCAGCAATTTCGACTTGTATGTTGTCAGAATTTTGATCCCAACCGCTATTTAGAACTTCATACTCATCAAATTATTGATCGCAGTTTTATGGAAGAATTAAATTATCTTTCTGAACACAGCTTTTACCGATTTGCTCTACGCTATGCAACTGATATAGAAAAGCAGCGTTACAACCAGGAATTTTCCACTTTTTATTATGCATGTAGTAATTTTTATCAAGAGCGAAGTCTTCTTACTCATTTACAAAAAGACGAATTTTCCTTACTTCGAGGAATTTGGATTGCAGAAAGCAAGGATAAAAAAATAAATCCAAATTATTTGGAATTTTGGAATAATGAATCTTGTATTTATCTTATCGCAGGAAAACAAAACGGAAAGGAGCTCTCCTTTGCACGTCTTTCCTACCGACAACCCGATGAACACTGCGAATCTCCTTATTTTAAAATTATGTCTGGACAAGAAGATTTCTACTGGACAAAACGAATCCCGATTCATCCTCTCTCCAGTACAAAACGACTTCATCTAGATAAAATTACTTATTATCGTGCTCCCGAAGACTTTGAATTTTCCAGTTTTCGTTTAAAATTACTGCGTTTTCTTGTATATATTGGGATTCAATTTCACTAACAAAAAGGACCTCCTCCAAAGTCTCTTTTTACATATGATGCTAAAAAAGACGTATCTTTTGGATACGCCTTTTGCTTATTCTTAATTATCAATACTATAATTTGGAGCTTCTTTTGTAATTTGGATATCATGTGGATGACTTTCCTTTAAGGATGCTGCCGAGATTTTTACAAACTGAGCAGTTTCTTTTAATGTCTCAATATCTGGGGCGCCACAATATCCAAGGCCTGCACGAATACCTCCAATCAATTGGAAAATCGTATCTTCTACAGTACCCTTATATGCGACACGGCCTTCCACGCCTTCTGGTACTAATTTCTTCGCATCGGTCTGGAAATAACGATCTTTTGAACCATTTTCCATTGCCGCAATGGAACCCATGCCACGATAAACTTTATACTTTCTTCCCTGATATAATTCAAAATCTCCAGGGCTTTCATCACATCCTGCAAAAATGCTTCCCATCATACAAACATTTGCACCAGCTGCAATTGCTTTTGTCATATCTCCAGAGAATTTAATACCACCATCTGCAATAATTGGAACTCCAGTTTCCTTTGCAGCCTCGTAACAATCCATAATTGCCGTAATTTGAGGAACACCAATACCTGCTACTACACGTGTTGTACAAATGGAACCAGGTCCAATTCCAACTTTTACTGCATCTGCTCCAGCTTCAATCAAAGCCTTCGTCGCAGCAGCCGTAGCTACATTACCTGCTATAACTTGTAATTCTGGATATTTTTCTTTAATTCTCTTAACAGCATCAATAATGTTTTTGGAATGTCCATGTGCAGAATCCACTACGATTACATCTACTTTTGCTTTTACAAGTGCATCTACACGTTCCATAAGATTGGCAGTAATACCTACAGCCGCACCACAGAGCAAACGTCCCTTTTCATCTTTTGCAGATAATGGGTACTTAATTGCCTTTTCAATATCCTTAATTGTAATAAGTCCTTTTAAATTAAAATCATCATCTACAATTGGAAGTTTCTCCACTCTTGCCTTAGCAAGAATCTTTTTTGCTTCCTCCAGAGTAATTCCCTCTTTTGCTGTTACTAAATTTTTAGTGGTCATTGACTCTTTGATTTTTTTTGTAAAATCTTCCTCGAATTTTAAATCTCTATTTGTAAGAATCCCAATTAATTTCTTACCTTCTGTAATAGGTACACCAGAAATTCTAAACTTTGCCATCAGATCATCTGCATCTTGTAATGTATGCTCTGCTGTTAATGAAAATGGATCGGTAATAACACCATACTCGGAACGTTTTACTTTATCAACTTCATCTGCCTGTTGTTCAATTGACATATTCTTATGAATAACTCCGATACCACCCTGTCTCGCCATCGCAATTGCCATACGATGTTCTGTAACAGTATCCATACCTGCACTCATCATTGGAATATTTAATTTAATCTTCTTTGTTAAGTTTGTCTTTAAAGAAACCTGATTTGGGGTAACTTCTGAATATGCTGGTACTAATAACACATCATCAAAAGTAATACCTTCACCGATAATCTGACCCATGATTATTCCTCTCTTTCCTTTGTAGATTCCTATTAGTTGCAATGTTTAGTTGAAAGTCTAACAAAAAAAATCCCATCTGTCAATACATAAAATTACTCATTTTATAATGATATCATCCTGCCATATTACTGTTTTAATAAAGTAAATTATTTTATGACAGGCGAACTTTTCTTGGAGCAGCATTTCTCATCGCATTCAATGTTCTGTCATTTGGTTCAATAATGTACAATATTTTTTCTCCCTTATCCTCGATTACAACACCATAAGTTTTCGCATCTGGCATACGGGATGAAAAATCAATCTTCTTCACTTTATTATTACCAGTATAAGGATCTAACTCATGCCCTTTCATTGGAGCAACTACTACAACTTTTTGCATCTCAATCGTAACTCTCTTTTTATTTCTGCGTCGCTGCTGATTGAGAATTGGAGTGATTTGTAGTTCATCTGTAACAAAGATGTATTCATATTCTACCTTTAATGCCTGAAATCCAAGCACTGCTATTATAATTGCAGCTGCTGTAATAAAAATTCCCCAGGTTGGAAAAATTGCAAGTGCAAAAATTCCTATCGCCGCAACTATAATTAATCCAGCTTCAATTAATAACTCTTTTCCTCCATTTTTACGCTTAACTAGCCATTCCGCGTACAAATCATTATTCATTTTTATTTCCTCCTCGCTTATTTGTACGTATTTTTATAATTCTTTTTTTTATTATAACTTGAAATTATGACTTTTTAAAGTCTTTTTTCAAAAGATTATATATAATTTCCCATTTTTCACCAAATAAAAATGGGAGACACCGTTTTGGCATCTCCCCATATGCTGTAAACCGAATAATTTTTTACATCATTCCGCCCATTCCGCCTGCACCTGCTGGCATAGCTGGAGTTTCTTCCTTAATATTAGCTACAACAGATTCTGTTGTCAATAATGTAGAAGCAACACTTGTTGCATTCTGCAATGCACTTCTTGTTACCTTTGTTGGATCCAAAATACCAGCTTCGATCATATTAACATATACTTCTTTATATGCATCGAATCCAACACCTACTTCAGACTCTTTTACTTTATTAATAATTACTGCACCTTCCAAACCTGCATTTGCGGTAATTTGAGCCAATGGAGCTTCCAATGCTTTTAAAATAATATTCGCACCAGTCTTTTCATCGCCTTCTAATTCTGCTGCAACTGCTGCAACTTTTTCTGCTGCATGGATGTATGCAGAACCACCACCTGCTACAATACCTTCTTCTACAGCTGCTCTTGTAGCTGCTAAAGCATCTTCCATACGAAGCTTGCTTTCCTTCATTTCTGTCTCTGTAGCAGCTCCTACACGAATTACTGCAACACCACCTGCTAATTTTGCAAGTCTTTCTTGTAATTTTTCTCTGTCAAAGTCAGATGTAGTATCTTCAATCTGAGCTTTAATCTGGGCAACTCTTGCAGCAATTTCGCCCTTATCGCCATATCCATCTACAATAATCGTATTTTCTTTCTGAACTTTAACTGATTTTGCACGGCCAAGCATATCCATTGTTGTTTCTTTCAGTTCTAATCCTAATTCTTCTGAAATTACCTGACCACCTGTTAAAATAGCAATGTCTTTCAACATTTCTTTTCTTCTATCGCCATATCCTGGAGCCTTCACTGCTACAACGTTAAATGTACCTCTTAATTTATTAACAATAAGAGTAGTAAGAGCTTCTCCTTCTACATCTTCTGCAATAATTAATAATTTTGCGCCAGACTGTACAATCTGCTCCAATAATGGAAGAATTTCCTGAATATTTGCAATCTTCTTATCGGTAATTAAAATATATGGATCATCCAAATTAGCTTCCATCTTATCCATATCTGTAGCCATATATGCAGATACATAACCTCTGTCAAACTGCATACCTTCTACTAAGTCTAATTCTGTCTTCATTGTCTTAGACTCTTCAATTGTAATAACACCATCATTGGAAACCTTTTCCATTGCATCGGCTACTAATTCACCAACTTCATCATCTGCTGCGGAAATTGCTGCTACTCTTGCAATCTGCTGTTTGCTGCTGATTGGCTGACTCATTGCCTTAATTGCTTCTACTGCTGCTTCAGAAGCTTTCTTCATTCCTTTACGAAGTACAATTGGATTTGCTCCAGCTGCCAGGTTCTTCATTCCTTCATGAATCATTGCCTGAGCTAAAACAGTTGCCGTTGTCGTACCATCACCTGCAACGTCGTTCGTCTTTGTTGCAACTTCTTTTACTAACTGAGCACCCATGTTTTCAAATGCATCTTCTAATTCAATTTCTTTTGCAATCGTAACACCATCGTTTGTAATCAATGGTGCACCAAACGATTTATCCAATACTACATTTCTTCCCTTTGGTCCCAATGTAACTTTTACAGTATCTGCTAATTGATTTACACCTGCTTCTAAGGCAGCTCTGGCTTCTGCACCATATTTAATTTCCTTTGCCATAATTATAATCTCCTCTTCTTAAATTTTCGTAACAAGACTGTTACCAATTTATAAGCAATCTATTATTCTACAATAGCTAAAATATCATTCTGCTTTACGATAATGTATTCTTCATCATCCAACTTTACTTCTGTACCAGCATACTTGGAATAGATTACTTTTGAACCAACCGTAACTTCCATCTTTACTTCTTTTCCATCTATTACGCCACCAGGTCCAACAGCGATTACTTCTGCCTGCTGTGGTTTTTCCTTTGCAGTTCCAGGTAATACAATACCAGATTTTGTTGTCTCTTCTGCAACCATTTGTTTTAATACAACTCTGTCTCCTAATGGTATTAACTTCATTTTGAATTCCTCCTTTTAATTGTTAGCACTCGATAAATATGAGTGCTAATCACGATGTCTTTATATTAGCTAATTTATTGTTAGATTGCAACAACGTTTTTTTTTATATTTAATGGTATTTTCTGTTTTTTTCTTATTTTCTCTTTGTTTTTCTCGCTTATCCTTGTTTTTTTAACGAATCGCATATTTAATATAAATTTTATAATTTATAGAATTTTTACTTTTCTTTTCATTATAAACGTATTACAATGTGTTTATACAAAAACTATTATTCAGGAGGAGTTTTTATGTCTAGTAAAAATAAAAAACTGTTTTTTGGGGCCGCTGCCATTGGACTTGCTGCCGCAGTTGCTACTGCCTATTTAAAGAAATCCAAATCAGTTCAAAACGATTTGGATGGAGAAGACGAGTTTGAAGATGATTTTGAAAACACAGAAAACGAAGAAGATACCTTTAGTAAAGAAGATTTAGAAGAAGCTCAAGCTACCACAGAAAAACGTCATTATGTACCGATTAATTTAGAGGAAGAAGATTCTGAAGAAGAAAGTGAAGAGGAAGAGGAGGAAGCAGCACAAGAAGCTGACTCATCCGATACTGCATCCGATTCAACAAAAACTCCAAATAACAACTAATGTAAAAAGGATCTCCGTTGGAGATCCTCTTTTATTAAGAAATTCTCTAGATGGAGGATTGTGTTTTCTTTTCATCCTCGTCTTCTAAAATTCCATTCGTTTTAATCACTGCTCTTGGAATTGCATCTTTCGAGTTTTTCCATGGAGCATCTTTATAGCGGTAATCAAATTTATCGGTAAACCACTCCAAATCATCCGCCAAGCGCTGCATATTATCCAAATAAAGTTTCGTTGTAACTTTTAAAAATTCATCCAATTGACTGCCCTTTAGACTTCCCTGTGCTGCTTTTACTAACACACCAAAATGCTCCGTACAAAAACCTTTGCTTGACGCATATTTATTTCGAAATGCTTCATCCGTTTTCCACAATTGCAGTACCGTATGAATATAGCGATCAAAGGTATGATTAATCCGATCACAAATAAAACAGGAATGGGTTAATTTCTCGGTATAATCAAAGACTGGATTTTCGGCTGCCTTTTTAAATAGAGATCCTGCTTTGATTGGCTTTTGCGTCAATTTCTGGATTTCTTTGTTTGTATGGTCAATATGAGTTTTTAAGATTAATGCCAATCCTAATTTATTTTTCTGCAATAAGAGCATATTCATATGTTCTCTGCAAAATCCCATCTTGTCGGTATTCATTCGAACATCGTCTTCCATATAGCTTGGCCCCATTGTGTACTCTACTGCATTTGTTTCTAAAACTTTCCTCATTGCACAAATTGGACATTCACAATCTTTGTCAAACGCATCATTGACTGGAATGGTATATAATTGTTCCTTCATAGCCATCTCCTCCTATAAATATTCTTTCCAGGCTTCCAGTAATTTCTGTACTCCCTGTTCAATCTCGCATTCGGTAATATTGGCATAACCAAGAATAATCGTAGCAGGCTCTTTTTTTTGCTCTCCAATTTCATTGGAAGACATTCCATATACTTTTACTCCATACGCTTCTGCCAAATCAATCAGTTTTTGTTCTTTTAATTTTTTCTTCGCTGTTAGTAAAAGATGCATTCCTGCATGTTCTCCGCTAATCCGAAATCCTTTCATCAGCGGTTTTAACGCATTTAATAGGAAATCATGTTTCGATCGATATAATGCCTTCATTTTATTCAAATGACGCTCATAATACCCTTCTGACAAAAATCGTGTTACAATCTCCTGGTCGATACGACTCACAGTGGAAGCATAAAAGGAAAATCGCTCTTGATATAACTTCAGCAATGGCTTTGGCAATACCATATAACTAATACGAATTGCTGGAGCAATGGAACGGGAAAATGTTCCAAGATAAACTACTGTTTCATTTTGATCAATTCCCTGTAAGGCGGGAATTGGTTTTCCTTTATAACGAAACTCACTGTCATAGTCGTCTTCTATAATGTACCGATTGGGTGCTTGTTTTGTCCAAGCTAGCAGTTCTAACCGTCTTTTGATGGACATAACAATGCCTGTTGGATACTGATGTGATGGCATTACATAGGCCGCATTACATCCGCTTTCTTCTAATTGATCCATTCTCATCCCATAGCTATCCATTTCAATTGTTTTTATTTGATGCCCCAGACTGGAAAGGACACGATATGCCTGTTTATAAGTCGGCGTTTCAATTGCAATTTTCGCAGATATACCAAGCAGCTGATGCAAAAGAATAAGCAAGTACTCATTTCCTGCTCCAATAATCATCTGTTCTGGCTCGCAGCGAACCCCTCTTGCAGAATATAAATAATTTACGATTGCATAACGCAGCTCCAGTTCTCCTTGCGGATCTCCAATTGCAAGCAGTTCTTTTTCCACATCCGTAAGAACTTCCTTACTGATCTTTTTCCATGTATGATAGGGAAAACTGCTCAGATCAATTCCTCTCGGTGAAAAATCATAGTCATAGTGCTTCGTTTCTTTTTTATGTATGAGAGGATTTGGATTATTGGATTGTTTCTTTATTGAAAGCAGCTCTTCAATCTCTGCCACATAATAGCCGCTTCCTGCTATTGATTCAATATATCCCTCACTCATAAGCTGTTCATATGCTAAATTTACTGTGCTGCGGCTGACTTGTAAATGAAGTGCCAGCGTTCTTGTGGATGGAAGCTTTGTTTTAAATGGAATTTCTCCATGAATAATGGCTTCTTTTATAAATGCATAAATTTGTTCATACAACGGTTGCCCGTCCTGTAACGCAATTGTCAATTCATTCATATCCATTTCTCCAAATCCAAAATGGCTGTTACAAACCCTCAATCTGACTTCGTTTGCAACAGCCACTGATCGTTAAAAGTTAAGCGATTAAATTTTAAAACTACTCTTCAAGGATACAATACGGTTAAATACAAGAGCATCTTCCTTTGAATCTTTATGATCAACACAGAAGTAGCCATTTCTCACAAATTGGAACTTATCATCTGCCTTTGCCTCTTTCAACACTGGTTCCATATAACAATTTTTCAAAACAGTTAAAGAGTTTGGATTCAAATTTAACGTTCCATCTTCATTTAATTTTCCCTTTTCTTCATCCACAATATTTTCATACAGCCTTACTTCTGCTTTGACTGCCGTATTGGCTGCTACCCAATGAATCGTACCTTTTACTTTTCTTCCATCTGGACTGTTTCCACCCTTACTTGCTGGATCATAGGTTCCGTGTACTTCCACTACATTACCATTTTCATCTTTCACACAGCCAGTACATTTTACAAAATATGCATTCATCAAACGGACTTCATTGCCAGGGAACATACGGAAATACTTTCTTGGAGGTTCCTCCATAAAATCTGCTCGTTCGATGTATAGTTCTCTTCCAAATGGAATTTGACGAGTGCCTAATTCTGGATTTTCTAAATTATTGCTTGCATCCAGATATTCGATTTGATTTTCTGGATAATTATCAATGACCAGCTTAACTGGATCCAACACTGCCATCAGGCGTGGTACTTTCATTTTCAAATCTTCACGAATGCAGTATTCCAACATTGCATAATCTACCGATGAATTCGCTTTCGATACTCCACACAATTCTACAAAATTTTTAATGGATTCTGGCGTATAACCACGTCTCCTTAAACCACTGATTGTGACCATACGTGGATCATCCCAACCATCTACGATACCATCTTCCACTAACTTTTTGATGTAGCGCTTTCCAGTTACTACATTTGTAAGATATAATTTTGCAAATTCAATCTGCTTTGGCGGCATTTCAAATTCACATTCTCTCACTACCCAGTCGTAAAGAGGACGATGATCTTCAAACTCCAATGTACAAATCGAATGCGTAATATGTTCAATAGCATCTTCGATTGGATGAGCAAAGTCATACATTGGATAAATACACCACTTATCTCCCGTATTATGATGGGTCATATGTGCAACACGATAAATAACAGGATCTCTCATATTCATATTTGGAGATGCCATATCAATTTTAGCACGCAGCACCTTTTCTCCATCCGCATACTTTCCTTCTCTCATCTCTTCAAACAATTTCAGATTTTCTTCCACAGAACGATTACGATAAGGACTTTCTTTACCAGGTTCTGTTAATGTTCCACGGTATTCTCGAATCTGATCCGCAGTTAAATCACATACATATGCTTTTCCTTTTTTAATCAGAAATACTGCATATTCATACATTTGCTCAAAGTAGTCCGATGCAAAAAATAATCGGTCTTCCCAGTCTGCACCAAGCCATTGAATATCTTCTTTGATTGATTCTACATACTCTATTTTTTCTTTTGTCGGATTGGTATCATCAAAACGCATATTAAACTTTCCATTGTATTTTTGTGCCAATCCATAGTTTAATAAAATCGCTTTGGCATGTCCTATATGCAAATATCCATTTGGTTCTGGAGGGAAACGAGTCTGTACATGATCGTAAACTCCCTCTGCCAAATCTTTTTCAATAATCTGTTCAATAAAATTTTTTGATACTGATTCTTTCGTTTCCATCTCTTCCCTATCTTTCTTCTCTAACTCTCTTTTTTCCATAACTACCTCCTAGTGCTTTTTTATCATATCATAAACTCCCCCTAATTGACAAGAGGACATAGGAATTAACCGAATCTAAATTCATTTTACTGCGCTAAGTATTTTTTGTTTATCACATACAATCGTGATTATACTTTGCACGTTCTCCTCCGATAAATTTCGCCCTTGTCCTTGCACAAACTACATGAGCTTTTCCGATCATCTTTGTCTTTGTACGTACTGGAACAGCAACTGGAATCAAATGCATTCCAATCAAAGTATCTCCAATATCAATTCCAGCTCTTGCTCTTACTTCTTCCACCATAACTGGATGTTCCAATCCTGCATATGCCGCCGTTCCAAATGATCCGCCTGCTTTTAACTGAGGCACCACATTTACTCTTTCATATCCATATTTACATGCAGCTTCTTTTTCTATTACAAGTGCACGGTTTAAATGCTCACAACATTGAGCAGCAAGATAAAGCCCCTTTTCTTTCAACCTTTTATGTAACTGTTCAAAAATAGCAGCTCCAATCTCTGCATTGGAATGGGAACCAATCCTTTCATTTTGTACTTCACTGGAAGAACATCCTACCACTACAATATCCCCCTCTTCCAGATTTGCCACTTCCAATAATTCTTCTAGCACCTGACAAGTTTGTTCTTTAATTTTTTCTAATGATTCATATCCGTTTTGTTCCTTATTCATACTACCACTTCCAATCTATTTTTTTCATAAAGCAGGCAAGCCTGCTTCAATACCCATGGGGATATCGGAAAATACAGCCATTTCATCCGATATTGGATGAAATATTTTTCTAACTACTATTATCTTATATGCAAACTTTATTTCCCGACGTTCCCCATACAATTTGGTCGCAATACCACCTGGCAAAAAGACTTCTTACATTCAGATTACTCTTTTTTGATAAAATAGTCAATCATTACTCTATTTTTTCTTCGTTTTCTGTTTTCCTTTTGGCTTGTTTCTTCATTTTCTCTTCGGTCACTGCACTCGGCAAGTAAGGATAGAGTTCTTCATAAGCTTCCATTTCCGCTTTGGATACTGGTGCAGCTGGAATCAGTCCTGTACAATCTGTTGTAGAAGCCGTGTTTACATAATCCATATCCAACAAATCAAAATCTTTTGGCATTTTTCTACCTCCAATTTTTACCTCTGTATTTAGTTTTATATACGAAATATAGTATAAAATTTTTTTATCTTTTTATGTATGATACAAGAAGAAAAATAGCTGTTGAACAAAGTCAGATTAATGTAATAATTCAACTTAGTACAACAGCTATTTCTTATTTTTTTTCAAGTTTAATCTGTACTGCCTCCACACGAAGAGATCGTCCTTTTGTACCTGCCATTGCTCCATTCTCTACCCATGGCTGCCATCCAATATTTTGTACATGCGTACGATAAACAATATTATATTGTTTTTCTAACTCTCCTGTTAACTTAATTTCCACTGCTTCCACACGAAGAGATCGTCCCTTTGTACCTGCCATCGCCCCATTCTCTACCCATGGCTGCCATCCAATATTTTGCACATGCGTACGATAAACAATACTGCTCTCTTCTGGAAGATTTGCGGCAAGTATTTCTATTGCTTCCACACGAAGAGATTTTCCAGTCGTACCTGCCATCCCTCCATCTTCTATCCATGGCTGCCATCCAATATTTTGTACATGTGTACGATAACTCAATTCAGGAATTTTTTTCTCCGTCTCTACTAAAACAGATACTTCTGCTTCTCTGTCTTGTCCCAATGTTATGACGATGTTTGCCAAATGTTTTTTTATATTTTGCGGCAGCCGTACAATAATGGAATGTTTACTCCACCAGAGAACTTCAAGCGGACTACCATCCATTGTGATTGTTCCACTCATTTCCCAAAAATATCCATCTACTTCCAAATATTCCTCCTGTGTCTGCTCTGCTTTTTTTATAATTGGACGTGGATTATTCACATTGGCCATATTCACAAAGCCATTGGAACAATTTTTATTATTCAGCGCATCAGTCATAACTGTGCTTCCAATCACTCTGGCAGCTAAACAATCTGCTTCTTCCTCATATATTTGAGATAAAATTGCAGCCTGTGCCGTTACAACGGGTGCCGCCATAGAAGTTCCATCTGCATAATCATATGGATAACATTCCGTACCGATCCCAATTGCATCTAGAAAAATGTTTTCTGGATGAGAATCAGCATAAGTATGAAACTCCATTTTTAACTGAAACTTATTATAATCCGTCTCTTCTGGAAGTGCTTGTGACACCGTTCCCCACACTCCAAAACGAATCACTGCATCACAAAATAATTCACTAACTGGAATCCAATCCCCATTTTTATTCTTCACCCATAGCTTTACATAAACATCCTCTTGTGTATCAGATAACAAATGCATGGATAAATATACTGGAACATCGGATTGCTTTAATTCCACTGCCTCTGTATAAAAAACAGCTTCGTTTTCCTTCATCGGAAGCTGCATACTATAATTTCCATTAAAATTGACATCTGTCGTCCTATTTCCAACAATTTCTCCATCCGATAAGAACGAAAAACTACTTAGATCGGTATCAAAATCCCGATAAAACAGATTCTCCTTTGCCAATTCAGCTAGATACTGCGATTTATTTAACGGAACTGTAGACAATATACCCGTCCCAGGAGCTGCAACATCGGTATAAACTGCACTATAATTTGAAAAGCTCGCCATTGTACCATCTGGAGTCATGGCATTCACAATAAGAGCATAGGGATTATCTCTCATCGCAATGGTCATATCCGACTCTTTATCTAAGTTTTTTCCGTCATTCCCAGCTGCAAACACAGAGACAACGCCAAGTCTTCCTAATTCTTTCACTGCATAGTCAATTGACTGACTTGGTACATCATCTCCCCAAGAATTATTAATTACTTTTAGATTTACTCCTAAGCTGCATGCCTGTCTCAAATAATCATATGCACGAATTGCATCAGAAAGCTTTCCTTTGTTTTGATCATTTAAAATTTTAACCCCCATCAATTCTACATTTTTCGCAATACCGCTAATTCCATGCTGGTCCCACGCAGCGGCAATCGTACCACTACAATGCGTTCCATGCCAATTGTCATCCATAATCTCGGTTTCCAAATATGGATTTCCCTTTGTATCCACTTTACAAGTATTCCATCCATACTCCCCTCCTGGGAGACTTGCCCAATTTGGATTTGCACTCTTACGCCACATCTTATTTTCTAAATCAGGATGTGTGTAGTCAATTCCTGTATCCAATACGGCAACTACTACTGCATCTTCCTCCATGCTGCTCTTGTTCCATTGTTCATATCCAATATCAACTCCTACACTGCCATTTTGTTGTCCCTGATTCTGGCAGGCCCATTGATAATTAGAAAAATCTGGATAATTGGATATATCTTGGGCATAGATTTCCCGATTTTCTTCTACAAAAACAACCTCTGGATATGTTTCCAGTTCCTGGATCAAACTTTCTGTGGATCGCTGTTGAACGGTTAACTCCATTAATACTTGTTTTCCGCCGCTACTTCTTGCAGATATCTCATTCGTATCTGTATGTAATTCCATGATTACTTCTGCCTTTTCTAGCAAAGGACTTGGAACGCTTCGAGTCATGGGCTGCTCGACACAAATAATAACACTTCCTGCCTGGGCTTCCTGTGCAGACACATTGAAACAAAACATCCAAATACTAAACCATGCAATGATTCCTACAATTTTTTTTAACATATATCGCTTCTTTCCAGGTTTAATATCCCAACTGAGTTAAAATATTTTTTGGTTCATCACAAAATACAATATCCGCTTTCTCATCGGAATAATGGGAATTTTTATGAATAATAACAATACGGCTTCCATTAAAATATTTTATATAATTGGAAAATACTTCTGAATCCAGCGTCGTTCCTAAAACTAATAATACATCTGCTTTTTCAATTTCTTGGGTTGTACGTGTCATTAACTGACTATCCAATGTCTCACCAAATAATGACACAAGCGGACGAATCATTGTATTACAAGTTTCACATAGAGGAACTCGCTTTGAGGACTTGATATAATCCAGCGAATACATTCTTCCACATTTTGGACATTTATTCTGATAAACACTTCCATGTAAATTAATTACATTGTGGCATCCAGCTTTTTGAGGATTCTCATAGATATTACTCGTAATCACGCATTGTAATTTTCCTGCCCGTTCCATTGCAGCCAGTATATAAGAAGATGGTGTTGGCTCTAGGTTAATATTTAACATTTCATTCTTGTAAAATTCAAAAAACTTATCCGATCGTGTATTATAATACACACTAGTGAAGAGATATTCTGGTGAGACACCATACTTTTTTTCAATTTCATAAGCTCGCTCTGGAGTTTTTACAGTAATAAATCCCATCTCTGCCAGCATTCCTGAGCCACAGATTGCAACTGTGTACTGGCTCTTATCCAATATTTCTTTTAATAAATCTACATTACCTTTTATCATTCGATATCCTCCTTTATTTTTAAATATTTACAAAATTTTCTGTTATAATTATACAATATGATATAAATAAAATCAAGTTTCTTTGACAAAATGGATAAGGACATTTCACTTCAAAAATAAAAAGAAACTCCGTCGGAGCTTCTTTTTATGTCTCACAATAAGCCAAATGCAACTTGTGATTTTTTATGTAATATTTAATCTTTTGCCGAGAAATCAGCATTCAACTTTTCCTTTGATGTTGTTTCTTCTTCCGTACTTTCTTCTTTCGTTTTTTCTTCTTCTGTTGTCAATGCTGTTGTGACATTTTCCGTTTCTTCTTCCTCGTCATTTGCAGAATTTTTTTCTTTAAAAATTACATCCCATTCCTCTTTCAGTTCTTGCAATTCTTCTTCCTTTTGTTCTAACTCTTCAATATAAGAGTCGTCTTCTTGGTTTGCATCCATATAAGTTTGTAATCTTGTCTCATATAATTTTGATAATGTAAGAACTTCAACACGCTCACTCTCTTGTAATTCTTGAATCTCATCCAGAAGCGTACGATAAGCAGAAATGGAACAATCTAAGTTTGTATCTTCTAATGTACCGATGTATCTTGTGGAAAGCACAATTGCTGCTCTATGTTCTTCCAAATCTTTCATTATCTCTTCTAAGTCCAAACTTGTCTGTGAAATTTGTTTCACTCCAATCGGATTCCATTCTTCATTCCAATTTAATCCATAAAAAGATCCAGCCTCTCCAAAATGACAAATTAGTTGAAATCCTCTCTCTTTTAAAATTTCTTCACATTCTTCTGCATAGGCATTTCTTTCAAAATAATAGCTTTTTGGGATGGAAAGTTTTTCTGTCTCCATTTTTTCAATTAATTCATCCAAACGTTCTATCCAAATTTGTCGATCTTCTTCCCGATTTAAGTCCAAATCATCCCAATTTCCAATCGCAACATCCCATCCATCGTCCAATAATTCATTGTATTGTGTTTTTGTAATGCTATTTTCGCTCCCTGGTAATGCGCCATTCTGAATTACAAATGTACCTTTCCATCCATAATCCTCAAAAAGCGGCTTTATTTCACTATATAGCTCTGACTCCATCTGATCGATACATAAGGTAATACTTACTTTTGTATTTCGTTCAATTTCCCTTTTTTCTTTTAATTCTTGGAGTTCTTCTTCTTTCTGGGTCATTGTTCTTTTTATATTCGTAATATAATTTGCTTGTTCTTCCAGTACTTGCTGCTGCTCCCTCTGTTCTTTCCCTTTTACAACTATAAGACCAATTAAAGCAACCAACAAAACTGGAACCATAATTTTTCCAAATATTTCTAATTTCTTCATTGTTACCTCCTAATACCATACTGAATGTGGCATAAATTCATGGGTAAGCGAAAATTTCTTTCCATCGCTCCATTTTCTATCACATTATCCCTATATTTGTATTTCATTTTGCGGAAGTGATATGTGTCGTTTATTATATCATCTTCATTTGTGAATCGCAACCGAAAAAACAGTTGACTCCATACCATAGATAAAATGAGCCAACTGTTACAACTAACGTCGGATTATCTTAAAAATCCGTCTACAATTTTTTCCTCTGCCTCTGCTTCTGTTAGTCCTAATGTCATCAATTTTGTAATCTGTTCCCCCGCAATTTTTCCAATTGCTGCCTCGTGAATCAATGCCGCTTCGACATGATTTGCCTCCAACTGAGGAACTGCGCTAATATTGGCATGATCCATAATAATTGCATCACATTCCGTATGCCCATTGCATTTTGCATTTCCAACTAGACAAGATACAAATTTTTGATAGGAAGTATTCTTAGCTACTGACCGTGAAACAATATTTGCTCCACAATCTTCTCCATTTAATTCTACATCAAAGTAACTTTCTGCCCTTTGTTTTCCATGTGTCATTAAACGTTCCATGACCACAAGTTTCGCTCCTGTTTCTAATGAAGCATTCGTTTTACGGATTGTAGAGTCCACCCCTTTAATTTGTACGGTTTCCATCTCCATATAGGAATTTTCTGCCATTTCTATTTCTGTTTCTGGGTTCATGATTCGTTCTCCATTGCCATCGCCCGATCCATAGTGTTTTTCTACATACTTAACTTTTGCATTTTTCTCAATAAAGAAACGATGAATTCCATCATGACGGCTGGCAGCATCCCCTCCATTATGAATTCCACATCCAGCAATAATTGTTACATCTGCATCCTCACCAATATGAAAATCATTGTACACCACTTCTGTTAATCCTGACTGACTAATAATAACTGGAATGTGTACACTCTTCTTTTTCGTACCTGGTTTAATAAAAATGTCCAATCCTGTCCCATCTTCCTTTGGTACAATTTCAATCTCATCTGTGGAACTTCTGCCAATACTTTTTCCATTTTCTCTTATATTATAAGCTCCAGCAGGAATTTCATGCAGCCCTGCCACTTCTTCTAATAGATGTAATCGAATTTGATCCATAACTTGCCTCCTCAACTTTTGCTCTGGTTTTTTATTATTCCTGATTATAATATTTACAGCCACAACCTTTCGTTGCCTTGAAAATCTCAGGCAATATCTGTTCCTTCGTTCCTTTTGACACAACCTGACCATCTGCAATCATAATAATTTCATCTGCAATATTTAAAATACGCTCTTGATGAGAAATAATCAGAATAGAACCATGAACACTCTCATGCATTTTTTCAAATACTCCGATTAATTTTTGGAAGCTCCAAAGATCAATTCCAGCTTCCGGCTCATCAAAAATTGTCATTTTTGTATTTCTTGCCATAACGGTAGCAATTTCAATTCGCTTTAACTCTCCACCTGAAAGACTTGCATTTACCTCTCGTTTAATATAATCTCTTGCACAAAGTCCTACCTCCGACAAATACTGACAAGCTTCTTCCCTTGAAATTTGACGCCCTGTTGCTAGCTGAATTAAATCGTAGACCGTAATTCCCTTAAATCGAACTGGTTGTTGAAATGCATAGCTAATTCCCAAATTTGCTCGTTCGGTTACGGATCGCTGCGTAATATCTTCACCATTCCATAAAATCTGACCAGCCGTTGGTTTTTCAATTCCTGCAATAATTTTTGCAAGCGTCGATTTTCCGCCTCCATTCGGTCCTGTTACAACAATAAACTTATTATCTTCCAATGTAAGGCTCACATTCTTTAGAATGCCAACTTTCTTTTTATTATCTGCTACATCAAATGAAATATTGCGTAATTCCAACATATTGTCTCCTCTCTTCGGCAATGCCGAATCCGTACTCTATATTTTTACAAACACCTGTATATGCATTTGCAGTATATCATTCCCGTTCAGTATTATAATATAATCGTTCCAAAAAAACAAGCTCAGAGAACAATTATCGAGATTTAGACATAAAACAGGCAGTTTCCAATCCCATAAAGCAGGAAATAGAAACTGCCCGTATCAGAGAAAGATTAGGAATATTGAAACTCTTTCTTAGTCTCCCAACGTCTTTTTCTGTACTACTTCTACTTTTTTCTCATAGCAGGAAAATGCTCTCTCCACAAAATTTTTCTCCAACTTTGGAGTAATGAAACTTACAACTGGTACAATAACCAAACCTGCTAACATTGCAAATGCTCCGGCAGTAATGGAAGATTGCAAGAAAGCTGGAAAATAAGAGCGAAATGCCATATTAAGCACCATCACTCCAACTCCAAATATAAAACTTGCCCAACAAGCAGCTGTTGTTGTTTTCTTCCAATACAAACCATACAAAAACGGTGCTAAAAACGCTCCTGCCAATGCTCCCCAAGAAATTCCCATTAATTGTGCAATAAACGATACATTTTGCTTATACTGAATAACTGCAATTACCGCCGAGATTGCAATAAATACTACAATTAAGCAGCGAATGATAAATACTTGCTTCTTATCATTCATATCTTTCATAATTGTTCCCTTTAAAAAGTCAATCGTTAACGTAGAACTAGAAGCCATAACAAGGGAAGATAATGTGGACATTGAAGCAGATAAGACTAAAATTACAGTTAATGCAATCACTACTGGAGATAAATCTTCAAGCATAGTAGGAATAATGGAATCATACCCCCCAACTGCTAAATTAATCTTATCAGAAAATAAACGTCCAAATCCGCCAAGGAAATAACATCCTCCTGCTACAATTAACGCAAATATTGTAGAAATTACAGTACCAGTATTAATACTTTTTTCATTATTAATTGCATAAAACTTCTGCACCATTTGCGGAAGTCCCCATGTTCCAAGTGAAGTCAGAATAATAACACCCAGCAAATTCCATGGATCTGGTCCAAAAAAAGAAGCAAATGCACCTGGAGCAGAAGAGACCGTTGGATCATTTACCGCAGCAAGGCCATTCAAAGCTTCCATAAATCCGCCCTTACTTGCCAGTACTGCTCCAATAATAACAACAATACCAACCAACATAATTATCCCCTGAATAAAATCGTTAATTGCCGTTGCCATATATCCACCGGCAATGACATAAATTCCAGTCAGTACTGCCATAATTACAATACAAATCGTATAATCAATATGAAAAGCCATACCAAATAATCTCGAAAGACCATTATAAAGCGATGCTGTATATGGAATCAGAAAAACAAATGTAATAACCGACGAACCGATTTTCAATGCATTACTGTTAAATCTTGAACCGAAGAATTCTGGCATAGTTGCCGAATTCAAGTGCTGTGTCATAATACGGGTACGGCGTCCTAAAACAACCCAAGCTAAAAGAGAACCAAGAAATGCATTGCCAATTCCAATCCAAGTAGATGCAATTCCATATTTCCATCCAAATTGCCCCGCATATCCTACAAAAATAACTGCTGAAAAATAAGAAGTACCATAGGCAAATGCAGTCAACCAAGGTCCTACCGAACGTCCTCCTAGTACAAAGCCTCTTACATCGGTAGTATGTTTACGGCAATAAAATCCAACTGCGATCATAATACCAAAAAACACACCTAAAAAAAGAAGTTTAATCAACATTTTTTATCCCTCCTGTGATGAAATTTTTTCATCCTTTTTCTTTTTTATTTTACCGCTTTAAAGCATTGTACCATAAAAGTGTTTCTTTTTCCAGTATTATTTTCAAAATTTATGTATAATTTTAAAGACAGGAAATGAATTGTTCTAATTGACATTTACATAATTGTCAATTTTTTCTTTCAAAGTCCTGTCTTTTTCTAATATTTTTGTTATATTATTTTATTTGCGCTATTTTTTTCTTTTTGTTAAAATAGCTCTGTTGAATACAAATAATTGCAACAATTGCCATGATTCCTTCACAAATTGGACGAGCAAGAAAAATTCCCATCAAACCTCTTTTCATTGGCAACAAATAAATGAACGGAACAAGTACTGCAATCTGCCATAGAAAGGACAGCAGAATTGCAATTTTTTCTTTTTGGATTGCCTGGAAATAAGAAATACTGATTAGAATAACGCTAACCGCAGGAGCAATGATAAAGTTTTGACGAATGGCAGACACTCCAATTGTCATCATAGCTGCATCCGCTCCAAATATCTTTAAAATCTGCTCTGGAAATAGTTCTACTAATACCCATAATAATCCTGTCAGTAATAGAGAAAATCCAATCGCCATACCCATCGTATGTAAAAACTGCTTTTCTTTTCCATCTTCATAATATTTGGATAAAATTGGGCGAATTCCTTGCCCAATTCCTCCCGCCAGCATCATAAAAAACATTAAGAGACTGGCAGTAACACTATATACACTAATTGCTGTCGTTTGTCCCCATTGATTTAATGTTCGATTATAAACAATTACTACAACTCCAAGCAATAGTTGGATCAATCCTGCAATGAATCCTCCCTTTACAATACGGGTACAGAGACGATCATCAATGATAAAAAATTTTTTTGCAATTTTAATTGGGCTTTTTTTACTCATAATATAACCGCTTGCTGCTAATGCAGAAATCATTTGAGCCATTACGCTTGCAATCGCAGCCCCTTTGACTCCTTGTTTCAATTCAACAACAAATATCCAGTCTAAAACAATATTGCTAACCGCTCCCAACGCCAAAATCAGAATTTCTTCTCTTATCTTTCCTCCGATACGAATAAAATCACAGAGAACTAATGTCACCCCTTGTGCCACACATCCAAGTGCCATAATCTCAAAATATTCTTTTGCATACACATAAGTTGATTCTGTGACTCCAAATAAAGTTAACCACTCTTCCATAAATACAAATAAAAAAATGGTTAAAAATATTTCCGATGCCGCAGTCATCAACAATGACATTCCAAATGTATGATTCGCCTTCCATTCTTTTCCCTTTTTTAAGTAGGCTTCAAAAATTGTCCTCCCTCCACCGTTACAAAATAAACCAGCTGCTGCTACTAGAAATGACAATGGATAACAAATGGAAAGCGCCGCCAATGCCACATTACCACTACAATTTCCAATAAAAATACGATCTACAATATTATACAGTGCTGTAACAAAAAGTGTCATTGCAGCTGGTACAGAATACGAAACAATGATCCATATAATACTTTTTTCTTTTTGCTCTTTCATATATACCTCTTTATTGCCAATTTTTTAACTGAATTTACTTTATTTATTTTGTTGAAAGTAAATTATCTCCAGCTGTTTTTTATTTTTAATCAAAATTTGCTTCTTTCTCACTTGAATTATCCCTTCTCTCTGGAGTTTCATAAGAGAACGAGAAAATGACGGTCTCGTTACACCGAAAAACTCTGCCATTTCTTCTCGTTTCATATCCACATTTACGCATCCCGACGGATCGGCCATTTCCAATAAATACAAGGCTATTTTTTCTTCCAATGTACCAGCAGATAATACATGTAATTTTCGCATTAAAAATAATGATTTCTGAGTTTGTAATTCCAGCAAATTTCTTAAAAGAATTCTATGATGTTCACAACTATTATGACAAATATTGAAGAGAAACTTCCATGGCATTGCCAATACCTCACATTTTACAGCTGCAATCGCATCATACCAATTGCTCTCTTCACTTCGATTTGGAAAAAGTCCTCCAAATATTTCATTTTCCCTTATTTCAAAAAACAAACTTCTTCGTCCTGATGGATGTGTTTTTGTAATCATCACCTTTCCTTTCAGCAAAATATAAAGATAAGTAGGTGCATCTTCTTCTGAAAATATTGCTTGTTCTTCCTTAAATTCCTTTATCCGTGCTCCTGAACATCGCAGCATTTGCTCAATACCATTCTGCCCAATATTATGAAATAATGGAATCTCCGATGTAAGATTCATTTGAAAGTCTCCCTTAAATCTTTATTGATATATAATATAAATGATGGGGCTGTTCCAACAGCCCCCATACTCAAACATAAATAACCTTCATTCTTTTAATCTGGAACAATCAATGCAATAAACACTAAATCTTGATCACTTGTATTATCCAAACCATGTCCATATCCATCTGGCGTATAAGTAATGTCTCCTGCCTTTACTGAACGCTTCGTTCCATTGTCATTATATTCACCAATACCAGAAATAATATAATACGTTTCGCTTTCTCCATGATGCTCATGATAACCTAATGTACATCCTGGTTCCAATGTTACTTCTGCAAATAGACGATTATTTCCATGTAGTTCCTTTTCTTCCAATAAATGTTTAATAAGGACATGACCTTCTCCACCAGCCATATTCTCCACTCTATCAATTCTCATGACAAAAATCTCCTTTCTCAGCAAAAACACCATATCACAGTCATAATAGAGAAGCTGCACTGATCTCACGATCAGTGCAGCTTCAGAATCTTTTGTTCATTTGGAATACTTATGGGATATTCTAATAGATTCTTTTGACTCTGGATACTAGAGTCATCGCACCAGAAAAAGCAATTTTACTTTTCTTTTTCTTTGAACGCGATATGTTTTGCTTGCTTTTCTTGCCTTTTTCTTTTTATATTTTTTGCAATGAAAAGATTATGCTGAGCTCACTGCTGCTCAGAACAATTTGTTACATGTTTTGGATTAAATATCCATTTCGTCAGTTGTAAGTTTTACGTTGTTGGGAACATCAGTACAACAAATAGAATACGGCGACTTCTTATCTGTTGCTGGAGAACATTTTTGAGATTTACCCAAAAACTTCACTTTTTATTTTCCATTATTGTATCATTCGTAATATATCATAAATATACCTTTCTATATTATAGATAGAATATTATGATTATCTACCGACATACAACAATTGTATAGAAATTATAAAGTGCTGAGAATATTATACCAAGTTTTTGGTGTAATAGCAACATATTTTTATAACTATTTTTAGGAATAAAACACTTATACCATTACTGATACCAGCCTGTAGTTCGCTGCACTTGGCGGTAAATACCCATGACTGGACTTTTATCAGTGATGCGTACCATGCCTGACACATAATTAAAATGAGGCAGTAAATTGCTGCTCCATTTAGATTTGTGTCATACATATGTCATCCCCTCACAAAAAATCGTGGACAAGAGGAGGACAAAACTACAAAATCCATTATTTTTCTACTACAAAAGGGACTGCATCAAACAGTCCCTTAAATAAATCAATTTTCATTTTTCCTTGTAAATAAAGGGTTTCAATTAGAACTTACCAGCCTTAGCTGCTTCTTCAATTCCAACTGCTACTGCTACGGTAGCACCAACCATTGGGTTGTTACCCATACCGATTAAGCCCATCATTTCCACATGTGCTGGTACGGAAGAAGAACCTGCGAACTGTGCATCAGAATGCATACGTCCCATTGTATCTGTCATACCATAGGAAGCTGGACCTGCTGCCATATTATCTGGATGTAATGTACGTCCTGTACCACCGCCAGATGCTACAGAGAAGTACTTCTTTCCTTGTTCCATACATTCTTTCTTATAAGTACCTGCTACTGGATGCTGGAATCTTGTTGGATTTGTAGAGTTACCTGTAATAGAAACGTCAACGCCTTCTTTGTGCATAATTGCAACACCTTCTGTTACATCATTTGCACCATAGCAGTTAACTTTTGCACGAAGTCCTTCGGAATAAGACTTACGGAATACTTCTTTTACTTCACCTGTGTAGTAATCCATTTCTGTCTCCACATAAGTGAAACCATTGATTCTGGAAATGATCTGTGCTGCATCTTTTCCAAGACCGTTTAAAATAACACGCAATGGTTTTTTACGAACTTTGTTTGCCTTCTCTGCAATACCGATTGCACCTTCTGCTGCTGCAAAAGATTCATGTCCAGCTAAGAAAGCAAAACATTCGGTATCTTCTTCCAATAACATCTTACCTAAGTTACCATGTCCTAAACCAACTTTACGTTGATCGGCAACGGAACCTGGAATACAGAATGCCTGTAATCCTTCTCCAATTGCTGCTGCTGCATCTGCTGCTTTTCTGCATCCTTTTTTAATTGCGATTGCTGCACCTACTGTATAAGCCCAACATGCATTTTCAAAACAAATTGGCTGAATCTTCTTTACCTGATCGTAAACATCTAAACCAGCGTCCTTTGTAATCTTTTCTGCTTCTTCCAGAGAAGCAATTCCATAACTATTTAAAACAGCATTGATTTTATCAATTCTTCTTTCATATGATTCGAATAAAGCCATTTTAGAAAAATCCTCCTTATTTATTTCGTGGCTGTTCAGTTCCCTCATAGTTACCCGCTTTTTGCGAAGCGAATGCACACAAAATCCTCGATTTCGACGCTGTAAAACTTGAACAAACAAACTCTGTTCTCGAGGTTCTGAATCGTTCCTTCATTTCTAACTATGTATAACAGTCAATTTTTACGCTGATTATTCCTGACGTGGATCGATAATCTTTACTGCATCTGCAACACGGCCATACTGTCCTTTTGCTTTTTCCCAAGCAGTATTTGGATCATCACCCTTCTTAATGAAATCTGTCATCTTGCCCAAAGATACAAACTGATATCCAATAATTTGATCATCTGCATCTAAAGCGATTCCTGTTACATAGCCTTCTGCCATTTCAAGGTAACGAGGACCTTTCTTCAATGTACCATACATTGTACCAACCTGAGAACGAAGACCCTTACCTAAATCTTCCAAACCAGCACCAACAGGGAGACCTTCTTCAGAAAATGCAGACTGAGAACGACCATAAACAATCTGTAAAAATAACTCTCTCATTGCTGTATTGATTGCATCACATACTAAGTCTGTGTTTAAAGCTTCTAATACAGTTCTTCCTGGCAGAATCTCAGATGCCATAGCAGCAGAATGAGTCATACCAGAACATCCAATTGTCTCTACCAATGCTTCTTGGATAATTCCTTCTTTCACATTTAATGTTAATTTACATGCACCCTGTTGTGGAGCACACCAGCCTACACCATGTGTAAGACCAGAGATATCGGATACATCTTTTGCTTTTACCCACTTTGCTTCTTCTGGAATTGGAGCAGCACCATGAGCAACACCCTGTGCAACTGTGCACATTTCTTCTACTTCGCGTGAATAAATCATTTTAAAACTCCTTTCGGTTCAATGAAATCTTCGGAGAACTTCAAACAGAATCCCCGACTATGATAAGACTGTGAAAATCTTATCATGCCTGTTTCTATTTTCTCACAAAATCTGTGTTTCGTCTAGTCCTTTTTCTAATTTTCCCCATCTTTTTGCATTGGTCTTTGCCTCAATTTACGCATCAAATCCCAAATTGTGTCATGCATCCACTCATTTTCACCTTTTAATCGCTCGATTTCTGCCCCACTCTCTTCTAACTGTGCTTCTACCTCTTCCAATAGTTCTTCTAATTCTTGGATTCTTTCCCTGGCTTGCTTTAATTCCACTTCCAACTTTTCCCTTTCCATCGCCATTGTTTCCTCCTTCTTTCTTATTTCTCAAAAAAGCAGAAAAGCTAACTTACTTAGCCTTTCTGCTCTTTCAATCTCTCATATTTTTCTATATAAACAGAAATCTCTTGAGTTCATCCAATCTTTAATTCCCCAATCCCTTTTTTATAAAAACCTTCTCAATCATTATATCGAAGTCTCCCCATATCATTCTTCTATGTTAAATTGTTCCCCACTTACCTTCTTCTTCATAAAAATTAAAATTCCCGTCCAATGATACCGTGCAGCAAACCATCTTCGTTTCTTTCCATCCAAAAATTCTTCTGGCCGCAGCTTTATTATACCAACCGCTGGATCGGCAATTATAACTCGTTTTCTGGAACGCTCATAAACTACAACATAATGCATGGCTCCCGTCTGTAATTGAACTAACGCAATACATGGCAAAACGTAGTTTTCAAAAAAAGCTTCCCGTCCTCCCCTTACTGCCTTCGCCACAAACCCAAATCGTTCGATTGTCTCCACCATCTTCGCCAAACTCGTACCCTTCTCTTCGTCCACTCCTGCCATATGGCAAAGAGACTCATAAGAAGTAATACAATGATAGAAATTTAAAACCATTAAGAGACAAGCCACTCCACAATCGGTGCGCCGACGCTGTCGAATAAGCGGAACCATTATTCCATCCAATATCCCGTCAACAGCCACATCAAAAGTCGATCAAATTGGCGAATCTGAACATTATAAACTCCTCCATAGATTTCCTGCATTTCCTTTTCTGTTAAGCTGACAAAATTCATTTTTATTCTCCCTTTCTATTCGTTTTTCTCAGCTTATAATTTCCAACTTTAATCCTCAATAAATCGAGGATTATTTACAAAAAAGTAATGCTATTTTACCAGAAATATGATAATATGGAAAATAATGGGAGGTAACTATGAATTATTTAAATTTAATTTTCCAAATTTGTGCTGACGAATTATATTTTTTTACTTTTATACTATTTATCGATTCCAAAATGACGAAAAGTTATTTTAAAACTTCTTTTTTATTTTTTCAGGTCGTTATTTTATTCTATCAATTTATTATTTTTTTAAAGTAAGCGAAACTCGAGGACAAATCTAAAATCTGTCCCCAGCATTTC
>OEQY01000052.1_pt1 | contig 40979 bp, 27 predicted proteins | sample 1539871 | NCBI WGS metagenome assembly OEQY01 (sample SAMEA3891877, study PRJEB23780) | metagenome | biome: terrestrial biome; feature: animal house; material: Caecal content | place: Italy | collected 2015-05-05 | reverse complement strand
TTCATCATATGAGTTTACCTAGCTTTTATCAAAATATTGTGTTTCGTAATCTCACTTATTATTCGTTAAAGGATATTTTAGTTTCCTGTGTTGCCAGCATTTCTCTTATTTTATGGCTGAGTCGGGCAAGATTAAAACAGCTTCGTCAAAGGAATCGCTATGATCCCATTACTTACACGGTATTAGGGGTTATTGCAACGTCGGTTCTTGTATTAACTTATATGTTTTTATATGGAACACAGAAGATTGGTATTGATGATCTAATTACGATTTCTGTCATTTTTATTGTATCCATTTTGCTTGTTATGCTTTGGATTGTAAACAAAATTGTATTAACACTCCAAAACCAGTCCTTGCTGGAACAACAGCTTCGCAAACGAGAGTTGGAGCGCAACTACTATGATACCATTTCGGATTCTCTATCGAGGCTTGCAAAATTACGCCATGATTTTAAAAATTATTTAGCGATTTTACAACAGTATTTAATAAATGGAGATCAAGCTTCTGCCTCTTCCTTTATTTCTGAAATTTCAGAGAAAACCGTCAATCCTCTCCAAGTAATTATAACGGGCAATCACACAATTTCTGCCATTTTAAATACAAAACAGGATGTTTGCCAAAGACATAATATTCAATTTGATGTTCATATCGAATTTGAAAAAATTTTTACATTAACGGATTTAGATTTGGTTGCTTTATTTGGTAATATATTGGATAACGCAATTACTGCATCGAAAAAGTTGCCTGTAGAAAAAAGGAAGATTACACTTTCTATTACTCAATTGGATTCTTATCTTTGTATTATTTGTGAGAATTATTTTAATGGAGAAATTAAAGAAAAAGATGGAAAATTGCTTTCTACGAAACAGTCCACTGAGTTTTTGCAGCACGGTATTGGTCTTACAAGTATAGAGGAAGTAATCAAAAGAAATAACGGTACTTGGCATTATCAATATACGGATTGTTTATTTACTGTGGAAAGTATGCTTCCAAATTATCCGTAATTTTTATAGATCAAATTTAATTCTATTTTTATAGAAAACACAACTATCCTTCTATCCATTTTTTCTACAAAACGATATAATAACTAGCAGTACTTTATTTGTAAAACACAAATTTTCGTACTGCTAGAAATAATTACTTGAAACAGTAAATCCATTTTATTTTAAATTTCATCCATAGACTGGATCGCTCAAAAATACGATCTGCTAAATTCCAATATAAATCGGCTGCTCTCTGCACTTCCTGACGATCAATCGGATGCTGACTAAAACGTGCTTTCAATGCCAATTGTTCCAACCATTTTATGTCCATTTCTTCTATTTTGCAATCGTTCCAGGTTTGACCACTTACTTGTTGGATTTTTCGTGTCGCAGACGCAATTGCAGCAACTGCTTTTCTCTTTTCTCCAACAAATGTTCGCCTCATCTTTCGATATCTCCAACTTCGAATTATAGCCACGGCGATGACAAACACTGCGATGAAACCTATTATCAGAATTAACTTCCATACTTCTAGCCTGAATTGATTTGCATTGTTTTCTGGCTGGTTTTGCATCGTACTTGTTTCTTCCACGCTCGTCTCTTCTTCTTGGGAAGTGGCTGTTTCGGTTGTTTCTTCTCTCGTCTCCTCTTTTTCTTCGATCACTGCCTGCTCTGCTGGAACAATTTCTGTATCTATCTCATATCCAGGTGTCACTTCTACTGGAACCCATCCTAATTCGCCTTTCCAGATTTCTACCCATGCATGGGCATGGCTATCCAACACTTCGTTCACCCTTCCCGCCGCTAACTGTGGGACAATATATCCTTCTACATAACGGGCAGGAACTCCAAGGATACGAAAAAGAATTGTGCCTGCTGAAGCAAAATGCATACAAAGTCCCTTTTGCTGTTCATACAAAAAATACTCATTAAAATCTTCTCCGTCTGGCGTTATCCCTGGATTCGTAGAGTAGGTTGCATGACGATTTAAAATTTCTCTTACATATTCCACTGTACGCAGATCTGCGGAATATGGCGACGATACTTGATAATCTGCAATCATTCGCTCGATTCCCTCTTCTGGAAGCTGTAAGTATTGACGATACACCCATTCTTCATATTGTTCATACCAGTCTGGACGCTGCTTAGAAGTAAATTCTGATCGGAAAATCATCTCATCCATGTCAAACATTCTTACAGAATACGTACGGCTTCTGCGCCCCTGTTTTCGTATTGTTGCATCCATAATATCCTGCTGAAATTCCGTTACATCGGAATAATATGGCACATAACTATACAGGGAACTGGCACCTACATTATCTACAATAATATTGCTATTCGCTGAAGCATTTCTCTCTAAGGAATCCCATCCCATTGACTGAATCTCCAACCCTGGTAAACCTGGATAGGAATCCAATGGACGCCACTCATTGTCCTCATAATAAGAACCGACATAGGCTTTTAGGTAGAGACGGCTTGTACTTGCAGTATCTGAATAAACACGCAAATGCACAGCATTTGTATTATTCCATGCTTCAATCTTTCCCATTTTTCCACCGCTAATGCCACCCGACTGCACCAGATCTCCTGGCAGCAGCCATTCTAATCGACTTGTTAACTCTTCCGTCCATTCAACCCAAAGATCCTCCATACTTGAATTTTGAATCTCCACCCTTACATCATCCAGTTGTCTTAGTTTTGGTTCCAAAACACGATTTCCAAACAACATTGCAAAAACAGCTGCGATTACAAATACAGCAAGAAAGAGCATACTTATCTGATTCAAAATTCGTTTTGTTGCTTCTTGAGTCATCCCAAGTTGAATATCTTTTTTCTTTCTTCGCTTTCGCAAACCAGAAATCCATAGACTTCCAAATAGAGAAAATGCCATTGCTATAGATGGAAGAAGCGGTACAACAAGTCCTAAAAGCAATGCCAATACTACTGGAACTGCCTCTAATACAAAAATTAGCGCTGGTCTGCTTTTCTTCATTGTTCCAACCGCTAAAATTCCCGATGGAAGAAATGAAACCATTCCCAAAGCCCAAAGAACATCCGAAGACATCGCATATTGAATTGGAATAATTCCCAGCTGTAGCTGATAATACTGATTCATCTGTGCAATAACGGCATTATAAATTTGCGAAAATCCTCCCCAAGTTCTATCCCATACTATATAAAATAGGTACAAATACAGAATTAAAATCAGGACAAAGATTACTCCAAACCATCGTTTTATTTGCAGTACCCCAGTCCAAAACAAGCAAATCGCAAAGGATAGGAAAAAATAACTGCTCCCTCCCACAGATACTCCAAACGTTGCAGCCATCCCATAGAAAATACCAAAGGACGCCATCCAAAGACAGAGAAAGGAAAGAAAGAGAAAGCCTATTGATCTTTTATTCTTTTGTTTTTTCGTTTCAAAATTCTTTTCTCGAATTTGTATTCCATTTTGTATCTGAGTATGTTTTTTCAAATACCTACCTCCTATATCACAAGCCAGATGGACGGTAATTCATTGTTCGGAGCATGAATTTCATAACAATTTTCTCCATATTGCTCCTTTAATTTTTGATTATCTCGGTTTTCTTCCTGAATCAAAACTAAAACATTCTTCTTTGAATTTGGCTGATGAAAAATAAAGTCTGCTTCTTCTTCGTTCATTAAGTCTGTCAACAAAATTTGCTCATAAATCCATTCCCTTCTCTGTGCCCAAGCTTCTAGTTTCCAATTTTTCGGTTGGGCTGGTACAAGCATCAGTTGTTTCATGACTTCCAAAATTTCATCTTCTCCCATTATATTATAACTTACAATAGTTCCCTCTTGATACCAGGAAATACAATGCCGAATTTTTTGTTCTATGAAAGCCCAGGAAAAGGAATACAGCGTTTGCAATAATGCGTCCGCCTGTTTTAAACTAGTGTATCTTGTATCAACTAACAAGTCTATTACACAGTCTAAAGGAAGGGAACGTTCCTTTACCAAAAGCGTATGCTTTCTTGCACTCAATTTCCAGTTTACTTGGGACATCCGATCTCCTGGCAGATAGTCCCGAAATCTTAATATTTCCGATGGATCATCTCCTGGTTTTCTATTATCATACTCCTTTGCATCGGCTATAAAATACTGACTTTGCCCTGTCCATTCTATGTTTAGTTCTGTCAATTTTGGTAAAACTATTTGTTGATAGCTGCCTAATCGTCTCCTTGTCCATCCAAATAGACAAAATGGCTCATAAATTCTACAAGCATTTACTTGTACTTCTATCATTCCACAAAATTCACTTTTCACTGCCAATTCTGTTTTAACCTGGTCTTTTACCGGCAATTTCAACCAAACCGTTTGCAGCGTCTTTTTTTCACTTATATGATTATAAGTAAGAAGATCGAGTTTCACATAGGCAATTGGCAGCCAAGAATTATTTTTCACGACAATTGGAATATTCCACTCCTCATTCGCAAATACAATTGTTTCTCCTTTCTCAAGTTTCATCTGAAATCCAAATAGAACAACAATAAGGAGAAGCAAACTTCCTATTGCAAAGCCAACTTCTAACCCAAGCAATACAGGAGGTACACTTCCAGGATACATAATAACAATAAAAGCAGTAATTAATATTGTAATAAAATAGATTATTTTTCTATAAAGCATTTTTCCCTCTCATTGTAACGCAAAAACCGTAATACAAATTCATTCACTTTCTGCCGTCGGTTTTTTCACAGACTTTAAGATTGATTCCAAAATCTGTTCTGCGCTAACTTTGCTAATTCTCGCCTTTGCATTTAACACAATACGATGTGCTGCAACATCTTTAAATATATCTATAACATCGTCTGGAATCACATAGTCTCGATCCTTTAAAAAAGCATTTGCTTTTGCCATTTTAGCAATTGCTAATGTTCCTCTTGGACTAATACCAAGCTGAACCATTTCATGTGTTCGTGTTGCCTGAACTAACTGTACAATGTATTGATAAATGAGATCATGAATATACGTCTGTTCCACAATCGCTTGCATTGCTACAATTTCTTCTGCGGTCACCACTGCATTTACTTGCTCCATTGGATCTTTCGTATGACGATTTTTCATAATTTCCACTTCCTGCTCTGGAGATGGATATCCAATACTAATTTTTATCATAAAACGATCTAATTGTGATTCTGGAAGCATTTGTGTTCCCGCAGATCCAATTGGATTTTGTGTTGCCATTACAAGAAATGGCTGTGGAACTGGCTCAGTTACTGCATCCACTGTAACAGTCCCTTCCTCCATTACCTCTAACAATGCAGATTGTGTTTTGGGAGAAGTACGATTGATTTCATCTGCCAAAAACAAATGGCAAAAAATCGGACCTTTATGAAATTGAAACCTTCCATTTTCATACATAAAATATCCTGTCACATCCGAAGGAAGTACATCTGGAGTAAACTGCATACGATTTTGGCTTAATGACATGGCTTTTGAAAAAGCCATTGCCATCGTTGTTTTTCCAACACCAGGAATATCTTCAATCAAAATATGCCCTCGTGCCAAAAGAGCAGCCATCACCTTATAAATACAGCTATCTTTTCCAATAATTACTTTTCTAACTTCCTCAATAACTTTTCGGGCATCTTTCATTTCTATCCCACTCATTTTTTATTATCCATCCTCCTATTTTTTACATATGATGATTTTTGTTCGTTACTTTAATACTTTAACTTGAAATAGTATTCTCTGTGATAGAACAAAAGGAACCTCCATTGGAGCTTCCTTTTGTGTATCACGATAAGAACAGCTATTCATTCTCTTTTAATTCCTCTATATCTACAGTCGGAACTTCACCCTCATGAATTTCTGATTTATCTTCTATATATTGACTAATTTCTTTTACTTTTTCTGTCGGATTGTATTCTTTCACATCAAATAAATACTGATGTAACTTTTGAACATTACTTTCCAATGTTACTGGTATAACTGGATAAGAAGTCGGAATACTTCCAATATATTGTTCTTCTGCATACTTATCAAATGGGAAACCGCTTTGTCCTACAATTTTATATTTTGCAGCATCCGATGCCAAATCTAATATATCCATCCAATCAATATTAGTCGCAATATTTGGAAATACGGCTCTTGCAATATCATCTACTTTATCCAAGAAGTTATCCTGTAACTTTTGAACCATCTTTGTAACAACTTCTCTCTGACGCTCTGTACGACCATAGTCATATCCAACATAGCGAACACGACAATATGCAACTGCCTGTACGCCAGTTAATGTATATACACCAGGTTCTTTTATTTGAGTTCCAGGAATTCCTGTACTTTCAACTACATTGGTAATGTACCCATCAATCTTTCCTACATCCAGCATTTCCTGCGTAATTTCTACGTTATCTACACCGCCTAACAAGTCAATTGCCTTTGCTACTGCACTCCAGTTCACCATAACATATTCTTCAATGTTTAAGTCTAGATTCATATTCAGCATATTCATAACATCTTCTGCGGTTCCAACTGTCATTTGATGATTTGCTTTTTCATATTCTTTATCGCCCTTTATCATCTGCATATATGTATCACGATAGACAGAAAGCAGACGAACATCTTTTGTTTTATTGTTAATACTTACAATCATCATAACATCGGCATTATCCCCTGACTCAGCAAGGGATTCATTGTCTCTGGCATCTACCCCAATAACAAGTATATTGCGATATCCCTCGTCCAATGTTTCGCTATAATTCACTACCTGTCCTTCTTCATCTGTAACAGTTTCATAAGAAGGTTTGTACACATTTGCCTTGTTTGTTTTATGACGCTGCAATAATCCCATCATACTAACTGCATAGCAGCATCCTGCTAAAATCAGCATCAATACAACTTCTACTCCAATAATAATAAGACGGCGGCGACGCTGTTTTTTACGCCGCTCTCTCATCTTTGCCGCTTTTGCATTTCTTCCTCTTGCTCCTGTATTTTTATGTTCGGTCATCTTTACCTCCTAATGCCACATTCATACCTTCCATGCTGCAACTACTAAGGCATACATTTAAGGATTAGTACTCGTTTTAACCCTATCTTTTAATATGCATTTTTATTAATAAATCCTTTAAACACAGTTAATATTAAAATTTTAATGTCAAACCCTATGGTCCAGTTTTCAATATAATATAAATCATGTTCAATTCGTCCTCGAATGGATGTATCTCCTCGGAACCCATTTACTTGAGCCCATCCTGTCATGCCTGGACGTACCTGATGCTTAACCATATAACGTGGAATTTCTTCTTTAAATTTTTCCACGTACTGAGGACGCTCTGGACGTGGTCCTACAAGACTCATATCTCCCTTTAAAACATTAAACAACTGGGGAAGCTCATCAATACTCGTCTTTCGAATTATTTTTCCAACTGAAGTGACACGGGGATCATTCTTCGTCGTCCAGCCCTTTGCTTCTTCTTTTCTGGACTGCACTCCCATGGAACGAAACTTATACATCTTAAACGGGCGATTGTGCAATCCGACTCTCTCCTGCGTAAAAATTAATGGTCCTGGAGAAGTTGCCTTAACTAAAATGGCTGTTACTAACATAACTGGAGAAAATACAATAATGGCTAGCAAAGAACCAATCACATCCATCGTTCTCTTTATTAACTTATTCCATCCATTTGTCAATGGCACATGACGGATATGAATCACTGGCATTCCAAGCAAATCTTCAGTATATGGCTTTGTTGGAATAATATTGTTATAGTCTGGAACAAATTTCGTGTGTACACCTGATTTTTCACAACTGTTTACAATCTGCTCTAAATTCTTATAATCTTCCAATCCTAATGTAATAATAATTTCATCCAAACGATTAAAAGAAAGCAGCATATCCAAGTTATCGGTTGACCCAATTACTTTTACTCCTTTGTATTCTTCTCCTCGTTCTCTCTTATCATCCAAAATACCACGTATTTTGTATCCCCACTGAGGATTGGCATTGACCCGATCAATAAAGCCTTCTGCGGCACGGCTATATCCAATCAATAAAATATGTTTCAAATTGAATCCACGCCGTCTCATAAACATTAAACCAATGCGCAAACAGTTTCGTTCTGCAATTGTAAGAATTGAATTAATCATTGCAAACCAGAAAGCAAACATACGTGAAAAATGTTCTGCATATGGAATTTGTTTGATCCAAATATATAAAATCAAAATAATGGTCGCCATTCCAAGCACATTTGCTTTCACTACATTGGACGCTTCTAATCGGCGTCCCATCACACGTTTGGGCTGATACAGAGAAAACACTGCATTATAAAACAGAAAAATTGCTACAAAACAGGCTGGCCAAATTCCTCTATCTAAATAAGGAAATAAACTGGGCGCATTGCCAAGGTAATAGAATTGCAGCCAATATGCTAGAAAATAAGAGGTTAGTATTACGATTGCATCCAGCACAACATGCAACCGATTTAAAACTGACTGATTATTTTTTATCAACTTGTCTCACCTAATTTATCATGAAATTATTAATGTAAGTTTTTTACATTTTTTATTATCATACTCCAAAAATTCCAAAAGAGCAATAAGAAAAACTTTAATATTTTCTTACGAAGCGATATTTTTTTATTTTTCCTATTTCACCCAAAATTGTTACCGATTTTGTCTTCTTGCATACTTTAATTATATCTTAAATTTTAGGTGATATCTATGAAAGCAGCCATTTATTGCCGGCTCTCAGTAGAAGATGAAGATCGTGGTTCTTCTAAATGTATAAGTGAAAGTATTCAAAATCAACAACTCCTACTCTTAGATTACGCCCAAAAACATAATTATGAACTATTTGCCATATATGTGGACGAAGATTATTCCGGTCTGGACAGCAGCCGTCCTGCATTTGTACGAATGTTAGCCGATGCACAGGCTGGATATTTTCAAGTAATTCTTTGCAAAACACAATCCCGATTTACAAGAGATATGGAACTTGTCGAACGTTATCTTCACCATCTTTTTCCCCTTTGGGGAATTCGATTTATTGGTATTGTAGATGGCGTGGATACTGCCGAACGTCATAATAAAAAAGCACGTCAGATCACTGGGCTAATTAACGAGTGGTATTGCGAAGATCTCTCAGATAATATCCGTGCCGTTTTTCAAAAAAAAATGCAGGACGGTCAGTTTATTGGCTCATTTGCCTGCTATGGATATAAAAAAGATCCTACCGATCATCATCGCTTAGTGATTGATGAACCTGCTGCTCAAATTGTACAGCGAATCTACCAACTCTATCTATCTGGAACGGGAGTTACTTCCATTGCCCGACAATTAACCACAGAACAAATTCCCCCTCCTTCTATTTACAAGCAAATGCAAGGATTAAAATTTCATTCTCCTCGCAGCTCGGTTCATTGGAGTGTCAGCACAATCAAAAATATTTTAAAAAATCCTACTTACACGGGCACCCTTGTTCAAGGAAAAGAAAAAAAACTTAGCTATAAAAGTAAAAAAATGATCCATCTTCCTCCAGAATGTTGGATTCGCATTCCAGGAACCCATCCTGCCATTATATCAGAAGAAGATTTCCAGACAGTGCAAAATCAACTTCAATTAAAGAAAAGAAAAAAATTTCCGAAAAAAGATGCACACATTCTTTCCCTCTCACATAGTATACACTGTAAATAAAAAAACTCCTGGAGGTATGAAAGCATGAGCGATTTAGCTGCTACAAACTGTGGAAACTGTGGTTGTGAGAATAATGGAGGAAATAACTGCTTATTCCTGTTATTAATCTTATTATGCTGTGGTGGCTGCGGCAATGGCTGTGGTTGCGGCAACGGTGGTGGATTCAATTTCTTCGGCGACAGCGACTGTGGTTGCAACGTACTCATCTGGATCTTATTGCTTAGCTGCTTCTGCGGCGGCAATAACGGATTCTGCTGCTAGTCATAATTCATATCGTTAGAAGGGGGGAGTATTGTACTCCCCCTTTTTTGTCGTGATATGCAAAAAATATCCAATGGAGGTTTCTTTTATTACATAAAAGCATCTGTTTGGCAATTACGCAATAACATCTCTCATCGTATATCTTCCATTTTGTTTTTTTACGAGAAACTTAGCAGCTTGGACAGCTCCCTTTGCAAATACCGCCTTAGAATGTGCTTCATGCGTCAATTCCAATACTTCATCCTGTCCTGCAAATATCACACTATGCTCTCCAACAATCGTACCCCCACGAATTGCACTAATTCCAATTTCTTTTTTATCACGGGCAGCTCGTTTTGCCGTACGATCGTATTGATAATAATATTCATTATTCAAAGATGCATTTACGGTATTTGCTAATAAAAGCGCCGTTCCGCTTGGTGCGTCAATTTTTTGATTATGATGTTTTTCAATAATTTCTATATCAAATCCTGCATCGGCAAGTGTTGGCGCAACGCTCTCCAATATTTTTGCCAATGTATTAATGCCAAGTGACATATTATAAGATTGTACAATTGGGATTTGTTTTGATGCTTCCTCTACATGCGCCAGCTGCTCCGGTGTTAATCCAGTCGTACAAAGTACAAGCGGCAGTTTCTTCTCCACACAGTCATCCAATAACTGATCTACAATCTTTGCAATTGTAAAATCAATTACAACATCCGCCTCGCATGAACATTGTGCCACAGATGGAAAGATTGGGTAGGTTACACTAGAATTTTCTGTAATATCAATTCCTGCTGCAATTTCCATCTCTGGCTCCGCTGCAATAATCTCTTGAAGTACCCTTCCCATTTTTCCATTACAGCCATTTATAATTACTTTTATCATCTGTCTTCCTCCATCTTAAATAAGCTGATGTCTTTCTAATGCTGATTTCATCTGCTCCTTATGCGCTTCACTCATTTCACAAAGCGGTGAACGAAGGTTTCCTTCACACATTCCCATCATATTCAATGCCGCTTTTACTGGAATTGGATTTACTTCACAGAACAATACATCATTCAAATCCATTGCCTGTAACTGTAACTTACGACTCGTTTCCACATCACCATTTAAATAAGATGCTACAATATCATGTGTCATCTTTGGAGCAATATTGGAAAGAACCGAAATAACTCCGATACCACCTAATGACAATAATGGTACAATCTGATCATCATTACCAGAATAAATGTCAATGCATCCATCTGCTAACGCTGCTAATCTTGCAACTTGCCCAATATTACCGCTTGCTTCTTTAATTCCAACAATATTATCAACTTCCTTTGCCAATGTTACCGCTGTCTCTGGCAAAATATTAACACCTGTTCTGGATGGTACATTATACATAATAATTGGAATTGTAACACTATTTGCAATCTTCTTATAATGTTCAATTAACCCCTTTTGTGTTGCTTTATTATAATATGGAGTTACGAGAAGCAGCGCATCGGCTCCTACCTTCTCTGCATGAGTGGAAAGACGAATTGCTTCTGCTGTACTATTCGATCCAGTTCCCGCAATAACAGGAACTCTGCCTGCCACATACTCTACAGCAAATCGAATACATTCATCATGTTCATCATGTGTCAATGTAGAAGATTCTCCTGTCGTTCCACAGATAATAATTGCATCGGTTCCATTTTCAATCTGGAAATCGATCATCTTTCCAAGTGCTTCATAATCCACTTTATCATCCGCTGTAAAAGGTGTAACGATCGCTACTCCAGCTCCTTTAAAAATAGCCATATTTAATCCTCCTTAAATAAATATTCCTATGTGATCTGCTTTTTATGCTTTCACACCAATAGAAAAAGAGCTGCCAGCTTGGTCAGCCCTTAAAGATCGCAACAAACGCTCTAAGTAGCTCCCCATCTGACTTGAATCAGATGACAGTCATATGGTTATTCACCATATTCCCAGGAATTGATATTCTGGCATCCATTCCTTCGGCGTTCTCACCTTTCCACTGCCTTCCTCTATGCCAGAACATATCCAACAGCTTACTCATCAATCACGCAACCTCTACTTTTCTATTCATTTATTTTAGTATAAACATTTCATAATCTTATGTCAAGCAAAAATATTGGTTTTCCATTTATTTTCACTCTTTTTTCAAAGTATCGTTATTTTGTAATGATTACTTTATATTATGGAACTTTCCATTTCTGTGTCCCTATTTTTTCATTTTTTATATAAAAACTTTCCATTTATCCGTTCTCGTAAAGTTCCCCCCTATATAGAGTTGTAATAATTCCTATATAGGAGGGATAAAGCTATCTGTATTCTACATACGCCCATTTTTCATTTATCAATTGTGTTGACACTACCACACCTTCATCTAAAAGCAGCGCTGTTATTTTTGATGAGCGAAATATTTCTGCTCCTTGATTCGACGCATATACAAGATCATATCGTTTAAAAAAATTTACATGTACTGGAAAACAAATGATAATGCCATTCTCATATTTTTGATAGGAAATTGTTCCATTAGAGTCAACGAGACATTGTTCTGGAAAATCTAATTGAAGCTGACCTTTATAGTCTTGAACCTGTTCCTCTATTTGTACGGCAACATGATTATATGCTTTTTCCCAAATATGGAATCGTATCACTCTCAAATATTGATCAATTGGTATAAAACATAGAAACGTAACAACAATCCCTATAATGAAATAAACCATAGATTTCTTATTCTTAATCACCATCTTCTTGAAATGCATCAAACAAAAAATCGATAAAATTAATGCACAAATTCCAAGAATCCAATGAACGAATGGGATAAATATATCAATTAAAAACAATGTAGAGCATCGCATGAGTAAAATTACAAATAAGATTGTAATATAAATCCCTTTAAGAAGACTCTTCTTTTTCTTATTCAATTGCTCCTGCATCATTGTACCCCTCCTCTATAGTTGGATGACCTAAGGCGGCTACTTATCAAATTTCACGATCACTTTTAATATTTATACCGTATCATATTTTTTTGTATTAGTCAATATTTTTATTTTATTAGACTAAAAAGCAGGAGGGAATCTGACACTCAGAACTCCCTCCTACTTTTTGATAATGAGAAATTCCCTTTCAACTAAATGAATCAGGAATATCTCTATGTATTATTCTTGTTCTTCTATAAATTCCAACTTACTAACAGATACTTCATATGCCACTCTTTTTTCGCTCTCTGTCTCACTTATTTTCTTTGTATACTCTCGACTTTGCACACGTCCCCAGATACGTAGGCGGCTACCAACCTCAAACTGAGAAGCATAACGGGCATTCCTTCCCCAAGCAATGCAAGGAATATAATCTGATTTTCCATATGGACGGTTGACTGCAACGAGCAGATCTGCTATCTCACGTCCTAATGGAGTTTTCCGATAAATTGGCTCTTTACATATAAAGCCATCCAAAAAGATTTGATTTGTTTTCGTATAATCTGTAAATTCTTCCATAAAGGAATATTCTCTCACGAATATCGATAGAACAAGACGATTCTTTGTTCCTTCATGGCGATTATAGGAGCGGAATTGTCCGATTGCTTCTATCGTCTGTCCCCTATAATCTTGTTTTACATCAATCAAACGTTCGGAGATCATAAGTGGGATAATGTCCGCCTGATCACTTAGACGGTTTACTGCTACTTCTAATATGTAAAATCCCTCTCCAAACACTTCATGGCTGAATGTAAATTCTGAAATTACCTTTCCAATTACACTGACCTTGTTGTTTTCAATTGTTTTTTCTGTCATAGTATTTCTCCTTCCAATTGGTCCCTTAATTATTCTGCCTATCAGCAGGAAGGAAAACTTCCTTCTTACTGATACGCACGATTCATTTTATGCCCGTAAGGGAGCTATTATGACGAAGGTTCCTTAGTATCGATCGCAAAAACCTACATTATCTGTGGGAATTTTAATTTATTCGCTTAAGAATGCCATATATCCTTTTTTTGCTTCATAAATATCTGCCTTACTACAGATTTCCCATGGTGCATGCATCGATAACACTGGTACCCCACTGTCAATTACTTCCATTCCATAATTTGCAGAGATATAGGCAATCGTTCCACCGCCGCCTTGATCTACCTTACCAAGTTCCGCCGTCTGAAATGCCACTTTGTGATCGTCCATTACTCTTCTCACATGAGCCATATACTCTGCGTTTGCATCATTTGAACCACTCTTTCCTCGAGACCCTGTAAATTTATTGAATGTCAGCCCCCTACCGAAATAAGCACAATTGCCTTTTTCCATTACTGACGGATAAATTGGATCAAACGCCGCACTTACATCCGAAGATAACATGCGAGAATGCTGTAACGCACGGCGTACAGCAAGACCACTGTAAACTCCCATACGATCCAAAATCTCTGCAACGGTATTTTCAAAAAATACAGAGTGCATCCCTGTTGCGCCTACACTTCCAATTTCTTCTTTATCTACCAACAGGCAAACACTGGTTCGTTCTGATTTTTCTGTATCCAGAAGGGCTTCTAATGATGTATATGCACATACTCTATCATCTTGTCCATATCCCATTACCATGCTGCGATCCAAACCATAATCCCTTGCCTTACCAGCTGGCACAACTTCCAATTCTGCTGACAAAAAATCTTCTTCCTCTATATTGTATTGTTCTTTTAAAATTTGTAAAATTTGTTCTTTTACAGCATCTTTTTCTGTTTTTCCTAAAGGACGACTTCCAATTAAAATATTTAAATCTTCTCCTTCTATTACATTGGATGCTTTTTTTTCTGCCTGTGTCTGGCCAAGATGCGGCAAAATATCGGTAATTCCAAGTACTGGATCCTTTTCCTTTTCTCCAATTACAATATCGATTATACTGCCATCTTTCTTCGCCACAACACCATGTATCGCAAGTGGTAATGCAACCCATTGATATTTTTTAATACCACCATAATAATGAGTATCCAAATATGCTAATTCTACGTCTTCATACAATGGATTTTGCTTAATATCAATACGTGGAGAATCAATATGTGCTCCCAAAATATTCATTCCTTCTTCTAATGGAAGCGTTCCAATTTGAAACAGAGCAACCGTTTTTCCCATCAGCTGACGATATACTCGATCTCCTGGATGAATCGTTTCTTTTCCAGCAATTATTTCATCCAGATCACGATAACCATTCTGCTTTGCCAGTTCTATCGTACCCTTTACGCATTCTCTTTCTGTCTTGCATTCTGAAAGAAACGTTTTATATCGTTCATTCAATTCATGCAAATCTGCTAATTCCTTTTCATTATATTCTTTCCATGCATTTCTTCTATCCATTATTTATTCCTCCTGTTTTTTAAAAGAACTACAAACTCTTCTTCCTCTCTTTGTACCATATTCTTGAATTCACAGATATCTTTCCCGTAAATTTCTTTGTTTACTCCTTTGTTTTCATTTTTGCCATTACATTTTCTAATTTTTACAGAATTTAGACGTGGCTACATGTAGTATACCATAAAAAAAGACAATTGCAATAGTTACATTTTTTATGCAAAATAATTTAAAATATAGTATAATAATCCAGCATTCACTTCATCACTTGACTAGAATCAAGTAAATACCCGCAATTTGGCTAAACTGCCCTTGTATAAACTTGCAGCCATTTTTGCTCTTCTTCTGTTAAATATGGTGATAGTTTTTCGTATACCATATGGTGATAGTCATTCAGCAATTGCTTTTCTCTTTTTGTAAGAAGCTCTGGATCAATGGCATCCAAGTCAATTGGTGCATACGTAATCGTTTCAAATTTCATAAATTGTCCATACTCATTTTTCTCTGCTTTGCAGCAAACCAGTTCATTTTCGGTACGAATTCCATATTCTCCTTCCAGGTAAACGCCTGGTTCATCCGTTGTAACCATACCTTCTTCAAAAATTGCACTATCTTTTCGTTCTGGAACAATTTTCCATCGAAAACCATTTGGAGCTTCGTGAACATTTAATAAATATCCGACTCCATGTCCTGTGCCACATTTATAATCCAATCCAAGTTCCCACAGCGGACCACGGCTTAAAATATCTAAGTTATGTCCATTGCATCCATATAAAAATTTTGCGGCTGCTAAATTCAAATTTGATCGAAGTACAATTGTAAAATACTCCCTCTGTTTTTCTGTAATTGGACCAAGTGCCATTGTTCTTGTAATATCGGTCGTTCCCTGATAATAATGTCCGCCTGAATCTACAAGCAAAAATCCTCTTGGTTCCAACACTGCCGCCGATTCTGGATCTGCACAATAATGCATCATTGCTCCATTTGCTTCGTATGCAGCAATTGTATCAAAGCTTAAATCCAGAAATCCCTTTCTCTCTTTTCTTCTTTCTGCTAAATAATCGGACGCAGTAATCTCTGTCATTGGTATTTTTCCAACATTTGTTTTCAACCAATACATAAATTTTGTGAATGCCACACCATCTTCCACATGAGCATTACGCAAATTTTCCAATTCAACTGGATTTTTAATTGCTTTCATTCGTACTGTCGGATTTTCTTGATTCAGTACTTTCACTTCAGAGTTCAATTGATTACAAATATTAAAATTAACACGGTCACAATCCATCCAGACCGTCTTCTTTGCCTCTATTTGTGCTACATAAGAATAAATAGCTTCATAATCACAAATTGTTATTCCCCATTGCTCCAATTGCATTCGAACCGATTCGCTAAGAACTTTTGAATGAATAAAAAGACAACACTCCGTTTGAGTTATCGCCAAAAATGATAAAACAACAGGAAAATGCGGAATATCGTTACCACGAATATTTAACACCCATGCAATATCATCTAATGAAGTTAAAATATGAACATCTGCATTAGACTGTTTCATTTTCTCTCGAACTCTTTTTATTTTTGAAGTGGTACTTTCACCTGTATACTGTTCTTCCAAAAGGAACACTGGTTCCATAGGCATGGCTGGACGTTCTTCCCATATCATTCCGACTAAATCTTGTGATGTATGGAAAGATGCTTTTTTCTGTTCTGCCAATTCTTTTAACTCTGTTCCTAATCTTCCATTGATTACACGTCCATCAAATCCCAGTCCTCCGCCTTGAACTAAATGATCTCGAATGAATTCTATTACAGTAGGAACATTTTCCTCTCCCATTTTAAATAGTTCTACTTCACTATTTGCTAATTGAGCGGCAGCTTGAATAAAATATCTTCCATCCGTCCATAGACCTGCCTGATCCATTGTAATGACTGCGGTTCCTGCGGAGCCTGTAAAACCAGTAATAAACTTTCTGGCTTTGAAATAATCTCCTACATACTCCGATTCATGAAAATCGGAAGTAGGGACGACATAAATTGTTATTCTACGCTCTGCCATTTTTTGGCGAAGCATTTGAATTCTTTTGTTAATCATATTCTTAACCTCCAGTTTTAAGAAAATTTCATTTTAATATTACCTAAAACATACACAATGATCTACCATAAAATTTTTACAAAATATGACATTTTTTCTCTTGTAAATAGAACTTTATACTATCTATATCTACTTTTAGGGTTTATTCTATCATAAAATTCTTCATTTTCCAACTAGTATATTTAAATTATTCCATTAAAACCTATTATTTTTTTCAATTATTTATTCTTCTTTAATCGAAATATCTCTTAAATATCTTTTTATTTTTGCCTCGTATCCATTATCTGTCGCTTGATAAAACTGCATACCGACCAATTCATCTGGTAAGTATTGCTGTTCCACATAATGTTTTGGATAATCATGTGCATATTTATACTCTACTCCATGCCCCAGATTAGCCGCTCCTTTATAGTGGCAATCTTGTAAATGTGGGGGAACCGTTTTTATTTGTCGGTTCTTTACAATCTCAAGTGCTTTATCAATTGCCATATATGAGGCATTACTCTTTGGTGCAGTTGCAATATAGACAACTGCCTGCGCCAATGGAATCCTTGCTTCTGGCATTCCAAGTCTCTCCACTGCCTGTGCCGCTGCAACAGCAACTACAAGAGCCTGAGGGTCTGCATTTCCAACATCCTCTGCTGCACAGATTATAATTCGGCGTGCAATAAATCGAATATCTTCGCCTGCATAAAGCATACGTGCCAAATAATAGATCGCTGCATCTGGGTCCGATCCTCTCATACTTTTGATAAATGCACTGATAGTATCATAGTGATTATCTCCATCCTTATCGTAACGAACGGCTCTTTTTTGTATACATTCTTGTAGTACATCCATGGTAAGATGAATCCATCCATCTTCGTTTCGTTTTGTTGTCAGTATAGCCAATTCGATTGCATTTAATGCCATCCTTGCATCTCCACCTGCAATCTCACTGAGAAATTCTAATGCATCCTTTTCTATCTTTGCATGATAACTTCCCATTCCACGCTTTGAATCGGTTATTGCACGTATCAAAAGTGTTTGAATTTCTTCTTTTTCCAGTGGTTTTAATTCAAAAATAGTAGAACGAGACAAGAGTGCACGATTTACTTCAAAATATGGATTTTCTGTTGTAGCTCCAATTAATACAATTGTCCCATCTTCCACAAATGGAAGCAAATAATCTTGTTGTCCTTTATTAAAACGGTGAATTTCATCAATAAAAAGAATTGTCTTTTTCCCATACATTCCCAGTGCATTTTTTGCTTCTTGAATTACTGCTTCCATATCTTTTTTTCCTGCAACAGTTGCATTAATCTGCTTGAATAACGCACTTGTAGTATTCGCAATTACTTTTGCAAGTGTAGTCTTTCCTGTTCCTGGCGGACCGTAAAAAATAACAGAACTTAATTTATCTGCCTTTATCGCACGATACAACAACTTATCTCTTCCTAAAATATGTTTTTGTCCGACTACCTCATCCAGAGTTGTCGGACGGATACGAGACGCCAACGGAGATTCTTTCTCCTTTGATGTCTCCCTCATATAGTCAAACAAGTCCATTCTCTCTTTCTCCTCTTTTCTAATTTAATATGAACTGATCTGCTGTCACAAATTCATATCCTTCTGCCTGCAATGCATCAATAATTCGAAGAGCTGCTTCTACCGATGTATCATAGACATCATGCAATAGTATAACGGAACCATCCTTTACTTCCGACAAAACTCTTTGGACAATCAAATCTGCATTTTGATCCTTCCAATCTAAAGGGTCAATATTCCATAAAATGGTAAATAATTCAACTGGACAGCTTTTTTTACTGCTCCATGCTCCAAATGGAGGGCGGATAAATTCAATTGGTTTATTGATAATTGATTCAATTAACTCATTTGTACTTGTAATCTCTTGACAAGCCACTTCTTCATTTAAACAATTTAGTTGAACATGGTGAAATGTATGGTTTCCAATAATATGTCCCTCTTCTGCCATTCTCCGCACAATATGTTCTCTTCCAACAATATTTTCTCCGATTAGGAAAAACATTGCTTTCACATTTCTCTCTTTCAATCCATCCAAAAGTCTTGGAGTATAAACGGGATGAGGTCCATCATCAAACGTGATTGCCACTCTTTTTATTTTATCTCCTAGTTCGCCTTCCCTTACTGGTTCTTCTCCACTTCCCCCTACTTCCAAGGATGGTTCTTGCATATGACAATAAACAACAATAACCAGACAAAAACAAATCGTTATTCGCATCAAATGTTTCATAACTGCTTACCATTCTGACTTTTCATTTATTATCATATATGAACATTCATTCCGATCCATACCTTTTCCTATCTGTAAACTTCCAGTAATTTTTCCGTAAAAAGCACAGAAGCATCTAACAGATAACCTACTAGATGCTTCTATATTTAATCGATCTATTTTTGCAATGCGCTTAAACGTTCCTGTACTTGCTGCATCATAGCCGTATATTTTTCGAGTTTTGCTCTTTCCTCTTCAATTTTTGCCTTTGGTGCCTTGCTTGTAAATTTTTCATTATTTAACATACCATTGGAACGGGCTAATTCCTTTGTCAGACGAGCTTCTTCTTTCTTTAATCGCTCAATTTCCTTCTCAATATCTACCAGCTCTGCAAATGGCATATAAATTACGGCATCCGCAGTAACCGCAGATACAGCATCTTCTCCAATGTTAGTTTTATCCTCTTGTACAAAAACTTCACTTGCGTATCCTAACATTCCAAAGAATACTTTGCTGTCTTCAAAAATAGTACGAATTTCTGCTTTTTCTGACACAACAAATACTTTTGCTTTTTTACTTGGTGGTACATTCATCGAAGTACGAACGGTACGAATTCCTCTTACAGCTTCCTTAATCGTTTCTACTGCCTTTTCTTCTGTTTCAAAATTCCATTCTTCTTTAAACTTCGGCCAGGCAGAAACCATAATGCTTTCTTCTTCCTCTTGCAAATTGCAGAAAATTTCTTCGGTTACAAATGGGATAAATGGATGCAATAATTTTAATGACTGAATTAAAACAGTCTTTAACGTCCAGATCGCAGCCGACCTTGTTTTGTCTTCTTTATTCCAAAGACGAGGTTTTACCATTTCAATATACCAGTCACAGAATTCTTCCCATACAAAATCGTAAACTTTCTGCAATGCAATTCCCATATCAAACTGATCCATATGATGTGTAACATCTTTTGCCAGACGGTTTACTTTAGAAAGAATCCACTTATCTGCCATAGTCAAGTCATTCAATGCTACTTCATCAGCCGAAACCTCTTCCATATTCATCATAATAAAACGGGAGGCATTCCATACTTTATTTGCAAAATTACGGGAAGCTTCTACACGTTCCCAATAGAATCGCATATCATTTCCTGGTGCATTTCCTATCATTAACGTCATACGCAATGCATCTGCTCCATACTTTTCAATTACTTCTAATGGATCAATACCATTACCCAATGACTTACTCATCTTACGTCCCTGAGAATCTCTTACTAATCCGTGGAACAGTACGGTATGGAACGGAGCTTTTCCTGTCTGCTCATATCCAGAGAAAATCATACGAATTACCCAGAAGAAAATAATGTCATATCCCGTTACAAGCACATCGGTTGGATAGAAATAATCCAAATCTTCTGTCTTTTCTGGCCAACCAAGTGTGGAAAATGGCCAAAGAGCGGAAGAAAACCATGTATCCAACGTGTCTTCATCCTGTATAAAATGCGTGCATCCACATTTTGGGCATACCTTTGGCATCTTTCTATCTACAATCACTTCCCCGCATTCCTCACAATAATAAGCTGGAATTCGATGTCCCCACCAAAGCTGTCTGGAAATACACCAATCTCGAATATTATCGGTCCAATTAAAATAAGTTTTTTCCATACGCTGTGGGAATAACTTAATTTCTCCACTCTTGATTGCTTGAACTGCTGGTTTGATCATTTCATCCATTTTTACAAACCATTGCTGCTTTACCATTGGTTCTACAGTACAGCCGCAGCGATCATGAGTACCTACATTATGAGAATGATCTACCACTTTTACAAGAAGTCCTAACTCATCCAATTCTTTTACAATTGCTTTTCTTGCTTCGTAACGATCCATTCCAGCAAACTTACCGCCATTTTTATTGATCGTAGCATCGTCATTCATAACATTAATTTCTGGAAGGTTATGACGTTTTCCTACTTCAAAGTCATTTGGATCATGTGCTGGCGTAATTTTTACACATCCAGTACCAAATTCCATATCCACATAAGAATCGGCAATAATTGGAATTTCACGATTTACAATCGGAAGGATCAATGTTTTCCCAACCAAGTGGCTGTAACGTTCATCTTTTGGATTTACTGCAACCGCAGTATCTCCTAACATCGTTTCTGGACGTGTCGTTGCGATTTCCAAATACTGTCCTTCTTCTCCTACAATTGGATATTTAATATGCCAAAAATGTCCATCCTGCATTTCATGTTCTACTTCTGCATCGGAAATTGACGTTTGACAAACTGGACACCAATTGACAATACGAGATCCTTTATAAATCCAGCCCTTTTTATACAATTTAATAAATACTTCTTCTACTGCTTTGGAACATCCTTCATCCATTGTAAAACGTTCCCTGTCCCAATCCGCAGAAGCTCCTAATTTTCTAAGCTGCTTTATAATACGTCCGCCATATTCTTCTTTCCATTCCCATGCTCTTTTTAAGAATCCTTCTCTTCCCAGATCTTCTTTCTCAATTCCTTCTTCTCTGAGTTTTTCAATTACCTTTACTTCTGTCGCAATTGCCGCATGGTCAGTTCCTGGCTGCCATAATGCATTATATCCCTGCATTCTTTTATAACGAATTAAAATATCTTGCATTGTCTCATCCAATGCATGTCCCATATGCAATTGTCCCGTAACATTTGGCGGTGGCATTACAATCGTAAATGGCTTTTTACTTCGATCTACTTCTGCATGAAAATATTTCTTATCCATCCATTTTTGATAAAGGCGATCTTCAATATCAGCAGGACTATAGGTTTTTTCCAATTCTTTCATGAAATAAACTCCTCTCTCTTTCTTTTACATTTTTGAGAATAGAAAAAGCCCTTTGCATATTACTATGCAAAGGGCGTAAACTACGCGGTACCACCTTTTTTCAGACAGAACTCTGTCCCTCTCTCATGGCCTATGACCAATCCATCCGATAACGGGGATGATACGGGAATGCTTACTGCTGCAACTTCAGCACTCCAGTTCAAAAGCTACCTTCTGATTCCACTTTCTCGAACAATCTTTCAGCCTATGAATTATCCTCTCTGCCAGCGTGTAAATCATACTCCTCTTTCTCAAAACCTGTAAATTATATTGTTATGCTAATAGCATAAACATTCTCCTTCTATTTGTCAAGCTTTTTTAAAATCAAACTTAATTTTTATAGTGGAGAAATTTCTTAATAATATTGACATTTTTTTATACCATATTTATAATGAAATTAAGAGATTTTAACAATTATATTACAAAGGATTTTTTCATTATGAACCAGCGACGAGTTTTTTATTTAGATTTTATACGTGTAGTTTCCATCCTATTTATTTTTATTTATCATTTCAATATTGCAATGGAAGACTTTAATATCTCTGTGCCATTTTCGCTGCTCACGAATACTTGCAATGTAACGTTGGGACATATTGGAGTTTCTTTATTTTTATTGCTTTCAGGTGCTTCGCTTACTTATACTTATCCCAAATATAAAACATTAAAGGAATTTTATAAAAAACGGTTTCTCAGTATTTTTCCTGCATTTTGGCTCATCTACCTCGGACTTTTTCTATGGTTTGATGTGCCAGAACATACGGGAATTTTAGCTTCTGAGACACCTCTTTGGTACTTGATTTTTTCTGTCATTGGTATGGATGGATATCTTTATGCAATACTTCCGACCTTTTACAGTATCGGAGAATGGTTTTTAGGAATGATTATCGTGTTATATCTCCTATTCCCATTTTTCCACTGGTGCATGAAAAAGTTTCCACGCATCTTTTTTGTTGTTCTGCTCATATGGTATTTTGCGTGGACCCGTTTATACTCATTCTCTCTCTTTCCAGTAGAACGGAGTATTCTAGTCCGTGTCTTTGACTTCATTCTCGGAATGTATTTTATTGCCTATATGAAAAAATTCCCGATGATTGTCGGTTATTTTGCTATTTTGGGAAGCATTATTTTGCTGTTTTGTCCACTTCCACTTCCTTTTATGGATCGAATTGAACTTAGTGGGATTTTTCTATTTGTCGCTCTCTGCACAATCTCTGCGCTTATAACTTCAAAAGTTTTTTCCAAACTATGCATGTATATAAGCAAGTGTTCCTATCCATTTTTTCTATTACACCACGTCGTTTTAACACGATTGCTGCATAAACATACGGACGCTTCTTTTCTTGCAGTTGAGTACTTTATTATTATTATTATGACATTTCTTTATACATTGTTTCTTGCAGCTGGAATTGAACGAATGCTCCAGGCTTTCTTCAGTTACTTGAAAAAAAGGAAGACTCCCGCTCTGATAAAATAAGAAAAACAGAGAACTAATTACATTTAAAGTAATTCACTCTCTGTTTTTTCCATTCTGTTTATTATATTAATAAGTCAACGAGGTTGGCCATCCTATGTTTAAATTGATGTGCAATCCGCCATTTCCCGATATTCTTGCTTTTTCTCATCTAAATATTTTTCTATTTTTTTTCGCTTTATTTCTTCTTCTCCTTCAAACAGCTTCTTTCTTTCTTCGGTATCTGTTTGTATTCGACTTTTATATGCGGCATTCACCCATTCAGCTTCCCAATCTCTCATTATTTTAGGATCTGCATCTTGTACTTCTTTTGGTATTGCAATCTTCTGCATTCGAGATAAAAAATACATCTGTTTGAGCACTTCATTATTTTTTCCCTCTTTGTAAGAGAGACTCAGACATTTCATCGTTTCGTCATATTGAAACAACCCAGCATAACAAACTGCCATATGCTGATAAACTCTACTGTAAAAACCACTTCCAAGTTTTAGATCTCTCGTAGAGGATAAAATTTTCTCATAGATTCGAATTGCTTTTTGAAAATTTCCTTTTTCAGCAAACAAGTCTGCCTGTTCTCTTTTTCGATCCAATGGATTCATTCTGCGAAGTGCTACTAACTGCTCTTGAAAATCTACAATGTCTTTTTCACTATAATAAGCCACTTCCCGTAAAATCAATACAAGCATCATGTCTCTATCACGCTGTGATTGATAGTAGCGTTCAATTCGCTCCGCTAACACTGGCATTGCAAGCTGTGTACGAATGAATTCTACTAAATCATCCTGAATAAATTCATCTTCCAGTACAGTAAGGTTGTGATAAATATAATAACATAATTCTTCTGCCGTATAAAGAGGGATATTTAACTCCTTCGTTATATAAGGAATTTCCGCAACCGCTCCTCCTAATAAATACTGTCCCATATCGTCTCCTTTTTATAAGTAAAGCATTCAAATAGTAATACGATTACTCTTCTATTTGACAAGATTGAATTCCCTTTCAATCACTGCATCGGTAGCAGGAAAAAATTCTCCAAATCCCTTATCTTCAATCCGAACCTGCATAATTTCTTCTGATAGAAATCTCACAAATACCCGTAATCTTGTCGTTTTATTTGGACGAGCAGGAAATCCCTCCAAACCAATGGAAATTTTTCTTCCAGTTCGCTCGCCAATTCTTGTTATTCGCATCACCAATTTATCGGCACGATCTGGAATCAGATCCATTACCGTTTTCGCTTCATACCAACTGCTTCCCGCTGGTGCAATAACCAGATTTTTTTTCGTCCCTCGTTCCACTACTTCCATACTTACTGAAGCAGGTATTCTGCCCTCGCATAAAAATACAAATGGGTATCCATTCCCTTTCTGTAAAAGGTCGATGGCTGCATAAACTGCACCTTTTGCAAACAGATTTTGACTATAATATACCTTTCTTCTTCCACAAATATAAGATAAAAAGTCTGTTGCCCATTCTTGGCAGCGATCCATTCCCATCCCGCTTAAATACACACCAGATATTGTCTTTTTTCCAAGCAATCGTTTTGCACAGGATAACATAATGGAATCTGCCAATTTTTTTCCAGATGCTTGCTCTAAAATATCTAATGAAAATCCTTCTTCTAATGATTCGTGATGTACTCTTACGAGAACTGGATGTACATTTCTGGCCATTCCCATCTCATAGTAATGAAGTCCCTCATGCGTCAAATCAAATAAGGCTGATAGATTTGACCACATATTCTTTTTTTGACTTAACACAAAATAGGCAAAGCATTCTGCATGACTTAATATATGAATTGATTCTTTCGAGATTCCAAATTCAACTAAACAATGCTCCAATATATCTAATACTGTTTCATTCATATTTTGCATTGTCACTACAATCATACGAATCTTTTTTTCTTGGTACAACTGGAAAACATAGTTTAATGTCATTTGTAAATAGATCATCAGTAATTGTTTTGCAGTGTAACAAACGCCTTCAATTGTGGCAGTTCCGTTTTTAGCAGCCAAACGAAGCAGTTTATCCACCATAATTCCCTCGCCATTTAATGCTGCCATATATGCTTCCTGCCCCATTAACCATTCATCCGCTCCTCTTTTTTTGCAGATTACGGTTTTCATAACACAGGGATTCCCTCTTTTGACAAATTCGATATCTACTGGTTCTAATTCCCCCGCTTGATAACAACTGATTCTGCTATATTCTTCACAGAGGTCATAACCTAAAATCAGCCCATCTTCCATATAACTCTCCTCATCTGTTCTTTTTTCTATTTTTTAAAGCAACGGAAATAATTGTTTTCTTAAATAGTCTGCTTCATCTATTTCTTTCAATTGCTCTTGAAGCTCCTCATCCTGCTTATTCCGTGCCAACATAACAGAGCGATTCAAGCAAGCATAGCGGCTATCTTGGGACATAAAACACTCTGTTCCATCCAATCTTCCATTCTCTATGATTACCTTCGTCCCTGCATAGATACGATAGGAGAGGGATTCATCCGCAAATAAAACAAATGACTTTGTAAACACACCTGGATAAACTTCTTCCATATAGAATCGTTCCTCATTTTCAGATGGAGTACGACGAAGTCCAATTGTAACCTTTTCTTCTTTTGTTACTACTTGTGCGATTCCTCTTCCTTCTAACTCATACGGCAAGAAAATATGACAATCTAACTCAATAATTTCCTTGATCCAACTCTTTCTTCGACAAAGTAATCCTACAATCTGCTGCACTAACTCTTTTTGCAGTTCGTCTAAATATTCACATGCTGCATAATACTTGACAAGAGCAAATGCGTAAATCAATGGCAGCGACTGAGACTCCGTTTGAAACCAACTTTCTAACACGGACGCATCCTGTGCCGTAAAAAGATCTAGTTGATCCCACTTTTCTTGACAAAAATAGCAATGACATTTCAATACATAGTATGCCTTTTGCAATATTTCCAATGGATACTCTTGTTCACTATACCACTCATAAACTTGACAAATATGGCGGAAATTTCCTGTTACAATAATCTGCTCCAACACTCTGCCCGGCAAATCCCGGTATTCGGTATCGGTCTTTTTTACTGTTGCCAAAAGATGGTACATCTGTTCATTTGTTCCTTCAAAAAACTTCGCCAAATAAGACAACATAATTTCATTGTAAAATCCCTGTTCTTGCAGCCAGTATCCAATCATAACAATCCATCTGTCATAACGATACATGGAATCTACAATTCTTCTGGTCAATAAGTATAATAATTTTTCCTTATCTATCTTTTTCCATTGACACATTTTCAAACGGTCATACGCTTCAGGATAATAACCATTTTCTACCAATATCTCCACAACCTGAATCCGAGTCTCCGGGTCTAAACGTTCACAGTTTAATTCCAAAAGCAAACTATCACATTCAATCGTTTCCTGTGTGTGATGCGTAAAACAATATTGAATGATTGCTTCCAGCAACATTTGACGATATATATTTTCCAAGACACTAATGTTTAATAAGCTCACTGCCAAATATAATTCGTCTTCCTCCTTTATTGGCTCATATTCAAAATGTTCTGCATGAACGAGATGAGTCATTACATGAGTCGGACAAAGTTCACAGCATCTTGCAAGCAATGCATCGTCCTGAAATACTTCCTTTATCTGATAAGACGGGTCAATATATCGATTTCCATACTCATCCTCAAAAATAATGGCAGCAGTATTCATATAGACTGGTACCCAGGCAATTTGATCGGATACTGGACGTATTACTTCCTGCTGCAATTGGGCATACCGAATTACCACTCGTTTGGCAAATGGAAAACTTGTCGTAATTTTCTTCGCAAAAAGTAAATCTGGTACAACCTTTGCCTGACTGTCATTTAACGAATCTACTGATAAGAATTCATGATATAACCGATTCATTCTTCCATTTACATTACCCTTTTGAATCTGATTATTTACAAAGTCTTCCATTCTCTTTTTATAACTTTTATATGTTTGACTTTGTTTCTTATACTTTTTCACAATATAAGTATATAAAATACATTTACTCTTTTCATCCAATCCATCTTTATCCATATAGGATTCCACTATACGTTCCGGTATTTCATCCTGTCCACTCTCAGAAAGAGAATACATATAATATTCTTCTAGACTAGTCAAAGAAATATTGCGCTGAATTCCAAGCACATACCATTTTTGATACTTTTTATCGGTTTTTCCTTTTCGTACTAATAAACCACAAATTGCTTCAAGTAAGGAACGACTTTCCTCTTCTTTGTAAAGAGCACAAAGCAAACGGTAGTAAATAGAAAAAAACTTCATATCTGGTGTAGGTAAACTAAGCATTTGGTTTTTAATATTATCATCCAATAAATGATTTTTCACACCATAGAATAACATTTGCAATTCAAACCGACCGATCTGTTCCAACAATCGTGGATTTACTTTTAAAATACGACATGCTAAAGAATATAAAATTGGACTATAAATCCTCGCTTCAAACATTGTCTTCAAAAACTGATAGGCGTTTTCTTCTCTCGCATAATTAGGATTTAAACATAATTCTAAATATGCCAATAATGCATCGGGCTTTTTTTCAAAATAGTGGTTTACCTGTTCCCTTGCCAGATTGATCCTTTCTTTATCTAACAATGCCTGGATATAAAGCATAAAACAATATGCATCTGGATCTTCTTCTTTTTCTTTTTTAATTGCTTCTTCGACCCATTCCAGTACATGAATCGTCATTTGATATTTATTCTCTAACAAATACACCCATGCACGCAATAAATGTAATCTTACATTATCTGGATCATGCTTCATAATATCCGTTGCTTGCTGTTCTAATGCATCTAATGCATCTTTATCTGGTAGCTGTTTATTTTCATAGGCCATCAAAAGAGTATAAATCTTTTCCCAACCTTTTTTGCTTTCTTCTCGCTTTTTACGTACTTTGGCTGGAGCATTAATATGGACTGTATAACTTAGTTTCTCATATGGAGTTTTTATCCAAATACGTGCATCATTCTTTCCTGGATGCAGCTTTGCAATCTCCACTTTATACATCCAATTATAAGAACCACCCTTGAAATCTGCCGATGTAACCTGTTTTTTATCAAATTGAATCCATGCTACATCCGTTTCATATGTAATCTGCGTATATCCCCATCCACTTACATTTAATTTAATTTCACCAAGTAATTTTCTGCCTTGCTCTCTTGTAATTTCTTCAATGGAATCTCCTGACTGCTCCAACATAATATGCACAGGTTCTTTTTCATGCAATGCAACGAGAAATTCTTCCATTGCACTTGCTTCACTGTTTCCACCAAGTAATCCATAATAAAGAGCTCGACGAGAAATTTCTTTCATAAATTTTCTTCGGATAAAATCTTTATCTAAAAATATTTGTAAAGCAGTAGAAAAGTCTTTTTTTGCCAGATTAGTAAATTGGCTTAATTCTTGTATTACCTCTGATGCATGGTCTTGCAAAACAGTCACTTTAAAATGATATGGCAGATAAAATTCTCCTCCATTACTTATAAGGCAAAACTCTCCCTCTATACTATCGCCAGCTGCTGCATAAGAAGCATCTACTTCTATTAATACTCGGATTACTGTCCCAGTAATCTCTTTATGCTTTACATTTACACATACATGCGAAGAATACAAAATTCCCTCAATGGGAACTTCATTATCGCTTGTTATTAAAAATTCGTAGTTATGTATTTGCCCTTCTAATACTTGTTCTCTTAATTCCTGACTTGAGAATGTAACCTGGGGGATTACAGTTGTTACAGTTCCTCTTGCAATCTGATTAATGCGTTCATTCATTTTTACCTCCTAGTACCACATTTCCTGCGGCATAAATTCTGGAACGGGTGAAGTTTTTATTCAACCTTATCTCCTAATACCACAACGGCGATTTCTGTAATTTAATATAAGTTTAAGATTGTTTTACTGCACATATGCTTTTATTTTATATCAAAAGGCAGTACAATTCAAGAGAGATTTGTCGTTTTTCAAAGTTTTTTGAAAAGGCCCCGTTACAATACAATTATAAAAAGTATCACAAAAAGGTAAGTATCCAATATAATCCGTCTCCAAAGACTTCTTATAAGAATACTTACCTTTTGCCATTCATTTACAAGAAAACAATTACATTTGGGCTAAGTCATCTTGACTAATCAGCTCAATTTTATTTTTAGAAAGTACATCAATGGCTTTTTCATTATCCTGTACACGAAATACCATATAAGCAAAATCTTTTTTCTTCATTGTAAATGCATAAGTATAATCCAAGTTTACTCCATTTTTGCCAAGGATATTTAAAATATTGAGCAAACTTCCTGCTTCGTCTGGAACAGCAACCGCCAAAACAGGTGTAATGGAACATACGTATCCATTCTGTTTTAGTACACAGATCGCCTTATAAGGATCTTGTACAATGATTCGCAGTATTCCAAAATCTTCTGTCTCTCCCACAGACATTGCCCTCATATTTATCTCCTCTTTTGACAAAACATCAATTAATTCTGCCAACGAACCTGGACGGTTCTCTAAAAAAATAGATATTTGTTTTACTGTCATATGGCTCTCCTTTCTTAATATTATTATTTATTTAATATAAGTTACGCTTGTCAATTACACGTACTGCCTTTCCTTCACTTCTCGCAATTGTTTTTGGCTCTACGAGACGTACTTTCGCATAAATACCAAGCATTGCCTTTAATGCCTCTACTAATTCTCTTTCTTTTGCAGCTACCTTTGTAACAGAATCAGAGAACATTTCTGGAGTCATTTCTACTTGTACTTCCAATGTATCACTATTATTTACTCGGTTAACAATAATCTGATAATTTGCTGGATATCCCTTATTCAACAATACCGTTTCAATTTGAGATGGGAATACATTTACGCCCTTAATAATCATCATATCATCACTTCTGCCCATTGGCTTACTCATTCTAACATGGGTTCTTCCGCAAGAACACTTTTCACGGCTTAGAACACAAATATCACGAGTACGGTAACGAAGCAGTGGAAATGCCTCTTTTGTAATACTTGTAAACACGAGTTCTCCCTTTTCTCCATCTGGAAGTACTTCCCCCGTTACTGGATCAATAATTTCTGCAATAAAATGATCTTCATTAATATGCATACCTCGCTGTTCGCTGCACTCAAAGGAAACACCAGGTCCTGAGATCTCAGTCAAACCATAAATATCATATGCTTTGATTCCAAGAGATTTTTCAATATCATGCCGCATTTCTTCTGTCCATGCTTCTGCTCCAAAAATACCAGCTTTTAATTTAATCTTATCCTGTAGTCCTCTTTCATGAATGGATTCTGCCAAATAAGCTGCATAAGATGGTGTACAGCATAAAATTGTAGAACCTAAATCACACATAAATTGAATCTGACGTTCTGTATTACCAGAGGACATCGGAAGTGTCATACTTCCAACTTTATGAGAGCCGCCATTCAGTCCAGGTCCTCCTGTAAATAGTCCATATCCATAACATACATGTACTACATCTTTCTTTGTTCCTCCAGCTGCCATAATCGCACGTGCACAGCATTCATCCCATAAATCAATATCGTGCTGTGTATAAAATGCTACAACTCTTCTTCCCGTTGTACCACTCGTAGACTGAATACGTACCACATCTTCTAGTGGAGTAGCCAAGAGTCCATATGGATAAGCCTGTCTTAAATCATCCTTTGTTAAAAATGGGAGCTTATGTAAATCTGCGGTAGATCGAATATCTTCTGGCACCACTCCCTTTTCTTCCATTTTTTTTCTGTAATATGGAACATGTTCATAAACATGTTTAACTTGCTTTACAAGTCTTTCATCCTGCCATGCTTGAATTTGTTCTCTGGAAGCGCATTCAATTTCTGGCTGATAATAATTCTCCATTGGTCTTCATTCCTTTCCTAAATTTGTAATTCTGTCCAAAAATAGCATTCTTTATTTATCGACATTCTAACATTTTTTACTATCCTCATTATAACATTTTAGTACAATGAAGTAAATAATAATCTTTTATTTTTTCATTTTTTTATGAAAATTGTTCTCATTTTTCTTGCAGCATCTTGAATATCGGATGCTCCAATCACAGAAGAAACAACTGCCAGACCATTAATCCCTGTATCTACAAGTTGTGCTGCGTTACTATGATTAATTCCACCAATTGCTACAATTGGAATGGAAACTGCGGCACGAATTTCTTTTAATTTTTCTTTTCCAATTACTTTTGCATTTCCCTTTGTACTTGTGGCAAACATAGCTCCAACCCCCAAATAGTCGGCTCCATCTTCCACTGCCTTGCGAGCCAATTCCACCGTACGGGCAGATACTCCAATTACTTTTTCTTCTCCCATAATACGGCGTGCTTCTTTCGCAGGAATATCTTCTTGTCCCAAATGTACTCCTGCCGCATCCACTGCCAGAGCAATGTCAATCCGATCATTAATGATGAGTGGTACCCGATATCGATCCGTAATTGCTTTGATCCGTTTTGCCATCTCAAAAAACTCTCTGGAAGAACTCTGTTTCTCTCTTAACTGAATCAGACTGCATCCTCCTAAAATCGCCTGTTCCACGGCTTCTTCCAATGTATTTGTACTCATTAATTTTCTATCCGTACATAAATATAATGTATAATCAATTTCACTCTTTTTCAATTTTCAGTTTCTCCCTTATTTTTTCTCCATTCATCTGACTCAATACATTCATAAGCTCTACCTTAAAACTTCCCATTCCAATGGAACCCGCACGTTCCTGCGCAATTTCTCCTGCAATTCCCATCATCGAAACACCCGCAACTGCTGCCGTCATACTCGTTCCCTCTGCCAAAAAAGCACCGATCAATGCAGTTGTCATACATCCTGTTCCTGTAACTTTTGACAACATGGATGTCCCATTATATATCTTTATTAATTGATTCCCGTCTGTAATTACATCTACTGTTCCAGTTACTGCAACTGTCGTATTCCATTTACTTGCAGCTTTTTTTGCCAGTTCGATTTCTTTTTCCAGGGATGACTTTTCAAAACAATCCACCCCTGTCGACAATGTCTCCACTCCTGCAACCCATGCAATCTCGGAACGATTTCCTCGTATTACTGTTATTCTTACTTGATTTAAAATATCCTGAACGGTCTGTTTTCTCAATCTAGAAGCGCCTACTCCAACTGGATCTAAAATAACTGGAATTCCTTTTTGATTTGCTACTTTTCCTGCACATATCATGGAATCTTTTGACCAGCTTTTCAATGTTCCTGTATTTAAAACAAGTGCATCCGCCATTGCGGTAATTTCTTCTACTTCCATTGGAGCGTCTGCCATAATTGGAGACGCTCCGACTGCCAGCAGCACATTGGCACAATCGTTAATTGTAACATAATTCATAATGCTATGAACCAATGGAGACTGCTTTTTTACTTTTTCTATTAACTCTATAATTTTATCTTCCATTTGATTTCCTTAACTTAGTTTTTTATTTAGCATTTAATTCCTTCATCGTTTTTCTAAACTGGAATGTAAACATACATACGGTTGTTGTCACTGCAATTACATCTGCAACTGGCTCTGCAAGAAAAACCGCCATCGCTTTATCCTCAAAAAAGTTTGGCAGTAAAAAGATAAGCGGAATTAACAAAATAATTTTTCTAAGTACAGCCAAAAACAGGGAAACCTTTGCATTTCCAATTGCAACAAATGTCTGCTGACATCCAATTTGTAAACCAAAAATAATACTAACTGCCATATAAATACGAATTGCCCATTTGGTATAGACAGTTAAGTCTGGATCTGGCGTAAAAATTCCAATAAATAAATTTGGAGCAAACATTGCAATCGCCCATATTAAACCAGAAAATACGACACATGAAATCAATTGCAGGAAAAAGGCTTTTTTTACACGTTCTGCCTTCCTGGCTCCATAATTGAAACTAATAATTGGCTGTGCTCCCTGTGTCAATCCTTGAAGCGGAAGCATAGAAAACTGCATAATACTGGATAAGATTGTCATAGAACCTACCGCAATATCTCCTCCATATTTTAATAAAGAAGAATTAAAACAGACAGAAATAATACTTTCTGTAGACTGCATTACAAACGGAGACATTCCTAAAGCCAAACAAGGTAAATACGTCTTTGGTTCGATTTTTAAGTATTGTTTTTTAATACGAAGGATTGTTTTCTTTCCCATCAAAAATCTCAATACCCAAAATGCGGATAATGCCTGAGAAAGAATCGTAGCAAGCGCTGCCCCTTTTACTCCCATATTGAATACGAAGATAAAAATCGGGTCTAAAATAATATTTGCAACCGCTCCAATTACTACGCTTAACATACTAATTGTTGCAAATCCCTGTGATGTAATAAAATTGTTCAATCCCAATGCAATTTGAACAAATAATGTACCACATGCATAGATTTGAATATAATCTACGGCATATTGAATCGTATTTTCACTTGCTCCAAATACTAAAAGCAAATCTCGTCCAAAAATCAGAAAAACAACGGTCAATACAATACCAGAAACAAAGGTTGCAGTAGTACAGTTCCCCAAAATTTTTTCTGCTGCTTCTTTATCTCCCTTTCCAAGCATAATTGACGCTCTTGGTGCTCCTCCCATTGCCACTAACGCTGCAAATGCTGAAATAATCATAATAATTGGAAAACAAACCCCCACTCCAGTTAAAGCTGCTGCTCCGATTTCTGGAATATGCCCAATATACATTCGATCTACCATATTATATAAAACGTTCACAATTTGTGCAGTAATCGCAGGAAGTGCTAATTGAAATAATAACTTTCCGACACTTCCACTTCCTAAATCTGTCTGTTTTTTATTTTTCATGATTCTTTCCTACCTCTCCTATCTGATATAAATTTTTAGAATTTTCTCCATGTATCTCTTACAAATAACAATAATAATGGAAACAATTCTAAACGGCCTGCCAACATATCAAAAATTAGTACTAGTTTTGAGCCATTTGAAAACAATCCAAAGTTTTGCGTTGGCCCAACTAGTTCTAGACCAGGTCCAATATTATTAAAAGTAGCTGCTACTGCCGTAAAATTTGTAACCAGATCATAATTATCTAAACTAATCAATAATACCGATATCGTAAAGATTAAAAAATATGCCACCATAAAGACATTAATTGTGCGAATTACTTCATGCTCTACTACTTTTCCATCCATAATTACTTTTCTTACTGATCTTGGATGTAAAAACTGATGAAATTCTTTTCGAATTGTTTTAAATAAAATTACTAAACGAGATACCTTAATTCCTCCGCCTGTACTGCCTGCACATGCTCCAACAAACATTAAAATTACTAATATTGTCTTCGAAAATGCCGGCCATAAATTAAAATCAGCCGTCGCATATCCAGTTGTTGTAATAATGGAACCAACTTGAAATGCGGATTGCTGAAGAGCAGTCAGGATATTTGCATAATATCCTCGAATATTCCATGCAATCAGCAAAATTGAAGCCAGAATGATTCCAAAATACCAAAGTACTTCTTCGTTAAAAATAGCCTTTTTTGGTTTTTTCATCATAAGTAAAAAATATGCATTAAAGTTCACTCCGAATAAAATCATGAAGATGGTAACAACCACTTGAATATATACCGAGTAGCTTGTCATACTATCATTTTTAATTCCAAATCCACCTGTACCGGCAGTACCAAATGAAATTGTTAAAGAGTCAAACAAGGATGCTCCTCCTAATAATAATAGTATTACCTCTATCACAGTAATAAACAAATAAATCCCATATAAGATTTTAGCTGTTGACTGAACTTTAGGAACAAGACGACTGACCGATGGACCTGGACTTTCTGCTTTCATTAAATTCATATGAGAACCGCCCGCCAAAGGAAGCAGCGATAATAGCAGAACCAAAACTCCCATACCTCCAATCCAATGTGTAAAACTTCTCCAAAAGATAATGCTGTATGGCAGTGATTCCACATCTGCTAAAATACTTGCTCCTGTTGTAGTAAAACCAGAAACGGTTTCAAATAACGCATCTACTGGATTTGCAATACTTCCACTAATTAAAAATGGAACTGCTCCCATACAGCTCAATACAATCCAGCTAAATGCCGCCGTTACAAATCCTTCTTTTACATAGAATATTTTATTTTTTGGTTTTTTCCATGTCAGCAGCATTCCAATTCCAAAACAAATCAAAATTGTAATTACAAAGCTCCAGATTGCTGTTTCTTTATAAATGATCGCAGTTAATGCTGGAAGAACCAGCAATGCAGCTTCTGCTTTTAAAATCCATCCAATAATGTATATAATAATGGAATAATTCATTGTTCTTCCCTCTATTTCTTCAAAATATCTCGAATGTCACGCAGCCCTTTTTGTATTGTAACAACGATAACCGTATCCCCAATTTGAATACAATCATTTCCTCTTGCAATATGTATTTTTCCTCTGCGATTAATACATCCAATTAGTAAATTATCTTTTAGATGAAGCTGTGACAATGGCACATCCGTTACTGGAGATTTTTCATGCACCGCAAATTCCAATGCTTCTGCACGATTATCCAAAATATGGTATAAATTCTCCACATTACTTCCAATGGAATTTTGTAATGCACGGACATACTGCAAAATATAATCCATTGTAATATACTTTGGATAAATAACACTTCCCAAGTCGAGCCGTTCAATAATATTGTCAAACGCAATTCGATTTACCTTTGTAACAAGTTTCACATTGGAATGTTCCTTTGCATAAAGAGAAAGTAAAATATTTTCTTCATCCATATTTGTCAATGTCACGAATGCTTCTGTATGAGGAAGCCCTTCTTCCAGCAATAAATTTTTATCCGTTCCATCTCCACATATAATTTCTGCCTCTGGCAGCAGCTCATTTAATTCATCACATCGAGCTTTATCTTTCTCTACAATGCGAACTCTAATTTTCATATCGAGCAATAAATTAGCTAGATAATGTGCCAGCTTTCCGCCTCCTACGATTAAAGCATTTTTTACTTGATTCGTTTTAAGACCAATTTTTTTGAAAAAATCTGCTGCATTTTTCGGAGAGGCAATAATGGATAAGACATCGTTATCTTTTAATATAAAATCTCCATCTGGTATTGAAATTTTCTCCTGTCTTTCGACTCCGCAAATTAAAATATCTGCACTAAATTTTCTTCGGATATCTCTAATTGGAACATCATTTAAATGAAATTCTGGACGAACACGGAATTTTAACAATTCTACCCGTCCCTTTGCAAATGTATCAATTTTAATTGCAGAAGGAAAACGCAGTAGTCGGGAAATTTCCATCGCTGCTGCATATTCTGGATTAATAATCATTGAGACTCCCAGTCTCTCTTTAATAAAACCAATTTCTTTGCTATAAATTGGATTGCGAACACGAGCAATTGTCTGACAATTACCTGTTTTCTGTGCAATTAAACAGCATAGTAAATTTAATTCATCTGAACCAGTAACTGCAATTAAAATATCAGCTTTATCCACGCCAGCTTCCATCTGAGTATTAACACTGGCTCCATTACCGTAAAGACGGATTGCATCAATATCTTCCGGTATTTCTTGAACCTTCTGTGCAGACGTGTCAATCAACACTAAATCATGATTTTCTTCACTTAGCTGCTCTGCAAGTGTAATTCCTACCTTTCCACATCCAATAATGATAATCTTCATAGTACTTCTCCATTCTACATTACAAAATTTAAAGATTCCCCTTTTGTAGTTAAAGAGAAATCCTTGCTCATAAAGATTTGGTAAAGATTTTTTATTATTATAACATTGTATTCGCAAATAGAAAACCACTTTTCCAAAAATATTATTGCTTTTTCAGGGATCGCCTCTACAGACAATGAGTATCAAAATTGGATCCCTGTCGAGTATCCATCACAGGGCATCTTTCACTACAGTTTCTTATATGAATCTAATATGGCCTCATAGCTCTCCCCGTAAAAGAAATAATAATCGATCTGTTCCATTCCTTCTATATACAAATAAGTCCCGTACATAGGAATATTACAACAAATCACATCGTTTTTTGCTGCAATTCCAATACCATATCCATATTTGGAAACTAAAAGTGGCATACGAAGCTTTTTCTTACCAAAACTAATATACCTCGCTTTCTGATTCATTGGTATTAACTCATCATCCAATATCCCTTTGGCAGCCAGTTTTTCTTCTTTTCTCCAGTCAAAATATACCCACGTCTGACTTGTAGCTCCCAACTCAATCCGTCTTGGCAATGCTATCTTCTCTGACAACAACCGTATTTTTTCTTTATTAAAAAACTGTATGGCTCCTGTTCGCTTATCGATTCTAATTGTAATTTTCTCCGTTCCAACTTCCACGAGACTTTTTCCAGCTCTCGCCGTCCACAAAACCTGATTTTTCGTCTCATAACTCCAATAACTCTGTGCAAAATCTGCATTCTGCCCTTTTTGGAACTGTACTCGAATCACTGTATCTTCCAGCGGTGTTAAACGCAGCACTCCATAACTACTGTTCAAATCCAAATACTGCTTCGTTTTCTTCAGTGTGCGGATGGAACTATCCATCGGATATTTGGGCTGCATTAAATTTTGCAGCAAATTATTTGTCGGAATATCTCCAAAATTGTAAGGAGACGGATTTATTGGGACAGAAGTTTTCTCTTCTTTTCTCTTTTTCCTTATCGGCAATTTCTGATTACTATTTTCCTTATTTTTTGCTTCTGTAACAATGAATTCTTTTCTCACACTCTGCTGCTTCATCCCTCCGTCTTCTAAAGAATCCATAGATTTTTCTTTTGGCACTGGTTTTCCAATCAAGTCAGTCAAATCTCCCTGATGCACAACCGTTAACTCATGCAGTGCACGAGTCGCTGCCACATATAATAACTTTACATAGGAATCTTCTAACTTATAGTTTTCAGCAGACGGATCATAAATTAAAACTGCATCAAATTCCAATCCCTTTGTATATTCCACTGGAAGTACCATAACACCAGTTCCGAATTCCGTTGTTTCCAAATTATAATCCAAAAGCGATAGTTTTTCACTAAGCCGCTCACTTACCCTAGCCGCCTGTGTTTCATCCCAACAGATAACTGCAATTGTTTCACGTCCCTCTTTTTGCCAATTTTGAATTGTTTTTATTGTTTCTTGAATCATTCCCCTTTCATCGCTGCATTCCGTTACACGTACTGCATTCCCATGCCGATCAATTGGATCAACTGGATAAATAGAAAAGCTTCCATGCCGTAAAATCTCTGTAGCAAACTTAGAAATCTCCACTGTATTTCGGTAACTCTTTTTCAACAATCCAAAACTATCAAAGTTTCCAGTTAATATAAGATCCTGTAACTCTTTCCAATCATTCAATCCATAACCAAAATGAATATTTTGTGATACATCCCCCATAATTGTATAAGTACAGCCACGAAGACAGTATGCCAATGCTCCATACGCCATCATTCCAAAATCCTGTGCCTCATCAATAATAATATGGCTTGCTTCACGAATTCCATCTGTTTCCTTAATTCGTTTATATAGATAGGCCAACGCCGCTAAATCATAAAGATCAAAAATATTTTCTGTAAATGACACAACTTTTCCATTCTGTTCCTGTACCTTTAAAAAGTCTTGATAGAGTTCAAAGATAGAACCATTCCAAACATTTTTTCCAAAATATCGCCGATAAATCCGCTGTAGTTCTTTTTTTTCTTCTGGAGTATAAGAAACATATTTTCCTTCCCATTCATTTTCCATCTTTGATAATAAAATCTCATTTAACCTATTAATTTTACTTTGCATGGACATCTTCGGATTATTGTCCAAATAATTATGAATCGCCGCTTCATCTATAAGAAGCACTCCATTTTTTTCCATACGAACTTCCGTTTTTGGAATCATCCTATTCTCGTATTCGCTGCAAAACTGCTCCAAATCATGAAACCACTCATAACTTCCCTTCAAACAAACATCCCTGTTATCTATAGAGCCAATACGATGAATCCTCGAATCCCAATCCTCATAGAGAAGCCGTACAAATAATTGCTCCATCGTCATTTGCGACACTCCATATACATCCAATTCTGGTAAAACACTTGTAATATAATTTAATAAAATTCGGTTACTTCCAATAATATAAAAATCTTCTGGGCGAAACTCTTCTTTATAATTGTATAGAATATAAGAAATACGATGCATTGCTACCGTTGTTTTTCCTGAACCAGCCACCCCTTGAACGATTAGATTCGTTCTTGGTGACTTGCGAATGATTGTATTTTGCTCCTTCTGTATTGTGGCAATAATCTCTCCTAACACTGCCTTCTTACTTTTGGCCAAATACTTATTCAAAAGATCATCGGTTGCTACTATATCGGAATCAAAAAAATCTTTTAACTTATCTTCTGCAATTTCATAGGTACGTTTTCGTCTCAGATCAATGTTATAACTACCTTCATTTACTGTATAACTGCAAGGACCTAAAGCATTTTCATAATAGACAGATGCTACAGGCGCCCTCCAATCTATTACAATCGGCTCCAGTCCATTTTTAGAAATCCCAACTCGTCCGATATAATAGGACTCCTCTTGCGGCTGATTTTGATCTTTAAAATCAATTCGTCCAAAGTATGGTTTCTTTCTCGCTTTTTGATATCTTATCAAATCACGCTTATTTTCTTGTAACCGTGACTGTGTGTTATGCAAAAGAGCCAATGCTTGTTTATCCTTTGGCCCATAAGTCTCTATTAAATCATGCAATTCCTCCGACAACTGCTTCATATAGCCTTTCGTTCTCTCAAGATTTTCCTGTGCCACTTCCAAAATCTCTTCCAATTGCTTCTCTTCTTCCTCTCGGCTCAATCCTGGCACTGGACGAAATGTTCTCTTTTTTTCCATCTTCTTTCTTCCTTCCATTCCAACCTTCTTATTTAATATATCATAGAATCTAACTCATTGGAATCAGCCATTTTAAATTAAAAAAACAAGAAAAAACGTTATGCAGTTCACGTTCCTATGAAATGCATAACGTTTTATTTTTATTGGCTTTAGCCAGTTGAGTGTGACGGAGTTTTTCGTGTTCCGA
>OEQY01000051.1_pt1 | contig 41271 bp, 44 predicted proteins | sample 1539871 | NCBI WGS metagenome assembly OEQY01 (sample SAMEA3891877, study PRJEB23780) | metagenome | biome: terrestrial biome; feature: animal house; material: Caecal content | place: Italy | collected 2015-05-05 | reverse complement strand
ATCCTGCATAGATTCTTGTTATTTTATTGCGAAAAGTTTTTATTCTTTACTGCTGTCTCTTTGATCGCATAAATTTTTCTATAGCAGAATAAAACAGCCCGATTCTTACATTATTTTACATGTTTGCCGCACAGCTGTTGTTCCAACTCTTTGACTGTTGCTGCAATCCAATCAGGCTTTGCCTTTTCTAGTTCTTGTAAACTTCCATATCCATATGTAACCGCCCCTACACGAATGCCGCATTGACGAGCCCCTTCAATATCATAACATCGATCTCCCACCATAATCACTTCCATCCTGAAGTCAGCAGGAAACTGTTTCAATGCATATTGAATCACATCTGCTTTTTTTACACGTGTCTCTTCTAAATCGGAACCTGCTATAAAATCAAAATATGGGGCAATTTGAAAATATTCTAAAATTTGCTTTGCGAATACTTCAGGTTTAGAAGTGGCAAGCACAATAGTATGTCCCTCTTTTTTCAAACGAATCAGCATTTCTTCAATACCTTCATAAAGTTCATTTTCAAAAATCCCTATTGGTGTATAGTATTCTCTATAATATTGAATTGCTCTTCCCGCCTCCTCTTGTGTCATCCCATAATATTGACAGAAGCTGTCCCGCAAAGGAGGACCAATAAAAAAACTTAATGATTTATGATCGGTTATTTTTATTCCAAATTTTTGCAGTGCATACTGTGCTGATTTCGTAATGCCCACCATTGGGTCCGTCAAAGTTCCGTCTAAATCAAATAAAATGTATTTCTTTCTCATACTTTAAACCGGTATCCCACTCCCCATATTGTTTCAATATATTGTGGTTTTGCTGTGTCAAATTCAATTTTTTCTCGAATTTTTTTAATATGAACGGTAACTGTAGCAATATCTCCGACACTTTCCATATCCCAAATTTCTCGGAATAACTCTTCCTTTGTAAATACACGGTTTGGATTTTGTGCTAAAAAAGTAAGTAAATCAAATTCCTTTGTAGTAAACTGTTTTTCTTCTCCATTTACATAAACTCTTCGTGCTGTTTTATCAATTTTAATTCCTCGAATTTCAATAATTTCATTCTCCTGTACTGCACTTCCAATCAAACGCTCATAACGAGCCAAATGTGCCTTTACACGAGCTACTAACTCACTTGGGCTAAATGGCTTTGTTACATAATCGTCTGCTCCAAGTCCTAATCCTCGTATCTTATCAATATCATCTTTCTTTGCAGAAACAAGTAAAATCGGAGTATTTTTCACTTTACGCACCCTTTTACAAATTTCAAATCCGTCCACACCTGGAAGCATTAAGTCTAAAAGAATTAAATCATAATCACCTTCTAAAGCTTCCTTCAAACCAGTTTCTCCGTTTGTCTCAATATGAACCTCAAATCCACTCAACTCTAAATAGTCTTTTTCCAATTCTGCAATACTTTCTTCATCTTCTACAATCAAAATCTTACTCATTGTGAACCTCCTGATACTTTCTCAATACAAAATTCATGACTGTGCCAGTTCCTAGCTTGCTGCTGGCCCATATTTTTCCTCCATGATCTTCAATAATCTTTTTTACAATGGATAATCCGATGCCACTTCCTCCTTGAGCAGAATTTCTCGAAGAATCGGTTCGATAAAAACGATCAAAGATATATGGCAATTCTTTTTGTGCAATTCCCTTTCCATTGTCTTCAATTTCTACTTGAATAAAATCTCCGACATCTTTGATCCTAATATTAATTTTTCCCTGCGGCTTGTCCATATATTTAATCGAATTACTAATAATATTATTAATCACTCGTTTCATTTGTTCTGCATCTGCAATTATTATAACTGACTCATCACAGTAATTATAATAGCTGAACAGAATATTTTTTGCCTCCAAATCCATTCCTACTTCTTCTGCACAATCTCCAAAGTAATCGGCTAGATTAATTTTGTAAAATGTATATGGAATTCTGTTTGTATCAATTTTAGAATAAAATGTTAATTCATTGATCAATCGATCCATATCATTTGCTTTGTTGTAAATTGTATGAATGTAACGATCCATTTTTTGCGGTGTATCTGCCACACCATCCATAATTCCTTCAACATATCCTTTAATTGCTGTAATTGGAGTTTTTAAGTCATGAGAGATATTACTGATTAATTCTTTATTATCCGCATCAAACTGCAATTTTTCTTCTGCCGACTCTTTGAGCCGCTGTCTCATTTCCTCAAATCCAATACAGAGCTGACCAATCTCATCTCGTTCGTCTGCTTCAATAACAAAATCCAGATTTCCATCTTTTATATTTTTGGTAGCATCTTTTAATTGATTCAATGGTCTTAAGACAGAATGATAAATCCAATAACTAAATATGGAAGCAGTTAAAATAAGGATCAATATAACTGCTGCTATAAGCTGTATCACCATTGTTTTTAATTCTGGAATCCAACTATTTAAAGATGTGATAATAAATACTGTACCATCGGCGCCATCGCTAAATTTAAAATCCTGTGCTTTTACAAGGCGTGCTTCTTTTCCACCAAAATATTGACCATTTAAAACTTCGTTATTTCCTTCTCCATATAATGGCAGTTCTCCATAAATTTCTTCCAAATCATCACTGGAAGAATAAATAATTTGATCATTCTTTCGTACTACTAACGATGTATTTTTATTTTTTAATTGATTGCTTAATTCCTCCAATGTTTCTCGTCTTTGAAACATGTCTGGATCTTGTTCTATTTCTAGTTGAATCGCCTTTTGAATTTCTCCCGTGAGACGATTAAATAATCTGGTAGAATTTGGAAAAATATCTTCAATTGTACTTTCAATATTATAAGTCTCATTAATTACATTTAACTGATAAATGACCAAAAGGTTTGCAAACACAATTAAAAGAATAATCGGAACAACAATAATACATCCAAAAGAAATCCACAGTTTTGTCCTTAATTTCACGGCTTTATCACTCCTTTGTATGGACATCTATAAGTACTCACATTATTGTTTATTATACCACAAGACTTCCTATGTGAATATAAACAAAAACTGATTTTTTCTAAAATTTTATTGAATTATACATTAAAATAATTTTATGATGTTCCTCTTCCAATTGCCAATGTTAAAATATAAACCTGTTCTACTCCAATTGCCTTTAATTCTCTCGTACAAATTTCCGACGTACTTCCTGTCGTAAAAATATCATCTACTAACAATACTTTTTTGTACGATTGTTTTATTTTTTTTGCAGCAAATGCTCCTTTTAGATTATTCATTCGCTCTCGACTATTCAATTCTTTTTGTGGTAACGTCTTTTTCACACGTTTCAAACAGCTGCAATCGACTGGAATCTCAAACAGTTCTCCCAAACGCCAGGCAATTTCCTCTGCCTGGTTAAATCCTCTTTTTCTTCTTCTGGAATTGTGAATTGGAACTGGCAGCATTACTTCACAGTTCCATTGTTCCACTTTTTTTCTATATTTTTGATAAAACTCTCTGCATAAAACGTCCAAATATTGACGGTGATTCTGATACTTAATTTGAGCCATTACACGTCTTACCCATGGAAGAGAATAATCTAACAACGATACGCCTTCTTCAAAACTCCTAGGATGTTTGGTACAATCGTAACAATACTCAATTTCTTCTTGCATAACCCTTTTTCCACACTTTTTACACCGTGGTTCTTCTATATATTGCAAATATGGAATACATTCTTCACAGATCCCTCGTTTTTTGGAAGTTGTAATTCCTAAACAGACAGGACAACGAATCGGAAAAAAGAGCTCCCAAATCAGTCCTTCTCTCATTCAAGTCCCCCTTCCAGTTCTTGAATTCTGTCCTTTAATCCACTATAACGTTTTTGCTCCTGTTCATTATGAATCATATCTTGAAACGTTTTTAAACTTCCAACAATACAGACACAATTCTTTGCTCTCGTTACTGCCGTATACAATAAATTTCTTGTCATAAGCATTCTAGGGCCTGATAAAAGCGGAAGCACAACCGCCGGATATTCGCTTCCCTGCGATTTGTGAATGGTAACTGCATAAGCCAGCTCCAATTCATCTGATTGTTTAAACTCATAGGTAACTCGTTTTCTTTCATCAAATTCCACTATAATCTGTTCTGTAAATTCATTAATTTCACGGATAAATCCAATATCTCCGTTAAATACTCCAATTCCCTTATCGACTGGAATATTATACTTACTCACTACTTCCCATTCCATCTGGTAATTATTTTTAATTTGCATGACTTTATCCCCTTCACGCAAAATAACATCTCCTACTTTATGTTCTTTCTTACTCGAATCTGGAGGATTCAATGCTTGTTGAAGTTCTCGATTGATTTGATCGACTCCAAGATTCCCCTTTCTCATCGGAGTAAGTACTTGAATTTCTCGCTCCTCTGCTTTTACATAATTAGGTAGTTTATCTCTCACAAGAGTAATGGTAGCTCCCATAATAGTTCCTGGATTATCTCTTTGAATAAACAAAAAATCTCTACTTCCCTTTCTCGGAATTACTTCTTCTCCATCATTAATTTTATGTGCATTTACAATAATATCGCTTTCTGAAGCCTGGCGAAAAATCTTCGTTAATTTCACCGTTGGAAAACTATGGGAATGAATTACATCTTTTAATACATTTCCAGCCCCCACACTTGGAAGCTGATTTACATCTCCAACGAGTATAAGACGTGTTCCGACTGCCACCGCTTTTAAAAGCGCATGCATCAAAAAAATGTCTACCATAGACATTTCATCAATAATAACGACATCTGCTTCTAACGGATTTTCTTCATTTTTAGAAAATGACATTGTACTCCGATCATCTTCCAATGTTCCAGTTAATTCTAACATCCGATGAATGGTCTGTGCCTCATATCCTGTTGTTTCGGTCATACGCTTTGCCGCCCTACCCGTCGGTGCTGCTAATAAAATATCCATTCCTTCCTGAATAAAATAATGAATAATTGCGTTAATCGTTGTCGTCTTTCCAGTACCTGGGCCACCAGTAATAATAGTTAAACCATTCCGAATTGCTTCCTTCACTGCCATCTTTTGAATAGAATCCAACTCGAATCCAGATTCTTTTTCTATTTTAGCAATCGTCTTTTCCATTCGCTCCTCTGGTACTTCTTCACGAATGTTTAAATCATGCAGCATTTTTGCCGTATTCAACTCCATATAATAGTATTGAGATAAATAGACTTGCTGCCTTTTTTCTATATTTTTGATCACCAATTTTCGTTCTACCGCCATATCCAATAAATCGTTTTCAGAAGCTTCCATTTCCATCTGAAGCAGTTCGGAAACTTGGTATAATAATTGGCTCATCGGCAAATACGTATGCCCCTGCGCTGCTGCCTGCTGCAATGTATAGATAATTCCACTGCGAATACGAAATTGAGAATTCACTGCAATTCCAGACTTCTTTGCAATTTCATCTGCCATTTTAAATCCGACCCCAGTAATATCATCTGCCAGTTGATAGGGATTTTCTTTTATAACCGTATAAAGTCTCTGCCCATACTGTTGATAAATTTTAGCAGCTAAATTTAAGGTAATTCCATATTCTTGCAAAAAAATCATTGCTTTTCTGGCATCTCGCTTTTCTGATACTTGAGCAGCAATTTCTCTTGCTTTTCGTTCACTAATTCCTTTGACTTCTGCCAATCGTTCTGGTTCTTCCTCAATAATACGAAATGTTTCATCCCCAAACGCCTTTACAATTCGTTTGGCTAACGCCTCTTTAATTCCTTTAATTGCACCGGACGCCAAATACCGCTCTGTAGATGTAGAGTCAGAAGGCACTACAAATTGATAATTTGTTATTTTCCATTGTTCTCCATACATCGGATGCTGTACAACTTCGCCTGTAATCTCTAAATATTCTCCTTCCGCAATTTCTGGAAAAAAACCAACTGCCGAAACCTCCTCCGATCCTTTTCCAATAATCAGAACACTATATCCATTTTCTTCATTACGATATACAATTCTCTCTATATATCCTTCTAACTGCGCCACAAAATTCCTCCATCCAGTCTTATTTTCGATTTAACCGCTGTTTACTTAATAACGAAAAATACTTACTAGCTCCGATTGCAGTACAATTCACTGGATCATCCGAAGTCATTGTTGTAATTCCAAGCTCCGTTTCAATTCTCAGTTCCATTCCACTTAACAATGCGCTTCCACCGCTTAACATAATTCCCTGTTCCATTACCGATTGCTTCATTTCTGGAGGAGTAACGATTAAAATTTGTTTAATTGCATTAATAATCTTTTTTACATTTTTATCCAATGCTCCCTTTATTTCAGAAGAAGTAATTACAACCTCTTGGATCATGCCATCTTCCATATTATATCCTCTTATCTTCATAGATTTTTCCTGAAGCATCATCTTACAAGTTCCAATTTTCTTTTTGATTTCTTCTGCAACTGCTATATCAATTAAGAGATTATATTGATCCTTTATATATGTAACAATGGATTCATCAAAATCTCCTCCTGCAATTTGAATCGATTTACCAACAACCGTTCCTCCCATGGAGACAACTGCAATATCCGTTGTTCCTCCTCCAATATCGACAATCATTGTTCCCTCTTTTTGGCTAATATCAATTCCAGAACCAAGTGCAGCCAAAACTGCTTTGTCAACAACTACTACATTTCTGGCTCCTGCACTGTAACAAATATCTGCCACCGTTTTTCTTTCTGTTTCTGTTGCTCCTGTTGGAACGCCTACGCAAACTCTAGGCTTACAGAGTGTTCTTCTTCCAACTGCTTTCCAAAGAAAATAATCCACCATTTTTTCTGCAACTGTATAGTTAGAAATCGTTCCATGGATTAATGGATGCACTGCAATAATATTACCCGCAGCCCTTCCAATAATCTCTTTTGCTTCTTCTCCAAACGTTTCCACTTCATTATTACTTCTATCAAATGCAACTACTGCTGGTTCTCTTACTACAACACCTTTTTTATTAATACAAACTATTATGTTCGTTGTACCTAGATCAAATCCTACATCACCTGACCCAAATGCCATGAAAAACTCCTTTCTTTAACAGTATAACTGTCAACTTTAATGTTATTATTATACCCAATTCTATTCGTTTTTGAAAGAGCTTTTCATAAAAAAATAAGGCTATACTAATTTTGCAAGAAAGCCTTAAGATTTTTTTTAGTTAATTCATAACAATTTCATAAACACGTCAAACTTTGGACACATTTTTTTCTTATACTGAAACTGTACTAAATGAAGTACATTCAAGTTGATCCCCATCACTTGAATAAAAGCTTTTTCATACTCATACCCGGTGGGAAACCACCGGGTACCCCCCCCCTTAAAAATTACGGATTTTCGTTTTTATATCTCCCTTTTTCATAACATTTACAGCCTCCGCACTGCGGAGGCTGTTCTCCTTTTCAATTCTTTTTATGTCTGTATTTTTCTCTTGTAGCCATTCCCCCACGGATATGACGTTCAGATTTATTAATATCGAGAATCACTCTGGCTTCTTTTGCCAGAACTGGGTTGATTTGTAAAAGTCTTTGTGTCACATCTTTATGCACTGTACTTTTACTGACTCCAAACTGTTTTGCAGTTTGACGGACGGTGGAATGGTACTGTACAATATATTCACCAATTTCGACAGCACGTTCTTCTATATAATCCCGCAAAAAAGTAACCTCGCAGACTGTTTTGTACAGTCTATGCGAGGTTATTTCATATTATACAGATGCTTCACTTATATTTTTTCATTTTTTATGATTTTCTGGATGACATATACCAGCAGAAGCACATCCTCCGCATCCGCATCCACAAGAAGATTTTCCACTCTTTTTATCATTTCTCATTTTTTTAACAATTAATACCACTACTGCAAGCAATAAAATACCGATAATAATCGTCGATAAATTTTCCATTATAAAATGGAGCATAGAATTCTCCTTTCTATTCTCAAACTTTAGCTGAAGATATACTTAATCTTTCTTCTTCCTTATATGGACGGATAAGCAAGTAAATAAATCCCGCAATCAAGCATACCGCCATAATCGTAAAAATGCTAAACTCACCAGTTGTAAATAGAGAACCAATATGGAAAATACAAAATGACACTATATAGGCAAAAATTGTTTGATAACCAATTGCAAACCAGGTCCATTTTGCATTATTCATTTCACGCTTAATTGCACCAATCGCTGCAAAACAAGGCGCACAAAGCAAGTTAAATACTAAGAACGAATATGCCGCCACTGTAGTGAAACTAGAAGCTAATGTCGTCCAAATCTCCTGTCCGTCTTCTGTTACTTCAGCAAATCCAAACAGAATACCAAAAGTTCCTACCACATTTTCTTTTGCAACTAATCCAGTAATTGCTGCTACCACAGATTTCCAATCTCCCCATCCCAAAGGAGCAAACAATGGGGCGATGAATGCACCAATCTGAGCCAGCAGACCATCGGATAACTCTTCCACCATTCCAAATTTACCATCGGTAAATCCAAATTTCGACGTAAACCATATTATGATTGTGGAAAGCAAAATAACAGTACCCGCTTTTTTGATGAAGGACCATCCACGTTCCCACATACTTCTTAATATATTCGTGACTGTTGGCCAGTGATAAGCTGGAAGTTCCATGACAAACGGAGCTGGATCGCCAGCAAACATTTTTGTCTTCTTTAATATAATACCAGAACAAATAATAGCAGCAATTCCTACAAAATATGCGCTTGGTGCAACCCACCATGCTCCATGAAATAGAGCGCCTGCGATTAATGCAATAATTGGCAGCTTCGCACTACATGGAATAAACGTTGTCGTCATAATTGTCATTTTTCTGTCTCTGTCATTTTCAATCGTTCTGGACGCCATAACACCAGGGACCCCACATCCTGTTCCAATCAACATTGGAATAAATGATTTACCCGAAAGTCCAAACTTACGGAAAATACGATCCATAATAAATGCAATTCTAGACATATATCCACACGATTCTAAAAATGCCAAGAAAATAAACAAAATCAACATCTGAGGAACAAATCCAAGCACTGCTCCAACACCAGCTACAATACCGTCTAAAATCAAGCCTTTCAGCCATGCTGCGCAATTGACTGCATCCAATGCTTCTTCTAAAAGAACTGGAATACCAGGTACCCATACTCTAAAATCGGCAGGATCTGGTTCCCCTTCTTGAACTGCCTGTAACGCAGTTTCAAAATCTTCGATTTCCACATTCAATGTTTCTACTACGTTTCCATCTTCATCTTCTAAATCAATCGCAGTCTCAATATTCTTAGCTTTTTTTGCAAAACTGGCAATCGCATCTTCCATTTCCGACTCATCCATGTCGGTCTCTTCTAATACACTCTGAATATTTTTTACAGAGATTCCATCTTCCTCTGCGGCTTCAATAAAAGCATCTACTTTCATACCGTTAATTTCATATTCTTCTGCGGCTTCTTCATAAGCAGATCTTCCAATACCAAAGAGATACCATCCATCTCCAAATACTCCGTCGTTCGCCCAATCGGTTGCAATTGTACCCACAGTGGACACCGATACATAATATACAATAAACATTACTACGGCAAAGATTGGAAGCGCCAACCAGCGATTCGTAACAATTCGGTCAATTTTATCTGAAATAGAAAGTGTACCCTGTTTGTTTTTCGTACAGCATTTCTGAATAATCGAAGATATGTATACATAACGTTCATTTGTGATGATGCTTTCACTGTCATCATCCCATTTTTCTTCTGCCTTCTGGATTAACTCTTCTATATCTGGTTTTTGCTGCAGTGAAATCTTATCATCTCTCTCAAACAATTTAATTGCATAAAAACGTCTTTGAGATTCTGGTACACTCGTAAGCATTGCTTCAATTTCATCCAATACAGCTTCTACTTCATCCGAAAACTGGTGTACTGGCACAACTTCTTTTTTGCTTTCTGCTGCCTTCACTGCCATATCCGCAGCCTCTACAATTCCAGTTCCCTTTAATGCCGAAATCTCTATCACTGGACATCCAAGTGTTCGTTCTAATTCCTTTGTATGAATCACATCACCATTCTTTTTTACAAGATCCATCATATTCACAGCCATAACAACAGGGATTCCTAGTTCCATTAACTGTGTACTTAGATAAAGATTTCTTTCAATATTCGTACCATCTACAATATTTAAAATCGCATCTGGTCTTTCTTGAAGCAAATAATTTCTGGCTACAACTTCTTCTAATGTATAGGGAGACAAGGAATAAATTCCTGGCAGGTCCGTAATAATAACATCTTTCCTCCCTTTTAGTTTTCCTTCTTTTTTTTCCACGGTAACCCCTGGCCAATTCCCAACAAATTGATTCGACCCTGTTAACGCATTAAATAACGTTGTTTTCCCACTGTTTGGATTACCCGCAAGTGCAATTTTTACTGACATATGCTACCTCGACTTTCTAATCTCTACTAATATTCTTCTTGAACTTCAATCATCTCTGCATCTGCCTTTCTCAGAGATAATTCATATCCTCGTACTTTCACTTCAATTGGATCTCCCAACGGTGCTACTTTTCTTACAAAAATTTCCACACCCTTTGTAATTCCCATATCCATAATACGTCGTTTTACTGCACCTTCTCCGTGTAGCTTTACTGTCTTTACCGTCTTACCGCACTCTACCTCTCTTAATGTTTTCATAATTATACTATCCTCATTCTTTCTTCATTCATCAGTCCCCATCCACTTGTTCTCCATAATGGAAGCGTAGGACTTTCTAAATTTGGTTAAATTATAATTTTATTTGCCATTTCAGAACTAATTGCAACACGTGAATCTTTTATATTAATAATTACATTTCCTGCGTTTTCCGCAACAACTGTCACAATTGCTCCAACTACAAAACCAAGTTTTTCCAGAAACTTTCTCGTTTCTTCTTTACCACCAACTCGCTTAATTGCATTTTTCTGTCCTGGTACCGCCATCGTTAAAGGCATGAAATACGCCCCCTTTCTAAAAAACTATAAACACTTATCCTGTTTTCTGTGCATCTGCCATTTTATCCTGTTTTTGCACAGAACTCGCAAAGTGCATTTTGAAGAGCAGTGGCACTACTGGTGGATACCCTCGCAATCGGGATTTGATTTCTCTTTGCTTCTTGAGACGCACTAATTACCATTTTATGAGATGCAGTACCAGTAAACAAGACAAGCAGGTCTGGATTTCCAAGCTTCTTTTTTATTCCGCCTTTTTCTTTTACAAACACCTTAGCTTTACATCCATATTCTTTGCATATCTTTTGATACTGGCAAACCATACATTCATTTCCGCCAATAATTACGACACTCATCTTCCATTCCCTCCATTCTATTTTATTCTCAAAAATTAGTTTCACCTAACCAAATATCCCAAATAATGAGAAACACGCACAGCGCATTTCTCATATTTAAGACGGTGTAAATAAAAACGAATGCTTTAATTAGTTTTAACTAACTAACATGATATCATAGAACCCCCACTATGTCAATAGGGATTTTCATGTTTTTTTTATTTGATATAACAGTGCATTGCAAATTGCTGCTGCAACGTTACTGCCGCCCTTTCTTCCTCTCGCTACAATAAATGGCACTTCTGTTTTAAGAATTAATTCCTTCGCTTCTACCACATGGACAAATCCTACTGGAACTCCAATAATTAATTCTGGCTTTATTTTTTCTTCTTGTATTAATTCATATAATCGCATCAATGCAGTTGGAGCATTTCCAATTGCAAAGATCACGTTTTGATCCATTTTGGCAGCTTTTTCCATACTAACTGCCGCTCTTGTAATCCCCCTTCGTTTGGCTTCCAACGCCACATCTTCATCTGCCATAAAACAATACACTTGTCCACCTAGTTCGGATAATTTATTTTTATTAATTCCTGCCTTTGCCATATTCGTATCGGTAACAATGGATGCTCCATTTTTTAACGCTTCTATCGCCTTTTCCACTGCATGTTCCGAAAAAGTAAGTGTATCCACATAGCTAAAATCTGCGGTAGTATGAATAACTCGCTTTATAATTGGTTTTAAAACTGGATCTAGTTCACGTCCCAATTCCCTCTCAATTATTTCAAAGCTAAGCAGTTCAATTTCTTGTGGAGATAGTTGTTTTATATTCATTTTTCCAGTCCTTTCCTAAAAATTCTGCCTAATTACCGCCATCCAGAAGGATCTTAATTAGAAATACCAATGATTCGATACAGCAAATCCATATCAATATGATCTCGAACGATATTTGCAAGCAAGTCATATTGTTTCTCTTTATAATCTCGAAAACTTGTTATTTGTTCCATTTGAGAAATTCCTTTTTGCTCCAATAATGACTGAATCAATCGCTCTGTAAACGTTCCCTCTTCAAATATCCCGTGGACGTAGGTTCCAATAATATGTTCCTTTACCCATCCATCTTGTTTTTTCTGTCCATTTTGATCTTCTAATTTAGAAAAACTAATTCCTAATTCTTCCCCTGACCAGACAGAACGTCCCATATGAATTTCATATCCTGAAAAACAGGCTCCTTTTAAACGCTGAAACCATGAGGATTGGACCGTTCCATTTACTCTTGTACATACTTTTTCCCTTTCCATTATCGTACGCATTGGAAATAAGCCAATTCCTTGAACTGTCCCCATCTCTTCTATACCAAATGGATCGTCCAATTCCTGTCCCATCATCTGAAATCCTCCACAGATTCCAAGAATGTTTCCTCCCACATTATAGTATTTCTTTATCATAGCTTCCAGTCCACTTTGACGCAGCCATTTCAAATCGCCTATCGTATTTTTCGTTCCTGGTAAAATAACGAGATCAGGATTTCCAAATTCAGATACCTTTGTAATATAATTTAAATTTACCGATTCGATTCGCTCCAATGGATTAAAATCCGTAAAGTTTGAAATATGAGGAAAGCGAATTACCGTAATATTGAGTGCCGCCGCCCTATTCGTTTTTTTGTTGAAACGTTCGGATAAACTATCTTCGTCTTCAATATCTACATTCATATATGGGATTACGCCCGCCATTGGGATTTGGCATAGTTGTTCCATCTGTTTTATTCCTGGATCTAAAATCGTTCGATCTCCCCGAAACTTATTAATCACCAACCCTTTGATCCGATTTCGCTCTTCTGCTTCCAGCAACATTACCGTACCAAATAATTGAGCAAAAACGCCGCCCCGATCAATATCTCCTACCAGAACAACAGGAGCATCCACCATTTTTGCCAAACCCATATTTACAATATCGTTTTGTTTTAAATTGATTTCTGCCGGACTTCCAGCGCCCTCGATTACAATAATATCTGCCATTTTTTCCAATTGTTGGTAAGCACGAAGAATAGTTGGAATCCATTCCTTCTTTCTTGCAAAATACTCCTTTGCCCCTTGATTTCCCTGTACTACTCCATTTACAATTACTTGACTTCCTACATCGCTCGTTGGCTTTAATAAAATCGGATTCATCCGAACATCTGGTTCGATTCCTGCTGCTTCTGCCTGCATCACCTGTGCCCGTCCCATTTCCAATCCATCTGCCGTAATAAAAGAATTCAATGCCATATTTTGGGATTTAAATGGAGCAACCCGATATCCATCCTGCTTTAAAATCCGAAGAATTCCAGCTGTCAGAAGGCTTTTTCCTGCATTCGACATTGTTCCTTGTATCATTAAATTTTTTGCCATCTCTTATTCCTTTCTCATTGCCTCAATCAGCTGTTGATTTTTTTCTCTTGTTTGCACTGCAACCCGATAAAACCCTTTTGTAAGTCCTCTATAATTTTGACAATCACGGATTAAAATTTGAGACTTTAATAATAACTGCTTCCAATCTTTAACACTCTGAAACAAAACATAGTTGGCATCGGAAGAAAATACATTACAATTTAATTGTTTCAATTCGTCCATAAGCCACCTTCGCTCCGTTTTTATTAGAGCAACCGCCTCTTTCACATAGGCCTCTTCCTCCAATGCCTTTAATCCTGCAATCTGTGCTATGCCAGATACATTCCATTGAGGCAGCTGTAACTGCATCGTTTCTAGCAACGCTCGATTAGAGCTATATCCTACTCCAAGTCGAATTCCAGGCATTGCATAAGTTTTTGTAAATGCGTCCAATACAAAAATATAAGGATTTTCTGAAATATTTGCAGCTGCACTCCAATCTAACTTTCCACTCAGTTCCAGAAAACATTCATCAATCAAAAGATAAATTCCATACTTCTTACACAATTCCATTAATTCCTTTTGAATAGAATGCGGAATTAACTTCCCATTGGGATTATTTGGATTGCACAAAACAATCAAATCAGGGATCTGTTTTTTACCAGGCTGATTTACAGCTTCTAAAATGGCCTGACTTAGTTCATTTCCTATACAAAAGTCCTGTTCTTTTTTTAAAGGAAACCATGTTATTTTTGCATTGGTATTCCACAATGCTCGTTCATACTCTGTAAAAGACGGAATGGGAATCCATACATGACTGGGAGCAATTGTACGAATCACAGCATAAATTAGTTCACAGGCTCCATTTCCCAAAATTATATTCCATTCTGAAACCTTTCTTTTCTTGGCTATTTTTCGTTTCAACCGTTCACAAGATGGATCGGGATAGTATTCCATTTCCGCTATTCCATGATAAATCGCCTGTTTTACTTGCTTTGGCATTCCAAGTGGATTAATATTAATGGAAAAATCCAGCTTTACTGTATTTTTATAACGATCTCCTCCATGCATAAACCGCTCCATTTTTCCCTCCTAAACTCCAGCTATTTTCAATAAGAGAACACGAATTCCAATTCCTAATATGAACAATAATATCTCACTGCCATACATCAGCCAATTGGCTCTGCGAATATCCTTTGGTTCGATATCTCGCAGCGCATCTCCAATCGTTGGCTTTTTTACTTTCTTTCCAAAATAAACTGCATCTCCTGCCAGCTCCACTCCCAATGCACCTGAACAAACCGATTCCGTCTGTGCAGAATTCGGGCTGGCATGTTTTCTGCGGTCTCTTTTCCATATTTTCCATGCATTTCTTCCATTCATTTGAAGCAAATATGCTGATACAATCATAAGAAGCGCCGAAAGTCTGGAAGGAATCCAATTGACTATATCATCTAGTTTCGCTGCTGCCCAGCCAAAATGCAAATACGTTTCATTTTTATATCCAACCATGGAATCCATTGTATTAATCGCTTTATAAACAAACCCCAGTATGGGACCTCCAATAAGTAAGTAAAAAAGAGGGGCAATCACTCCATCAGAAGTATTTTCTGCAACTGTTTCCACTGCGGCTCTTGTAATTCCTGTTCGGTCTAATACAGAAGTATCCCTTCCAACAATCATAGAAACCGCCGCTCTCGCTTTTTCCACCTCTCCCTCTTCTAACGCATTATATACCTTCATGCTCTCCACTTGAAGACATCGGGCTGCCAATATTTGATAGCTCATAATTGCAATGATTCCAGTTGCGATCCATTCATTCTTGCATAATAAAACAATCCCAGCGCTGATCCCCGCCACAGGAAGTAACACAAGTACGACGAATCCAACTCCCATGATTTTTTGCTTTTCTGTTTTTGTTCTTAACTTTTTATCTAACCATCCAATGTATCTGCCAATCCATCGAATCGGATGCGGCATCCAGTATGGATCTCCCAGCAATAAATCAAGAAAAAATCCAATGCCAATTCCAATAATCCCATTCATAATGTTTTGTACCTTTCTTCTTTCTGACCCTATTGCAAGCGGCGTTGTACCCGTAGTATAGGACTGTTATTTTCATCCTGCTCTGCAGTACAGATATATCCCTCTCCATTGCTGCACTGATAGTCATAATATCCTTTTTTTGGATATCCAAACTGTTCCAATATCGCCATAATCGTTCCGCCATGTACAACGAAAACATAGTTTTTCTCTTTTTGTTCCCATCTTAAAATTTCACGGCACGCCTGCACGGATCGTTCTTTGAACGCTTGAATCTCTTCTCCATTTGGAAAGGAAATCGTTCCACCACTGTCAATCCATTTCTGATATCTTGGATCATTTCTTAAATCCATATAATTTTTTCCTTCCCAATCTCCAAACTCACATTCTCGAAGCCGGTCTTCTATTTTGATTTCTCTTTTTCCAAATAAAATCTGAGCCGTTTGAATACAGCGTTTTTTTGGACTGCACCATACTACCGCATCGCTTGGAATTTCTCGATAAATTCCAGCATTTCGTTTCTCCTCTAATTGCCTAATTCCCTCTTGACAAAGTACTTCATCACTGCATCCAATATAGCGTTTTTCCAAATTTCCCTTTGTCATTCCATGCCGAATCAAAAATAATTGCATTCGTTTTCTCCAATCATTCTTTTAATACCATACCAATTCCACCGATGATTCGTTCCATATGGTTTGCCTTCTGCGCTGCCATACAGATCGTTCGTCCGACTACTTCCCGATATTCTCGATCTTCCTTTTTTAACGGCACAATCCCATATCCTACTTCATCACAGATCAAAATAACATCGGGGTTTTTCTCTATTACCTGCTCTAAAAAAGTTTTGGAATTTATTCCCTGTTCCAATAGCTGCCGAATCAATAAATGGACATGATTGATCCCTTTATATTGACTACAGTATTTCACCCATTCCGCTTCTGTCTTACAATGACCAAAAACAGTCTCGTCCATAAATTCCTCTTTTTTTATTTGCTTTTTCTCACAGACATAACGCTGTTTTCCTTGAAAACAGCCTCCAACATATAATTCCATTTTTCCTCCCAATTATAAAGAAATTACAACTACAGTGACGAGTTCCGATAACGCCAAAAACCAGCCTGCCAAATCTCCCGTAATTCCGCCGAATTCTTTTTGGGATTTCCATTTATAATAAAGAAACAAACATGCATTTGCAATTCCAACCCCAAGCCATCTCTTCCAATCTACAAAGCTTCCAACGAGAAAACTAAAGATTAACCAAAGGATTAAAACGAAACGGACTCTATTCCGATCTGCCGTTACTGCAAACGAGTACAATGTTCCTGTTTTTTTCGCTGCTGGAAAAAAGACAAGCGCCAATCCACTCAATGTCCTAGATAAAATAAATCCAATTGCAAGCAATATCCCTTCTTCTCTCGTATTGAACTCCGATACTCCTCCCACATAAACGAGATAATAACTCACTAACATAATTCCAGCAAATGCTCCAATATGAACATCTTTTAAGATTTCCAGTTTTCTCTCTTTTTCTTGATACGAATGCAGCGCATCCATTGTATCCATATAGCCGTCCATATGAATTCCACCTGTTACAATAATTGGGATTACTGCCATAATACAGCTTCTCATCACTCCTCCATACTCCATTATTTGAGAAACTTCCATATAAAGCAGCTCCAATGCCCCAATTACAACTCCAATCAACGGAAAAAAACAGAGTGCATATTTCATACTTGTTTCATTCCATTCTACCCTTGGCATTGGCACTTTAGAATACATTGCAAATGCAACAATACATGCTCGTAACATTACATCCTCCTTTTTAAATATACTGGTATGGAATAAACAACCTCAATCACTTCCTCTGCCATTTCCATCAAAGCTTGATTCACCGTTCCAAGCAGCGTGATATAATCCATCGTTTCTGGATCGTATTGGATTCCATCTGAAAATACTTCATTTGTAACAATAATCAAATAGTTACTTCCATTTGCCAACTCGTTTATTTGCTGAAGAATAAAATCCCTCAGTTCTAATTGATTTCGCTTTTGCTCTGGTTGAAACAGTTCATTTGCAACTAAATTGGACATACATTCCAGCAATACGATTCCGTTTTCTATCTGTTTGGCACAGCTTCCTACATTTTGATAACATTCTATCGTATCGAACCCTTTTCCTGCTCGCTGCTTTCGATGTCTTTCAACTCGATTCCTGCCCTCTTCTCCATATGGCTGCATCGTTGCAATATAAAAGCAAGCGTCCTCCGCCTTCCTATATTGCATTGCATAATTTTCTGCATAGACGGATTTTCCACTTCCGCTCCCCCCTGTAATAACCGTTATCATGGTTTCTTCGCATTCCTCTCATAATTTTGATATGCCGCAATCTTCGTTTGTTCAAACGTAGCATTTTCTCGGTACACTTCCAACGCCATATCCAACATAGGAAATAAAAGCACCGCTCCCGTCCCTTCTCCAAGTGCCAAATTTCCATATAAGATTGGAGCCAATCCCAGCTCTTCCATAACCGCCTGCTGCGCCTGTTCTTTACTGCTATGCGACGCAATCATTGCATTGACCGAATAAGGGCAAAGCCGATAGGCTGTTAATGCGGCTGCCGCTGAAATTACTCCATCTATTACAATTGGAATCTGTTCGATCGCTCCTGCCAAAAATACTCCTGCCAATGCAGCAATATCCAATCCTCCAACTTCACATAACACTCGAAATGCCGTTTCTCCATCTTCTATTTTCTGATCCATCCATCCGTATTTTTTCAAAGCTTGTATAATGACTGTTTTTTTCTTTTCCAACCCAGCATCTGACAGCCCTGCGCCTCTTCCAGTTAGTTTTTCTGGATGAATTCCCAAATACGCACTAATTAAAGCACTGCTCGTCGTTGTATTTCCAATTCCCATCTCACCCGTTGCAATAATTTGATATCCTTCTTTTTTGCATTGTCTCACCGCTTCCATCCCTATTTTTATCGCTTCCAATGCCTCTTCTTTGGTCATCGCAGGCTCTTTTAAAAAATTCCGAGTGCCTCTTCTTATCGTTCGGGCAAGGATCTGATCCGACTTTACCTGATCCCTTATTCCGACGTCAATTACTTTTACTTCTGTATTTGCAGCTTTCGCCATTCGATTGATGCTGGCTGTTCCATTCGCCATATTGGCTGCTACGATTGCTGTAACTGAACTATCCGTCTGTGTCACGCCTTCTTCCACAATCCCATTATCTGCACAAAATACAAGCACACATTTTTTATTGAAACTTACATCCACATTTGCTGTCAGCCCGGCTATTTTTGCAATTATTTCTTCTAAAATCCCAAGCCCATGAATCGGCTTGGCAATCGCATCCCAATGCTTTTGTGCCTGCTGATAAGTCTTTGAATTGAATAAGTTTTGATTCCATTGCTCTAAATACAAACGAATTGTTTCCTCTCTCATTTCCGCATCTCCCTCTCTTTCCGAAATTTTTGCGCTGCCTTCACAAAAGATCTCGCAGCGTTTCGATTACCATACAAATAAAGATGCGGAAATCCTGCATAAACTGTTTTCGTATGATAACTGCTCACCCATTCCTTTCCATTTCCAGGCTTTCTTATACAAAAATCACTGCCTGGAGTTTCACTTTTCCAGTAATGGAATTCATGTGCATACAAACAATCTCCTTTTTTCGCCAATAGCCCATCTTCTTTTGCTCTCATTGTAATATATCCAAATCTTCCAAGCCGATCTCCAAACAATCCTCTTCCTTCATACAACGAAACCATCGGATGAAACTGATGCTGTTCATCTTCCAGCTCTCTATGTAAATACAAAAATCCTCCGCATTCTGCAATACAAGGCATACCATTTTGAATCGCAAGAAAAATTTCTTTTCTAATTTTTTCATTTTTAGCAAGCTGTTTTGCATATAGTTCTGGATATCCCCCTCCCAAATACAGGGCATCTGCATCTTTTGGAAGTTCTTTTGAATCGAGCGGACGAAAAAAACGAATCTGACATCCCAGTAAGTTTAATAACTCCAGATTTTCAGAATACAGAAAACAAAATGCTTCGTCTCTCGCCACCGCAATCGTAACGGGATTTTCTTTTGGAAAGGCTGCAATATCTTCTAATTCGTCTATCTGTTCAAATGTCTGTGCCGATGCTGCAAGTTTTAATAGTTGTTCCCAGTCCAACGTCCGCTCCAGTTGATCTGAAAGGAAGTCGAATTGACTCTGAAACGCCGCAACTTCCCCTGCCGTCACAAGACCTAGATGGCGGCTTGGCAGTTGTATCTCGTTTAATTTCGGTACGTACCCAATTGGAATAATACCGAGATTCTGCGCCATTTCTGCCATATTTTTATAAATAGATTCCGAAATCCGATTAAAAATAACTCCCTTTATTTGTGCATCCATTTCCCGAAATCCCTTTAAGACTGCTCCAACGGATCGGCTCATCCCTGCTCCATTTACAACCAAAATCACTGGAGTTTTCGTCCACTTTGCAATTTCTGCACTGCTTCCATGTTCTGTAAATCCAATTCCATCAAAGTATCCCATAACACCTTCTATCACAGAGATATCTTCGCTTTGTTCCCTCTTTGCTACTAAATGTTGAATTGTAGTTTTATCACAAAAAAAGCTATCCAAGTTTCTCGTAGGTACGCCCAAAATTCTGGCATGAAACATGGGATCAATATAATCTGGTCCGCATTTCCAAGCCCCAACGTGGAGTCCCCTTCGCTTCAAACAATTTAAAATTCCACAAGTAATCATTGTTTTTCCACTTCCGCTGCCAGTTCCAGCAATCATAATTCGATTTCCCATCTCTATTTTCACCTCATTTCATTCCCCATACCATCCGCCGTAATCAGAAATACGGGGTTCAATGCAGTCATCATATGATAACTTCCTACCTGTTTTGCCCGTGCTGGAAATAGCTGTACCAAATCTAGATTTCTAAATTTTAATTTTTTCAAAACTTCCAGCGCCTGAGACATCGTTTCCAATGTAATTGCATTAATTACTAAATGAATATCTGGATTTTTTTGTTGTAAAATCGTCAATATTTGTTCCATATTTCCCTTTGTTCCGCCTAAAAATGCTACATCAGGTTTTGGAAGATTGCTCATTACATCGGGTGCCATACCCTTTACCAATTCCAGGTTTTCCAATTGAAATTTTTCTTTGTTTTGTTCAATCAATTGTTGTGCCTCTTCCTGACATTCCACTGCATAAACCTTTCCCATCGATGCAGCGATTGCCATTTCCACAGACACAGAACCAGTTCCTGCTCCAATATCATATACAATATCAGTCTTTCTCAAGGATAGTTTTGACAGAGTTACCGCTCTTATCTCACTTTTGGTAATCGGAACATTTCCTCGAACGAATAATTCATCTCCTATTCCAAACGAAGCCCTTCTCTTTTTTTCTCCATTTGCAATTAAAAAACAGCAGGCGAGTGGATTGGATTCCAATTGCTGCATTTCTCTTACTTTTCCTATTGTAATTCGCTCTTGTGGATAGCTCAGCCATTCTCCGATATAAATATCATAATCTCCAAATCCATGTGAAGTTAACCTCTGACAGAGTTCGTCCATTTTTCCAGCCGTCAGCAAAAATACTTTATCATACTGGAACAACGCTTCCTCTAAATTCTCCTCTCTTCCATGAAGACTCAGAATTTTGGCATCTTCCCATGAAATTCCAATTTGAGCGGATAGATAGGAAATCGAAGAAATCCCTGGATAAATTTTAACTTCCCATTCCTCTAAATATTGCAGCAGTTTTTTCGTCCCACTGTAAAATCCAGTATCTCCCGACATTACGATTACAATTTCTTCTTTATCCGTTTGCTCAACCACCGCCCTAATTTCTTCTGGCCGATAGCTAATTACGGTCGATGCATGAGAAAACGGTTCTATCAGACGTTTTGCTCCAATCAAAAGCTGTGCCTGCTGGATTCGTTCCTTCGCTTCCACAGTCAGCGTCTTCCAATTTCCCATTCCAACTCCAACAATTGCAATTCTCTTCATCCTCTCCTCCTAATTGTTTCATTAGTTCCTCCAAAGAAATCCCCTCTTCTTTTTGCGGGCGTTCAATTACAACCAACTTACATCCCGTTTTTTTCGCTGCTTCTCGTTTTTGAATAAATCCACCTGTTGCTCCAGACTCTTTTGTCACCAAATATTGAATCTGAAATTCTTCTATCATAGCCCGATTCATCTGCTCTGAAAACGGACCCTGCATCCCAATTAAATGTCTGCCCGTTAATCCTTTTTGCTCCCATTTTGCAATCATGGACGCCATTGGCAAAATTCTGGCATAAATACGCTGTGTAAAGTCCGGTAAAATCTGAAACGCTTCCATTTCTTTACTGCCAATTGTTAATAGCACATTCCCTTTTTTCTTTAAAAGCCAGTCTGCCGCCTCTTTTGCTGATTTTACCAATATCGTAGTTTCATCTTGCTCCAGCTTTGTTTCCTTTCTCTTTAAACGTAAATACGGCAAATTCAGCTTTGTACACGCAGTTTGAATATTTTGGGTTACTTCCATTGCATAGGGATGCGTGGCATCGACAACGAGACTGGGACTTTCTGTTTTTAACACTTGTTCCATTTCTGTTTCCGTTAAACGGCCAACTCGAACTCTTTTTTTGGTTTCCTCATCCAATAATGCTCTCCCATACTCTGTCGCTACAAATCCAACTATGTCTCTTTGCTGTTTGACCAAGTATTCACATAACTGTCTGCCTTCCGTTGTCCCTGCAAAAACGGCAATCGTCTCTTTCTGACCTCTCATAACAGATATCCTCTCGGAGTTACCATTCTTCCATCCATTACAGTTGTTTGACTATTTCCAATATATACTGTTGTAAACATATCCAAATGAGCCTCTTGTAACTGCTTCAACGATAAAATTTGTTTTTCTTCTCCGTCTCTGCCAATATTTCTTACATAACCACATACCGTATCTGGACTCTGATATTGTAATACAATTTCCGATGCCCGTCTTAAATAATCTGCACGTTTTTTACTGGATGGATTATAAATACAAATCACAAAATCCCCCATAGCTGCATACTGAATCCGTTTCTCAATCAATTTCCATGGAGTCAGCAAATCACTTAAACTAATGACCGCAAAATCATGTGACAACGGCGCTCCCAATACCGCTGCTCCACTGCAAGCTGCTGTGACACCTGGTATAATTTTTATTTCCAAATCTTCTCCCTTTGCCAACTCCAAAACTAAACTTGCCATTCCGTATACACCACTGTCTCCACTGCATACAAGCGAAACCGTTTTGTTCTGTTTTGCCGTTTCAATCGCCCAAATACAACGTTCTTTTTCTTTTCTCATTGGAGTTACAAAATATTCCTTGTGAGGAAAGATTGATTTTAGCAGTTCTGCATACACCGTATATCCTGCAATGACATCACTTTTTTCCAGCGCCTGCCTGGCTTCCAACGTCATTCCATTCTCTCCTCCAGCGCCAAATCCAACTATAAATAACATTGTTCCTTCCTTTCCTTATCGTTTTTCATACAGTTTTATGATTTTATTTATCCTTTTAAAATGAAATCGCAATTACTTCTTCATAAACAGCCATTGTCATCCCATCTCTTGCCGTCTTTTTCATTCTCTTTTTTCCGCATCTGCTTCCCAAATAGGCACTTCTTTCACATACATTGGAAGTTCCTACTGTTTGCTTTACAAAATCAGAGTTTGAAAAATCTCCTTCCACTGCATTTAATTGATCGGAAGAATAGGTTAGAAACGGAATCTTCCATTTTTTCGCTAACTCAATCAATCCTTTTTCTTGCTGTTTTCGATCAATGGAAACAATTTTATTTACCTGCTGTTTTTGAAAACCATGCTGCTCTAATTGCTGTACGAAAAATTGTTCCAGTTCTTCTAACGACTTTCCCTTTCTGCATCCAACACCAATCACTAGATTTTTGGGGAGCAGACGACATTCCAATGGAAAATAAACGGGTTCCATCTTAGATGCAATCACAACGCCCGCTTCGATATGGAAAGATTGTATTTGCTCTTTCTCTTCTATCTGTATCAGCCCCATAGGAAAAACTCCCTCTACATCATACTCGCTTATCCATCCGACAGGTTCTTTTTCCAATATTCGACTCGATATTTCTTTAATTTTATGCCAATCTGCAATCCAAAGTCCATTCTTTTGGGCAAACAAATCTACAGCAAAACATTGATTGCAGTCGGTTGCAGTCGTAATAACTGGTACCGCTCCAATTTTCCTTGCCAACTGCTCGGCATATGCATTTGCCCCACCCAAATGTCCAGAAAGAATCGGAATGACAAATTTCCCTTTCTCATCCATGACTAAAATAGCAGGATCATTTACCTTATCCGTCAAAAACGGGGCGATACTTCGCACTGCAATGCCTGCTGCTCCGATAAACATAATGGCATCTGCTTTTTTCCAAATTTTTTCTAATAATTGCTTTGTATGAGCAAACGGTATTGCATCTTCCTGTACATATTTATACCATCCAAAAAGAACGACCGTCTCCACCATATTGCTCTGCTGAATTTTCTTTCCAAGTACAATTCCAGCTCTTGTAAATGCAATAATATAAACCATCTATTTCATCCATTCTTTTTTGATGCCTGCCGAAATTCTGTAGAAAAACTGGCATCATATAACTTCGATAACTGATAATCTGTGTCCAGACAATCTCCAACTACAACCAATGCTGTTTTCGTAATATGATTTTGTTCTGCTGCTTCTGGAAGAAATTTCAACGTTGTTCGTATCACTTTTTGCTCTGGCCAGCTTGCCTTATAAACCAATGCACATGGAGTCTCTTCCGTATAATATCCTTGCAGCAGCTCTTCCCGTAATTCTTTCAGCAATCCAGTACTTAAAAAAATAACCATAGTTGCTCCGTGACTTGCCAACGCCTTCATCCCTTCTTTTTCTGGCACTGGAGTTCTGCCTGGCATTCTTGTAATAATTACAGTCTGAGAAACACCTGGAAGCGTATATTCTGCTTGCAGCTCCGCCGCTGCCGCACAGAAACTACTTACTCCAGGACAAACTTCATATAAAACTCCAATCCGTTCCAGTTCATCCATCTGTTCTTTCACAGCTCCATAAATACTGGGATCTCCCGTATGGAGCCGAACAATCTGTTTTTGTTCTGAAGCGCTTCTTTTTAACACAGCAATTACTTCCTCCAATGTCATAACTGCACTATTATAAATTTCACAAGTCTTCTTCGTTTCTTTTAAAAGTTCTGGATTCACTAGAGAACCTGCATAAACTACAATGTCTGCTTCTTGCAGTAACTTCAGCCCTCTCACGGTAATTAAATCCGTTGCCCCTGGACCTGCTCCTACAAAATAAACCATCTTAAATTTTCCTCCTAATTTTTAAAGATAGCAATGATCAATTCGATTTCTTTTCCAGTCTCTCTTTCAATCGACCCGCATTTGTCGTCATTCCTAATACTCCATGCTGATTGGAGAATATGATCGCTCCAATTTCCAGCCCATCATACGCTCGTCGTTTTAAATGAAATTCTATTTTTCTCATCAATTGTTCCATTGTGGCCTCTCTCTTTTGGTATTGCTCCATTCGATCAATGGCTTCTTCCGTTGTAATACAGCTTAGAATTTCCCGTGCCTGCTCTGCACTTCCTCCAGCTAACAAAAAACAGGAACTTAACACTTCCATCCTGGCATCTGCCCACTGGGAATGTGTATTCATAATGCCTGCCCCTAGTTTTACAAGCTTACCAATATGCCCAATGAGTAAAAGACTTTTTAGTTGAAACTCATACGCCATATCAATCGTATCCCCAATGAAATTGCTGCATTTAATACAGTGTTCCAAATCAATATGAAGCGATTGCTTTATAAAATCACTTCCATAATTTCCAGGTGTCAGAATCAAATCTTTTTCCCCTTGAGCAGCTTTCATTTGAATTTCTGCATGAATTGTATCAATCAATGCGGTTTCACTCATAGGTTCCACAATCCCAGAAGTACCCAGTATAGAAATTCCTCCTTCGATTCCCAGTCTTGGATTAAACGTCTTTTTGGCAATCTCTCTCCCTTCTGGAACCGAAATCACAACGGTTAAAATTCCTGCATAACAAAAATTCTCAGCTTCCCGATGTACATTATTATAAATCATTTTTCGGGGAATCGGATTAATCGCAGCCTCTCCTATTTTCTGTGTTAATCCAGGCTTCGTTACACGTCCGACACCCTCTCCTCCGTCAATAATGATATCACATTTTTTTTCGCTTGGGCATTCTTGTTTTTTTACGGTCGCATAAATAAAAATTCCATCGGTAATATCTGCATCATCTCCCGCATCCTTTTTCACGGCACATCGCACCCAGTTTTTTTCTATACAAATCTGTTCTATCTTCAATAATAATTGAATTCCTTTTGGCGTTAAAAGGGAAATTTCTTCAACCCGCTTTCCCGACAGCAGCATTCTTGTTGCCGCTGCCGCCGCCGCCGCTGCACAGGAACCCGTTGTGTACCCATATCTTAATTTCTTATTTCCTTTATACATATACTGTTCTAACATTGCGATCCCTTTTCTTTTATGTTATAGTAGCCAAGACAGCTTCCTCGTGAGGCATTGATTATAATCAAAAAACAATTAAGAAAGGATTGATATTAACATATGAAAGGTACTTTATTTGGAACGGGGGTTGGTCCTGGAGATCCAGAACTTTTAACATTAAAAGCGCTTCGTACCATTCAGTCAAGCCCTATTATTGCAATCCCTTCCGCTAAGAAAGATCGCTGCACGGCATATCAAATTGCCCAAAAAGCAATCCCTGAATTGGATAAAAAAATAGTTTTACCATTATCCATGCCAATGACAAAAGATCCTCTTATTTTAAAAAGCAGTCATACGGCAGCTGCGGCTTCGATTCAACAATTTTTAGATCAGGGGCAAGACGTCTGTTTTCTCACCCTCGGTGATCCAACGGTATACTCTACTTATATGTATATCCACCAAATCATTTCTAAAAACGGTTATCCTACTGTGATTCTGAATGGAATTCCATCGTTTTGCGCCGCTGCCGCTGCATTTCAAATTAGTCTGGCAGAACAATCCGAACCAATTACTATTATACCAGGTTCTTACGAAACGGATGCTTTCCTGACAACTCCTGGAACGAAAGTTCTAATGAAATCAGGAAAACAACTTTCCAATGTAAAAATTGCTCTTTCCAAGCATAATTATACCATTTATATGACTGAAAACTGTACAATGGACAATGAAAAACGCTATTACTCTCTAGAAGAAATCCCTGATGATTCTGGATATTATTCTCTTATTATTGCAAAATCCAATTAAAGAACCTCTTTTTCAATGGCATCCAAATTTCCCCATTGGATGCCTTTTTTATTCATTCAATCCCACTGCTTCCTCTGCATGTAAAGAAAACAGATGACGAATTTCCTCCAATTCTCCTAATCCTTTCAACAGACATATTGTCTGATATCCCATTTCTTCCAATCGGCTTTTCCAAGAATTGGTCTGCCTACTTGCCATATCATTTCTGGCATGATCTCCTGACACAATCATAAATGGCTGTAATACAATCGTATGATATTCGTTTTTTCTTATCTCACAAATTGTTTCATCCAAAATAGGACTTCCTTCTACCGTTGACACATAAATGTTTTCAGATCCCATTTTCCGAAATGTCTTCTGTAAAATAGGATAACATTGATTTGCTTCGTGTTCACTTCCATGTCCCATATAAACGACAGCCATATGTTTTGTCCAATTTACATTTCTGTTTGTCTCTTCTAATATCGCTTTCGCAGCAACCTCATAGTCTCTCGTCTCATTTAATAACGGCTTTCCTATCCGAATGGTCTCAAACCATTCTCGTTTTTCCTGAATTTGGGTAATCATCTTATCATATTCCATTCCAGCAATTACATATGTTGGTTGTACTAAAATATCTTGAATTCCTTCTCTATGCATTTGTTCTAAAACAACTGTCACATTAGGAATTTGAATTCCCTCTTTTTCCCAAATTACAGAGCGAACAATCTCCGATGTAAATGCTCGATAAAACGTTCGATCCGAAAACTGTTCTTTTAATTCCCGCTCGATCGCTTCAATCGTTTTTTCTCTCGTATCTGAATAAGTTGTTCCAAAACTAACAACCAAAATTCCTCTTTTACTCATTATGTTTCTCCTTCTCTGCAATTAAACACTGCTCCAACTCTTCCATCGTTTTTGGAATTTCTGTTATTCCTGTTAAAATCCCATGTTCACATAATGATTGAAACAGTTTTACTACTGTAGGTTGCATCAAATTACAACTTTCTATTAATTCTTTTTGTACAAAAAGCTCTTTTGGTTTCCCTAGAGCCATTTGTTCTCCATTTTTAAAAATAATCACCTTATCTGCCCATTCATAAGCATAATCCATATCGTGTGTAGAAACAAAAACCGTCATTCCTTTTTCTACCATCCGATCGATAAAGCGTCTTACCAATTTTGTATGTTTCGGGTCTAATGCAGAAGCTGGTTCATCCAGTAAAATAATATTTGGACTCATAACCAGAACATCTGCAATCGCAACTTGTTTCTTTTGTCCTCCACTTAAACAATGTACTGGCTTCATTTGGAACGGGGTGATTTCCAATTCTTCCATTATTTTTGTTACAGCTGCATCTGCCTGTTCTTTTTCTATCCCCATATTTAATATTCCAAACGAAATTTCTTGATAGACACTTGCCGAAAACAGCTGATTATCTGGCTCCTGAAACACAATTCCTACTCTACTTCGATGTTGTAATAACCCTTTTCTATTATAATCAATTGGCTTTCCATCCAACAAAATTTTCCCCTTTTTAGGACGCAGAATTCCATTCATACATAAAAACAATGTGGATTTTCCAGAACCATTTCCACCTAAAAATACAACCTTTTCTCCCTTTTGAATCGAAAAAGAAATATTTTTCAATGCTTTTGTGCCATCTTCATATTGATAAGAACAATTTTGAACACAAATAATCTCTCCCATACTATCCACTCCATTATAAATTAAGCGAATATTCGCAATCTACTCTGTTATTTGCTCATAACCAAATAGACAATGAAACCATAAAACAAAAATACATACATAACATCCATTTTTCTTTCATCGTAACTTGTGACATTTCCAGTAAAACATCAATCTTCCCATCGTAACATCTTGCTTCCATTGCATTATAAATAGCTCTAGAACGTTTCAAAGCTAACACAAATAAAACTGCTAACATTTGTGACCATGCAGATAGTAAGGTACGATAATTTGTTTCCGACAAACGGCATTTTTGAGCTGTATGTATGGAACTGGCTGTATTTTCCAAAATAAAAATAAATCGATAAATTAGTAAAATCAGCTCTATTATTAACGATGGACAATGAATTACCTTTAAAACCATAAGAAGATCCATCATTGGTGTAGTTAATGACAAAAAATAGAGACAGGAAATGGATGCGAACGCAGTCATAGCTAAACTACAGGCAGCTTTTATGCCTTCCTTACTTGCAGTGAGATAAATGGACCCAATTGAAACTGCAAATCCAGATAACGGTTCTTTGGATATATTAATTAAAATTGAAATTGTACTAAGAAACACAAATAGGATTGGAACTACGATAAGATGCATCCATATATGAAGAGATGTCTTTACATAAGTTTTTAAAAGTAATCCCATTCCTATTAAAATAAAAGAGGAAAACAAAAGATTTCTCTTAACAATGCAAAGCAAAAGCGTTCCCACTGCAAAAGCAGCTTTAAAGCAAGGATTTTTTTCTCTTAACTCGGACGAATATGCAATCTTATCCATCATTTTGTTTCCTCCCTATTTCATCAAATATTCAAGGAATTTTAATTCCTATTCGATTTTTTTTCACTTTTTCTCTTGCGCTCTACTAAAACTCCAATTCCATATCCAAATATGCCAGCTCCTAATGCTGCCTGGAGACAGAATAAAAGTGATTCCGTCTCTCCTCCTGGCGGTTCATAAACAGGGCTTGCCCATGGCTCATATTCTTCGACTTCCAGGATTTCTGATATCACATCACTTGCCGCATCATCTGCCCCAGAAAACTCAGATCCTTTATTTACAACTAACGCCATCACTACAATACATACACAAATAAGAAGACCAATCACTACCATTTTAGCATTAAACTTCATACTATTTTCCCCCCTTTGCAATATTTGTTTTCAAATATCTAATATCTTCTAATTCCGACTTCGCATAATTTTCTAACGCTGCAATCACAAGAGCTGTCACAATTCCTTCAATAACTGCCAATGGAATCTGCGTTACTGCAAAAATGCCTAAGAATTTCTCCGCTGACGCTGCAATCCCTCCGACTTCGGATGGATATGCCAATGCCAATTGGAATGAAGTGATACAGTATGTAAATAAATCTCCCAATGCCGCAGCCAAAAAAACACTTACAACTTTTGGAAGATTAATCTTTTCTCCTAACTTATAAACTCCATAAGATAAGAACGGTCCTGCAATTGCCATCGAGAAAGTATTGGCTCCTAATGTTGTCAATCCTCCATGTGCCAGTAATAATGCTTGGAATAATAACACAATTATTCCCAAAACACTCATAATACTAGGTCCAAATAAAACAGCACCCAATCCAGTACCCGTAGGATGGGAACTACTTCCATTTACCAAAGATGGAATCTTTAAAGAAGATAATACAAATGTATATGCTCCCGCCATTGCCAATATTAGCAATGCTCTCCTATGCTCTGATGCAATCTTCTTCATTTGAATAAATCCCATCACTAAAAATGGAATACACAACACTCCCCATGCAATACAATATTTTGGTGGTAAATATCCTTCCATAATATGCATCGCATTTACAGCTGGAGTAATTCCAAACATTATCGCAATTACTAACATCGATACAAAGTTTCGTTTCTGTTTTACGCTCATATAAATTTCCTCCTATTAAACTTCCTGTTCACGCTATGAACATAAAAAAAGCCCCACATATAGATGTAAGGGCGCAACAATAAAACCGATACTTTTCGGTTCTTTATCACATCCTGTCATCGTCCGTAACAGTACTGTGTACTTACAAAAAGGCAGGTCTTCTGACTTGGATATCTGCATAGAATTTTATCTTCCCATATATTATATACAGTGATTTTTTCTCTTTCTTTATTTTTCCAATAACTCAAAAATAAATAAGTGAACGAAATTCTACTCCTTCCTCACAGCGGCGGGACCGTACAGGTTTTTCACCTGTTTCCCTATTCTCCTTAGCCAACATTCTCTATGTCCTAAGGCACCTTCTTGTATCTAATTGTCTTTTTCAGTTTAACATACTGACAAAATAATGTCAATTCTAAGCAGTTTTTCTATTATAAGGAAAAAGACATCCTTCTGGATGCCTACCTATTCCTTGATTCTACTGCCTCAGATCGGGCATTATGTGTCTGATTTTGATTTTCTGGTTTAACTTTTTGTGTTACACTGTTAAATTTCTCATTTGCCTTTTTCTGGTTTTGTTTCTCTTGTTTTGCTTTATTCATTCCATCACCTCATGGGTAGTATAAGTAAAATTCCTGAATATATACAAGAGATTGTTCCTATTTTCGTCTTTTTTTGATTTCATTTTTTTCATAGTCTTTTAGAGCATGAAGTGCCTTTGGAGCAAGTGGAATGAGAGCAATCATATTAAATATCGTCATTAATCCAACTCCCACATCTCCTAAATCCCAAACAAATTGGTAAGCTGCCAATCCTCCAATAAAAAGCATAACTAATGCAAGAATTTTATACAATGTCTGAGAAATCCAGTTATCTCCAAATAAATAAGCCACATTTGATCTGGCATAAAACAAAATTCCAATAAATGTTGAAAAACTAAATAGCCAGAGAATTACTGCAATAAATATTACTCCAAATTCCCCCAAATGATATTGCATTGCAGATTGCAAAAGATCCATTCCTTCCAATCCATTTGTCAATCCAGTCGGTGTCAACAGCATAATCATTGCGGAACAACTACAAATCAAAATTGTGTCAATAAATACTCCCAATGCCTGTAAAAGCCCTTCTTTTGCCGGGTGACTAATATCCGCTGCTGCGGCTGCACAAGGAGCCGACCCTGATCCTGCTTCATTCGAGAATAACCCTCTCTTTGCACCGTTCATAATAACAGCTCCAATTCCTCCTGCCACTACTTGCCGTAATCCAAATGCTTCCATAAAAATTCTCTGAAATACGGCTGGAAGCTGACCCGCATTTTTGATAATAATAAAGATTGTAATAAAGAAATAACATGCCGCCATAATTGGCACGATAATATCCAGCACTTTTACTGTAGCATTTTTACGCAGTACAATAATGGCTGCAATTACTACAAGCACAACTGTTGTATAAATTGGTCGAATTTGAAACGCATTTTCAAATGAAGAAGAGATTGAATTTCCAATTACCTGGCTAATTCCACACCAGCAAATCAAACCTGAAATCGCAAACAAAACTGCCATAATCGAATGTTTCCTTCTACTTCCATCTTTTACAAAAAGATGATGAATATAGTATGCTGGTCCTCCTCGATACCCTCCATAAAGAGGATCTTTTTCTTTATATAGCTGTGCCAGCGTTGCTTCGATAAATGCCGTTGAGGATCCTAATAAGGCAATCACCCACATCCAAAAAACTGCACCTGCACCACCCGCAGAAATTGCTGCCACTACACCAACTAAATTTCCCATTCCTACTCGACATGCAGTGGATACAATCAATGCCTGTATCCCCGAAATAGCATCTTTCTCCACAACGTTTTTTTCCACAGTAACCCGAAGCATTTCAGGGAAAAGCCGAAATGGTAAAAAGCGAGTACGTATTGTAAAATAAATTCCCGATGGAATTAAAATCAACACTAATAAAGAAAGTCCCAGTGAACTTCCTCCAGGTAATGGGATCGTAATTAAATCTCCCCAAAGTATATTATAAATCTCATTAAAAACAGCCATATCCATTATCCTTTCATCGTTTTGTATGTTTAAACATATCAATTCCGTTTGCATTATTCACTTGTTTAGTATATAGTATAAATAACGATTTGTAAAATTGATAATTAAGATTAAATAAATCGAAAAAATCGATGGAAAGAAGCACTATGGATATCAAAAATTTAAAAACCTTTATTCATGTAGCAGAATTGGGCAGCTTTACAAAAGCAGCTCAAAAACTCAATTTTTCTCAATCCACTATATCGTTTCAAATCAAGCAGTTAGAATCAGAATTAAATTCTCAGCTATTTGAACGAATTAATCATACGGTCGTATTAACAGAAAAAGGGAGAAAAGTACTAAAATATGCTCATCAAATGAATCGAATGACTCAAGAATTAAAAAATACAATCCGTGAAAAACAAACCATCGCAGGAGAAGTCCAGCTAGCCATGGCAGATTCGCTTTGTGATTTGCTATTAAAAGAAAATTTTTCGGTATTTCGAAACCAATATCCTGGAATTACTTTGAAAATTATTACAGCTGGAACAGAAGAAATGTTTCGATTGATTAATTACAATCAAGTAGACGCCATTTTAACATTGGACAATCATATTTATGATACAAAATATATTATCGTAAAGGAAGAAAAAATTGGAATGCATTTTGTTGCAGGAATCCATTCCCCTTTACATCAAATTAATCCAATTTCCGTTGATGAATTAGTCCGACACCCCTTTATTTTAACCGAAAAAGGCATGAGTTATCGAAGACTAATGGATGAAAAACTGGCAGCAATGTCTTTAGAAGTAAAACCATTTTTAGAAATCGGAAGTACGAACCTAATTTGTTCTCTCATTGAACAAGGCATGGGAATTTCCTTTTTACCAGATTATGTCACCGCCCCAAAAGTGAAAGCTGGCAAACTATTTTATTTAAACGTAGCAGACTTTGAAATCGAAGTCTGGAAACAACTTTTATACCATCGTGACAAATGGGTTTCCCCTCAAATGGAATCGGTACTGCAATATTGCAGTGACCAAGCATTCTCACATAATACGAAAGAATAAAGGCATTCTCTCTTACATATTTTCCATAAAATCTATATAAAAGAGAATGTCTTTCACTGCCTAATCCGACCTACTTCGCTCACACCTGTTTATAAAAACGTTTCATTTTCCCTGCGCACCGTTTTAAAAGCACTCAGCATTTTTTCCGTTCCCTCCCTCAAAGCATCAGGAAGAACTCTGGCATGTTCTGGACAAACGGAAGTACATGCCATACATAATATACATTTTTCTGGATTGGTAACAACAGTTTCTTGTATATGTATGGCATCAACAGGACAGACTGCTGCACATTTTTCACATAAACTACAAGATGACAATGAGATTGGAGTAGCTAACCGATTCATCTCTGCTTTATATGGAACATTTCCTGGAACTATAATCTCTTTTTTAATCCCCGATTCCATTCGTTCCATTACTTTCTGAGCAAATGCTCTTATTTCTTCCTTGTCTTTTGCATCAGGTCTTCCTTGGCCTACTCCTGGTACGATGGAATGTTGTGCAATAAACGCTCCAGAAGCTACAATTTCAAATCCACTTTCTTTCGCACTATTATTTAATTCCAACAATGCATCCTCGTAGGCTCGATTTCCATACACCACTAATGTAACCGCTTTTTTTCCCATTCCTTGCAGCGATCTTATTTTTTCTGAATTTATTGCAGGAATGCGTCCTCCAAATACTGGTACTGCTATAACCGCAAGATCACTCTTTGTACTGCCACTGCAATCTCCTGCAAGGTCAATAAAATTCACCTTTTTGGAAACTGCCTGCGCAAATTCATATCCTACCTTCTTCGTACCTCCTGTAGGACTAAAACAATATAAGTCTGTTTGATTTAGCATAATTTTTCCTCCTAAAGTCTTTATTATATTATGATGAGAACAATATCTTAATTATATCGTATCTATGAAAAAAGGTCATGTTATTTTCCTAATATTATGAAAAACATATCAAACAGCGTAGTTATTTCTTACAAACTAATATGAATCACTCAAATTACTTTTTCAAATTAGCATAAAATGTTCTATACCACATATCATGTTATAGAAAAGTTAAAACCACACCATCCGATCACCCGAGAAAATTGATACAAACTGCAAAAGAAAATACACAACAATGAAAAAAATCAAAATAGCAAGGAGTGATTGTTTGAAAATACAGTGGAAAAAACTGATTCTTTGTCTTGTCCTACCGCTTGCAGTTGGCGGTCTCTCTGCATTTTTAACTCAGGATAGCATGAAAATGTTTGAGACGATTCAAAAACCGCCTCTTTCTCCGCCAGGATGGTTATTCCCAATCGTTTGGACGATTCTATACCTTTTTATGGGAATCGCTTCCTATCTAGTGCTTACTTCTTCAAAGTCAAACCAAACCGCTTTAACTTTATATGGCATTCAGCTTGTGTTTAACTTTATATGGCCACTTATCTTTTTCAATCGGCAGCAATACTTATTTGCATTTATTTGGCTTATTCTTTTATGGATATTGATTTTAGCAACAATCATTCAATTCGATTCGATTTCCAAACCAGCCAAATATTTCATGCTTCCATACTTATTATGGGTTACTTTCGCAGGCTATTTAAACTTTGCAATTTATCTTTTAAACTAGACAAACCGACTCTTCTATGAGACTTCTTTTTGTATATCATGATCATCTAGCCATGCTCTCACTCGCTATGTGAAGAGCATGGTCTTTTTTATATTCATAGTAATTAAACAGCTGTTTCACTGGAAGCAGGGAACTTTCTTAATTCGATTTTAAAAAATATTGACCAATTTACATTGATTAAATATAATAAAATCAATAAAAAACTGAATTTGCTAGGAGATGATCGTATGAATATTGAAGCATTTGTAAACGTGGCAAAACCACTGGGTTTGCTAGGTATAAAAATCAACCAGGGAGATAATGTAATCGCCGAATGGCATTTAGAACAAGAGTGTCGAAGAAACATTTACTCCGCTACCAAAAGTTTCACATCCTGCGCTGTTGGCTTTGCAGTCCAAGAAGGATTGCTTTCTCTCAATGAAAAATTAACAGACTCTTTTTCTGAAGACATGCCAGAATATATCTCCGATAATTTAAGAAAAGCAACCGTAAGAGATTTACTAACTATGTGCTTAGGACAAGAAAATGGAAATTTAATGGGTGCCCAAAGACCTCTCTATAAAGAAGACGATTGGGTAAAGATGTCATTTAAAATCCCATTTGTCTATGAACCAGGAACTCATTTTGTATACAATAATGTTGGACCTTATCTTGCGGGTATACTCGTTCAAAGACGGGCAGGATGTGACTTAGTTTCTTATCTAACTCCAAGATTTTTTTCTCATCTTGGAATTAAAAGCCCTACTTGGGAAACTGATCCATTAAGAAATTCTTTTGGAGCAGGTGGACTATTTTTAACATTATCAGAATTACATAAATTTGGAATGTTCTATCTTAATCAAGGAACATGGAATGGTAAGCAATTACTAGATTCCGAATGGATAAAAGAAAGCACCCGACAACAAGTAGATGCCCCATATGGTTACCTATTTTGGCGTGGGAACTATAACTCCTATCGTGCAGATGGTAAATATTGTCAAATCTCCATGATTCTTCCAGAGAAACAGGTGGTCATCACTACTATGGCTGAATGTAGACAGGCAGACCTATTTATGCAAGCTTTGTATGAATGTATTTGCAAAGAACTATAGTTTCTTTTAAACTTTAGATCAGTTTACAAGGAACTACATGCAGAACCTGTTTTCTCCACAATAAGGAATGTCCTGCTGCTGCCTCTGTTGCCAAAATTAATTATAACTCATGTATTTTAATTATAATTCTTCAACGAAGTGGTTACTATGCGTATCCCAATACTTTTTATATACAAAATTATTGTTGCCGTCAAAGTTTCGTTGATACATTCGAAAGAATTCATCTATTTTTCCCCATGACCTGCAAATCTTTCCTCAAGATTTCTGCGAAAGACTCATATATAAAAGTGGGTAAGGATTACCCTGTTCGTCGTGATCCGTTCTTTTATAAACTTGAAAACCCATATGCTCATAAAATCCTTTTGCCTGAGGATTTTGCTCGTTTACAGCTACTTTTTTCACAGAATAATTTTTAATCCCAAACTGAATTAGCTGTTTTCCCAATCCTTTTCCTCTTTCTTCTGGCGTGATGAACAGCATTTCAAGGCTTTCATTCTCAATCCCCATAAAAGCAACTGGATTATTATTTTCATCTTCTGCTATCACGAGATTTTCAATATTGCTTATCGCCTGTGGGACATATTCTTTGATACTTACTATTTCACCTTCGGATAGAAATAAGTGAGTTGCCCTTACAGACTTTTCCCATACTTTCAAGAGTGTCTGTATTAAATCAACCGATTTTTCACAAACTTCAATAATTTTCATTAACCTCCCCCCTTTTTTCCTTTCTCTCAGATTTCGGATGTTTCCTATACATCGATTATACTATATCTATTACCAGAATCAATAATTTCATTAAAAATACTTGGCAGTTCTCTAAACTGTATTTTACTGAATTTTTTCTTATATATTATATATAAACCGATATAGAATCTCTACTAGATGGTGTAGAATCTATATCGGTTTTTCTCAGTTTTATGGCTTAATATTCTGCATTCTTAATACGACTTTGGTAAAGTTTTCTACAAAGAGGAATACAATATTTTTTATTATTTTCAACAAACAGATATTTCCTATTTTAAATTATCTTTGAAGAAATTCTCCATCTCATCAAATGGAATCTTATCTTTTCGATCATACAAATCGGTATGAACCGTATCTGGGAGAATCAGAAGTTCCTTATTCTCTCCTTTTAATTTCTTGAACGCATCTTTGCTAAAATAACAAGAATGTGCCTTTTCTCCATGAATCATCAGAACTGCACTGCGAATTTCATCGCTGTAGTTTAAAATTGGCATATTAATAAAAGACAATGCCGAAGTTGTATTCCAACCTTCATTTGAGTTTAAGGAACGTTCACTATATCCTCTTTCTGTTTTATAATAATCATAATAGTCTTTTACAAAAAATGGTGCATCTTCTGGAAGAGGATCTACGACACCGCCAGCTCTGGCAAAAGTACCATTTTTATAATCCTTTGTACGCTGAGCATTTAATGCTTTCTTCAATTCATATCGAGCATCTGCATCCATAGCATCAAAATATCCATTTGCATTGACACGACTCATATCATACATTGTAGAAGTAACTGTCGCTTTAATACGAGTATCCATCGCTGCTGCATTCAAACCCATTCCTCCAAACCCACAAATTCCAATGATTCCAATTTTTTCAGGATCTATATATTCTAAATTAGAAAGAAAATCTACTGCTGCTGAGAAATCTTCTGTATTAATATCTGGAGAAGCAACATTTCGAACTTCCCCACCACTTTCACCAATAAAAGATGGATCAAAAGCCAGCGCTGCAAACCCTCTGAAAGCCATTTCGTCCGCATAAAGCCCAGATGCCTGCTCTTTTACTGCACCAAAAGGACCACAAACTGCGATTGCTGCAAGTTTTCCTTTTGAATTTTTAGGTGTGTAAAGATCACCTGCCAATTCAATTCCATAACGATTTCTAAACCGTACTGGTGTTCTATTTACATTTTGACTAAGCGGAAACGTATATCCTTCATAATTAGAAGATTTAATTCCTTATCCAGTTTTTTGTTCCGAACAATCTGCAAAAGTGGATTTGCCTCGCTGGTGTGGTGAAAAGGTAGACCAACTTCAAATTATGGCTACCTTTAACCTTTCCAATAACGGAGCTGTGTTTGTGCGGGAAGGACTTGGCGTTGAACTTACTTTCGATAAACTAATTGAAATCACTCCTGATAGCACCCTTTGTTTTCGCCCCATTACTCCAGAACTTCATACAAAAATGTATGTAATCTGGAAAAAATATCAAGTATTTACACCCGTAGCACAACTTTTGTTAGATGAACTGAAAAAAATATTCCAGTAATTCAACGATACAATTTACAAAAATGCCCGCCTGCATTTCTTTTTGAATCAGGTGAGCATTTTTGTTATAATTTTAAAAATGATAGCATTCCCCATCATTTGGAATTCGTACTTGACGATCCAGGTTTTGCTGTTTTAAATATAATTCCAGTTCAGCACGAGTAACTGTTGCATGATTCACTGCCTCCATATGGCTGGCAATAATAACGGCATAAGGAGCTGCTTTACATGTTTTGCATACATCTTCTGCATCCATAATCAATCGTCCTACTCCCAACATAACTGCACCACAAGCATTGACAACTACGACATCAGGATGATAAGTATTTAATGCTTCTTCCACTCCTCGGTAGTAAACGGTGTCTCCTGCTACATACAATGTCTTTTCTTTCTTTGCAGTAAATACGATACCACAAACCTGACCTGCCGTCTGTTCTGGAACTTCTCCATGCATTCCTTCTGTACGGATTAATGTTGCATCTCCAAAATTAACTCCCTTGTCTGTTAACACAGTCACATATTGATATCCAAAAGATTCCACCTGTAATTTTGTGTTTTCATCTGGTACAAAAACAGGAATCTGTTTTTTTAACATAGCTGCTGTCTCTGGTTCAAAATGATCTGGATGAATATGAGTAACAACAATAGCATCTACTCCATCCATTATTTTTTCTACTGGCATAGGTAATTCCACCATAGGCGATGGCAACTTGGCTTTTTCTAAATCAGGAGATGGGGCACTCATTCCCATCCCTTTTTTCTGAAACCATGGATCAATAATCCACTTTTTATCTGCATAATTAACAACAATTGTTGCATTTCGAATTTGCTGAATTTCCACAATAATTACCTCCTAATTTGTTTCAATCATTTATTGACATCTTGTATAAAAATTACTATACTATATTTTAAAAAAAGTAACAATTACAGTTTCCCAAAAACAGAACAATCCTAGACAGATTTGAAAAATTGTCAATAAATTTGGAGGAATCTATGAATAAAAAAACTCGTAAAACGGATCGGCGCACAATCTATACAAAAAATGTAATCAAAGATGCACTATTAAAATTGATGGAAAAAAAACAATTTGACCAAATAACTGTTGCTGCACTTTGTAGACAGGCAGAAATCACCCGTGCAACTTTTTATATCCATTACGACAACTTAACTGTAGTACTGAACGAGTTGTTAGAGGACGCATTACAAACCACCGAACATGAATCGAGTAACCTTAGTTCTAATATGTTGAAAATGCTTGATTTTATTACATCCCAACGAAATCTTACTACATTAGAGCAATATGATACGCTATTACCTATCTGTCAACGAATAGCAAATCAACCAAAATATCGTGTACTTTTTTTAGATGAAAGCCTATCGGCCTATATTATCAAAAAAATATATGTAACAGAACGAGATAAGATAGTTCCATTGTTAATAAACCAATGCCACCTCTCCCGCAAAGAAGCAGACAAGCTATACTTATTTGTTATTTATGGCGCCTATGAAGTAAACAAATCGATGCACTGGGAAAAAAATAAGGAATGGTATCAGCTACAAGGCAGTTTAATCCGTTTTATTTTAGGCGGTCTGGATGCCTTGACCTAACTCTAAATTCACTAAAGAAGATGTCAGAAAATAAAACTCTCATATAAAACAATGGTACTTATAAAATTATTGAACACCACATCTAGCTAAATTTCTATATCTCTCGATATTCTCTGTTCAAACATTCAATCTGACTTTCTGCGATTTCAATTAAGTTTTTTTATGGAAAAAAGAAACCTCCTCTAAGGATCCTTTTTTATCTCACAATAAAAGAAACCATTCTCATAAAATATAAGAACAGACAAAATACAAGCAGTCATAACAAGTGTTATATCAAATCCTACTTTCATATATCCAAACTTAATTGGAAATACCTTACATATGGCAAGAACTACTCCTTCGCCTGCAAGCACTACAACACCTGCTTTTACTTCAAAACTAACACCAACGGCAACTAGTAAAATACTAATCAGACATAGTATCCACTGCTGCCAATATACAGTATATGTAATTCCTTGGACTACCCACACTCCAAAATCCGTCAGATATCCAAAGAAAAACGTTACTGGGAGCTGCATAAGTTGAATTGGATGGTAGTCCAATTAAAAGGAGCAAACATCGCTTAAAAATATTTCAAATCTATCCTGCCTTTCCATCACATTACATATATTAATACAATTATCAAATGCAGTAAAGCGTTCAATTATGATGCTGTTGACGCTGTTTTCCAATCTGTTTTTCCAAATCCATCATCTATTTTGATAGAGTAGACTGTGTCACAAACAAAACTTCCACAGCTTTTGTAATATTCTGTTCTCGTGCAATAGCTAAAAAATAATATAACAATCTTGTTTCAATCATACCATTATATTCCTTATCTTTTATTCGTACTTCTATTATATCTTTCTTTATCATTC
>OEQY01000050.1_pt1 | contig 41773 bp, 34 predicted proteins | sample 1539871 | NCBI WGS metagenome assembly OEQY01 (sample SAMEA3891877, study PRJEB23780) | metagenome | biome: terrestrial biome; feature: animal house; material: Caecal content | place: Italy | collected 2015-05-05 | reverse complement strand
CGAACGGTACGCTACGTGGTGTGGAAGGGGAGGGTCAAATCTCCCCTATCCGATTTCTGCAAAGAGTATTAGAAGATGGAGTGCTGGAAGTAAACAGAAGAAATTGACTGTTTCTTTCTTGGTGTTTCAAACGAATATGTTTTGAGATGGTATTAAAAAAGAAAAAGAGGGTGGTTGGATGAAAAATATAGATTTACTGAAACGAACCGATACAGTAAATGAATTATTAGCTCGATATGGCGTGAAATTTGGAATTTATAAGAATCATACGTTTAAGGAACAATTATTTCCATTTGATGCAATTCCACGTATTATTCAAAAGGATGAATTTGCATATTTGGAAAGAGGGTTAAAGCAAAGAGTAAAAGCATTAAATCTATTTTTAGCTGATATTTATAATGAGAAACAAATTTTAAAAGATCAGATTATTCCAGAAGAATTTATTTATGCCTCTAGTGGATATTTGATACAGTGTGAGAATATTCATCCTCCTAAGGATGTGTTTTCTCATATATCAGGAATTGATTTAGTTTTAGGAAAAGATGGAAACTGGTATATTCTAGAAGATAATCTTCGAGTACCTTCGGGTGCTTCTTATCCAATGATTGCCAGAGAGTTGTGTAGAAGAAGTAGTCCTCAGACATTTCATGATTATCCAATTGAAGATAATCGCAACTATGCTCAAATTTTAAAACATGCATTAGATTATGTAAATACGGGAGGTCTATCTGTTGTACTAACTCCAGGGCGTTATAATGCTGCTTATTTTGAACATTCGTATCTTGCAGAGTGTATGAAAGTTCCGTTAGTTTCCAATACCGATCTAGTTGTTGAGAATGATCACTTATATTTTGTAGATTATAGTGGAAAAAAGGAACAGGTAGGAGCAGTTTATCGCAGAATTTCAGATGAATATTTAGATCCTATGAATTTTAATAAAGAATCGGTAATTGGAATTCCACATATTTTTGATATTTTCCGTAAAGGAAATGTAGCATTGCTCAATGCTCCAGGAAATGGGATTGCAGATGATAAGGGAATTTATTATTTTGTTCCAAGAATGATTCGTTATTATCTGGGTGAAGAACCAATTTTAAGCAATGCACCAACGTACTTACCATTTTATGAAGATGATAGGAACTATGTTTTAGAAAATTTTGATAAGCTGGTATTAAAGGATGTAGCAGAAGCAGGCGGATATGGTGTTGTATTTGGAAGTACGATGACAAAGAAACAGAAAGAAGATTTTATTGCTTTGTTAAAAAGAGAACCACGTCGCTTTATTGCACAGGAAGTTATTGATTTTTGTGATATTGATATTTTGGAAGACAATGAATTGGTTCCAAGAAAAGCGGATTTACGTGCATTTGTTGTCTCAGCAGAGGAACCTGTTGTATGGAAGAGTGGTTTAACTCGTTTTTCCAGAAATCCAGATTCCTTTATTGTCAATTCATCTCAGGGAGGAGGTTTTAAAGACACATGGGTGTTAAGTCGATAGAAAATACAGACCGTCTTTATTGGTTAGGAAGGTATTCCGAACGTGTTTATACAACATTAAAACTATTTGGAATGAGTTATGATACAATGTTAGAAGAAGGAGCTGGAGATTATGATGCATTTTGTCGCTCTTTGGATATTCCAAATATTTATACATCCTCAGAGGATTTTTTACGGAGCTATCCGTTTTGTGAAGAGGACACCAACTCAATTGCCAGTAATTTAAAAAGGGCTTACGATAATGCAATTGAGCTAAGAGAAGAGATTGGAAGTGAAACACTGGCATATATCCAGCTGGCTTGCTATGGGATGCAAAGCGCACGTGTTAGTAAGGCACCGATGATTGAATTTCAAAAAGTAATTGACAATATTTTGGCTTTTTGGGGAATTGTAGATGATTGGATTGAGGATGAAAATACTAGAAATATTATTAAGATTGGCAAGCGTGTAGAGCGGATTGATTTGTATGGAAGATTACATGCAGGATATGAAAGTATGCGGCGAGAAATATGTCGATTAACAGGTAGAATTGATCGGTGTAATATCCATTATAGGAAAGATGTACTGGATCGACTGAATAAACTGATTCAAGAAAAACCATTAAACTATCCTGAAATTGTAAAGGAAATTGAGCAAATCCTGGAGGTGTAAACTCTTGGAAAATTTAAACTTTCGTTATTATTTAAAAATTGAATTCAGTGAACCTGTGAAAAATCACAGGTTTACTGTAAAATGTATTCCTCAGTCGGATGAGCGGCAATTCATTGAGGAGAAGTCCATTCAAATTTTTCCAAATGAGTCTTTATGTGAAGGAAATGATTCATTTGGAAATTGCTGTATTTTTGGGAATGCAGATTTACCGCACCAATTGTTTGAAGTGGAAGTGAGTGGACATGCAAAAGTAGGATTGGCGTCTTATACGAAAGCAAGACCAAATTATCAGATTAGTATATTTCGTTATCAAACAGAATATACAAAACCCGGAAATCAATTAAACCAGTTTTTCTCTGAAATTGATTTTGATAGATGTGATACGAATTTAGAAAAAAGTAAGAAAATTATGCAAAATGTGTATAAGAAATTTTCTTATAAGAAGAGTATTACAAATATATCAACAACTGCCGAACAAGCATTGGAACTTGGACAGGGAGTCTGCCAGGATTATTCTCATATTATGATTGCGCTTTGCCGAATGGCAAACATTCCTGCAAGATATGTTGTAGGAATGTTAGTAGGAGAAGGATTAAGTCATGCTTGGGTAGAAATAGAGGATAATGGATATTGGTATGGACTAGATCCAACGAATATGCTTATTGTAAATGATCATCATATAAAAATCTCTCATGGAAGAGATTATAAGGATTGTACGATTAATCAGGGATTGTTTATAGGAAATGCAGTGCAGCAACAAACGATTTCGGTTCGAGTAGATAGGACATAGGAGGAATACAGAATGATAAAAACAATTGCTTCGGTAAAGCTTCCAGTGAATGAAACATTGGAGATAAGAAAAAGCCGATTTTCTTCAGAAAATGGAGGCAATGGGAAGCGTATTAGTATTGTGACGGGAATTCATGGAGATGAACTAGAAGGGCAATATGTATGCTATGAAGTAGCTAGGCGAATACAGGAGAATCCAGAATATCTCCATGGAACAGTGGATATTTATCCAGCTATGAATCCACTTGGAATTGATTCGATTACGAGAGGAATTCCAGGATTCGATTTAGATATGAATCGAACCTTTCCAGGAAATGCAGAGGGAGCTATGACGGAGTATTTAGCAAAAAAAATTGTAGAAGATTTAGTTGGTTCTGATTTATGTCTTGATATTCATGCTAGTAATATTTATTTGACAGAAATGCCTCAAATTCGGATTAATGAATTGCATAAAGAAACGCTTGTTCCGCTGGCTAAAATCGCAAATGTAGATTTTATATGGGTTCATGGAGCGAGTACTGTGTTAGAGTCAACGCTTGCATATAGTTTAAATAGCAGAAATGTTCCTACATTGGTAGTGGAAATGGGAGTAGGGATGAGGCTCACAACCGAGTACGGAATTCAGTTGACGGATGGAATCTTTTGTTTGATGAAGCATTTAGGAATTTGGTCAGGGGAAGTAAAAGAGGTGAAAAAACCATTATTATCGGAAGATCCAGATGAAGTCAGTTATTTAAATTCGCCACTCTCTGGAATTTTTCTGAAAGAAAAACTTCATGGCAGTTATGTGCAAAAAGGAGAAGAAATTGGCTTTATTTTTAATCCATTTACAGGAAAGAAAATGGCAGAGATCTTGGCACCAGAGACAGGACTCCTATTTACAATACGGGAATATCCTGTGGTAGATGAAGGTTCTCTTCTGGCACGTATTTTAAAAAATCATAGTGATAATTGAAAGGTTTGGTGAAAATTATGGAAAAGGTAACATTATATACGATTCCATCCTTATATCGAGATGATTTCCGAATTGAGGGATACGTGTTTGGAAAAGGGGAAAAATCACTTTGTATATTAGGAAATATGAGAGGAAATGAATATCAGCAGGTTTATACTTGTTCTCAAATGGTTCAAGTGCTAAAGAAATTAGAAGAAGAAAAGCGTCTGATACAAGGAAAAGAAATCTTAGTTGTTCCGTCGTTAAATCCATGTTCGATGAATATTGGAAAACGATTTTGGCCAACCGATAATACAGATATTAATCGAATGTTTCCAGGATATCTACTTGGAGAAACAACGCAGAGAATTGCAGCAGGCATTTTTGATACAGTATCTCAATATAAAAATGGAATTCAACTTGCATCATTTTATATGCCTGGAAAATTTTCGCCGCATGTTAGAATTATGAAGACTGGTTTTGAAAATGTGGAAAAAGCACGTACATTTGGTCTTCCTTATATTGTACTTCGAATGCCTAAACCATATGATACTACCACCTTAAATTATAACTGGCAAATATGGGAAACCGATGCATATAGTCTTTATACAACTACAACCGAACAGATTGATGAAGAGAGCAGCAGAAATATGATCAGTTCAATTCTACGTTTTATGAGCAATAATGGAATGATTGTTTACCCATTGGAGGGCAAACAAAATTCTAAAGTTTTTCGAGATGAAGAGTTGATATCGGTTCGTCCCAGAACGTCAGGAACGTTTCGCAATAAAACAACAGTAGGTCAACTTGTGAAAAAAGGTGAAATTCTCGCATGGATATTGGATACTTGTGAGGGGAATATTTTAGAGGAATTAAAGGCACCTGTAGATGGAAAGATTTTCTTTCAATTTAGTGATCCACTTGTGTATGCGAACACTGCTGCAATTAAAATACTTCCAGACAGCATATAAAACAAAAGAAAAAAATGTTATGAAGCGATTTACTTGTGGGTGATTATAAAGTGAAATCATGTAAAAATGCGTCTTGATTTGGGGTTAAATTAACACCATTTCAAGACGCATTTTATATGGAGAGAGTTAAGAGGCACTGAATTTGGAATATTTCTTAGGGGAAACTCCAGTTGCTTTTGTAAAGGCTTTTAGGAAATTACTGTAATCATTGAAGCCACAGCGCTCGCAAGTTTCTGTGACGCTGTAACCATCGGTTAATAACGCTTTGGCAAGTGTAATACGCTTCGCAGTGACATATTTATTAATAGTAGTTCCTGTTGCATTTTTAAAAATCCTACATAGATACGAATTACTTAAATAAAAATGAGAGGAAAGTCGATCTAAACTAAATTCTTCTCCAATATGTTGATTAATATAGGAAAGAATCTGATCCACTTGTTGATGGCGAGAAATATCGTTCTCCGTGTCAATCGTATAGTTTTTTTGAAACCGTTTATTTAGAAAAACCATCAGTTCTAAGAAGGCAGCTTTTTCTAATAAATCTGCACCGTATCCTTGGATATCAGAAAGACGGTGAACATAGTAGAGGAAACGTTTCTGTTCTTCTGGTATCAGAGAGATTTTATGATTGGAATTTTGTGCTCGATTATGGAAACAGGCGTCCAAATCCGTTACTTCGGTGCTCAATGCTTTTAAATAATCAGGATAAATGGAAAAAACAATTCGTTCGTGAATCTGGCTGTCGATTTGGGTGAGATGATGGCTCTCATACTGATTAATAAAGAAAATATCTCCAGGAAAAATATTGTAAAAACGGTTATCAATTAAAAACTGTTTTCCACCAGAGATGGAATAATATATTTCATAAGAATCGTGAATATGCATATCCATCGGTTTTTCATCACTGTATAGATGGGCAAATGCAAAGGTTTTGGTAGTAAGACAAGTCTGGATTGCATCTTTACAAGAGTTCAAAATTTGCAAGATTTTCACCTCCATTTTCGGTTATCAAAGTGTTTATAGTAGAAGTATAGCGGATTTGTTCAAAATTTGCAAGGTTTTGAATAAAAAACCACAGGAAAAAGACAAGATGGTATGATAAAATACCAATATAGTAAAAGAGAAAATAAAAAATAACAAAGAAAGGAAGCCAATATGGAACTCAGAACAGCAGTATCCCCAAAAGATGTCAAACATTATACGACGGATCGTTTAAGAGAAGAATTTTTAATTCAAAATTTATTTACACCAGATGAAATAAAATTAATCTACAGTCATATTGATCGAATTATTACAGGAGCAGCTACACCAGTAAATGAAGTTTTAAAACTAACGGCAGGAGACGAGTTACGTGCGGAGTACTTCCTGCAAAGACGAGAGATGGGCGTGATTAATATTGGCGGAGATGGAATCATTACCATTGATGGAAGGGAATATGAAGTTGCTCATAAACAGGGGATGTACATCGGTAAGGGAGCAAAAGATATTACTTTCGCAAGTAAGAATCCAGAACAGCCAGCAAAATTTTATTTGAATAGTGCTCCAGCTCATAAGACTTATCCTACCGTATTGATTAAACCAGAGGGAACGCCAGAAGAAGGAGTAGTCATTGTAAAGGATGAAAATAAAGTAGAACTGGGTTCTTTGGAAGAAGCAAATCACAGAACAATCTGTAAATATATTTTACCAGGTCAGGTAGAAAGCTGTCAGTTAGAGATGGGTATGACAAAGTTGGAACCAGGCAGTGTATGGAATACGATGCCATGTCATACACATGACAGACGAATGGAAGTATATTTATACTTTGATATTCCAGAAGATGCGTTTGTCATGCATTTTATGGGAGAACCGACCGAAACACGTCATATTGTTATGAGAAATGAAGAGGCAGTTATTTCTCCAAGCTGGTCCATTCATTCTGGATGTGGTTCTCAGGCATATACATTTATTTGGGGAATGGTTGGAGAAAACCAGGATTTTGATGATATGGATGGTATCGCAAACCAAGATTTAAAATAAAGATTAAAACAAACTAGAGGAGGATTTTCAGTATGGACTTTACAAAGAAGTTTTCGTTAGAGGGAAAAGTAGCATTAGTAACAGGAGCATCTTATGGAATTGGATTTGCCATTGCAACTGCTTATGCAGAGGCAGGAGCAACCATTGTGTTTAATGATATTAAGCAAGAGTTAGTAGACAGGGGAATCGCTTCCTATAAAGAAAAAGGAATTGATGCACATGGATATGTATGTGATGTCACAAATGAAGAAGCAGTACAGGCAATGGTAAAGCAAATTGAAGAAGAAGTTGGAGTAATTGATATTCTTGTGAATAATGCAGGAATTATTAAGAGAATCCCAATGTGCGAAATGACAGCAGATCAATTCCGTCAAGTAATTGACGTAGATTTAAATGCACCATTCATTGTTTCCAAAGCAGTTATTCCATCCATGATTCAGAAGGGACATGGAAAGATTATTAATATTTGTTCCATGATGAGTGAATTAGGAAGAGAAACCGTTTCTGCTTATGCAGCTGCAAAGGGTGGATTAAAGATGCTGACCAGAAACATTGCATCTGAATATGGTGAATTTAATATCCAATGTAACGGTATTGGACCTGGCTATATTGCAACACCACAGACAGCACCACTTCGTGAGATTCAGCCAGACGGTTCCAGACATCCATTCGATCAGTTTATTATCGCAAAGACACCGGCTGCTCGTTGGGGAACACCAGAAGACTTAATGGGACCAGCTGTATTCTTAGCATCTGAGGCATCCGATTTTGTAAATGGTCATGTATTATATGTAGATGGCGGTATTTTAGCTTATATTGGAAAACAGCCACAATAATTAACTATGCTTGAATAACTGGAAGGCATTTGAACCTCCGTAGTCTTCCAGTTTTCATAATATAAAAGTTATGATGACACTTTTATAGTAATTTACTGGGGATTTCAGCAAAAAACAGGGGTGTGCTCCATTACGGTACGGCGTGGGAAACCGATACAGGGTAATGGAGCACAAATTGTTATTAATCAGAATGAAAGAAATAGAAAAAGAATAGAGGAATAAATTTATGAGAATCGCTTTAATTAATGAAAATAGTCAGGGTGCAAAAAATGCAATGATTGAACATGCATTAAAAAAAGTTGTAGAGCCAATGGGATTTGTTGTAGATAATTACGGAATGTATACGGCAGAAGATGAAGCACAGCTGACCTATGTACAAGTTGGAATTTTAGCAGCAGTATTATTAAATTCAGGTGCAGCCGATTATGTGATTACAGGATGTGGCACTGGAGAAGGAGCAATGCTCGCCTGCAATTCCTTCCCAGGTGTAATCTGCGGACATGTGGAAGACCCATTGGATGCCTATACATTTGCACAAATTAATGATGGAAATGCAATTGCAATTCCATTTGCCAAAGGATTTGGTTGGGGCGGAGACTTAAACTTGGAATATATTTTTGAAAAATTATTCTGTGAAGAAAGCGGACAGGGCTATCCAAGAGAACGTGCAGTTCCAGAGCAAAGAAATAAGCGTATTTTAGATGAAGTAAAGAAAGTAACTTATCAGGATATTTGTACGATTCTGAAAAACTTAGACCAGGATTTAGTAAAGGGAGCATTGGCAGGAGAACATTTCCAGGAATACTTCTTTGCAAATTGTAAATGCGATAAGATCGCCGCATGTGTAAAAGAAATTTTGGCGTAATCAATAAAAAGAATAAAATAGAAACAAGACGGATGGCTTAATAGCTATGCCGTCTTTTCGTTTTGCTTCCTTTTTATTAATTGGATAGCGGACGATTACGGAAATCGCTTGGTGAAAAACCAGTTTTCTTTTTAAACAGATGAATGAAATAATTGGTATTGGAAAAACCAGTTCTTTTGGCAATTTCGGAAATCTTTAAATCAGATAGACGTAATAATTCCTGTGCCTTTTTTAGACGAAGATTGAGTAGATATTGCATTGGAGGCAGGAAGAAAAATTCTTTAAACTCTTTAATTAATTTATATTTGTTAGTATGAAACATATGAGCAAGACTGTCCAGTGTGTAGTTTTCTTCCAAATGATTATGAAATTGTTTTTGAATTGCAAGTAAGTAATCTGGTACATCCGAATAAGTCAGCTGTAAGTCTCTGGTAAAAACAGTATCGGCAATTAAATCAGTTAACAGGCGTGAAACATAAAGTTCTGATTTTGGAAGAGTTATCGAAGGAATGTTTTGGAGTTTCGTAAGGATTTCTGTAAATGTATTGAAACAAAGTGGTTTTAATACTGGGGAGAGCGATTGAGCCATATAACGTGCGTAAAAGCAAGGCAAAAGATTACCCGATAAATAGAGGATAGAAAAATGCAGCACAGCGCAGCCATTGGACTTTAACTGCATACCAGGAGAATAGGGTAAAAATACCAGATTGGAAGACTCAACTAAGTAGTTATCTTCAAAGGTAATTAAACGCATGGAACCACGATTCATATAAATATAGAGGTAGCTGTCGTCCGAGCATTCAAAAAAGCGAAAGTTTTGGAGCGAATGATGTTCTTCATATTGATGAATGAAAACTAGGGACGGAATACTGGAATTAGAGATATGAGGGGTTGGATAGATCATAATGAATACTCCTTTTTCATAAATGTATTTAAAATTTGATTTAGTAAAAAAATATAGCTTAAAACTAAAGGCTAAATTTATTATTATTGTACGCTGAAAGATTAAAAAAATCAATAATTAAATATAAAAATGTGGATAAATTTTAAGGGGGTATTTAATAAAACTGTCAAAAAAGTAGGATTAGCTCGGTAGTATTTAAAAATATTAGTGAAAAAAGTAGAAAAAAACCAATATAATACAGAAATACAAAGAAAACACACTTGAAATTAATAAAGTTAAAATATATACTTAAAATAACTTAAAAAATATAGGGAATAGCTATAGGAGTTAATCTGTATTTATTAAGTACTCTTCGCCATTTATTCAACTTAAACTATCCTACAGTGAAAAAATAAGGCAAACAAGAGAAAATAGAAAGAAATAGGTGATGGTATGTTTATAAAAGCAAGCTGTGAAAAATTACAATATAGCGGAAGAATTGATAACAGCGATCCAGAGCGTCCGATATTCGTGTTTCCATGCAGCTCGGTTACAATCCGTTTTTATGGCTCGGAAATTCAGGTTGTGTTGGAAAATCAAAGATTGTATTGGAATAACTATATTGGAGTAATATTAGATGGAACGCAAACGAAAATACAATTAAAGGATGGAGGACAGGTCATTTGTCTTGGAAGGGATTTGGACGATGGCGAACATACTCTGATGCTTTTTAAAAGACAGGATAGTTGTCATGAATTTACTTTTTGCGGATTTGAAATCCCAAATTCTGGAAGGATATTGGAACCATTGCCAAAACCAGCTAGAAAAATAGAAGTTTTTGGAGATTCTGTTTCGGCTGGAGAAGTTTCAGAAGCTGTGGAATATGCAGGAAAGCCAGATCCAGAGCATAATGGACAGTACTCAAACAGCTGGTATTCTTATAGTTGGATGACGGCGAGAAAATTAAAGGCACAATTGCACGATATTGCTCAGGGCGGAGCTGCACTAATGGATGGAACGGGATGGTTTTGTGAACCAAATTATATTGGCATGGAATCAATCTGGGATAAAGTTCATTATAATCCAGAACTGGGAGCTGTTACAAAATGGGACTTTCATCAATATACGCCTCATGTTGTAATCGTGGCAATTGGACAAAATGACAGCCATCCAGAAGACTATATGAGAGATGATCCAAATGGTGAGAAAGCAAACGTCTGGAAAGCGCATTATAAGCAATGGATTCATCAAATTCGGGAAAAATATTCAAATGCCCTTATCATTCTTACAACTACCGTGTTAGAGCATGACTCGAACTGGGATAATGCGATTGATGAAGTGTGCAGACAGATGAATGATCCAAAAATCGTGCATTTCTTATATAGTCAAAATGGCTGTCAGACCCCAGGACATATCCGAATACCTGAAGCAGAAACAATGGCAGAAGAACTGTCAGAATTTATTACTAGTTTTGGGGAGAATATATGGGAAGCGTAGAGGAGGAAAGATTTATATGAATGAGATAGAAGCATTGCAGGCAAGTCTGGCAGTAAGAGGAAATCATACGAGACTAAAACGGTTGATGAAACGTGCAGAACAGGGAGAAAAGCTGCATATCGGTTTTCTGGGCGGTTCTATTACACAGGGAAGTCTGGCGTCCACGAAGGAAACTTGCTATGCAGCGCTTGTATACCAATGGTGGAAAAAGAAATTTCCTCAAAGTGAATTTTCTTATATTAATGCTGGAATTGGAGGTACCACATCACTCTATGGAGCAGCAAGAACATGGGAAGATTTGATGCGTTACCGTCCTGATTTTGTTGTTGTAGATTTTACAGTCAATGATGAAGCAACTGAATTTTTCCAAGAAACATACGAAGGAGTCATTCGTCAGGTTTATGGGGATGAGACAAAACCAGCCGTTGTCATTATGAATAATGTTTATTATGATACGGGAACGAATGCACAGGAGTTTCATAATCAAATCGGGGCATATTATCAGATTCCTTGTATTAGTATGAAAGATAGTATTTATCAAATGATTCAAACGGGCAGCTATAAAGAAGAAGAAATTACATCGGATCATTTGCATCCAAATGATAAGGGACATGAATTAGTTGCGGAAATGATTACTCATTTCCTTGACGTAGTTTATAGAGATATTAATATAGAAGAAATCGAACCAAACTACCCTGTTCCAATGACAGAAAACCGTTATGAACATGCCAAACGCTGGCAGATTACGAATTGCAGACCGAAGTTAGAGGGATTTATGACCGATCCAAGAGAACGGACTGCGATGTTGGATTTATATAAAAATGGCTGGATTGCAGAAAGAAAAGGAGAAAAAATTATATTTGAGTTGGAATGTTCTGGAATTTCCATTCAATATTTAAAATCAATTCATCAGCCACGTCCCGTTGCAAATGCAATTTTGGATGGAGACGTTGCCCATCCAATCCGTCTGGATGCTAATTTTGACGAGACATGGGGAGATTGCTTATATTTGCAAACCATTTTACATGGCGGAGAAAAGAAGACGCATACATTAGAAATTGAAATTGTTCAAGATAGTCCAGAACAGGCAGGAGAATTCTATCTTGTGTCCATAATCACGGATTAAGAGCTATATGTAAAAAAGGAGAAGAGGTAAATATGGATGTAATGAAGAAGTATCAGGAATGGTGTGAAAACCCATATTTTGATGAAAAAACGAGAAAAGAATTAAAAAACATTGCAGGAGATGAAAAGGAAATTTCGGATCGGTTTTATAAAGATCTTGCCTTTGGTACAGGCGGGTTGAGAGGAGTCATCGGAGCAGGTACCAATCGTATGAATATTTATACCGTGCGAAAAGCAACCCAGGGTCTGGCTAATTTTATTATAGAGGAAGATGGACAGGAAAAGGGCGTTGCAATTGCATTCGACTCCAGAAATATGTCGCCTGAATTTGCAGAAGAAGCAGCCAGATGCCTATGTGCCAATGGAATTCGGACATGGCTATTTGAATCACTGCGCCCAACTCCAGAGTTATCATTTGCATTAAGAGAACTTGGATGTATTGCTGGAATTGTTGTAACAGCAAGTCATAATCCACCAGAGTACAATGGATATAAAGTGTACTGGGAGGATGGTGCACAGATTACTTATCCAAAGGACGAACAAATTATTGCCCGTGTCAATGCAATTACCGATCTTACAACAGTAAAGACAATGAGTAGGAAAGAGGCAGATGAATCTGGATTATTACAGATCATTGGCGAAGAAATTGATGCAAGTTATATGGAAGCATTGAAGAAATTAGTTTTAAATCCAGAAGTAATAAAAGAACAGGCAAAATCACTAAAGATTGTTTATACTCCATTGCATGGAACGGGAAATCTTCCTGTTCGACGTGTTCTTTCCGAACTTGGATTTGAACAAGTAATTGTAGTTCCAGAACAAGAAAAACCAGACGGAAACTTCCCAACTGTAAGTTATCCAAATCCAGAAGATAAAAAAGCATTTGCACTTGCGTTAGAATTGGCAAAAAAAGTGGATGCCGATTTAGTACTGGCAACGGACCCAGATGCCGATCGTCTGGGGGTATATGCAAAAGACAGCAAAACAGGGGAATATATGGCATTCACAGGCAATATGTCAGGTATGATTATTTGCGAGTATGAATTGTCCCAAAGAAAAGAAAAAGGGATGCTTCCTGAAGATGGTGCCATCGTTACAACCATTGTATCAGGAAATATGTCACAGGCAGTTGCGAAAGAATATGGCGTTGACATCATTGAAACATTAACAGGATTTAAGTATATTGGAGAACAAATCAAATTATTTGAACAAAACCATAACCATACTTATTTGTTTGGCTATGAAGAAAGCTATGGATGCTTAGTTGGAACTCATGCAAGAGATAAAGATGCTGTTGTGGCGGTCATGGCACTTTGTGAAGCTGCTGCCTATTATAAGAGTAAAGGATTGACCCTTTGGGATCAGATGTTAGTCTTATTTGAAAAATATGGATATTATAAGGAAGGACTTTATACGTTAACCTTAAAAGGACAAGAAGGGGCTGCTAAAATTCAAGAGATTCTTAAGAGTTTCCGCAGCAATCCTCCAAAACAAATTGGAGAATATAAGGTATTGGCATTCCGTGACTATGAAGAAGATATCATTCAAAACGATGTAACAGGTGAAACAACCAAAACAGGACTTCCAAAATCCAATGTACTCTACTTTGAATTGGAAGATCAAGCATGGTGCTGTGTGCGTCCGTCTGGAACAGAACCAAAAGTAAAACTTTATATGGGCGTAAAGGGAATTGATATGCAGGATGCACAAAACAGGTTAGAGCAGCTGACAGAGGCAATGACGAACTTAATTCCACAATAATGTAATGAAAGCGCATGGAGCAGCTGTTTTACAGTTGCGTGCAAATGCAAGTCAGCCGATTCAGATTGGTTATGCACCGACCTGTGGTATATTTTATCCAGCATCCGAAAAAGAAGCAGATGTCGAGGCAGCAAGAAAAAAACTGTTTGAATGCCCAGATTTGGAAAATTGGACATGGAATGTAAGCTGGTGGAGTGATCCAGTTATGCTTGGAACATATCCAGAAGATGGATTGAAAAAGTACGAACCATATCTTCCAAATATTACACAGGATGATTTGAAGTTAATGCATCAGCCATTGGATTTCTATGGACAAAATATTTACAATGGAAAAATGGTAAAAGCAGATGAAAACGGTAATCCAGTGATTGTAAAGCGTTATCCAGGATTTCCAAAAACAGCAATTCAATGGCCAGTGACGCCAGAATGTCTGCGCTGGGGAGCCAAATTTCTGTATGAAAGATATCAAAAACCATTTTATATTACAGAAAACGGTCAGTCCTGTCAAGATGTAATCTCATTAGACGGAAACGTACACGATCCACAGAGAATCGACTTTACGCACCGCTATTTACGAGAATTAAAACGTGCAGCAGAGGAAGGAGCAGACATCAGAGGCTACTTCCATTGGTCATTCATGGATAACTTTGAATGGGCATGCGGTTACTCCGAGCGCTTTGGAATGGTCTATGTAGACTATCCAACCCAAAAGCGAATCATCAAAGATTCAGGATACTGGTATCGAAATGTAATTCAGACAAACGGAGAAAATCTTTAAAAAACTGTTTGAGAAGAAGTAGCAAAAAAGAACTGTTTTCGGGACGTTTCATTGTCAGAGACAGTTCTTTTTTCTCATAGGAAATACTATTTTATTCTTTTATGCAGAATTGTATTTTTTGTGTTATACTGAATCGGTAAACTGAATAGAAAAGAAAAGGAGTAACCTTATGGGAAATCAGATGACAGAAAGCGATATTCAGAAAATAAAAGAGGAAATTGAATACCGTAAGTTAGTAGTAAGAAAAGAAGCATTAGAAGCAGTAAAAGAAGCAAGAGCACATGGCGATCTGAGCGAAAACTTTGAATATCACGCTGCAAAAAAAGATAAAAACCGCAATGAAAGTCGAATCCGTTATCTGGAACGTTTGATTAAAACTGCCGAAATTGTATCCGATAACTCCAAATCGGATGAAATCGGATTAAACAATACCGTAACGGTCTATTTTGAAGAAGAAGAGGAAACCGAAACATTCCGTTTAGTAACTTCCATTCGAGGAAATTCTTTAGAAGGAAAAATCAGCATTGAATCACCAATGGGAAAGGCATTATTGGGTCATAAAGTAAACGATCGTGTTTATGTACCAGTAAATGAGCGGATGGGATATTATATTATTGTAAAAGCAATTGAAAATACAACAGACGATAGCCAAGACGAAATTCGGAGCTATTAAATAAAAAACTTAGAATACAAATATAGATTGATACCAATTGTAAATATAAAAGAAAAAATAGTGAAAATATAGAAAACTAATAAAATAGAAAATTGAAAATACTTTGTTATAAAAGATTGAATTGTATAAAATAATACAATTCAATCTTTTCGATTGTAATAGAAAAACAAAAATGATTAAACAATAGTTAAATTTACTAAATATTGTTTAAAAAACTAAAAATTTAGGGGGGGGGGTAAAAAAACTGAAAAAAAATGGGAATGTAGGTTGAACATTAGAAAATTATGTATTATAATAAACTATAAGTTCACAAAATGTTCAATATTTGCATTTGTACGTGTTGCAGTATGTAAATAAAGGCATTTTTTTTGTGTGGAGATAGAAATGAAATAGGAAGAATGAAATATTTTATTCGATGCTGCATACAATAGGAGAACTCGCCTTACTATATGTGTTTCTCGTTGTTTTAAGTATAAGGAGATATTTATTTGTAAGAGAAGCAAAAGTAGGTTATATGTTGCAATCCTACATAAAAATGTAGAAAATTACTTACAAAATACTAAGAGGGGGATGCTAGAAATAGTATTTGTTCATAGTGGGGAGATAGAGTATATTTTACTCTGATAAAACAAAGGAATAGGAGGAAAAACGAGTGAAAAGCAAAAAGACTTGGAAAAGACTCTTGTCTGTTCTATTGACTGTTTCAATCGTTATCACTACGATTGCACCAAGTACCGCTGTTTCCGCAGCAGAAAATTCATCAACGGAAATCAGCGTGTCAACGCAAGATGATGATAATACACCACAGACAACAGTCAGTTCAGACGATGTAGAAACATCAAATGCAGACAAAACAGAAGATGCACAGGAGACGTCGAAAGCAAGCTTAGAACAATCACAAAGTCAACAAGCAGACAACGACAAAACAGAAGATGCATCCACAAAAGCTGCAACAGATACGAATCTATATCAAAATGGTTCCATCTGTATTTACAATGAACAGCAGCTAAAAGCAATAGGGACAGGAACCCAAGTATACGAGGGCGACGCCTCCGCCGATACATTCGGCACAGGGGCAGTCCTGACAGACGAAGAAGGAAACACATTAACCTATGCAGCAGATGGAAGTTATACATTAATGAATGACATTCCACTGACAAAAGAAAGCATATGGACATTACCAGAGGGATTTGCTGGTACATTTGAGTCAAATGAAACAGCACAAGACGGATCAACAGTTTATGATAAAAATACAGATACTATTTATCTTTATCATAACTATCAACTGCAAATCTTAGCTGCCGATAATGCATCAGAAGAACCAGTTATGAGTGGGGATTATGCAGTAAAGACATTTGGTTCTGGACAAATGATTTATTTAGATGAAGAAGAAAATGCTTATCTTACTTATAGTTCTGATCATAATTATGTTTTAGTAAGTTCATTTATGATTACAGATGAAGTACCAATGTCAGCATCCGTACTAAATTCTGAAACTATGTCTGAAGAAGCTCAGTCAACAACCGATGGACGAGCATTTGCAGGACAAGTTATCTGGACAGATACTGAAACAAATCAAGAATATATTTTGATTGGTAATGAACAGCAATTAAGAGCAATTGGATCGGATGATCCTGTATACACAGCAGTATATCAGGCAAAACTGGTATGGGGTAAATGGGAAGTTGATACAGATGATAGTGGAAATCCGATTATGCTTTATGGAGGCGATGCCGATCTAACAAAAGAGCAGAATGGGAAAAAAGATTATGAGTTTGGACAAGTTGATAATGCAAGTTTGGCTACTGGACGTTGTGGTGTAAATCAAAAAACTGGTGAAATTGATCCAAACATGGATATCAAAGACTCGGGATATACTTATAGTAGAAGTGAAAATTATATTATTTTCCGTGATATTGATTTATCGAGTGAAAATTGGGAGCCTTTGACTTTTACTGGTACAATGGACGGTCGCAAAGATATGAAAACAGGGGAACCTGTTACTCTTTCTAATATTACGATAAGACAAGATGGTGAGCTAGATATGAGCAAAAATATTGGAATTGGATTTTTTGCTACATTATCCAGTGAAAGAGAGAACTATGTCGCTTCAAAAGGACAAGTTTCGGTGTCGAATTTAATATTGAAAACCGTAGATGTGCAAAATAATAGTGTAGCAGTAAAAGATACATTCTCGTTATTAGGTTCTCTTGTGGAAGGTCTTGGTGTTTTATTAGGAGTGTTTCTGTGGCCAATTCTTCAACTAGTGGGATTAGATTCTCTTAGTGACTTATTGATACATTTAGGAGATATTGCAGAGGCGGATCCGACAAATTTTGCAACTGGTGGGTTTGCAGGTCGTATTTATGGACAAGTATCAGTAAATAACTGTATTGTAGAAGATCTGATAATTTCAAATAAGAAAGATATGACTGGAGGATTTGTTGGTAGTGTAGAAGGAATGACACAATACGATGCACTAAGTGGTTTACTAGATGGTATTTTAACATTATTAGAGGAAGTATTGAATGTAATTCCGTTTTTAGGACTTGGTGATTTGATCACAATTTTATTAAATGGAGGACTTTTGGATGCTGGAAATCTTATACCAATTGGTTATTATAATCCAGAGATATCCAATTGCCACGTAAAAAATATTAAAAGTTCTACACTTGGATCAATAGATACTGATTACAATGGAGGTTTTGTTGGAAGACAGGTAGGAACAATGATAACAAACTGTTCCATTCAGCAAACGTCAGATTTAACAATTCAAGGAGATAATTATGTTGGAGGATTTGCAGGTTTAACCGTAAATGCGGAAATTAAAGGTTTATTAAATAAGTTAGGAGTAGATTTGCTGGATGTGTTAATAAATCAATCAGCAATTGCTGGAAGTTCTGTAACTGGACCGATTAAGGTAAATGCAAATACTTCTTATAGTGGTGGATTTGCGGGTGCTATGGGAAATAGTTATGCAGTGGAATGTACAGTATCTAAGATAAAAGAAGTAACTGCAATACAAGATTATGCTGGAGGATTCACTGGATTTGCATCATTAGGATGGGCTACATCATTGGGAGATTCCTATGGCAGTAAAGAAAATAATCTATTAAATACAGTAAAAGAAACGTTGGGAACACTTTTAGGGGGAGATCAAGCGAAAGAGTCAGCATTACTATCATTAGTAGGTGTAAGCCCTTCTGTTCTAGCGGGATGTTCTGTGAATGGTGACAACTTACAAATATCTGCAAAAAATTATGCAGCAGGCTTATTTGGAAAAGGAGATGGAACATTAGTTTATTCTTCAATTAAAGAAAATGTGAATAAATTAAATCCATTTAGCAAACAAAAAATAAGTTATGAAGTATCTGGAAAATCAACAGTTGTTCAAGGTATATCTAGTATATTAGCAAATGAGAGTTATGCTGGTGGTGTAACAGGATATGTTACAACGGCAAGTGCAGCAGGTCTTTTAGATGAAACATTGGGAATTGGAAATTACCTTCCATTCCAAATTGAGGATGTTACAGTTACTGGCGTTAACAGCGGATATTCTGTAACAGCTACAGAAAATTATGCTGGTGGCGGATTTGGATATGCAATTGGTGGAACAATTAAAAATGTAACATTGTCAAATGCAGGAACAGTTACAGCAAATAACTATGCTGGAGGCTTTATTGGTGTTGGTGGAACTGGTGACTTGGCTTCTGCATCAGGATTAAATGTACTGGGACTGAATTTGGTAGAAATTAAAAATTTACTTTCTGTTGCACAAGGAGTTGCTTTAACGATTGATAACAGCAGTGTGGCGGGAATTCAAAACGGATTGAAAATATCGGCAATAGGAGAGAAAGAAGGAGAAAATTCAACAGAAAAGTTTTTGGCAAGTGGATTTATTGCTTCTGCGAATAGTGTAGATATTTCAAATTCTCATGTAACAAACTTACAATCAGTAACTGCCAACGAAACGGTTGGATATGCTGGTGGTTTTATAGGTATTTCTCGAACAGGTGGTTTGGCAGATGTCGTTGGAGAACAGGAAGATTTAAGTGCATTAGGAATTGATGGATTATTAGGAGCAGTTCCATATTTGATTCCAAGTTATACAAAATGTACGGTCTCTTATATATCAAATGGAGAAAATGCACAAATTAAAGCAGCGGTAGCTGGAGGATTTGTTGCAGAACTGCAAAGTGGTACAATTGATAATACAGATGAAGAAAATGATACAGCTGTTTATCAGTTAGAAAATGTAAATGGTACATATTACGCTGGAGGTTTTGCTGGACGTGCGTTACCAGGTGGTTTGGTAAAAGCTGGAGGTTTAAACTTACTAAATGGTCTAGTAGGTCTTAATATTGAAAGTTTAACGAGTCTTTTGAATTATTATGTTCCGATTATTAAAAATGCTGGTGTATCATCCGTAGATCAAGGATTTGTTGTAAGTGCAGCAAATGAAGATCAGGATAGTGTATTGGATGCAGTTGATAATTCTGGTTCTGCTGGAGGTTTTATTGGATATGGCAGTGGCGTACAAATTAGTTCTTGTAACGTGAATAAGCTGAAACATACGACAGTGGAAGCTCCAAAAGATTTAGAAGCAGCAGATGGCAGCAGCTATTTTGATAATAATAAAAGCAGTTATGCCATAACAGCAGTACGATATGCAGGAGGCTTTATTGGAAAAATGGATATCGGTTCAACCGCAGCAATTGGAAGCGGTTTGAAGCTCGTACAAAATATTCAGCTTACCGAGGTACTTTCGGCGTTATCTGTAGTTACTTCCACAATTGAATATTCTCATGTCTTTGGTGCTGCTGGAGGATATGCAGTATTAGCAAACAATAATGCAATGGAATTACGTGGTCATGCTGGAGGATATGCAGGTTCTATCAATGGAGGACATATTCAAAATTCTCATGCAAATAATTTCTCTTATGTTATTGGACAGCAAACGGCTGGTGGATATGTTGGAAATATGGAGCCAGGTAATGTAGCAAGTGTACTTGGAGAAACCACAGTACTAGGCGGGTTAGTATCACTGCCAAATGATTTGTTAGATGTAGCAGAAACATTTGTGCCTACAATAAGGAATAGTTATACGACTTGTGTTCCATGTGGAGGTGTTGTACGTGCAGATGCATCATCAAGCATTATTAAAAAATCAGAAACTACTGATCCAGATAAGCAGGAAGAAAATAATGAATCAGAAAGTACTTTATTGCAAAAAGGAATGGCAGGCGGATACGTTGGTCATAGTGCTGGAGGACAGATCTGGGGAAATAATGCAGATAATTGGAAAAATGCAGTATACACTGGAGAACAAACAGAATGTGCAGTAAAACGGATTCGTTCTGTCTATGGAGCAGAATACGCTGGTGGATTTAGCGGTTATATGGAATGTGCATCAACTGCATCAAGTGGAAGTTTAAGTTTATTGTATGGTCTTGTGAAAACCGAAACTCTGTTAGGATTGTTAAACGCAATCTATCCTACGGATGAAAATACAGCAGTATATGGTCCACTCTTGGAATTAGATATGACTACATGGAATAACTGGGTTAATGCAGTCGGAGATGCTGGAGCATATGCGGATGAATTAAAAGATAAAGGTGCGGTTGCGTCAGATGATGAATTAAAAGAATTAATTAATAGCTATGCATATGGATACTCTGTAGTAGCTGGAAGGGAACAAACAGATACGATTTCTGCTTCTGATGGAAATGCAGGAGGTTACACTGGCTCTATGGTAGGTGGAGTCATCACAAATGCAACTGCAACTGGTGTAAAGAAAGTTTATGCAATACAAGGCGCAGCAGGAGGATTTGCTGGAAAGATGTTAGCTGGAGGAGTGGCGTCCGTTGGAGAAACATCCATTGCTGGATTACTTTCCTTAAATGGAAATCTGCTCGGTGCATTACAGACATTTGTTCCAGTTATAAAAGAATCTTCAGTTGAAGGATATCAAAGTGGTGCAGTCATTACTGCAACAGGTCAGTCAGATTCTGATGCGTCAGTAGGTTGTGCAGGAGGATATGTTGGTCATATGCTTGGCGGACAAATCCAGGGAAAGATTGATTCTGAGAGTACAGATCCTGCACCTGGATGTAATATTACAAAACTACGTAGTGTAGAGGCATCCGTTGCAGCAGGCGGTTATGCTGGAAGGATTGATTCAGGAGCTGCAGCAGATGTTAATACAAATGCATTAGGTGGAGCAATTGGTGATATTATTAATAAAGTAATTGGGACATCAGGCTCTATAGCAAGTGTATTGAAAACGATTGTTTCTACTGTTCATTATGCAAAGGTAGAGACTGTTGATAGTTATGGTATTATTGTACAGACGACAGGAGACCAGGCAGAAGCAGCAGGAGGATTTGTCGGTATAGTACAAGGCGCTGTGCTTGGAAGCGAAGAAGAAGAGGACGGATTGCAGGCAATTGGAATCCGTGCTGTAACTGGAGCAGAACAAGTAGGAGGATTTTTTGGAATTGGAGATGTAGCAGCAGTAGCCGAAGTTGCTGGAGGTGGAGATACCACAATATTAGGACTAATTGAGGCTGGAGCGATTGATGTTTTAGATGCATTCCGTCCATATATTTATGAAGCAAAAGTAGTTGGAAGTCAGGATGGAAATGGATTAACAGTAACTACAACCAAAGAAAGATCAGAAGGAAGCGGAGATTCTCTTGTTTATATCGGTGGAAATGCTGGAGGCTTTGGTGGAAGTTTCTTAAATGGAACTGTAACAAATTCAACAGTAGAAGACTTAAAATCAGTAAAAGCACCAAATTATACAGGTGGATTTATTGGTTATAGTGGAAAGAGTGGCGTAGTTGATGCAAATAAAGTAGATTTAGGGGATGGTCTGCTTGATCTGAATGCTGGAATTTTAGATGTGTTTGGTTCTCATATTAATTATTGTAACGTAAGCGGATTGAATGAAGGATATACGGTACAAAGTACAGGAGGCCATCAAGAAATCGCAGGAGGTTTTATTGGATATGCCGACTTATCACGAATGGAAGAAGATACAGCAAGTAAAGTAAGACAAGTATACAGCGATGAGATCGCAGGTGGATTTGTTGGAAAAACAAGCATGGCTTATTTGGTAAGTGTAGATGCTAATTCCAAATTATTAGATCCAATCCTTAAAGTGGTAAATGGATTAATAAAAGCTCTTTATTTGGATGATCCACAGGATGCCAACTTTGTAGAATTGGGAATTCCAGAGATATTAGAAGTTGAAGTTTTAAGTGGTGGAAAGACACTTGGTGTAACATTATTTGGATTACATATCACAGTAGCGCTCTCAAAAGATGATAATGGAGAAACAGATGTTGCAATTATTACAATTGGAGATTCTGAAATCAAGCTTCCTTGTAGCGAGAATGGAGTAACGAATGAAAGCGGTGCAAAAGATGAAATTGCTAACGCTGGTGGTTTAGAAATTAATTTGATTAAAGCAAATCGTACTAAGATTGAGAACAGTAGTGTTACTGGTATTCCAGTTGGATACGATGTATTTGGTGGCGGTGCTTCTAATGATAAAGATGGTATATCTGATAAAGGTTACGCAGGTGGTTTTGCTGGATATAATCATGCGGGGCTATTAGAAGAAAATCACATGATAAAAGCGGATACGGTTCGAGGAACTGCTAATAAAATAGGAGAGTTTAGTGGTTACACAAACACAGATACTAGTTATGATGCTCTTAAAGATCCAACGAATATAGAAAAAGCGAATACTTATCAGGTTCATCGTACAACGGATCAACGACTCACTGTTGTGAAAAAAGGTGATATTGTAATTAGTAGAGTAGTGAATACCCTTTCCGATCAATCTGGTACCATTGGTGAGATTTGTCATACAATCAATCATCTTGAAACAATAGATAGTCATGATGAGTGGCAAGATGTGTATATGACAACAAATACAGAAACTAGCTATGTAAAAGTACCAATTAAAGTATATGTATCAGCTGCACAGGCAGATTTGATGTATGGAGTAGAAACTTATATTTCAACTGGAGATGAAACAGCGAAACCAGGAGAAATGCAAGATCCATGTGATGAGACAGTAAACATCACGATACAAAAAGTTTGGAAAGACAATGACAACAGTGTAGGTGAAGATCATAAACGTCCAACAAGTATTATAGTTGAACTGTATCAAAATGGTACATTGTATAAAAATGATCCAGAGCATTTAGAAGGTAAGTATGAAATTACTGGTGATACATCGTCAAATGTATGGAGTATAACAATTCCAGAACTTCCAGCTGTATATGAGGAAAATGGAACTTATAAAAATTATATATATACAGTAAAAGAAGTGGAGAGTCAGGAAGAGTATATAACTGAATACACAAAGGATGAAAATGGATATAATTATGTGATTACCAATACACATACAAGTACATTGGTAGAAACGGATAGTGTTGTTATTGACTTTGGACTTCCAGTAAAAGTGAATGTACTGAAAAATGATGCAATTAAAGAAGCTGGAACATTAGGTGGTATTTCTAATGTACCATTAAATAATGGTAATATCTATGATGTTACGACAGATAATAATGCGAATAAAAACGAAGTAGTAGGTAAATTTGGAACTGCTACAGTAGAAGATGTAAAAAAAGGAATAATTTCCTATCAGTTAACTACAATGCAGATGGAATCATTTGACCAATTTACTTATTCAGTAGAAACAAAAGCTAACACTATTAATGGAGAAGGTGGAGATGGCTGCTATATTTATAGTACATTAACCATAATTCCAGCTACCACCATTTATTATGAAGATAACGCTAGTATGATTACTTATACTAATGCGGATGGAACGATTGCTATTGAGGCAAATGAAGAGACTCTTACCGAAGATGGTAAAAAGACTGTTCCAATAGAAATGAAGCCTGATAATCCAGAATTTGGTAAATGGTATCTGTCTAAAACCGATGAACCAGAATTAAGTCAGGATACAGATCGTCCTGGAATTGCAAAACCTGGAGTTGAGCAACTGGAAGAAGACTTAAACAGTATTTATGGATATGATACGCATTACACGACATCTGATTCAGAGAATAAGTCAAAAATAAAATATAGTAATGGTTCCACTCATGTTGTTGAAGTAGCAAAAAATAAACCAGCAGAAGTTAGTTTCATATTTAAAGGAACAGGATTTGACATAATTAGTCTTACAGACAAAGATACAGGAAGATTAATTGTTAAAATAGAAAAGGGTACAATGAATGGAAATAAATTTACAGCTCAGTCTATTATCAAAGAATGGATTGTAGATACATACTATGGATATGAATATGATACTACTACAGGGGACTGGGAAATAGACCCTTCAAAAGGAGAAAGTTCATTGTATCAAGTTCCAATAATTTGTGAAAATGGATTAGAATATGGAACTTACCAGGTTACAATTACCCCGAAATATTCAGCATTATTTGATCATAATAAAAAACAAGATACAAGAGCTTCCTATGATTTCTATTTAGATGCTGTTAGAATTTATGAACCTGTGGACATAGAATCGACAGAAAATGTGATCATTGAAGCATACAAAGCAGATGAAGAATATCGGCCAGAATATCGAGAGATTAGGGATATTGTAATAGGAGCTGGAAAGTTTGAAGAGCCATCTACGAATGTATATATTGATGGACTGGACTCAGCTGATTGGGATTTATATAAAAGTGCTGGTCCTTCTCATGAGTTGTACTTAGATTCGGAACAGAAAATTGCAGTAACTCTATATGCTACTGAGATACCAGAGTCTGTAAGAATTGGAGTAAAATCTATTAAAGATAGTGTAACATTTACCACAGGATTTTCAGTTAATGAGTCTGGTAAATGGGAAGAATATATGGTAACTCCAATGAAATGTAATACAGCCACGGATCTTTATTATGATATTACAGATCAGTGTATATGGGAGCCAATTAATGAAAATGAGTTGACTGAAGAAAGTGAATCAACAGATGGAAGCGAGTCGGTTGGAGAAGATAAACCGAAATATAAATATAAAACGACATATCCTGTAACTATTACAAATACGTCAAAGGATGAAAAAGGAAAAAGTGTCCTTTCCTTAACCCAATTGAAATTTGTTATGGGAGAGACTGCTCAGTAAAAGTATTATATTAATGTAACCAGTTTAAAAGTGAATACTTTAAACTGGTTGCATTAAATGTACCAAAATATTATTATGTGGAGATTGAGAGAAGAATATAATGATAAAAAGAAAGTATAAAAGACCTGAAATAATGTTTGAAAACTTCAGAATGGATTCTGCAATAGCAGCATGTGATGCTACAGTTCAAATAGGCACTGGTGGAAATTTTGCTACAGCTGGTATTTATGATCCAGATTGGGGTGTATGGATTTTTGATACAACTGTTCCTGGTTCTAGATGTACTATATGGCAAGAATGTAAGCATGTTCCGACTGATAATAGTCAAGGTGGACTCGAAGATATGGGGGGATTTTACGCATCTTAAGTGTAATTTAACTGTTAATAAGAAATAGTTATATTGAAACTTCGACATAATAATAATCTTATTTGGATTTTTTATATCAAATGGAATATTATAATTTGTTGAAGTTTCTTTATTAAAGTAATGGAATATTTATAAGATTTAATTGATTGCTAGATTGATTTTTGAGATTGAAAGGGAGAATTTATGAAGAGAAAGATATCCATTGGAATTGGATTGTTATGTCTTGTTTTGCTTGTTGTCGCTGGTGTTTTTTTAGGTAAGAAGATACAGGATAAGAATGCGACTGTTTCGGGTGATGTGGCAGCTCCAGGGCAAAAGGAGGAGATACAGCAGTTGTTTCCTTATGAAGTGGCAGAAGGAGTTTATGTGATGTCGGCAGAGGCTTATTCTGGAGCGTTTGTCGAGGATGGTTCGGATAGAGAAGTTGAAAATATATGGCAGATTAAAATAGAGAATACAACGGGAAGGGATATTCAGTTTTTGCGGGTTCGTGCCAATTTAGGTGGTGAAGAAGCTGTTTTTGATGTTTCGACGCTGATTGCTGGAAGTAGTGCAGTGGTATTGGAAAGTAATGCACTTGAATGGAAAAGTGGCGTGGAGCAGATGTCGTTTACAGCGGAAAATCTGGCGTATTTCCAATATGAGCGGACGATTTTTCCTGAAGTTTTCAGCTTGAGTGTAACGGATCAAACGTTGCGACTAGAAAATATTTCAGAAAATGATGTTTCTGGAGATGTCTATGTTTATTATAAAAATATGGAAGAGGATGTTTTTATAGGAGGAATTACTTACCGTGTGAAGTTTTCTGGAGGGATTCGGGCAGGTGAAGCTTTGGCAGAGCAGGCGAGTCATTATCAGAGCGACAAGAGTAAGATATTATTTATTACATATGGACAATAAGATTTATTATGAAATTGCGGGGATCGTACTGGAAGTGAACTTGCCAAAGGGAATTGTAATTGAGCCAATGGAACCATATTGTATTTATCGAGTGGAGAAAAAGACACCAGATATTTTTCTAAATTATTCTTTTGTGAAGCAACTGAAGCTGCCAGAACGACTACCAATTTATAAGAAGGATCAGGAAAAAATTTATGAATCAGAGGAAGAAGTGATTCGCTTTGTGCATCGATGCAGCCCAATTTTAAAGGAGATCGATGGGACAGTAAAATTGGAAAAGGAAACGGGAGATTTTATGAACCGTTATAAAAAAGACGTTCCAAATCAGTATGAGATTTTTTTGTTGGAGCATCAGACATTGAATGAAAAGAAAATTTTTTATACGATTGGATTAGAACACTTGTTGGCGACACAGAGAGCGGTGATTTTACACTCTGCCTATATTGATTATAAGGGAAAAGCGATTTTGTTTTCGGCTCCTTCTGGAACAGGAAAATCTACACAAGCAGAACTATGGAGGATGAATCGGGAAGGAACAGAAGTGGTGAATGGAGATCGAAGTATATTGACTTGTCGTGATGGAATTCCAGAGGCAAATGGACTCCCATTTTGCGGAACTTCTAAAATCTATAAAAAGAAAACATTGCCGATTCGAGCGATTGTGGTACTGCGTCAAGGAAAACAAAATGTAATACATCGATTACGGCCATTGGAGGCAGTTCAGTGGTTGTTATCGGAATGTACTGTAATGTTTGGGATACGTCAGGATGTGGAAAATACGATGGATTTATTAACGGAGTTAGTACAAAGCGTTCCAGTTTTCTGGTTTTCCTGTCTTCCTGATGTGTCTGCGGTTTCCGTATTGGAACAGGCTTTAATTGATTATGAACAGGAATTTGAATCCAAGGAAAAGAAATGAGGAATGAAGGAAATGGAGAGAGGGAATTGGACGGATGCATATCCAATTAGTAAATATTTGACGGCAAAAGCGAATCATCTAGGGATTCCATTGCATGGGGCATTTGAACTAACATCTCGCTGTAATTTTGATTGTAAGATGTGTTATGTGCATTGGAATAAAAATCAAAAGGCATTAAAAGAGAAGGAACTGACGACCGATCAGTGGATGGAGCTGGCAGAAGAAGCAAAGCGTTGTGGAACATTGTTTTTATTATTAACGGGGGGAGAGCCATTTTTAAGGGATGACTTTCTTCTTTTGTATGAAAAAATTGCTCGAATGGGATTTCGTGTTGTATTAAATACAAATGCTTCTTTATTAAATCAGGATATTTTAGATTGTTTTCGGTATTATCCACCAGGACGGATTAATGTATCGCTTTATGGTGGATGCAATGAGACGTATGAAAAGCTATGTGGAGTTGCTGCGAAAGACAAGGTACTGGATTCTATCCGAAAGCTAAAAGGACTGGGAATTTCCGTGCGGATTAATATGACGATTACTCCATACAATGTACAGGATGTGGAGCAGGTGTATGAAATCAGTCAGCAAGAGAAGACGTTAATTATGATGACTTCATATCTATTTCCTCCGATTCGTCTGGATTCTGCCAATTGCGGACGGAATGTTGGACGTTTTTGTGCAGCCGATGCAGGAATTCAAATGATTAATTGGAGGAAGATGCGATTGCCAGAAGAAATCTTTTCTAATTGGGTGAATGAGCAATTGCAAGTTCCAAAGGATATGCCTGATACGGAGGAGGGAAAGGTAGGAGATCCGATTCGTTGTCAGGCGGGGCGCAGCAGCTATTGGATTACATGGGATGGAATGATGCGTCCTTGTGGAATGATGGCGAGTCCAGAAAGAAATGTGATACAAACGGGATTTGAGTCTGCCTGGAATCAGATTCGGGAGCTGGCTTCTCAAATAAGACTGCCATATGAATGCAAACATTGTGAGAAACGAGAGATCTGTCATGTTTGTGCTGCGATGTGTCAATCGGAGACAGGTGCATTTGATCAACGTCCTGATTATGTCTGTGAGATGGCAGAGGAGATGAAAAAGCAGATGCTTGATTTACATAGAAAGTGAGGAATGAGTTATGTATGTTTCAAAGGATTTTATTGTAAGAGAAATTGCTGGTGATTATATTGTCGTCCCTACTGGAGAAGAAACATTAAAGTTTAATGGTTTGATTACGTTGAATGAAGTAGGGGCTTTTTTATGGAAAAAATTGGAAGAAGATATTGAGCTAGAAGCATTGGTGGAAGCGATCTGTGAAGAATATGAAGTAGAGAAAGCGACTGCATTGTTGGATGTTGAGGAATTTTTGCAAATTCTTCGAGAGCATGAAATGCTGTTGGGGCAGAAGTAATTCTGGATGCGTATGATTAGGAAAATACAGGAAAAGATTCGCTCTGGAATGCTTCGGGAATTATGGCTGGAGTATCGGTGGATGGGAAAGTATGCCAGGCGGTACTGGAAGGATATTGTGTTTTTTATGGTGACGGGAGTTTTTACGACGTTACTGAGTTTAGGAAGTAGTGTGGCTTCCAAGTATTTGATTGATGCAGTGACGCAGTATCGATACAGACAGTTGTTATTTATGGGAAGTTTGATTGTAATTGCAGGAGTTACAAGGATTGGGTTGAATGCAGTTTGGAGTCGAATTTCAATGAAGATTAATCTGAAAGTAAATAATGAAATGCTGTCGGATATTTATAATGATATTTTAAGCACGGACTGGGAGGCGATGAATCGATTTCATACAGGAGATTTATTAAATCGTGTGAATGGAGATATTATGACCGTATCTTCCAGTATTTTGAACTGGATGCCGTCGGTAATTATAAAGTTTGTTCATTTTACAGGCAGTTTTTTCATTCTTTTATACTACGATTGGATTATGGGATTGATTGCGTTATTAAGTGCACCAGTTACGGTTGGATTATCCCGTGTTTTTCTTCGCCGTATGCGAGACTTTAATAAGAAAATGCGGGAGATGAGCAGTAAACGAATGGGATTTACGCAGGAGTCGTTTCAAAATATTATGTCCATTAAGGCATTTCACCTAAATGATTTATTTAGCAATCGTTTGGATCGTGTGCAGCAAGAATATGTAGATATGTCGTTGGATTATAATAAGTTTTCGATCCTTACGTCTTCCATTATGTCTGTGGTAGGTCTGATTGTTTCATGCAGCTGTATGGGATGGGGCGTGTATCGTTTGTGGACGGGTTATATTACGTATGGAACGATGACATTATTCCTTCAAATGTCGAGCACGTTATCTTCCGATTTTTCCGCACTTGTAAAATCGGTTCCATCGGCAATTGCAGCAGCGACTTCTGCAGGTAGAATTATGGAGCTTACAGAGTTGCCGAGAGAAGAAAATGGAAATGACGAAAGAATTCAGAGAATCAAAGAGCAGGCTGGATATGGGTTGAAAATTGAATTGAATGATGTTATGTTCTGTTATCAAGCCGAAAAAGAGGTGTTCCATGGTTGTAATTTTACTGCAAAGTCGGGAGAAATCGTGGCTTTAATTGGAGAATCTGGAGCTGGAAAGACGACGATGATGCGTTTATTGTTAGGAATGATACGAACAACAGGAGGACGTGCTGTCATCCAGGATCAAAACGGTGAAGAAGAAGTATTGAGTGCTGGGACACGACAGTTTTTTTCCTATGTTCCGCAGGAAAATACGATTTTCTCTGGTACGATTGCCGATAATTTGCGAATGGTGGCATTGGATGCGACAGAGGAAGAACTAGTGGAAGCATTAAAAGTTGCATGTGCCTATGAATTTGTACAACAGCTTCCAGAGGGAATCTACAGTACGGTTGGAGAAAAGGGACTTGGGCTTTCACAGGGGCAGTCACAGCGTTTGGCGATTGCCAGGGCAGTATTAAAGAAGGCACCTGTAATTCTATTGGATGAGGCGACTTCTGCGTTGGATATGGAGACAGAAAAGCGAGTACTGCAAAATTTAATGTGTGCTGTAAAAAATGGAATTTGTATTCTCACAACGCATCGGCCAGCCGTGCTTCAAATTTGTAGTAAAATATATCAAATTGAACATGCAAATGTAAAGGAAGTGGATTATTCCACTACTACGTTTAAAAACTTCTCAGAAGAGGATTTCCCAGAAGAATCGGAGACGGTGTAGGACAGGGTATAAGTTCCTGATGTAGAAGTATCTACATGTCCTGTTATTGTAATTGCGTCAGGAAGTAAATGACCGTCTGAATCCATTGCAATTTGTACATAGTAGTATGGATCAAATGGAGCATTTCGAGCTAATTTAATGGTTGTGGCGGATAAAGCGAGATAAGGTTTTTTTAGCTGTAAGCTTAGGTCCGCTTTAGCTACGGCAGTATCTAGGAACCGATTTTCTATTTGGAAGGTAACATGGAGGGTGAGTGGATTCTCTGTATCATGTGTCCATTCACAAGTGACAGAGCTAGAAATGTCATTGTCGTATCCATCCAATGCTTTTAACGCATCTGCTTTCGATAAATAGGTAGCCATACTGTTTAAATTGTCTTCGGAAATAGAAGGCAATGATTCTGATAATTGGATAGAGGGTCCTTTGTAATCTTTTAATTTTAGTGTACGGGAGCTGGAAATAGATTCTCCAGTCGGAGTAGTAACGGTGTATAAAATTTCTTTTTGGTTTTTGCCTCGTACGGACTGAATGGTGGAAAAAACTTCTGTTTCCACAGGAATATTTTCTTCATCGGTAACGGTTACTCCAATCATAGGGTCAAAACGCTCGCTTCCGTCATAAACGAGTTCTTCTGGATCAAAGACAATGTTCCAGTCAGAAGATTCGGAAATGATGCTGGAAACTTGCGTATCATGGGAAACGGCAGGATCAGACAGAGATGGCATCGTTCCAGTTAATAAAAGGAAAATATAAAAAACTGCCAAAAATGATACAATGATTTTTAAGATTGTTTTCGTATGAATAAAATTGAAATGCATTGTTTTCCTCCAAATAAATAAGATGTTTTTATTATAACATGGGGAGGAAAATTTGAGTAGTTGTTTTATACTTTGAAAAACGGGAGGTTTGTTATGGTAGATATACATACTCATATATTGCCAGGAGTAGATGATGGTTCAGATTGTTTTACAGAGTCGGTACAAATGGTTGAGATGGCATATGAAACAGGGGTGGATCGAATCATTGTAACGCCACATTGCAATCAGAGAGGACGATATGAGAATTATATGTCGCAGAAATTGAAGCAATTATTTGATCAATTAAAAGAGCGGATAAAGGAAGAGGGAATTCCTGTTGAACTATTTTTAGGAATGGAGATTATGGCTTCGCAGGATCTTATTTCACTCATTGAAAAACAACAGGTAGTATCGTTAAATGCTTCCCGCTACTATTTGATTGAATTTTCATTTGATACAGAAATTGGTTGGATAAATCGAATGCTTCAGTCGGTATTGGAGATTGGAAAAATTCCAGTTGTTGCACATCCAGAGCGATATTTTGAGGTGCAGAAATCTCCAGATATTGTGCAGGAATGGAAAAGAAGAGGAATTATAATACAGCTTAATAAAGGAAGTGTTTTCGGTGCATTTGGAAGAAGATGTAAGAAGGCTGCAAAGTATTTAATGAAAAATGATTGGATTCACTGTATTGCAAGTGACGCCCATAGTCCTTATATGAGAACTACAAGTATGGAGGAATTGCAGGACTATTTATTGGATCGGTATTCCTATCAGAAGATGGAGGAGTGGACGACAAAAAATCCAAATGCAATCATTGAGAATAAGTTAATCGAAGGATTGTAACGGTAAAATAGAAAAAGAAAGAGGAAATAACTGTGATCAGAAGATGGAAATTACTTTGTATTATATTTTTTATTGGAGTACTGGCGGTATTTTTCCTGTATCGAGTGGATAGGCAGAATCATCGTGATTCGGATGCTCCTAAAATTACAATGGAAGAGAAAGAAATAAACGTAAAAGTTTCAGAAGAAGAGGAGGCATTTTTAGACGGAATTACAGCAGAGGATGTGCAAGATGGGGATGTTACAGATTCTTTATTGGTAGAGAAATTGTCATCTTTTGTGGAAAAAGGAACGAGAACGGCAACAATTGCTGCATTTGATAAGGATAATCATGTTAGTAAGGCAATGAGAACGATTGTTTATACCGATTATGAATCGCCCCAATTTCATTTAAGTGAACCGCTGCGTTTTCCAGTAGGAACCTCTCTGTTTTTACAGAATATATCGGTTACGGATTGTTTGGATGGAGATTTAACGGATAAAATTAAGATTTTGTCCGATGAAACGGTGGATGAGGATCGTGCAGGAGAATATAAGGTTCAGTTTTCTGTGACAAATAGCGCAGGTGATACAGTAACGATACCAGCTACTTTGGAGCTATATTCGACATCGGAAGAGCATGGACGACCGAAGATAATATTATCGGAATATTTAGTGAATATAGAGCAAGGTGATAAAATTGACCTTTGGGAATTTGTGGAAGAAATTCAAACTTCGGATGGAGATTATAAAAGAACAAAAAAAGGAGTATTGAACAATAAGGAAACAGAGGAGGTAATAAAAGAAAAAGATGTGGAAATAGAAGGAAAAGTTGACTGTGATACGCCAGGTGTTTATGAAGTAATGTTTACTTATACACATGGGAAAGACTCAGACGATACAGGGCATGTGAGGCTAATCGTAGTGGTGAATGAATAGGAGCGAAAAATATGCAAAAGTATAGAGATACAAACGAAATGGAATTAAAAATTGATATTAGAACGATGATAAAAGATGTTTTGCGGTATAGTTGGCTCATTGTAATTATGGCGATTAGCTTTAGCCTTATTGCTTATATGATAATTGATTCTAGTTATAAGCCAAAGTATACGAGCAGTACGACGTTTATTGTAACTGGAAAAGGATTGAATAATAGTATTTACGATAATTTATTGACAGCACAGGATATGACCAATCGTTTTAAGAACATTATAGACAGTAATATATTAAAAGAAAAAATAGCAGAAGTTCTTTCAATGGATTCCTTTGATGCAGAAGCGGAGGCAGAAATTGTACCTGAGACGAACTTAATGGTTCTACGGGTAACGGCCGATACTTCCAAGAAAGCATTTCAAATTTTGCAGGCAATTATGGAAAATTATACGATTGTTTCTGATTATGTAGTTTCAAATGTGATATTGGAAGTGCTGGAGGAACCTCAGATACCAATGGCTGCAAGTAATGCCAATCAGGCAGAGGATATTGCTAAGAAGGCTTTTTGGATAAGTGGTGCAGCCGTACTGGCATTAATTTTATTTTTTTCTATGAAAAAGGATACAATCAAGAGTGAACAAGATTTTAGGGAAAAATTAGACATCCGATATTTAGGAACCATTTACCATGAAAGAAAACATAAAACTATTTTGTCTGCAATAAAAAGAGAACCCGTTAGCGTGTTAGTTACTAATCCAATCTTGAGCAGAAAATACGTCAATTCGGTTGAAATGACCGCTGCCAAAGTGAGAAATCGTATGGACTCAAAACGAATCAAGACAGTGATGGTTACAAGTATGATGGAGAATGAGGGAAAGTCTACGATTGCAGCAAATCTGGCTTTGGAACTTTCTAAGATGGGAAAAAAAGTGTTATTGATTGACTTGGACTTGAGAAAACCTTCTCAACATGAGATTTTTAATAGAAAAGGGGAGTCATTTACTGGAATTGCAGAATGGTTAAAAAATAAAACAGATCCAGAAGAGAAAATGGTACAAATCCATAATAGTAATTTATTCGTTCTATTTAATTCTAAAATCCTTCGCAATTCACTGGAATTAATGGATTATTTGAGCTGGAAGAATTGGATAAAGAAAATGGAGCAGAAAATGGATTATATTTTAATCGACACTTCGCCAGTTGCTTTAGTGTCGGATGGAGAGAGCCTGGCTCATATTATAGAGAATACAATCTTGGTAGTTCGCTATGATACGATGTTGGCGGCAGACTTAAATGATGTTACGGATACGTTGAATGAGGCAGGAAGTAAGGTAATTGGAGGAATTTTCAATAATGCATATTCGGACTTATTAGAACGAATAGGAATGGAGCAGTATGGAAGAAAAACAAGTTACTAGATTAGAACCTCATTTCAAGTATGTGGATACTGGACAGTATTTGACTGCTATTTGCCAAATTTTAAAAGATGGAAAAACAGCTGTAATTCCTGTATCAGGAGGAAGTATGATGCCATTTTTAGTAAGCGACCGTGATTTTGTAATGTTATCTGACATAGGGGATGGGATTCGAAAAGGGGATATTGCCTTATATCAAAGAAGGAATGGACAGTTTATTTTACATCGTGTCTGCAAGATAAAAAAGAAAAAATTATATTATATGATTGGTGATGCCCAAAATGTGATAGAAGGACCGATTATGGAAGAACAAATACGGGCAAAAGTTGTAAAAATAATGAGAAATGGAATCTGGATTTCAAAAACGTGTTTTTGGTGGTGGTTTTTTGAAGTAATTTGGATTCGCCTGATTCCAGTCAGAAAATATATATGGAGAGGATACCAATTATGGAAAACGATTTGGAGGAGATTGGAAAGGAAAAACGAAAATGAAGGAAGAATATAGAAAAGAAGCACAGCATGTTGAAGAAGCAATTGATATTTTTTACTTGTTTAATAATGCGTGGAAAGGAATTCGACAATTTTACTGGATTTTTTTAATTATAATCAGCATTAGTACAGCTGCTGGATATTATTATGCAAAAGAAAGTTATCGGCCTAATTATGAAGCGTATGCATCGTTTGCAGTAGATGCAGGAGTCAGTAGTTATAGCAGCAGTTATTATAACAGTACAACAATCAAACAATTGAGTGCAACGTTTCCATATATTTTAACAAGTGGCGCACTGAGACAGATTGTAATGAATGACTTAGGACTGGAAGAAATGAATGTAAGTATTACTGCATCTGCGGTTGAAGAGACCAATCTATTTCGAATTGAAACCTCAGGAAGAGATCCTGAACTTGTCTATGAAGTGCTGGAATCAGTAATTAACAATTATCCAGAAGTAGCAGAATATATTATTGGAAGTACCAAATTAGTAATTGTAGATGACTCAGGAGTTCCAAAAGAGCCATCCAATCAACCGAATTTAAAGCGGATGGCGTTGAGTGGGTGTATGGCAGGTATTGTATTATCAGGAATTCTCTTGGCTATTTATGCATTGACGAGAAAGACAATATGTGGGGATGAAGATGTAAAGAAGATTATGCAGATTAAAGATTTGGGTACATTGCCTACAGTCAAGATGAAAAAACGCCGAAAAGACAAAAATATGGAAGTAAGTTTATTGAATCAGAAACTATCTCCATCTTTTATGGAAGGAATTCGTACTCTTCGTATTCGAGTTGATGCAAAATTACAAGAAATCTCTGCCAAAACAATCCTGATTAATAGTGCCGTTCAAGGAGAGGGAAAAACAACAGTGGCGATAAATTTAGCATTGGCTTGTGCGCTCAAGGGAGAAAAAGTGTTGTTAATTGATGCAGACTTGAGAAATCCTTCGGTTTCTCAAGTATTACATTTGGATACCAATAAGAAAGAAATTGCAGATGTATTGGAGGGAAGGTTATCTTGGAAATCGGCGTTGATTTCAGAAAAAGAAACGGGACTGCAAGTTTTAGCTGGAACATATCGGCGTGATAATAGTGCAAAGTTGATGGAATCGGATTGTATGGAGCGATTGCTGGAAGAGGCAAAAGAGCAGTTTGACTGTATAATTGTAGATGCGCCGCCTTGTACCGTGCTTTCCGATGCAATTATTTTGGCAAAGAAGTTAGATAGTGTCATTATGGTAATTCGTTATGATTATGCTAGGGTGAATCAAATCTTAAGGGGAAGTGAATCACTTGCAGACACAGGAATTTCTATGATTGGGTATGTACTAAATGCAGTAGAATCTGGTATAATGAGTTACGGATATTATGCATACCGATATGGATATTATCGTAAAGGCTATGGATATTATTCTAAAAATAATCAAAATGTAGAATTACATAAAAGTTCAGAAGAATAGTTTTTTATAAAACAGCAGGAGAGGAATATGAAAAAGCATTTTGCAGTTTTTGGTTTAATTTTGGTTACTGTTATTTGGGGAGGTGGCTTTGTCGCAAGTGACATGGCGCTTGGAAGTTTGTCACCATTTCAGATTATGACGATTCGATTTGGAATTGGGACTATGTTGATGGGAGCGATTAGTGTTCACTATTTAAAAGGAATCAAAAAAGAGGAACTATTTGCAGGTTTTCTTCTTGGATGTACATTGTTTTTAGGGTTTGCATGTCAAATTGTAGCGCTGCAATATACAACTCCTTCTAAAAATGCGTTTTTAACTGCTACGAATGTTGTAATGGTTCCATTTATTGCATTTATTATATGCAGGAAAAAAGTACATATAAGGGGAATCGTTGGAGCGATTATGGCGATTGTTGGAGTGGGAATACTTTCTTTAGATCGTACACTTTCCCTTGGATTTGGGGATGGATTGACGTTAGTTTGTGCAGTTGGATTTGCGTTACAAATTTTTCTAACTGGAGAATTTGTTGCAAAATATCGTGCCACAATATTAAATTTCATTCAAATGGGAACTGCCTTTTTCCTATCAACAGTTATTTTAATCGGATTAAGAGAATGGAAATTCACAGCAACTACACAAGGATGGCTTAGTGTATTATATTTAGGTGTCATTAGTACAACACTTACCTACTTACTTCAAACTTCTTGTCAAAAATATATCGACGAAACAAAAGCAGCGATTATTCTTTCTATGGAATCGGTATTTGGAACATTATTTTCGATTTTAATTTTGCATGAAACAGTAACGTTGAAGATGATACTGGGATGTGTTATTATTCTATCCGCAGTTATTATTGCAAACACAGCTTCTGGAAACGATAAAAAAGAACCTGTTAAATAGATGATCCTATTGCAGTTTATTTTAGAAAGGGATTTATTAACTATGCCTAGAAAATAGATTAAAAAAGTTAAAATCCTATCGTTTTTCCGTATGGACAACAAGATTAGAATATGTTATTATCTAGAACAAGGATTTGAGAAAAAATTCTTGGCAATAGGAAACCAATCCCAAAAAGGAGTTAGAAAGATGTTTGGAAAATACATACTTGTATTTTTTATTTCAATGGTACCATTAATTGAATTAAGAGGAGCATTGCCATATTCACAGGCATTTGGGCTTCCGCTTGTGCCATCTTATATTGTTGCGATTATTGGTAATATGCTTCCAGTTCCAATTATTTATTTGTTTGCTCGTAAAGTGTTGGAATGGGGAAAGGACAAGCCATATATTGGTAAATTTTTCACATTCTGCCTGGAAAAAGGGGAGAAAGGCGGACAGAAGTTAAAGGAAAAAGCGGGAAGAGGTCTGTTTGTAGCATTATTATTATTTGTTGGTGTTCCACTTCCAGGTACTGGAGCATGGACTGGTACATTGGCAGCAAGTCTACTAGATATGGATTTTAAATCCAGTGTAATTGCTGTTATGCTTGGCGTGCTGCTTGCTGGAATTATTATGGGCGTTGCATCGGCAGGTGTTTTTGGAGCAATTGGAGCATTATTTGCATAGAAACGGTTGTTTGCATAGAATGAATTTGGAGGAGGTGTTCAAAAAGGCATCTCCTTTTCTTTATTCATTTTGCCAAGTGAGTATAACTATGGATGGAACTTTATTAATAAAGAGAAGAAAGGGAACAAAGGAATTTATGAGTTTATGGGATAGACTAAAGAGAATATTTAAAAAAAGAAAACCAAACATTATCGTACCACAAATGCAGAAGGCAGAAGAACTGGAGGAAAATAAGCCAGTTATTGTCAGAAAACAAATTTATGTGTCTTGTCCTGAAATGACCAAAGAAGAATATAAAAAGAAAATGGAAGAGAATGAAAACTGGATGCCAGGGTGGGAGGCAATTGACGAAGAATTGACACAGTTATACGAAGAACAAAAACCAGAACGTTTGGATATGACATGGTTGTCAAAGGTAAGCCGAGGCAGCACAAAACAATTGGATGGATATAGTTTCTATACATCGGTAAATGGATATAAACATTTGATTTCCTATGGTATGAGTGAATTGTATGCAAAAGAAGAGGCATATGGACAGGAAAAAAGCAAATGGGGCTATGAAATGACGATGAAGTTAGCTCAGGATCAAGATGCGATGTGGGCGACGAATCTTATGGCTAATTTAGCTCGGTATACCTTTACAAACGAGGAGGCGTTAAAATTGGGAATGTTGATATCGGGAGATGGAACACCATTAAAGCCCCATACAAATTCTAAGATTACGGCATTGTTAGTTGTAGAGGATGAAGAACTTCCTCCATTAAATACGCTGAATGGACTCGTTATATTTTTACAGCTAGTTGGAATCACGGAAAACGAAAGCGAATGGCTAAAGCAAAATTCAGATAAAACGGAATTATTTATAGAACAAATGAAAGTGGACAACCCAATGTTAGTTACTGATTTGAATCGGGAGCAAGATTGTAGTATAATGGAACAAAATAACTTAGAAGAGAAAAGCGCATCCAGCGAAATAGCGTGGGCAGACGAAAAACTCAATCAATAATTTTTAAGAAAGGAATGGGAATTTTGGAAAGAAGAGATAAGATCAATTATTATTTGGATTTGGCAGAAATGGTTTCCCAGAGATGTACTTGTTTAAGGAGGCATTATGGAGCGGTCATCGTAAAAAATGATGAAGTAATCTCAACGGGATATGTTGGAGCACCAAGAGGAAGGAAAAACTGCTCTGATTTAAATTATTGTATTCGGCAAAAAAAACATATACCAAGGGGAGAGCGTTATGAATTATGTCGTAGTGTTCATGCGGAAGCAAATGCGATTATCAGTGCAGCTCGGAGTCAGATGATAGGAAGTTCTATGTATTTAGTTGGAAAAGAAGTAAGTACAGGAGAATATATTGAACATGCCAATAGCTGTTCTATGTGTAAACGAATGATTATTAATGCGGGGATTGAAACGGTGTATATTCGAGATACAAAGAACGAATATCGAATCATTCATGTACAAGACTGGATTGATGAAGATGAGTCGTTAGATGGGCTGTTTGGATATTAAAAAAAATATTGTAATAATCTCTATAAAAAAGGAGGGGGTCAACGGGGGAGTCGTTGACCCAAATATAAAGAAAAACGATGCAAAAATTTTATCTTTGCTACATTTTTATGATAATAAAAAAGTATGGAGAAAGTATGGAAAAAATATGGAAAAAGTATGGAGAGAATTTGAATGTTTCGTGAACTTTTTAAATCCATCCTCCATCCAGTGCAATTACCTGGCCAGTGAGATAAGTATCTTTATAGGAAAGATGATAAACAAGATCTGCCACTTCTTCCGCTTTGCCAAGGCGGGACATCGGTATTTCATCGATGAGATGAATTAATTCCTCATCACTCATAAAGTGATTCATTTCTGTGTCAATGGCGCCACATGCTACCGCATTTACTTGGATATTGCTTGGACCAAGTTCTTTGGCAAGAGCACGTGTCATGGCGTTGACGGCTCCTTTGGTAGCGGAATATGCAACTTCGCAAGAAGCTCCAGTAATACCCCATACAGAAGAGATATTTACAATTTTTCCGCTTTTACGTGGGAGCATATCTAAAATGGCGAGTCGAGAGCAGTGGAAAACAGAATTTAAGTTTACTTGTACGATTCGGTTCCAGTCTTCTGGCTTCATATCTTGAAATAAACCAATATAAGCAATTCCAGCATTGTTAATCAATACATCCAATGGACCAAACTGTTTGTGGATTTGTGTAAATAACTGTTCGCAAACAGAAGCATCTCCAACGTCTCCGACATACATCATGCATTTTACTTGATAAGATTCGATTTCTCGTTTTACCTGTTCTAAAAGTTGGGCACGATTGACGCAATTGATTACGACATTATATCCTTTTTTAGCAAATTTGATTGCGATCGCTTTCCCAATTCCACGGGAGGCACCTGTAACTAAGACTGTCTTTTTTGCCATAAAGAAACTCCTTTCTCGATTGTAGTAATAAATGGTTAGGGTGCTACAATGTAGCACCCTAATAATAGAAACTTCTAGTTTAGAATTCTGGTTCAATTAAACCGTATGCACCATCTTTTCTTTTGTAGACAACGTTTACTTCATCGGTCTGTCCATTACAAAATACATAAAAATTATGTCCTAATAATTCCATTTGAACACATGCTTCTTCTGGGTCCATTGGCTTAATGCCAAAGCGTTTACTTTTCACGATCTTGATTTTATTATCTGGTTCTTCATAATTTTCTTCCATATAAGCAGAGGAGAAGGATGGTACGTTTGGCTTATGAGAGATCAGTTTGCTTTTGTAACGCTTTAACTGACGTTCAATGATTTCCTCTACCAAATCAATGGAAACATACATATCAGTGCTTGTCTGTTCAGAACGAATGATATTCCCTTTTACAGGAATGGTAACTTCTATTTTTTGACGGTCTTTTTGAACGCTTAATGTTACATGTATTTGTGTATCTTTGGAGAAATAACGCTCCAGTTTTCCAATTTTTTCATAAATAGCGGATTTTAGTCCCTCTGTCACTTCAATATTTTTTCCAGTAATGATATATTCCATAATGAAGTCTCCTTTCAGTATCTTGATAGAGTTATTATAACACAGCATAGTCAATTTGAAAAGCGTTATTTGAATTGCAACTACAATTTTATCGAAATATTATATTTCGGGATAAATAATTGGAAGAAAAAGAAATTGTGTGGGATTATATTAAGAAAAAATAATAAATCTTTTTTTGCAAAAAAGGAGAAAATAGAGATTCTTTGTGTAAAGTATACAAAAACATTTGTTCGTAGAAAGAAAACTAAGAAATCAACAAAATGAAAGAAAAACTGGTGGATACTGTGGATAACTCTGTGGATAACCGAAATACAGCGAAAAAATAGAGAAAGAACTGGTGGATAACTTTTTTACGGATTAAATAGAAAAAAGAGTAAATGGCAAAATCGAAGAACGAAAATGGAATAAATAAGAAA
>OEQY01000047.1_pt1 | contig 42841 bp, 32 predicted proteins | sample 1539871 | NCBI WGS metagenome assembly OEQY01 (sample SAMEA3891877, study PRJEB23780) | metagenome | biome: terrestrial biome; feature: animal house; material: Caecal content | place: Italy | collected 2015-05-05 | reverse complement strand
CGTTGGAATTCTAAATTTTCCAGCGGTTTCTTTCTTGATATAAAAAAGTTTCTGTATAAGTTTTTTTGTCTGGATAAAATGGAAAGGTAAAGTTTATTGAAATGCACCCAAATAGAGAGATTTCGTGTTATATATTATAATGAAACGCTACATAACATCCTTTGAGTGGGAAATCACAAATGGCAGGTAATAGAAGTTAATTTATATTTTAAATTTAATGTGGAAAGGTTTGGTGCAGATTATGAGAAAGAAAAAATTGATTCAGAAAGCTTTTTTGCTTTATTCTGAATTGGAAATGAAAAAGCTTCCAAATGATTTGCAGATTGATCAGACAGTGACAAAACAGTTTGAACAGGAGCTGGAGAGGCGTTTGCAGCAGCAAGATGCACAGAAACAATTTAAACATTTAGAACGGCGCAGAATCTGGAAAGCATCGATTACAGCTGTGGCGATGGTTTGTATTGTGATGGGGGCTTATCTGTATCAGAAACGACCTGGCCAAGATAAAGCAGCATTAGGAACAACTTCATCAAGCAAAGAGGAAACAAATACTATTCCATCTACAAATGAAACAAATACAAATGAACAGAAAGCTCAGGAAACAGGAGAGATGGAGCCGACGAATGCCAGTGTTGATTTGGAAAATGATCCCATAAGTGAAGAAAACAATTTGTTTGGAGTTCCCGAAGAGGTAGATGGGGAAACTTTAGAACAAGCAGATAGTGGATTACAGGAATCTTTGATAGAATTTGCTGTCAACGTTGGAATACCAATGTTAAGTACAAATTCCTCTAATGTTGGTTATTCTCCAGCTGCACTTTATGAAATACTGGAAATAATTTCTGAAGGTGCAGAAAATGAAACAAAGGAAGAACTATTTTATTTATTGGGACAATCGGAAACGACATCGAAAGAAGAAAACTTAGACAAAACAAATATGGAAAATATATTGGGAATATCTTCTTCCATATGGATTGCAGAAACCAATCATGGAGAGAAAATTAATGTAAATCCAGAATTTATTGCATCAGTATCTCCGAAAGTAGATATATATCAAGTGGACTTTGGGAGAAATGGGATAGAAGAAATGAACCAATGGTTGAAAAATCAGAACAGTATTCTGCCAAGTTTAGAATCAGAAATAGAACCAGATAGTCAAATTTATGTTCTGAATACGATTGGGCTGGAGATGAAGTGGAGCTATAGCTTTGATCCGATGAAAAATACAGCAGAAACGTTTTATTGCTCAGATGGAACAGAAGAGATTTGTGAGTTTATGAATCAGACACAGGTAAGCCGAATATTGGAGGGAGAACAGTATTGGGCATCTTCATTGGAAATGGATAATGGATCAATGTTTTTTATTCTTCCAAAAGAAAATGTAGCAATACAGGAATTTGATTATTCGCAGTTAAATGGAATTATTAATATGCTATTACACCAAGAAGGGCAGATAAAAAATGTTACATGGAAGATTCCGAAATTTTTCTATAAATATAGAAATAATTTAAAGAATGCATTAATATCAAGTGGGTTAGAACATATTTTTACGAGTGAATCTCAACTAGGAGGAGTTTCAGATCAGCCATTAAGTTTAACACAGTTGCTGCAAGTGGTGTCGATTGAGTTAAATGAATATGGTGTAAATTCAAGTAATGTTTCTGGAACAGCAATTCAAGAAAATAGTCTGGAATCAGAAGAGATGTTTTTAAATCGACCGTTCCTTTATGGAATGGAGCAAGGTGGACATTTCGTATTTTTAGGAATTTGTGAAAATCCATTGAGATCATAGATAAAATTTGCACGACAGCAAGAGTGAAATTAGGAGGAACGTATGATCAGTTTTTTTATGCTGATTGACAGTGAGACAGATAGAGAAAAATTTAAAAAACTGTATGAGGCTTATCAAAAAAAGATGCTGTATGTAGCATATCAAATTTTAAATAATCAGCAAGATGCGGAGGATGTTGTACAAGATTCATTTTTGGCGATTGCCAGACATATTTCTTCGATTGGCAATGTGGGAGAAGCTCGAACAGGAGTATATTTAATGAAGACAGTAAAAAATAGAGCATTAAATTTGATTCGTAGTCGAAAGGAAACGGTAAGTTGGGATGAGGTTGGACTAGCAACACCAGACAATATTCAGGAAACAATATGTGTGCAAGAAGAAGTAAAGCAAGTACTGGAAGCAATTTATCAACTCAAAGAGAATTATCGAGATGTATTGTGTCTCCATTTTTTAAATCAACTTACAACAAAAGAAATTGCAGATGTACTAGGGAGAAATCATAATACAGTAAAAGCAGAGTTGCGTAGAGGAAAGAAACAGCTATTTGAGTTAATGAAGACAATTGATTCATATTAATTGGAGAGGAGTGGAGTATATGAAAAAACGAATGTTAGCATTTCTGTGTATTGGAACAATATGGATCGGAGGATGCGGGCATATTCAAGAAAATCCTTCTGAGATAACTATTCAGAGAAATGGGATAATTCATATTGCAGAAGCAAAAAAACCAGATTATATCATGCACGAAGAAGGAACCGACCAAGAAGGACTTTATTGGGATGGAAATTCGATTGATTGGAGTCAGTACCAGTTGGACGAATCGTTTCAGGATGCGCTTATTCAATTCACAGCGAAAACAACGGCGAAAGTAATGGAGGAAAATAATGAAAACTTATGTTATTCTCCAATGAGCCTTTACTATGCGTTGTCTTTGGCTGCGATTGGATCAAGCGGACAGACCGAACAGGAATTATTGACATTGCTTGGAGTGGAAAGCAGAGAGAAATTAAAAGATCAATGTAATAAGCTGTACTATATATTGTATACGGATACCGATGAGTCGGTGATTCAACTGGCAAATTCGATCTGGAAGGTTTATGATGAGGAAGAAGAAGCAATTGCATTAAAGGAAACTTATATAAAAGATGCAAGTGAGCAGTTATTTTCCTCTATTTACGAGGTAAAACGGACGGAAGCAGAAGATCAGATTGCTCAATGGATTTCCAAACAAACGAATGGATTCCTTAATCCAGTGTCCAGCAAAAAGCCAGTGGAATGGGAGCTTGCATTAATTAACGCAATCTATTACAGAGATCAGTGGGTGAACCGTTTTCCAGAACAGTTAACAGAAGAAGGAGAATTTACAAAAACAGATCAATCGAAAGTCAAATGCAGTTTTATGAATACGGAGAATCAGGCAAATGTGAAAGAGACAGATCAATTTTTACAGGCTTCCTTGCAATTAAAAGATTCTGAAATGTTCTTTGTGCTGCCAAAACCAGGAGTCGATGCGCATCAGCTAATAAAGTCAGAGGAAATATTAAATCAGATTTTGACAGAAGACGGAGAAACAAGATGTCAGGTAATTTGGAGAGTTCCTAAGTTTAACTACGAAACATCAATCGAAAATTTAGATCAAGTTGTAAAAGAACTTGGTGTAGTTTCTGCCTTTGAGAGAAGCGATGGATTTGAAAATATGACAGATACAAAAATGTATATAGACAAAATCATACAAAAAAGTAAAATTATGATAGATGAAAAGGGGGTAGAGGCTGCTGCCTATACGCAAATTATGATGAATGAAGCGGCTGCATTAACAGAACAACCGGTTTCCATGAATTTGGATCATCCATTTATTTATGGAATTCAGAAAAATGGCAATTGCTTGTTTATTGGGATTTGTGAGCAGCCATAAGAAAAACTGAATAATATAATGGATGTAAAGAAGCTCCAGCAATATAGCGTTCCAGTTAAGAGAATAACGATAAAAAGTGCACCCAGTTTTCTATGGGTGCACTTTTATGAAAATTGTTGTAGAAACTCTGTAAGGGGTACAAGATCAAATCTTTTCCAATTCTTGTCTTTCTCTGGAGTTTTAATTGGAAAGAAATTACTGGTTAAGGGAGTCTATAATTTCTTTTGCTAATTGTTGCAGCGCTTCAATTTGAGCTTCTTTTACGGATGATTTTACAGTGACCGTAGTATCTAAAATTGTCATATTTTTCATGGCTTCTACGATGGCACGCATATGTTTATTGGAAGTAGCGGCCCATGTACCATTTTCAATGAGAGCAAATGTACGATTTTGTAAGTTTAATGCTTTCATGTCATTTAAAAGGCTTTCTACAACTGGATAAAGACCTCCATTATAAGTTGGAGATGCAATTACGATGTGACTGCAACGGAATGCTTCTGAAATCAATTCAGATACATCAGTGTTTGAAATATCATAAACACGTACATCTTTTACTCCTGCGGTAGAAAGAGCGGTTGCTAAAATGTCGGCAGCTCTCTCAGTATTCCCATACATAGAACCATACATAATGGCAACTGCTTTATCTTCTGGTTCGTATGTACTCCATTTTACATACTTGTCTAAAATGTATGCAAGGTTATTGCGCCAAATTGGACCATGCAAAGGGCAGATCATCTGAATGTCTAATCCAGAAGCCTTTTTTAATACTGCCTGTACTTGAGCGCCATATTTACCAACAATGTTTGTGTAATAACGTCTGGCATCATCCAGCCAATCACGGTCGAAATTAATTTCATCATTGAATAAATTACCGTTTAAGGCACCAAATGATCCAAAACCATCGGCAGAGAATAAAATCTTTTCAGAATCTTCATAAACCATCATAACTTCTGGCCAGTGAACCATTGGGGCTGCAACAAAGTGAAGGGTATGAGATCCAAGCGATAAGGTATCTCCTTCTTTGATTATCATAGTACGCTCTGTTAAATCCAGATCATAAAATTGTCCAATCATTTGCAATGTTTTTGCATTGCAGACTAGTGTTGTCTCTGGGTAACGGTGCATAATTTCTTCGATATTGGAGCAATGATCTGGTTCCATATGATTGATAATTAAATAGTCCAATTTGCGTCCATTCAATGTATGAGCGACATTCGCAAGAAATAATGAGGTAATAGATGGATCAGTCGTATCCATCAATGCCGTTTTTTCATCCATAATCACATAGGAGTTATAGGATACTCCATGTGGGATTGGAAATAAGTTTTCAAACAAGGCAAGACGACGGTCATTGCCACCTACCCACCAGATCGTATCAGTTACTTTTCTTGTACAGTACAATGAAAATTCCACCTTTCTTTTATTATCGTGATACCATAATTGTTCTATTTATCGGCACTATATCCTACTTTATTATAATACAGGAATACAGGATTGTCACGAGTTTATTTTAAAACAATGAAATTTCTCAATTAATTCCAAGTCTATGAATTAGTACCATCTTTTTGCGATAAAAGAAGAAAATTATGTTATACTATAAAAAAGTTTATTAGAAAAATTCCTCTTTACAGAGGATGCAGATAGTAAGGAGAATTTATGGCATTACAATTTATTTTTGGAAATTCCATCTGCGGAAAGTCGGAGTATATGTATAAAGTGGTAATTGAACAGGCACAAAAACATCCAGATTGGAATTATTTGTTTCTTGTACCAGAACAGGCAACATTAATGACACAAAAAGGATTAATTGATCAGCATCCGAGACATGCACTTGGTAATATTGACGTATTAAGTTTTCAGCGTCTGGCTTATCGAGTTTTTGATGAATTATGTGTACCGATGCTGAATATATTGGATGATACGGGAAAGGCAATGATTTTAAGAAAAGTTGCAGAGGAACAACAAATGAATATGAATGCATTTCGAAAAAATTTGTCCCAAACTGGATTCATTCAAGAATTAAAATCCATGATTTCAGAGCTATATCAATACAGGATTGGAGAAGATCAGTTAGAATCTTTAATTTCTCAGATGAATCGGAATCCGCTGTTGCAGTTAAAGCTGCGGGATTTGTCGGTTATTTATCATGCATTTCAAAAAAAACTGCAAAATGAATATATTACGGCAGAGGAGCAATTAATGGTACTTTGTAATCATATTGATCATTCTGAAATGATAAAAAATAGTGTGATTTTATTAGATGAATTTACTGGTTTTACACCAATTCAATATCGAGTATTAGAGTTATTGCTGGTTCATGCCCGTCATGTTGTATGTTCGGTTACAGTAGGGAGTGGGGTTAATCCATATCAAAAGATGGCCTCGCACGAGCTTTTTTATATGAGTCATCAAATAGTAGAAAAATTGCGGGAGATGGCCATTAAAAATCATATTTCTTATGGAAAAGATAAAGAAATTCTAAAAGCATGGGAACGTTCTTACCAGAAAAACAATGGAGGAAAAGGAAAAAATTCAAATCAATTGCAGGCAGAAATGCAGCATATGGAACAACAGGTTTTTCGTTATCCTAATATACAATGGAAAAAAGAGGTGCAGCGACACTGGATTTATTCTGCAAAAAATCCAGAACAGGAGGTGCAGTTTGTACTACAAGAGATACTACGATTAATCCGAGAGGAGGCATACGAGTATCGGGAAATTGGCATTGTAACAGGAGATCTTAGCATTTATGAACCAATTTTAACGTACCAGTTGACAAAAGCAGGAATTCCATTTTTTATTGATCAAAAAAAGAATTTATCCAGGCATCCGTTGGCAGAATTGGTAAGAAGTGTAATTGCAGTAATTTCTCACCGTTTTTCTTATGAAGCGATGGTTTCCTATTTGAGAAATCCATTGGTACCAGTGGAAAGAGAAGCAGTGGATGAAATAGAGAATTATATTGTTGCTACAGGAATGAAAGGGAAAAAAGCCTGGGAAACCGAATGGACACGTGTTTATCGTGGGTTGCCAAAAGAACGCTTAAAGAAATTAAATGAAATACGGGAAGCGATTCTAGAACCGCTTCGTATTCTTATGGATGCAAAACCAGAAGAGGGAAAATGGACAATAAAAGAACGTTCCAAAGCATTATTTTATTTTATGGATGCAATTCAAATTGAAAAACAATTGGAAGAAATGGCGAGACAGTTTGGTGAAATAGGAGAGTTCCATCGTCAAAAAGAGTATGAACAAACGTATCAAAAGGTACTAGATTTATTGGATCAGATGGTGGAGTTAATGGGAGAAGAGGAAGTTTCGGCCGAACAATATGGAGAAATTTTAGATTCTGGTTTGCAAGATATTCAGGTAGGGTTGATTCCAGCTACGCTGGATCGGCTTTTAGCAGGAGATTTAATGCGTACACGTCTTGGAAAAGTACGTGCATTGTTTGTGATTGGAGTAAATGATGGATTGCTTCCAGCCAATGGAGAGAGAAGGGGAATCCTTTCTGACAATGATCGAGAATTAATCCGAGAAATGGATATGGAATTGGCTCCGACGGCAAAGGAAGATGCATTTACACAGAAATTTTATATGTATTTAATGCTGACTAAACCAACCCAAAGGCTGTATCTTTGCTATAGCAGACTGGATCGAGATGGAACAGCAATCCGACCTTCCTATTTAATTTCCACAATTAAGAGACTTTTTCCAAATCTAACAGAGTGTATTGCAGAACAGAAAATAAGCGGGATTCAGAGCTTGCAGAAACCTGAAAATAGTTTTGGAGTGTTGATTCAGGGATTGCGTCAGTACTTAAATGGAGAAGAATGTACTTGGTGGGAAGAGTTGTACAGTTGGTATCGAAGGAATCCAAGTTATGGAAAAAAGATGGAGCAACTTTTGGAAGCCGCATTTTATGGATATAAAAAAGAAGCAATTTCTAAAACAATTGCGAAACGTCTTTTCTGGGAAACTCCAATGAATCATGTGACACGATTGGAGACATTTGCTTCCTGTGCCTATGCACATTTTTTAGCCTATGGGCTAAATTTAGAACCAAGAGTTCAATATCAGCTTGCAGCAGTGGATTATGGGAATATTTTCCATCGTTCCATTGAGTACTTTTTTGGAAAAGTAAAAGAAAAGCAGTTGGACTGGACGAAGCTAAGCGTATCTCAGCGAATACAGACGGTGAATGAATGTGTCCAAGAAGTGGCAAAGGATTATGGAAATACGATTTTGCAAAGCTCTGCCAGAAACCAGTATCTCGTACAGCGTTTGCAGCGAATGACCGATCGAACCGTTTGGGCATTGGCAGAACAGTGGAGAGATGGAAACTTTGAACAGTCGTTAAGTGAAGCTGGCTTTGCCTCAAGTGATGAGTTGGAAAGTATGAAGCTGCCGTTGGAAGAGGGGGTTACAATGGCATTGCAAGGACGAATTGATCGAGTGGATGTGGCAGAAGATGAGGAAAATGTCTATGTAAAAGTTATTGATTATAAATCAGGAAGTACGGAGTTTGATTTAACGAAAATCTATCATGGACTTCAACTTCAGTTAATTATCTATTTGGAAGCTGCATTAGAAATGGAAAAGAAAAAACATCCAGATAAAACGATTGTGCCAGCAGGAATTTATTATTATCATATCAAAGACCCAATCGTAGAGCAGGATAATCCAGAGGATAAACAGGCAGTCCAAAAGGCAGTAAAAAGGGAACTGAGAATGGATGGATTGACTAATTCTGATCCAGAAATTTTAAATCGTATTGATCATTCAGGAAATAAAAAATCAGAAATTGTGAAAAATCTGGAACGAAACGAGAATGGGAAAGCAACGAGCCGTTCTATGGTGGCAGATAGTGACCAAATGAAGCAGCTTTGTCAATTTGGATTAAAAAAAGCAACGGAGCTTGGAAAAGAAATGCTCTCTGGAAATATAGCAATTAATCCATATGAATACAAGCAGATAAACTCCTGTGAATACTGTGAGTTTAAGGGGATCTGTGGATTTGACAGCCGTCTCGAAGGATTTGGATACCGAAGATTACAAAAGATGAAGCCAGAAGAGTTATGGAAAGCTTTAAAAAGCAGCAATAAAGAATAGATTAATTTTGATACTGTAAGATTTTGTATAAAAATATTTATAAAAATTAATATTCATACATTTGTAAGAAAATTGTAATAATATAGTACTTGAATCGTGAATAAGAAATAGGTATAATAAAAATGCAAAGAAAATTTGATTTGAGTTCTCAAAAAAATAATATCATTTTCTTTGTATAAAAAAGATAAATTCCCATGAAGATACATGAAAGGTATTTAGATTTATCTAGAATAATTGTTTCACATCATTATAAATGAGCAGGCAGAAACTCTCCATCTGCCTGCTTGTTTCATTATTAAATAAGTCAGATGAAAGTTTTCATCTGACTTATTATGTAAATTATTTATTTTTTTCGATCTCTGCCATTTTCATTGCACGAACTTTTAAAGAAAGTCCAAACAGATTGATGAATCCTTCTGCATCATGGTGGTCGTATAAATCACCAGTTGTAAATGAAGCAATGCTTTCATTGTATAAGCTGTATGGAGAAGTAGTTCCCTGTTTGATGATATTACCTTTGTATAGCTTCATCTTAGTTTCACCCGTAACATATTCTTGAGTGGAAGTAACAAATGCCCGTAATGCATCACATAATGGAGTGAACCATTTTCCTTCATATACTAAATCTGCGAAGCGATTGTCAATTGTTTTCTTGAATGCCATAGTGTCACGGTCTAATACAAGTTCTTCTAATTGCTGATGTGCTTCTAATAAGATGGTTCCACCTGGTGTTTCATAGATACCACGGGACTTCATTCCTACGACACGGTTTTCTACAATATCGCAAATACCGATTCCATGTTTTCCGCCGAGTGCATTTAAGTCCTTTACAATATCGGAAACTTTCTTCTTTTCTCCATTGATGGCAACAGGAACACCTTTTTCAAATGTTAAGGAGATCGTTTCTCCTTCTTCTGGAGCATTTTCTGGAGTTACACCTAATACTAATAAGTGGTCATAATTAGGAGCTTGTGCAGGGTCTTCCAATTCAAGACCTTCATGGCTGATATGCCATAAATTACGGTCACGGCTGTAGCTGGAATCTGCGGAGAATGGAAGGTCAATTCCATGTTTCTTACAGTATTCAATTTCTTCCTGACGAGAACTCATACCCCATGTCTCGTTGCATCTCCAAGGTGCAATGATTTTTAAGTCTGGAGCCAATGCCTTAATTCCTAATTCAAAACGAACCTGATCGTTACCCTTGCCAGTAGCACCGTGACAAATAGCAACAGCGCCTTCTTTTCTTGCCACTTCTACTAATTTCTTAGCAATTAATGGACGAGCCATAGAAGTTCCTAATAAATATTTATTTTCATAAACGGCATTTGCCTGAACACATGGAACTACATATTCATCACAAAATTCATCTACAACATCTAATACATATAATTTTTCAGCACCAGATAACTTTGCTCTTTCTTCTAAACCGTCTAATTCGTTTCCTTGTCCAACGTCAATACAGCAGCAAATAACATCATAATTATAGTTTTCCTTTAACCAAGGAATAATGGCTGTTGTGTCCAATCCGCCTGAGTATGCTAATACAACTTTTTCTTTCATAATTACTTTACCTCCTAATGTCATAACTACGGTTATGCATTTTCCTATTTTAAAACAATTCTATTTTATTTCCTTTTTAAGAAGGTGTCAATTAAATGTTGGCATCTTATTTTGGAAATAATATTCTAAATGAAAGCCAATGATCAAAAATCTATCAATGGAAAGGAAGGATCTTTTTCACTTCTTTCCTGTTGACAGTTCATACTATACATCATTGATGGAAAGATTGCAAGTAGAAAAAATAAAAAAAATGAAAAAATAGTTGCATATTATGCACAAAAGATGTATCATATATGAATAAAATAGCAGGATTTAATGCATATAATCAAAAATAATGAATAAATTATAATGATAGAAAAACACGAAAATCCTGGAAAGACTGTACAAAGCATAAAACAAGAGTTAAAATAGCGAAGGAAAATCCGAAGGAGAATAAGATTTTCCAATTCGTTATAGATTATGAAAAAAAGGAAGAGGAGATTATGATTAAAGTAGGAATTATTGGTTCAACTGGTTATGCAGGGAATGAATTGGTTCGTCTTTTGATTCAGCATAAGGATGCTGAAATTATATGGTATGGTTCTAGAAGTTATATTGAAGAAAGATATGCGTCCGTGTATCGCAATATGTTTCAATTAGTAGATGCGAAGTGTCTGGATGACAATATGGAAACACTTGCAGAGCAGGCAGACGTCATTTTTACTGCGACTCCACAAGGACTTTGTGCATCCTTAGTGACAGAAGATATTTTAAACAAGACGAAAATTATAGATTTAAGTGCAGATTTTCGTATTAAAGATGTAGCGATTTATGAAGCTTGGTATGGAATTAAACATAAGAGCCCGCAATTTATTCAAGAAGCAGTTTACGGGCTTTGTGAAATCAATCGAGAGCAAGTAAAAAATGCTCGAATTGTTGCAAATCCAGGATGTTATCCAACTTGTACCACGCTTTCGATTGCTCCATTATTAAGAGAGGGATTGATTGATCCAAATACAATTATTGTAGATGCAAAGTCTGGTACATCGGGGGCAGGACGTGGAGCAAAGGTAAATAACTTATATTGTGAAGTAAATGAAAATATAAAGGCATATGGAGTCGCAACACATCGTCATACTCCAGAGATCGAAGAACAGCTTGGATATGCGGCAGGTACAAAGGTTACCATTAACTTTACACCTCATTTAGTGCCGATGAACCGTGGGATTTTGATTACAGCCTATGCTTCTTTGAAAAAAGAAGTTACATATGAAGAGATAAAGGCAGTTTATGATAAGTATTATGAAAAAGAGCCATTTGTCCGTGTGTTGGAGAAGGATGTGGCACCAGAGACACGCTGGGTAGAAGGAAGTAACTATGTAGATGTAAACTTTAAAATTGATCCAAGAACCAATCGGATTATTATGATGGGTGCAATGGACAATCTGGTAAAGGGAGCAGCAGGCCAGGCAGTTCAAAATATGAATTTAATGTTTGGACTTCCAGAAACGAAGGGACTGGAACAAGTTCCAATGTTCCCGTAAGAGAGGAGAGGAATTATGAAACGAATTGATGGAGGTGTAACTGCACCACAGGGTTTTCTGGCAGCAGGATGTGCAGCTGGAATTAAAACAGAAGAAAAAAAAGACATGGCTTTAGTATATAGTAAAGTTCCATGCAATGGAGCGGGAGTATTTACAACAAATGTAGTAAAAGCAGCGCCCGTAAAATGGGATAAATTTGTAGTGGAAGAAGCCAATTATGTACAGGCAGTTGTAGTGAATAGTGGAGTAGCCAATGCATGTACAGGGGAAGAAGGATATCAATATTGTGTCGATATGGCGCAGGAAGTTGGAATCGAGTTGAATCTTCCAACCCATACCGTATTGGTTGCTTCGACTGGAGTGATTGGACGTCAGCTTCCAATGGATAAAATTAAAGAAGGAATCCATACATTAGTTCCAATGCTTGGAAATACAAGAGAGCATGGATTGCAGGCAGCACAAGCAATTATGACGACCGATACAAAATCAAAAGAAGTCGCAGTGGAAACAGAAATCGGTGGAAAGGTTGTTACAGTAGCAGGTATGTGTAAAGGTTCTGGTATGATTCATCCAAATATGGCTACAATGCTTTGTTTTGTAACAACAGATGCTGCTATTTCTCATAAAATGCTGCAAAAAGCATTGAGTGAAGATGTAGTGGATACATTTAATATGATCTCTGTGGATGGAGATACTTCTACAAATGATAGTGTATTAGTATTGGCAAATGGTCTGGCAGAAAATCCAGAAATTATAGAGGAAGGCGAAGACTATAAGAAGTTCTGTGAAGCATTGCATGAAGTAATGACAGAGCTTTCCAAAAAAATTGCAGGAGATGGAGAAGGATGTACTTGTCTGTTTGAAGTAACCGTGAATGGTGCACAAACGAAAGAACAGGCAAGGACATTGGCAAAATCGATTGTATGTTCGAATTTGACAAAAGCGGCGATTTTTGGTCACGATGCAAACTGGGGAAGAATTCTCTGTGCAATGGGATATTCTGGGGTACAGTTTGATCCAGAGAAGGTGGATATCTACTTTGAAAGTAAGGCTGGAAGTCTGAAAATTGTAGAGAATGGAGTCGATACTGGTTACAGTGAAGAAAAGGCAACAGAAATTTTATCACAGGAAGAAGTAACTGCAATTGCAGACATCAAAATGGGAACAGAAACTGCAACTGCATGGGGATGTGATTTGACCTATGATTATGTGAAAATTAATGGGGATTATAGAAGTTAGTAAGGAAACATTTTGGCTTGCTTTGCGAGTACCTTTATGATAGAAAAGAGGAGAAAAAATATTATGCAGTTTGATCAGAAAATTATGGAAAAGGCAGCAACGCTGATTGAAGCACTTCCGTATATTCAGCGTTTTAATCGTAAAATAATTGTAGTAAAATATGGTGGAAGTGCCATGGCAGATGAGGAATTAAAAAAGAATGTAATTAAAGACGTCGTATTATTGAAATTAGTAGGATTTAAACCAATTATTGTACATGGCGGAGGAAAGGAGATTAGCAAATGGGTGACAAAGACAGGAATGGAACCTCATTTTGTCAATGGGCTTCGTGTGACGGATGAACCAACGATGGAAATTGCAGAAATGGTTTTGAATCGAGTGAACAAAAGTCTTGTTTCCATGGTACATGAACTAGGTGTAAAGGCAGTCGGCATCTCTGGTAAAGATGGTATGCTGCTTCGTGTCGATAAGAAATTATCCGGTGGAAAAGATATTGGATTTGTTGGAGAAGTAAAAGAAGTCAATCCTGAAATTATTTATGATTTGCTGGAAAAAGACTTTTTGCCAATTATCTGTCCAATTGGATTTGATGATGAATTTAACAGTTATAATATTAATGCAGATGATGCAGCTTGTGCGATTGCAACAGCAGTTCATGCAGAAAAATTAGCTTTCTTAACGGATGTAGAGGGGGTATATGCAAATCCATATGATTCTACCTCTTTGATTTCGGAATTAACAACGGATCAGATGCAGGAACTGTTAAATAGTGGAAATGTTGGCGGTGGTATGCTTCCAAAACTGAAAAATTGTCTGGATGCGGTGAATAATGGAGTTTCTCGTGTGCATATTATGGATGGCCGTATTGCACATTGTCTGCTGTTGGAAATCTTTACAAATAGAGGTATCGGTACTGCGATTTTAAAAGATGGTGAGGAGAAGTATTATCATGAAGAAAAGTAAGCAAGCGTATATTGATGAAGCAGAACATGCATTATTACATACTTATAATCGGTTCCCAATTGTTTTAGATCATGGAGAAGGGGTCTATTTATATGATCTGGATGGAAAAAAATATTTAGACTTTGCTGCTGGAATTGCCGTATTTGCACTTGGATACCATTATCCAGGTTATGATGAAGCAGTAAAAAATCAAGTGGATAAGTTGATTCATACCTCTAATCTGTTTTATAGTGTACCAGTGGCAGAGGCAGCAGAAAAATTAAAAAAAGCGTCGGGAATGGATCGAGTATTTTTTACAAATAGTGGAACAGAAGCGATCGAAGGAGCAATCAAATCGGCAAGAAAATATGCATGGCTAAAAGACAAAAAACACGATCATGAAATCATTGCCATGAAACAATCCTTCCATGGCAGAAGTATGGGAGCTTTATCGGTAACTGGAAATGAACATTATCAGGAACCATTCAAACCAATGATTGGTGGGGTAAAGTTTGCAGAGTACAATAATTTGGACAGCGTAAAAGCGTTAGTAAATGAAAAAACATGCGCCATCATTTTGGAAACATTACAGGGCGAAGGCGGAGTTTATGTTGCAGAGGAAACATTTATAAAGGGATTGAGACAGCTCTGCGATGAAAATGATATTTTATTGATCTGTGATGAAATCCAATGCGGTATGGGACGTACAGGCAGTATGTTTTGTTATCAAAACTACAATATCCGTCCAGATATTGTTACGGTAGCAAAAGCACTTGGATGCGGTGTGCCAATTGGAGCGTTTTTATGTACGGAGAAGGCAGCTTCCCTCACACCAGGAGATCATGGAACGACTTATGGAGGCAACCCTCTCGTCTGTGCTGCAGCGAGCAAGGTATTGGATATTTTTGAACAAGATCATATTGTGGAACATGTTCGAGAAGTGGGAAGTTATTTGTATGAAGAGCTGGAGAAATTGACAGCAGAAACTGACAAGATTGTAGCGCATCGAGGCATAGGATTGATACAGGGAATTGAGCTGAACGAGGCTCCAGGCACAGTAATTCAAAAAGCACAGGAAAAAGGATTAATTGTGATCTCTGCTGGAAATAATGTAATACGTTTTGTCCCTCCGTTAATTATTCAAAAGGAACATGTAGATGAAATGATTGCGATATTAAAGCAGTGTATAGAATAATACAGTAAAAGGGTTATTACACAGAATTGTTGTGTGGTAACCTTTTTTATTATTGTGATATGCAAAAGGAAGTTTCAGTGGAGCTTCCTTTTGTTCTTGTTATATGAAAAAAGAAGTTTCAGTGGAGGATTTCATGTCGATTTTCTTTTGGAATTGCGATGAATTTTATCTGGCAGCAGACGGACTTTGACAGACTTTTCAATTATTTTGGAGTATGATGGTGGAAAAATATGGATAAATGGGAGGACGAATTGTGAAACAGTGGAAAGAAAAGCTGAATATCTGGGGCAAATGGGTCGGTATGACTGGAGTTGCAATCTGGGTGATATTTAGTCTGTTTGACAGTAAAAGTGATGGATATTCTACGATAGAAGTTTTGGTATTATTTAGCGTACTATTTTTTGGATATCGATATGGAGCAGGGGCAGGAACAATCTGTGCAACAATTTGTGGAATGTGTATTTCACTTTTCACAGGACAATTGAGTTATTTAGCTATACTGGCAATACTTGGATTGATGGCAGGAGCCTTTCGGGCGCTTGGAAAAATTGGGTCGGTAATTGGTTTTGCGACAACTGCGGCTGGAATTGGAATGTTGTACCCTTTGGATATAGGAATGGATTCCTGGATAGAACTTGGAATCGGTATTGTACTATTTTGGATTTTGCCAGGATACCTTACAATGCCAGAAGAAAAAAGGCAAACGGTCGTAACCGTTGCACCGCCTATGAGCGATTTTGATGGCAGCATTGGCGTGAGAATTCGGAAAATAGAAGAGGCATTTTTGGAATTGTCAAAGTTGTTTGCAGGATTGGAAATGGAACCTGCGTTTGGGGAAGAGGAAATGTTATGGAGGTGTCGATATATGGAAAATCGGATGGTATTTGGAGAACAAATGATGGAACTAGCAGAAATGATGAGAAGCTTTCGGGAAGAGCTTGGACGTTCCACAGACATTACAATGCAAGTAAATCAGGCGATTCGAGAACGATTAACAGAAATGAATTTAAAAGTAGATCGGATTTCCATGGTAGAAGGAGAAAATAAGCGTTCTGAACTAGTAATAACGCTTTGTGCGGAGTTTGGAAAAAGTGTTCCAGTAAAAGAGATTGCAGAACAGTTAAGCAGAGCGATTGGAAGAAAATTGCGTCCGCAGGGAGATCGTGCAGGAGCAGTCGGAGCACAGCTTAAAACAATACGGTTGGAAGAAGAAACACAGTTTCAAATGCTTTATGGAGTGGCACGTACAGTAAAAGAGGAAAGTGAATGTTCTGGAGATAGCTTTTCGTTTTTAGAACTATCAGGGGGAAAAGTTCTAATGAGTCTTTGTGATGGAATGGGTTCTGGAGAACGAGCATTCGAAGAAAGTAAACGAGCCATTGAATTAGTAGAGCAGTTAATCGAAGCAGGGTTTCATCCACAAACTGTGCTGAGACTTGTAAATCAAGCATTTGTGATGAACGAAGAGTTTCATCCAATTGCAATTGATGTGGCAGTGGCAGATTTATATACAGGACTCTGCGATTTTACAAAGTCTGGGGCGGCAGTTACATTTATTCGGCATGGAGAGCAGATAGAAATTCTTCAATCTGAAACATTACCAATTGGAATTTTGCAGGAAACATTGCCAATGGAGAGCCTTTACCGTTTAAAAGATGGAGATTTGGTTATTATGATGACGGATGGAGTATTGGAAGCAATTCAGGGAAATCAAAAGGAGGATGTATTAAAAGAGTTTTGTTTAACACAGCAGGGAAGAAATCCAAGGGAGATTGCAGATAAGGTATTAGAATTTGCAATTGGACAAGAAGAAAATCATACGGCGAAAGATGATATGACAGTATTAGTTGCAGGAATCTGGAAAAAATGATATATTATTATAAAAGTGTCGTCAATAAATTTATATTGGCAAAGTAGGCATGGGAATTTTTGGAAGAATAAAAAACAGATGGATGGCTGTTTTGAGGATTAATTATGATTTTAACAGTAAAACATTTGATTGAGCAGTATCATATGCTGCAAAAGGGAGATTCTGTAGTAATAGGAGTATCAGGCGGAGCAGACTCCGTATGTTTACTCCATATTCTTTGGAAGCTTCAGGCAGAATATTGCCTGAGGCTTCTTGCGGTTCATATTCATCACGAAATTAGAGGAAGGGAAGCAGATGAGGACGCTGTATTTACAGAAAAACTATGCAAGGAGCGAAAGATAGAATATCGTTTGATAAAGAGGAATGTTCCGAGGGTGGCAGCTGAACGAGGAATTTCCGAAGAAGAGGCCGGAAGACTTGTAAGATATGAAACCTTTTATCAAATATGTGAGCAAGAAGGATATCAGAAAATTGCGGTTGCACATCATCAGAACGATAACGCAGAGACAATTATGTGGAATTTTCTAAGAGGGAGTGGCTTAAGAGGATTGGCAGGGATGGAACCTGTCCGGGGAAAAATCATTCGTCCTCTATTGGAAGTAAAGCGTTCGGAAATTGAGCAATGGATGCAGCAGGAAAAGATTCCATGGAGAAATGATTCCACAAATGAAACTGTGAATTATACAAGAAATAAGTTAAGGCATCAACTGCTGCCGTGGGTGGAAGAAAATTTAGTATCTGGGTTTTGTCAAAGAATTACGGATAATACAAGAATTTTTTTGGATGCAGATGATTATTTAAAAACTGAGGCAGAGAAATGGATACAAGGGTATGCACTTCAGTTGGAGGAGGAAAGTAGTTTTTTAAGAGAAGAATGGAATAAATTACATTCTGCTTTAAAACGCTATGTGATTCGCAGTGAAATAAATCGTTTGACAGGAAGTTTAAAAGATTTGACAGCGGAACATGTGGAAGCAGTTCTAAGATTAGAAGGAACTGGAAAACAATTGAATCTGCCAGGAGGAATGAAAGTATGGATGGATTATGAAACAATTCATATTGGAAAACAATCCGATACGTTTTGCCCGAATCTAGAAATGAAGTATTGTTGTTTTCCATATGAAAAAGGTCAAAAAATAATACAAAATGTCTATACGAAATGGTTTGATTATGATAAAATAAAAGTTGGATTTCAATTAAGAACACGAAGAACAGGAGATAGAATTCAGGTATTGTCCAAGCATGGCAGTAAAAAACTCAAAGATTATATGATTGATGCAAAAATACCACGCCAAATAAGAGATCAAATCCCGTTAATTGCGGATGGAACAGATATTATGTGGGTAGTTGGTTATCGAATGAGTGAAGCATATAAAATAACAGATGAGACAAAGACTGTTTTGCAAATTGAATTAAACGTGTCAAACCAGTAAAAGGAGGAACAGAAGATGGAAGATAAGATTCGTGTATTAGTATCGGAGGAAGATGTAGATAAGAAGATCAGGGAGATTGGAGAGCAGATTAGCAGAGATTATGCTGGAAAATCCGTTCACCTAATTTGTGTTTTGAAGGGTGGAGTCTTTTTTATGTGTGAACTTGCAAAAAGAATATCCGTGCCTGTATCAATGGATTTTATGTCAGTATCCAGTTATGGAGCAGATACAAAGTCCAGTGGAGTAGTTAAAATTGTAAAAGATTTGGATGAGCCATTAGAGGGAAAAGATGTAATTATCGTGGAAGATATTATTGATTCTGGACGTACATTAAGTTATTTGGTGGAGGTGTTGAAACAGAGAAATCCAAATAGCATTCATATTTGTACGTTATTGGATAAACCAGAACGACGTGTGAAAAAGCAAGTTGTGGTAGATTATGTCGGATTTGAAATTCCTGATGAATTTGTAGTAGGATATGGATTGGATTATGCGCAAAAATATAGGAATTTACCATATATTGGAGTGGTAGAATTATAGTTGTTTTTAGGAGGTAACAAGTGAATAGGCAATCAAAAGGATTTGGCTTTTATCTAATCATTTTGCTCGTATTAATTATGATTATAAGTACGTTTCAAGATTCTCTGTTTCAGGGAAAAACTTGTACTTATGATGAATATCAGCAAATGGTAGAAAACGGAATGGTTCAGTCTGCAGTTATTTCTCAAAATAAGCAAACGCCGACAGGAAAAGTCCGTTTAAACTTAAATGACGGTACGACTGTGGTAGTTGTGGTTCCAGATGTCATTGCAGAGAAACAATATCTGGATGGTTATAATCTGATGACAAGGTTTGAAGACGTTCCGCAAGAGAATTATTTTATGACAAGTATTGTTCCAACGCTATTAGTACTAGTTGGATGTTTCCTTTTATTTTCCATTATGTCGGGACGTGCAAATGGAGGCAATGGCGGAAATGCCATGCTAAACTTTGGGAAGAGTCGAGCTAGGTTAATGATTCCGTCTGGCAAAAAAGTAACTTTTAAAGATGTAGCAGGACTGGAAGAAGAAAAAGAAGAGCTGGAAGAAGTAGTTGATTTTTTAAGTAATCCAAAACGGTATACCGATTTGGGAGCTAGAATCCCAAAAGGAATTTTATTGGTAGGTCCTCCAGGAACGGGTAAGACTTTATTGGCGAAGGCAGTTGCAGGAGAAGCAGGTGTTCCATTTTTTAGTATTTCTGGTTCCGATTTTGTAGAAATGTTTGTAGGTGTTGGTGCATCTCGTGTAAGGGATTTGTTTGCAGAAGCGAAAAAAAATGCTCCATGCATTGTTTTTATTGATGAAATTGATGCAGTAGCCAGAAGAAGAGGAACTGGTATGGGAGGAGGACACGATGAACGAGAACAGACATTAAATCAAATGTTAGTAGAGATGGATGGTTTCGGAGTTAATGAAGGAATTATCGTAATGTCTGCAACGAATCGTGTGGATATTTTAGACCCTGCTATTTTGCGTCCAGGTCGATTTGACCGTAAAGTAGCAGTAGGACGTCCAGATGTCAAAGGACGAGAAGAGATCCTGACTGTCCATACGAAAAATAAACCAATGAGTGATGATGTAGATATTCATAGGATTGCTCAGACAACGGCTGGTTTTACAGGAGCAGATTTGGAAAACTTAATGAATGAAGCAGCAATTTTAGCAGCAAAAGAAAAATCACCATGTATTTGTCAAGAGAATATTGAAAAAGCATTTATTAAAGTTGGTATTGGAGCAGAAAAACATTCTAAAGTAATTAGTGAGAAAGAGAAGAAGATTACTGCCTATCACGAAACAGGTCATGCCATTTTATTCCATGTATTGCCAGATGTAGGACCTGTGCATACTATTTCCATTATTCCTACAGGAATGGGGGCTGCTGGATATACAATGCCGCTTCCAGAAAAAGATGAAATGTTTAATACAAAGGGAAAAATGCTGCAAGATATTATGGTGGCGCTTGGTGGAAGAATTGCAGAAGAGCTGATTTTCAATGACATTACAACGGGTGCATCCCAAGATATTAAGCAGGCGACGCAATTGGCCCGTGCCATGGTGACGAAATATGGTATGTCAGAAAAAATTGGTTTAATTAATTATGACAACGATGAAGACGAGGTATTTATCGGAAGAGACTTGGCGCATACGAGAAGTTATGGAGAAAAAGTTGCTTCTGAAATTGATACTGAAGTTAAAAAAATTATAGATTTTTGTTATGAGGAAGCAAGACGGCATATTCAGGAGCATATGGATGTGCTGCATGAATGTGCGAACTTACTTCTGGAAAAAGAAAAAATTGGTACAGAAGAATTTGAGGCAATGTTTTGATAAATATTTCACAAAAGTGAAAGAATGAAATGTGAACCTGCACAAAATAACAAAAATAAAATATGTATTTTTGTGCAGACTTTATTGGTGGCTGATGTTATAATAATAACCGTAAACCCCCAATACATTGTATAGTTTTTTGCTACACCCCATAAGAAATGAAATACCTTCTCCAGAAAAGGACGGCCCCCCAGCCGTCCTTTTCTCTTTCTCCAGTATCAATATAAAAAGCTTGTTAAGAAATTTTTAAATCAAGTGCTTACTTGGACAAAATCACGAATTTTGAAAATTTTTCAAAATCTAGTTGTACAAATGGTAGATATATTATAAAATGAAAAGTAGACCCTGACTTATTGCAAAATAAATAGAAGAAAATGACTACAGGAATCAGGATAACGAGGAAATGGAGTATAAGTATGAACCCTAAATATCATATAGACAAACGGGCTCTTTTTTGTGACGAAACCGCAGAGTATCGTTTTCCAGCAGAGCCAGAGTGCAATCAAGAAGTTACCATTCGTTTCCGAACAGCAAAAGACAATGTAGACCAAGTGTATTTGATTTATAGTAATACTGAAGTAAAAATGGAAAAGGTGGAAACTGCGGGACGTTTTGACTATTATCAAACGAAATTAACTGTAAAAAATGATAGGATATTGTATTATTTTGAAATTAATCTTGGAAAAGAAACTTGTTTTTATAATAAATTAGGACCAACCGCAGATCTTCAGGCTATGTATCATTTCTCAATTACGCCAGGTTTTCATACTCCTGAGTGGGCAAAAGGGGCTGTTTTCTATCAAATTTTTGTGGATCGATTTTGTAATGGAGAGCAAAAGAATGATCCTGTGGATAGAGAGTATGCTTATATCGGAGGCCATTGTGTCCGAGTAACAGATTGGGAAAAATATCCAGAAGCATTTGATGTGCGTTGTTTTTATGGTGGTGATTTGCAAGGTGTGAGACAGAAGTTAGACTATCTTCAAGAACTTGGTGTGGAGGTTATTTATTTTAATCCTCTGTTTGTCTCTCCTTCTAATCATAAATATGATATTCAAGATTATGATTATATTGATCCTCACTTTGGAATTATCGAAGATGATTGTGAAGAACTGCTGGCAGAAGGAGATTTAAAAAATAAGCATGCCAGACGTTATATTAAGAGGGTTGCTTCAAAGAAAAATCTGGAAGCAAGTAATGCTTATTTTGCAGATTTAGTAGAAGAAATTCATAAAAGAGGTATGAAGGTTATTTTGGACGGTGTATTTAATCACTGCGGATCATTTAATAAATGGTTAGATCGAGAGCAGATTTATGAACACGAAGAGGGATATGAGCCAGGAGCTTATATCGCTAAGGATAGCCCATATCATAATTTTTTTAGTTTTCATTCCGATCATTGGCCATATAATAAGGATTATGATGGCTGGTGGGGGCATGATACATTACCAAAGTTGAATTATGAGGATTCCCCAGAAGTAGAAGAATATGTACTGAATATTGGAAGAAAATGGGTGTCTGCTCCTTATAATATTGATGGATGGCGTTTAGACGTCGCTGCGGACCTTGGACATAGTGTATCCTATAATCATGAATTTTGGAGAAAATTTCGTCAAGCTGTAAAGGAAATAAATCCAAATGCAATTATTCTTGCGGAACATTACGGAGATCCAAGCTCTTGGCTGGAGGGAGATCAGTGGGATACTGTAATGAATTATGATGCGTTTATGGAACCAATTACTTGGTTTTTAACTGGTATAGAAAAACATAGCGATCATATTAATGATCAGCTTTATGGAAACTCAGGCTGGTTTTTTAATACAATGCGCTACAACATGAGTAAATTTCAAAGACAATCGCTGGATGTGGCAATGAATGAATTGTCAAATCATGACCATTCTCGTTTCTTAACGAGAACGAATCGTAGAGTAGGAAGGACGGCTTCGCTTGGTCCAAGAGCAGCTGGAGAAGGAGTATGTAAAGGAGTATTCCGAGAAGCCGTTGTTATGCAAATGACATGGCCTGGAGCGCCAACCGTTTATTATGGAGATGAAGCAGGCCAAGTTGGATGGACGGATCCAGATAATCGTCGTACTTATCCTTGGGGTAAGGAAGATTGGGAACTGATTGAATTCCATAAATATATGATTGGTATTCACAAAAAATATCGTTGTCTGCGCCTTGGTTCTTATAAGGATTTGCTGGGCGAATATCAGTTAGTTGTGTATGGAAGATTCTGTAAAGAAGATGCTGCGGTTATTATTATTAATAATGCAGAGTATTATCGTACAGTAAGTGTTCCAATTTGGGAAATTAATTTGCCGGAGAACGGAGTTATGACACGAGTGATGCAGACTGGCCGAAATGGCTATAATGTAGGACATAAAGCAGAAGGATACGAAGAAGGTTATTTAGTTGTGGAAGTACCTCCTATATCGGCGACGGTTTATGTGATGGAATCAAAATAGTAATATGGGAGAAGTTCTTTATTCAATTTGAGAAAAGGAACTTCTTCTTTTTCATTGTGACTTATAATGGTTTCGAGGAAGAATTGGTTTAAACGGTTGAAATATGGCTAGAAAAAAGTGACTTAATTGTGTACAAAAATTAATACAATTTTTTTTTAAAAAAAACCTTGCATTTTTTTCAGAAGTATGATATAGTTTATCACTGTCAGAGAGATATTCGGATGGATTCCCGAGTGGCCAAAGGGGACAGACTGTAAATCTGCTGCAACATGCTTCGGTGGTTCGAATCCACCTCCATCCATATGCCGGCGTGGCGGAACTGGCAGACGCACAGGACTTAAAATCCTGCGGGACTTATACTCCCGTACCGGTTCGATTCCGGTCGCCGGCATTGAAAATTAAATATTATGTGCGCGTAGCTCAGCTGGATAGAGCGTCTGACTACGGATCAGAAGGTCGGGAGTTCGAATCTTCTCGCGCACGCTATAAGAAAGCCCTTGAAATTCAAGGGTTTTTTGCTGTTTTAAGGAAAATAAAAAAGCATCATTTAGGGGCTCTGAATTAAGAAAACATTTATCGCAGTAGCGGTGCTGGTTACGCAGCGCCGCTTTCTGCTTTTATATTGACCTCGTTTCCGAGGTTAGAAGTGTTATTAGATTTGTTCTTGGTATTGAGTTTTGCCCTGTCAAAATCAAATGCACCGATAAAGTTGTAGACGATCTGGATTTCTCTGGTCTTGGATTTCCGGTCATAGGCAGACACATAAATCTTGGAGATAAACTCCCGTAAGATTGTCGCGTCCAGCTCTTGAATGTCCGTATACTTCTTGGCTATGCCGATAAAGCTCTGATATTGATTTGCTCCTTCTCCTGTTTCTGGACATCTTTTTTCAGGACACCAATCATTTCCTTAGATTAGAGTTTTCAGTTCTTCCATTGTCATTTGTTTTGTATCATATCTGCTATACAGAAGTTCCTCCTTCATTCTCGCCCACATCGCCTCACAGCGGGCATTATCATGGCATCTGCCACCATCGCTGTTCATACTTTGGACGATGCCACAGCGTTGAAGTTCTCCTCGGTAGAGCGTACTGGTATATTGGCTTCCACGGTCACTGTGGATCATTGTGCCTCTAATAGACGGATAGGACATACGGGCGTTCCTTATGGTGGATACACACAGGTCAGCCTTCTTATTATCCGACATTGCCAGTCCCAGCACACACAGATCGTAACAGTCAAAAATAGCAGAGACATAAAGCTTTCCATCTTTGGCTGGAATTTCCGTAATATCCGTCACGCATTTCTTCAACGGCTTTTCGGCTGAGAAATCCCGTTTCAAAAGATCCTCCGATTTTCTCGCATTTCGATCCGCTTTCGTAATGCCGCCTGGCCTGCGTTTTGGTCTATGCCTCAGCCCGATCTCATCCATGATTCGGTAAACAGTCCTTTCACTGGGGGTATCCTCATCTGGATATTTTAACTTTAGCGCCTGATACATCCGGCAACGGTCATAGGTATCGTTACATTCATCCTCGGCCACAATACCACGCATTTTTTCGGCGATATCTTCCTATTTCCATGGATCGTCCCGATGTTTTAGATACCAGTAAAATCCTTGTCTGGATACATGGAGCACACTACAATAGAGCGCAATTTTCCCTTTGATCGTGCCGCCTTCGGTCTTCCTATCAATAAACTGCATTCTTAATTTTTTGCAGACTTCCGACGGCTCGCTGCGAAAAAAGCGCTTGCTTCCGCCAGAAATTCATTTTCCTCTTTTAAACGAGCGATTTCTTTGGCTTGTTCTCTGTTTTGCTGTCTGAGTTTTTGCACCTCCTCTGCGAGACTCATAGCCGTATCCGGCGTCTGGGTGCCTGGTCCCAAATCCAGTCTGGCGTCTTTTGCGCGCTTGTTCCACCCATACAGTGTATCTACGTTGATGCCTAATTCCTTTGCGGCTGCACTAAAACCAATTTCTCTTCCCAGCTTTACTGCCTGAATTTTGAACTCCTTATCATAAACTTTCTTCTGTGCCATTTTGCGACCTCCAATTCACTTCTTTTTTTATAAATCTGTGAAGTAGAAGTGTCAAGTATTATGATACAACATCAGAATTTTCTAAGCAGTACCAAGCAGAATTGATTATCTATGAGGCCACCGTCAAGAACTTAAATGCGCTGAAAACAGATGGAAAGAAACTTCCACCCTACAAGGAGCTGCGGAAACAGTATGAACAGATAACAGCGGAAAAAGATAAACTGTATCAGGAATACCGGAAACTGAATCAGAAAGTCCGGCAGCATGAAACTGTCCGGGTAAATCTGGAATAGCTTATCCGGTCGGAACCGGAAAAAGACCGGATCAAAGAAAAAGAATCTTCCATCCAGATTTGACAGGTATAAATCCGCAAAAATCGGCCATAATAAAACCATCAAAGATATGTACAAACTTGATACTGTATGTTATAATGGTGTCAAGTTATAACAAGAGAGGTGATGTTATGACCGATTTAGATTCTTTGAAAAAACTTGTCAGAGAAAATGGCTATCTATATACGAAAGACGTAACCAGCGCAGGGATTCGCCGGGAACAGCTCAAAAAATATCTGGATGAAGGCAGTCTGATCCGGGAAAGCCGGGGAATCTATTCCTTTGCGGACAGTATCAATGACGAATTTGTATTGCTGCAGAGCAGATGTAAAAAAGGGGTTTTCTCTTATGGAACAGCATTATATTTTCATGGCCTGTCTGACCGTTTCCCACAGATGGTTTCCATGACAGTGCCAAAGACCTATAATGTATTTTATCTAAAGGAAGAATTATTTCATGTAGAGTTCCACCGGATCAAGCCGTCCTTATGGAGCATTGGAATGATGGAAATGGTCTCACCGCAAGGCGGAAAAATCATGGTCTATGACAGAGAACGGTGTATCTGTGATATGATACGGAGCCGCAAACAGACAGACCCACAGGTTTTTAGCCAAGCAGTGAAAGGATATTTTGCTTCCAAAGAGCGTGACAACATCCGATTGATGGAATATGCCAAGAAATTTCACATTGAGGAAAAAGTACAAGAGTATATGGAGATATTATGATGAAAACACCAGAACAATTAAAAGGAGCTATCCGCAATCTGGCAAAGAAGAAAGGAATCCATGCACAGGAAATCCTGCAGATTTTTATGTTTGAACGTATCATTGAACGTCTTTCTGTTTCCCCGTACAAGGACAGATTTATTTTAAAAGGCGGGCTGCTGATTTCCGCCATCCTCGGCGTAGCGGAACGGACGACAATGGATATGGACACAACCGTAAAAGGCTTACCAATGGATGAACAGAGCATACGGAAAGCGATCCGCGAAATTTTGGATCAGCCCGTGGATGACGGGATCGAATTTCAGCTTTTAGACCTAACGCCGATCCGAGAGGATGACGAATACGAAAACTTCCGAGCCTCTATCCAAGCCACTTATGGGAAGATGAAAATACCCATGAAGATTGATATAACAACCGGTGACGAAATTACACCAAAAGAAATCCAATTTTCCTACCCCTTCCTGTTTGATGAACGCCGGGTAGCGGTTTGATAAGTTGAGAAAGAAACAAAGAAGAAAGCGTAATACGGATCAGAAGGTCGGGAGTTCGAATCTTCTTGCGCACGCTATAAGAAAGCCCTTGAAATTCAAGGGCTTTTTGCTGTTTTAAGGAAATCTTCTGGAATTTCATTAGTTGATAGATTTTTTACAGCATCTTCACTGCCTGCGGCAACTGCTGTATCATAATACCAGCATTTGTATTTTAATAAGCTCATTGTATTTTCCAGTGTCTCTATCTGCTTTTTCACTTTTTCTAAACGATTATAAAACATTTCACGTCTTTTTTGCAGAGAGGAATCTCCTTCCTGGCACCAACCAAGAAATTCTTTAATTTCTTTGATGGACATTCCAGTTGTTTTTAAGCAGTCAATAATCCGCAATGTTTCAATTTCTTTTTGAGAAAAGATACGAATTCCTCCGTTTGAGCGCTTTATGTCAGGAAACATCCCTTCTCGATCATAATAACGTAAAGTGGAAACAGCAATACCTGTGATATGAGAAACTTCTCCAATAGAATAGTACATAATAAAATCTCCTAATTTTATTTTAAAATTATTTATAAAACCCTTGACCTAAACTTAACTTTAGGTACTATAATATAAACTATACTTAATATATCGTGTTTGTCAATATATTTTTAAGTTTAAAAAATCATAATGTTTCTGATTATTAGATTTCAATACATAATAAAGGGTTATAGGTTACTTTTATCAACCTAAATTTATAATAAAGGAGTATTAAAAATGGTTTATAAAAACTATCAAGACTTAAAGTTATCCGCTCTTGGAATGGGAGCAATGCGTCTGCCAGTAATAGATGGAGATGATGCCAAAGTTGATGAAAAAGCAGCTGCGGAAATGGTAGCTTATGCAATGGAGAAAGGAATTAATTATTATGATACCGCATGGGGATATCATAATGGAAATTCGGAAATTGTTATGGGAAAGATATTAAGCCAATATCCAAGAGAGCAGTATTATCTTGCTACGAAATTTCCTGGATATGATCTTTCTAATATGGATAAGGTAGAAGAAATTTTTGAAAAACAGCTAGAAAAATGTCAAGTTACATATTTTGATTTTTATTTGTTTCACAATGTTTGCGAAATGAATATTGATGCTTATTTAGATAAAAAATATGGCATTTTCGAGTATTTGATGAAACAAAAAGAAAATGGAAGAATTCGCCATCTTGGTTTTTCTGCACATGGAAGTTATGAAGTTATGAAACGTTTTTTAGAAGCTTATGGAGAGCATATGGAATTTTGTCAGATTCAGCTTAACTATTTGGATTGGTCGTTCCAAGATGCCAAAGCAAAGGTGGAATTACTAAAAGAATATCATATTCCAGTTTGGGTAATGGAGCCATTACGAGGAGGAAAACTGGCGAAATTATCAGAAGAAGATACAAATAAGTTAAAAACACTACGTCCAGACGAAGATATTCCTGCATGGGCATTTCGATTTTTACAGGCAATTCCAGAAGTCACAATGATTCTTTCTGGAATGTCAAATTTTGAACAGTTAAAAGATAATATTGCTACATTTGAGGAAGATAAGCCGCTGAATGAAAAGGAAATGGATACATTACTTTCGATTGCAGATGGAATGTTAAATGGCAGAGTACCTTGTACTGCATGTCATTATTGTGTAAGTCATTGTCCGCAAGGGCTGGATATTCCAAATCTTTTAGAGCTCTATAATGAACATGTCTTTACTGGAGGTGGATTTATTGCACCAATGGCATTGATGGCTATACCAGAAGAAAAGCATCCAAGTGCTTGTATTGGATGCCGCAGTTGTGAAGCAGTCTGTCCACAGCAAATTAAAATCTCAGAAATAATGACAGACTTTGCGGATAAATTAAAGGCATAAAAACTATTTTATAAATTTTAATTATCTGACAAAATGTCCGTATAGACGAAAAAAATGCGTTATACGGACATTTTGTCATTGTGATGTGCAATGATTATTCTGATATTTGTATCGTATGAGCTAAAATATCTTTTAGTACTAACATGGCATCTACGTTATTATATCCATGTTCTTTCATTTTCGCACGTTTTTTTTACATAATTTTTCGAAGAAATAGTAAGTTGGGAAAAATTAGAAGACTGTTTGTTGACAAGTAGGATGTGATTTAGTATAATGATTACACTCTTTGCACTGCATAATGACCAGTACAAACTGAACAGGTCAAAGCCTATGGCTTGGAGCCGGGTCACAGGAGTGACAGTGGATGAATTACCCACGGGACAGTAAGCTGCATTACTGGTTCGTGGGTGTTTTTTTATCATAAATAAAAAGAAAATGCACTCATAAAACGTAAGTGACATAGAGTTATCTTAAAGAACAATTTGGAGGTAACTTTTATGACGAAACTTCTTTTACGGTTATTTGTGAAGGATTATCATAATACAGAATCTACAGCAGTTCATTCTGCGATTGGAAAGCTAGCTGGAATAACGGGAATAGTATGTAATATTTTATTGTTTTTAGGAAAATTAATGGTTGGTTTGATTGCTGATTCCGTTTCTATTGTTGCAGATGCAGTTAATAACTTATCCGATGCTTCTTCCTCTGTCGTAACTTTGTTAGGATTTCAGATGGCGCAGCAGCCTGCCGATGCAGATCATCCTTATGGGCATGCACGCTACGAATATTTATCTGGTCTTGTGGTTGCTGCTTTAATTTTATTGATAGGAGTGGATTTAGCAAAATCCTCGGTGAATAAAATTATTCATCCAGCTGTGGTGGAGTTCTCTGTAGTTACTTTTGCGGTGTTAATTATCTCCATAGGGATAAAGCTATGGATGGCTGCATTTTTTGGTTCTCTTAGCAAAAGAATTCATTCTACAACACTTCAAGCCACTTCAATGGACAGTAGAAATGATGTGATTGCTTCTTCTGCGGTTTTAATTGGATGCTTAATTGAGTATTTGTTTCATATAACTGTGGATGGATATGTAGGACTTTTGGTAGCGATTTTTATTCTTTATTCTGGATTTAGTATTGCCAAGGAGACGATTTCACCATTGTTAGGAAAACAGGCAGATCCAGAATTAGTAAAAAAAATTAGTGATCTTGTATTATCGCATGAGAAGATTTTAGGTATTCATGATTTGTTGGTACATGATTATGGTCCTGGGCAGTGTTTTGCTTCTGTTCATGTGGAATTGAATGCAGAAGAAGATCCTTTGACCTGTCATGAAATTATTGATGAAATAGAATGCGATGCATTAGAAAAAATGAATGTGCATTTAGTGATTCATTATGATCCAGTTGTGCTAAATGATAAAGAATGGAATGAAATGCAGAAAATTGTTGAAGCCATTATTTATGATTTAGATCCTCAGTTCTCCATGCACGATTTTCGAATCGTAAGGGGAGCAAAACAGACGAGACTGATATTTGATATAGCAGTTCCATATTCTATGCGTGAAAAGCATAAAGAAATAAAACAGAAGATTGAAAAAGCCTTATTGGAAAAAGGAAAACAATATATCACGATTATTCGTTTTGATGAAAAAGCATAAAAGGGCAATCTGGAGTTTCCTGCATTGTTTTTTAGAAGTAGTTATGATACACTTTACATAAGAAAAGAGGTGGAATCGTATGGCGGTATTGTTGGAGGAATTAGTAAATCAACATAGAGATCAGTTGAGTAAAAGTGAGAAAGAAGTGTTGGATATCATTTTATCTGACCAAAAAAGTTATGCACGGTGTACTAGTACAGAACTAGCGGATACTTGTCATATTTCTCGAACTACTTTATTGAGAATATGCAGAAAAATAGGACTGATGTCTTTTTCTGATCTGAAGGTGATATTAAAAAATAGTAGTGAAACGCAAGCAAAATCTCAAAGAATGGATTTTGACTATATATGCAATATTTATCATAATTTAATTGATGAATTAAATAAATTTTCTTATGAGCAAATTTGCCAAGTTTTATACGAAGCGGAAACAATTTATATATATGGAACGGGAAATGAACAAAAAACATTGGCAGATGAATTTAAGCGAATTTTTTTATTTACAGGAAAATTAGTTATTGAAGTGTTTGATTATGGAGAGATGGAATTTGTAAGGAAGAATTTTAAAAGAACCGATTTATTTGTAATTATTTCACTGTCAGGAGAAACGAAGGAAGGAATTCGGATTTTAAATGCAGTGATTCCTACAGGAGTTCGATTATTATCCATTACAAGATTACAGAGTAATACGATTTCTGGACTATGTGATTATAATCTTTACGTTGCCACACAAGTAGTGGAACAGCAAAGTTTTTATGAATTGATTTCCGCTTTCTATATATTGCTGGATTTATTATTTTTAAATTATTTAGAATATGTTACAGAGGTAGAGAATTATGAACTATGAAGAGCGGATGAATGAATATTATAAAGATTTTAGTGAAAATGATAAGTATATTGCAAGCTGTATTCTCCAAAATGAAAAAGACTGTATTCGGTTAACCATTCATGAATTTGCTCAAAAATATCATGTTTCCTCCAGTGCTCTTTCCAGGTTTGCACAGAAATTACATTTAACTGGATACAGCGAACTGCGCTCTATTCTTCGACTTAGCCGAGAAGAGGAAAAGAGTGAAAAGCTGTCGTTAAAAGAAGCAGTTTTAGCCAATTATCATAAGATGGCAGAGGATGTTAGGAAGAATGATTACAGTAAACTATTTGATAAAATTTATCATGCAGAACGGATTTTAATTTTTGCAAGTGGATATTCTCAGGCAAGGGCGGCGAGCGAATGGAAGCGCATTTTTCTGCCATTGCAAAAGCGTATTTATTATATGCATGGACATGATATGGTAAAACCATTTGAAAAGATGGCAGCAAAGGAGGATTTAGTAATTATTATTTCGTTTTATGGGGAATCCAGTCATGTTTGTTCTCTAGCCGAAAATTTGCGGTTAAAGGGTGTTTCTACTGTATCCGTAACTCGGATGAAGACGAATTCTTTGGCGGCACTCTGCGAGGAAAATTTGTATATTCAATCAATTGCTGTTCCAACTCCTTATGGAGTTCCATATGAAATTACAACTCCATATTTTATTTTGATTGAATTATTATTTATTAAGTACCAGGAATATTTGAACAAAATTTCATAACATAAAAATACGTACAAAATGAGTACATGATTGTTAAAGGCATTACATCTATTGTAAGCCTTTTTTTTAATTGGTATAATAGGGACAGAAATTAAGAGAAAGGAGAAAAGGATTGGCAAAATTAATTTTGCTGGATATTGATGGTACATTAAGAGATGAACGCTTTGGTGTACCAGAGTCGATTCCCAAAGTGTTGAAATTATGTGAAAAACAGCATTATAACGTTGGAATCTGTACTGGAAGGGGAGTGGGAATGATTCAAGAGGATGTAAAAAAATTAAATATCCAGACGTTAATTGCTGGAGGAGGGAGCTATATTGCTCATGGCGGGGTGATCATTAAAGATGAGAGTTTTGATTGGAGAAAAATAGAAAAGATTTGGAACAGTATTTTAATAAATGAAACTCAAATCGCATGTTCATTGGAATCGCAGGATAAAATCTTTATGAATCAAAGTGCAGTGAATATTTTAAATGAGATGAATCGAAGAAAGTGTGAGAGATTAACGAATGAACAGCGACAGTATTTTGAACAACAACAGACGATCATTTATGAAAATAACTTTAAACAGTTCCTTGCTCGGTTTTATCCAATTCATAAAATTTGTCTATGGTGTCAGCCAGAGGATTTTCAGATAGTGAAAGATATTCTTGGGGAAGAACATATCGTGTTGGCTCAGAAAGGGAGATGGGAACAGTATCATTATTATGAAATCATAAAAAAAGGTTCCAACAAGGGGAATGCAATCGAAGAACTATGCAGATATATGGAGATTGCGCAAAAAGACACAATTGCATTTGGAGATGGGAAAAATGATATTGATATGTTCAAAAGCAGTGGTGTAGGAGTCGCAATGAAAAACAGCGATTCAGAATTATTAATGTTTGCGGATAGTGTTTGTGAAACACCGATGGAAGACGGAATTTACAAGGAATTAAAAAGAAGAAGTCTGATATAGGAGGTAACAATGCAGAGAAAGTGGTGGCAAGAGGAAGTTGTGTATCAAATTTATCCAAAAAGTTTTTGTGATAGCAACGGAGATGGAATTGGAGATATTAACGGAATTATTTCTAAATTGGATTATTTAAAAAATCTTGGCGTTACAATGCTTTGGATTTGTCCAATTTTTCAATCTCCAATGGATGATAATGGATATGATATTTCCGATTACTTTGCATTAGCGCCAGAATTTGGCTCTATGGAAGAGTTAAAAAACCTGGTAAAATTAGCAAAAGAAAAAGGAATTAAAATTATTTTGGATTTAGTGATTAATCATACTTCCGATGAACATGAGTGGTTTCAGGAAGCATTAAAAGATCCAAATAGTAAATACCATGATTTTTATATTTTTAAATCAGGTACTGAAGTGCCAAACAATTGGAGATCGATGTTTGGAGGAAGTGTTTGGGAAAAGGTAGAGGGACGAGATGAATTTTATTATCACTCGTTTGGAAAAAAGCAGCCAGATTTGAACTGGGAAAATAAAGAACTGAGAAAAACACTGTATCGGATAGTGAATCAGTGGCTGGACTTTGGAATTGCAGGATTTCGGATTGATGCAATTACATTTATAAAGAAAGATTTAACGTTTCAAAGCAGAGAAGCAGATGGAGTGGATGGACTCGTAAAATGTACAAAAACAAGTCGGAACCAACCTGGAATCGGAACCTTTTTAAAAGAACTAAAGGAACAAACATTTCAAAAATATGACTGTGTTACTGTGGCAGAAGCTCCAGGGGTGCGATACGAAGAACTGGAAGATTTTATTGGGGGAAATGGATATTTTTCAATGATTTTTGATTTTAAACATGCAGATCTGGATGTTGCAAGCGGAAGCGAATGGTTTAAACGAATTCCTTGGACGATGCAAGATTTGAGAAATCGTCTTATGACGAGCCAATTAGCAATTCAGAAGGTAGGTTGGAGTGCTAATTTTATCGAAAATCATGATCAGCCTCGTGCCACTTCAAAATATTTGTTGGATCAGGAAGCAAATCCAGATGCAGTAAAAACGTTAGGGGCGATGTACTTCTTTTTACGAGGAACTCCATTTATTTATCAAGGACAGGAGCTGGGAATGAGAAACTTCACAAGATCAGGGATAGAAGAATTTGATGATATTTCTAGCATTGACCAATATTATCGCTCCATAGAAGAAGGATGTAGTGAAGAAGAAGCATTGCATTATATAAACTTGAGAAGCAGAGATAATGCCAGAACGCCATTTCCATGGAAAAATGCAAAAAATGCAGGATTTTCCAATGGAACACCTTGGTTAAAGGTAACCGAACATTATCCTGAAATTAATGCAGACGATCAGGTGCAAAATCCAGATAGTATTTATCATTTTTATCGTGATTTGATTGAGTTACGTCAAAATAGTAAGTTTAAAGAATGTCTGATTTATGGAGATATTATGCCACTGGAAACGCAATGTCAGGATATGATTGCTTATATGAGAAAAACAGAAAAAGAAACGATTTGCTGCTATTTCAGTTTTTCAGCAGAAGTTCAAAACGAATTTTTACCAGCAGAAATTTCAGAAATTGTATTAAGTACGAAAACTGCGGTGTATGAGGGAAAAGAGATTTCTCTTGCTCCATTTCAAACATTTATGGCAGTAATAAAATAAAGAGAAAGGGTAGGAACAGGTATGGATAATAAATATTTAGCAATAGCAAAGAAAATTGTAGAAGTAGTTGGAAAAGACAATATTTTATCAGCAACCCATTGTGCTACAAGACTTCGATTGATGGTAAAGGATCGGGATGCGATTGATGATAAAAAAGTAGAAAAAATTGATGAGGTAAAGGGAGTATTTTTTACATCTGGTCAATATCAGATTATATTGGGAACTGGAATTGTTAATAAAGTTTATGAACAGATTGAAACATTGGGATTAAAGACATTATCCAAAAAAGAACAAGATGAAGCAGTAAAGCAGGAACAAAAAGGTATGAAGAAAGTAATGCGAACATTGGCAGATATTTTTGTACCAATTATTCCAGTTATCGCTGCAACAGGATTGTTTCTCGGATTAAAGGGCTGTATTTTTAATGATAATGTACTTGCATTAATTGGATATTCTACTGCGGATATCCCAGCCTATATTCAGACATTAGTTACGATTTTGACGGATACCGCATTTGCATTTTTGCCAGCAATTATTACATGGTCAGCATTTAAAGTATTTGGCGGAACTCCTGTAATTGGATTAGTAATTGGATTAATGCTTGTTTCTCCTGCACTTCCAAATGCATACAGTGTAGCAGACCCTTCCAGTGGTGTGGAAGCAATTATGGCATTTGGATTCATTCCATTAGTAGGATGTCAGGGAAGTGTATTGACTGCAATTGTAACGGGATTCATTGGAGCAAAGTTAGAGAAGAAACTAAGAAAAATTATGCCAAATGTATTGGATTTAATTTTCACTCCATTTTTTGTTATGTTAATTACAATGCTTGTAATATTGTTAGGAGTAGGACCGATTATGCATCAAATCGAATTAGGAATGGTAAGCGTAATCGAAGCATTAATTCATCTCCCATTTGGAATTGGAGGATTTATTATTGGATTCACCTATCCATTGGCAGTTATTACAGGCTTACATCATACTTATGTTATGATTGAAACATCATTACTTGCAAACACAGGATTTAATCCATTGATTACATTATGTGCAATGTATGGATTTGCCAATGTTGGAACCTGTTTGGCGTTTGCATTAAAGTCCAAATCTCGCAAAATAAAACAAACAAGTATTGGTGCAATGTTGTCACAGCTTTTTGGAATCAGTGAACCAGTATTATTTGGTATTCAGCTTCGTTTTAACTTAAAACCATTGGTAATTATGCTCATTACATCGGGAACGGGTGCAGCATTACTGTCTTTATTCCAGATACAATCCAATTCCTATGGATTGGCTGTATTACCATCTTATTTGATGTATATTTATGAAGCACATCAATTATTGTTCTACTTCCTGATCTCGGTACTCTGTGTAGCAATGTGTTTTATATTAACTTATTTATTTGCGATTCCTCAAGAAGCATTAGTAGAGGACGAAGAAGTTTAAATTCATATGTTGAATAAAAAAGTAACTCTGGAGAGGTGAATTAAGTGGCACTTCTCCAGAGTTTTTATTATCATGATATGTAAAAAGAATTTCTGGTGGAGATTTTTTTGTTTCTACAAAATCCTATTAATGAAAAAGCTTTGCAATAACAGGAACGATCTCCTTGATTACTGTTTGTGTTGTATTGATGCAAAGATCGAAATTTAGTTTCTTTCCCCAAGAATGTCCAGTATAGAACTCGTAATACTTCGCACGCTTTTTATCAACCTTATTGATTTTCTGTTTTAATTCTTTATCGGTCAGTTTTTCATCTTCTGGGGCTTTTTCTCGGCAGCGTTTGATTTTACTTTCCATATCCGCATAGACGAAAATACGGAAAGGATTATACTCTTTCAAAATATAATCTGCACAACGTCCTACAATTACACAATCTGATTTATCTGCCATTTCCGAAATGATATGTGCCTGTTCCTGATAGATCGTCATCGTTTGATCAAAAGCTGGGTTAACTTCTGGATAAAAACTCCGACCAATATGGATAGGAAATGAAAACGAAGGTTGGTGTTCTACAATTGCGTGAACATACTGCTCAGATAATGACGTTCTTTTGGAAATTTCACTAATAATTTCCTGATCATAATAGGCAAATCCGATCTCCTCAGATAACCGACGACCAAATTCACGGCCACCACTTCCAAATTCGCGGCCAATAGTAATGATTTTGTTCATACTGCATTTCTCCTTTCTGTTTTTAGCTGTTTTGTATATTTTATCATTTCATAAACTACATAGATAGCAACCAGTAACTCGGTAATCGGCATAGCGAACCAGATAGAATCTGATCCAATGACTACTGGAAGTAAGAAGATAAAAATTCCGCTAATAAATAATCCACGTGCCACAGATACGATAAATGCTACCTTAGGTTTTATGAGAGCCTGGAAATAATAGGTAGAAAAAATATTCAGTGGCAGTAGAAGGAAAGAGATACCATAGCAGCGGAAGATATCTGGAGCAATTTGCAAAACCTCTGGTGTAGGGGTCATAAAAATATGAATAAACACATTAGGAATTGCTAAACTTAGTGCAGTCCAAAAAATGCTAAAAAAAGCTGTAGTCCCTAAAGCATATTTTAATGTTTGACGAATTCGTTCTCCTTTATTAGCACCGAAATTTGTAGAAATGATAGGCTGGGATGCCTGTCCAACACTGTAGGCGCAGCACTGCGCAAAAGTGCTAATATTAACAATGACGCCATATACAGCAAGTGCATTTGTACCTAGATAGTGCATAATCTGACGGTTAAACAAAATAGTGAGAATTCCCATTGCTACGTCGATAAAAAAGGTAGAAAATCCTGTTATGGAGATTTCTTTTAGTTTTCCAAGCAGCCGAGTAGGTCGAACGAGACGCAAAGTATTTTTCTTCATAAAGAAATGCGACAGCATAACTAGGAAGGTTATAGCAGAACCGATTGCAGTAGCAAGTCCTGCACCATAAGCTCCCATATCGCAAGTAAAGACGAAAAAATAATCTCCAAATATATTAAAGATACCACCTACTAAAACAGCTCCTGTGGCAAGTGCTGGATTTTTGTCATTTCGCAGGTACGCCGCTAACATCTGGTTGAATAGGAAAAGTGGAATTGCGAATTTAATAGGTTCCACATATTCTCTTGCTAGGGAAACTGTGTTGTCTTGTGCGCCAAACAGTAACAAAAGCTCTCGGTCAAAAAAGATAACAACGAACCAGATTACAGCGGCAAGAATAATAGATCCAATCACGGAAACAGTAAAATATTCGTTTGATTGTTTTTCTTGACCTTCAGATTTTCCACGGATAGTGCTGAAAAGGACAGAGCCTCCAATTCCCATTAAAAGCCCAAGGCTATAAATGATATTCCAAACAGGAGCGACTACTGCCAAGGCAGCGGAACCTTCTGGACCATGGTACTGACCTACCATAGCCATATCTACAATGGAATAAATAGATGTAATCAAGGCGCTGCCGAATGCAGCAGCTAAGTACTTAAAATAGATGTTTTTAATTTTGCCGTTTAGGAAGTCCATTCGTTTCTTCATCCTCCCTTCAAACAACAAAAGGAACCTTCACTGGAGTTTCCTTTTGCATATCACAATAAAAAAAGGCCAGACAAGGACAGACATTTCAGTCTGTGTCTTATCCAGCCCATCATTTCTACCGAATGATTTGCCCTCCGAGCAATTGGTTTAGTTTTATCATGCTTTTCACATTTTGTCAAGTGAATCGATAGGGTTATTTCAGACGAACTCTTGACAAAGAAAATTTATTATGTTATATTCATAACGGTGTTATGAAACGATGTTATGAATGGAGTGATGGAATGGCAAAACAGATTGAAGGTGTTTATGAGCGAGTTTTAGAATGTGCCAAGAAAGAATTTTTGACAAAGGGCTTTTTAGAGGCTTCTTTAAGAGATATTGCAAAAGAAGCAGGTACGAGTACAGGTTCGATTTATACACGATTTGGGGATAAGGAAGGGTTATTTCGTGCATTAGTGGAGCCAGTTGCTCAAGAAATGAAGCAAATTTTTTTACAGATTCAAGAAAAGTTTCACCAATTGGAAAAAGAAGAGCAGGAAGAATATATGCCGCAATATTCGAGTGATGGTATGGATATTATTTTAGATTTTATGTATGAGCATTTTGATGAATTTCGCTTGCTTTTGGATCATGCATATGGGACAAAGTTTCAATATTTTGTAGAAGAATTAGTTAATATTGAAGTGGAATATACATATAAGTATATGGAAGCAATTGGATGTGAGACGGTGAAATCTGGTGCAGTAACAGAAGAGTTTTTGCATATTGCGACAAGCGGATATTTTAATGCGATGTTTGAAGTAGTTCGTCATCAAATGAAAAAAGTAGATGCAATTTATTATATCAATATGCTGAAAAAATATCATATGGCAGGATTTGATACAATTTTTTATCCAGAAAATTATTCATAAAAATGATGTAATGTCCTATAAACAATGGCTCTGTTTATATACTTACTGGTATTTACAAAAAATTTATTCTATTAAGTGGTTTAGGCTGTTTATACATTTCTGTAAAACAGCCTTACAATAAAAATAATGGTTAGTTATAGCTAATTAAAGGAGGAATCGTTATGCAAAATAAAAGTCCGATGGTTCGGCTTTGGGAGTTAGGAGAAAAGGAACATGGCGGTTTGATTCGAGCAATTCTGTCAGCTGTAATTGGCGTTCTGGGAGGGATGCTTCCATATTTTGCCGCAGCACAAATTGTAATTGCTTTAATTAATGGGAATCAAAACAAAGAGTTTTATATGAAATGGTGCTTGGCAGCAGTAATTGGGTATTTGATACGTTCTGTATTGTATGCGCTAGCGCTTTCTATGTCTCATAAAGCAACGTTTTCAATCCTAAAAAATATTCGAGAAAAATTAATTGAAAAACTTCCGAGAATGCCACTTGGAACAATTATAGATACATCTAGTGGTCAGATGAAACAGATTATTGTGGATCAGGTGGAAAGTATGGAACGTCCGTTGGCACATTTGTTACCAGAGATGACATCCAATTTATTGGGGCCTATTTTTATTTTCATTTATTTGTTTGTGTTGGACTGGAGAATGGCATTGCTGTCGTTAGTATCAATTCCAGTAGGAATGATTTTTATGGGAATTGTAATGAAAGATTATGGAGTGAAATATGAAGGATCTGTAAAAACGACACAACATATGAATTCTACTATCGTAGAGTATATAGGAGGAATTGAGGTAATCAAGGCGTTTAATCAGGGAAAAAATTCCTATGCCAAGTTTGCAGATAGTGTGAAGGCGAATGCTGCATATTTTTATAATTGGATGAAAAGCTGCCAGTTTCCTATGTCAGTTGCTAGGGCAATCTTTCCTACTACATTGATTACTATTCTTCCAATTGGATGGATCTTATATCAAAATGGAAGTTTAAGTATGGAAACATTTATTACAACCATTATTCTTTCGCTTGGAATTGCAGGACCGTTACTGGCTGCGATGAACTTTACGGATAGTTTAGCACGAGTTGGCACTATTGTAAGTTCAATCGATTCCATTTTAGAGGGTGAAGAACAAGTACATAGAATAGAGAGAGTCAATTTATCCAATATGGATATTTGTGTGGAACATGTTTCCTTTGGATATCATAAAGAGAAGGAAGTTTTACATGATGTTAGCCTGAACATCCCAGCTGGTACGATGACTGCGTTTGTAGGGCCAAGTGGAAGTGGCAAATCTACAATTGCAAAGTTAATTGGTGGATTTTGGGATGTAAAAAATGGAAGAATTACGATTGGAGGACATAATTTAAGAGAAATTCCATTGAACCAGTTATATGATCAAGTAGCGTTTGTTTCACAGGATAATTATTTGTTTGATGAGACAATTCGGGAAAATATTCGTATGGGAAATCGAAATGCCAGTGATAAACGAGTCGAAGAAGTAGCAAAAGCAGCTGGATGTGATGCGTTCATTCGTAAGTTGGAGCGAGGGTATGATACAGTCGTTGGAGGAGGCGGTGCGCATCTTTCAGGAGGAGAAAGACAAAGAATTGCGATAGCCAGAGCAATGCTAAAAGATGCCCCAATTGTTATTTTAGATGAGGCAACTGCATATGTTGATCCAGAAAACGAAGCAATTATCCAAAGAGCGGTAGCAAAATTGGTAAGAGGAAAAACAGTTATTGTAATTGCACATCGACTTTCAACAATTACAGATGCAGATCAAATAGTTGTTATCAATGGCGGAAAGATAGAAGCGGTTGGAATACATAAGCAGTTATTGAAAGATTGTCCATTGTATGAATCAATGTGGCAGGCGCATATTGGAGCAAAGGATGGTGAAGAAGCATGATTCAGGCGTTAAGAAAAATATGGCAGTTTGCAGGAGAGGAAAGCAGACAGATTAATGGATCAGTAATTTTAGGGTTCTTTTTTGCTGTATTTCATATGTTTCAAGTGGGGGCAATTTATTATGTTGTTGTTGCATTGACAGAAAAAGATGAGACAATGCAGGCAGCGTGGACGGCATTTATATTGTTAGTTATCAGTATTATAGGGCGTGCAGTGATGAACTACTTTGCACAGCTCAAGCAGACCCATGCGGGCTATTTTATGGTAGCAAATAAAAGAATCTATATTGGAAATAAGTTAAAGACGGTACCAATGGGTTACTTTAATGAGAAAAGTCTGGGAGAGATTACTGGAGTCACAACGACTGTATTAGATGATGTGGAAAATACAGCTCCAATGGTTTTAGTGAATATTTTAAGCGGTTTTATTAATGCAGTTGTATTTACTTTAATGGTAATCATATTTGACTGGAGAATCGGATTGCTAGTTGTGGTAGGTACGGTAATTTATTTGTTTATTACTTCTGTGATGGAAAAAAAGTCAGCTTTGTTAGCACCAAAGCGTCAAGAATCGGAGGCTAAGTTAGTTGGTGCAGTATTGGAGCAAATACAGGGAATGAGTGTAATTAAATCCTTTAATCTGACTGGAAAAGGAGATAAGAGGGTACGGGATGCTCTGGAATATAATCGAAAGAGTAATTTAGATATTGAACGGTTGTTTACTCCTTATACGATTGCACAGGAAATGGCACTGCATTTATTTAGTGTAGTTATGATGTTTGCAGCAGTTACCTTTTATATGAATGATACAATGAGTTTAGCAAATGCATTGATGGGTGTAATTATTTCTTTTATGGTATTTGCTCAGATTGAGTCAGCGGGCAGTGGAATGGCAATTTTGCGTGTAGTAGGAAGTTCGATTGAACATGCAAATCAGATGGATAGAATTCCCCAGATAGATAGTAATGGAAAAGATATTGTGCCTCCAAATCATGATATTGCATTGGAACATGTTTCATTTTCCTATGGTAAGAAACAAATTTTGCAGGATGTTTCTATAAAGATGCCAGATAAGACAACAACCGCAATTATTGGGCCAAGTGGTTCAGGAAAAACTACGTTACTGAATATCATCGGAGGACTGGACCGCTATGACAGTGGGGATTTGATTATCAATGGGATTTCTACAAAACAGTATAAAGACCGGGACTGGGATTCCTACCGGAATCACACCATCGGTTTCGTGTTCCAAAGCTACAACCTCATCCCGCACCAGAGCGTCCTGGCCAACGTGGAGCTGGCTCTCACCATATCCGGCATCGGCAAGGCGGAGCGCCGTCAGAGGGCGGCGGACGCCCTGGCGCGGGTGGGGCTGGGAGAGCAGCTGCACAAAAAACCAAACCAGCTCTCGGGAGGACAGATGCAGAGAGTGGCCATTGCAAGGGCTCTGGTCAACAATCCGGACATCCTGCTGGCCGACGAGCCCACCGGGGCTCTGGACAGCGACACAAGCGTGCAGGTCATGGACCTTCTGCGGGAGGTGGCCAGGGACCGCCTTGTGGTCATGGTGACCCACAACCCGGAACTGGCCCAGGAGTACGCCACCCGCATCGTGCGTCTGCGGGACGGAAAGATACGGGAGGATTCGGACCCGTTTGAGGTGGATGAGCGGACCATGGAGGAGCCGGAGCACAGGAACCTAGGGAAGACCTCCATGTCCTTCCTCAC